>BBPE01004259.1_pt1 | contig 21195 bp, 16 predicted proteins | sample 1344301 | NCBI WGS metagenome assembly BBPE01 (sample SAMD00019089, study PRJDB2971) | groundwater metagenome | isolation source: The Cedars highly-alkaline
GTCCACACTGCGCCATTGCGCCTGCGCACCCATGAACGAGGAGTCGTCCCCGCATTCATGTCATGAGCGACCTGGAGAACGTGCTCATGGCCTGCTGCTAGATTAAAATGACGATATACCTCAAGAAATACCCAACTCACGCCTGCTGGGCGATTAAGTGATAGATGTGCATCAAAATTAAATACACCCGCAGAATTAAGTGTATTGAAGTCCGGATTATTAGCAATAGTCTGAATTACCATCGTAGTGCCATCACTGCCCCGCACCTGTCGCTGTGTATTATTAAGGTGTAAGGCAGTCTGTGCAGCTAGCACTGTACCGGTAGTACCTAACAGGCTTGTCGTGTAGTCATAAAACGTGCCAATGCCTGAATTGAATTGTTCGTTTGTTGGGTTGCCAGAAAGTACAGTTCTCACAGGTGGTGGTGTTGCCATTTGTTTCTCCTATCTATTGTTAAAAACCCTGAATGTGGGCATCTATTAGCCCTTGCACCGGATTGCCAGCAGCATTGTATACAATAATTTTAGGGCCGAGCAAATGATTTTTGTCTTGCACAATAACGTTTCTGCCTCCATGTCCATCATGTTGTATTGTTAGACCTACATTTTTAATTCTACGAAATCTTTGAGTAATTGGCAAGCGTCGCCCACCGGAAGGAATGACTACATCTTGAAGTATTTCATTAACATCAGGTACGTCCAGCGTTGGAGTGAGATTATGAATAATACCACGCCTATCGCCACCTTCAATAAAAACACGCCAACGTATCTGCTCCGGCAATGTGATTTTAACACCCCCTAACCACGAAGTCCAGGGCAATGGTTGGCCAAAAATCAGGTCGTGATCATGGCCAAAAAACATATTATTTGGTAATCCAAAACGAGCTGCCTGAGAATCACGTTGAATTTCTAAATTGTAAGTCAATCCAGTAACCCGGTGTAATAATTTCAATTCTCCAGGCTCAGGCGAAACGACATCGAATGTATATGACACAGCCGCCCATATCGAAGGGAGATAGCGGAAGCCCATAACATCTCGGTAAAACGCTGCAAGTGGCAACCCATAAAATCTATCAGTCCCAACAGCTTGCAATTCACCGTTAATCACCTCTCCATTTATGATTTGCCTCGGCCAACTCGGAGCCTGTGGCCAAGTGAGCATCACATTGTCAACAATTACATCGCCAAAATTAACGCTGATTACTGCTGGCTCACGGCTCACATTACCAGATGTGTCAACTGCCTTTATCAGCAATGTAGCAGGCCCATCCAGGCGTGATACCATGCGCCACGGAGTCTGTGTAATCACGCCATCATACAGCGGAGAGGCTGTTGACCACCAGGTATTATTCCCCCGATGAAGTCTAATCAAATACCCAGCAAGATCAGCTACATTTCTAATTGGCGTCCATCTCAATGTATCGCCATCGAGCATAAATGAAGCGACATTTGGCGGCGGCTCTGTTTTACCAATAGCAAAATGCGTTATCTGGCTCCACGGGCCACGCTGACCAATGCTGTTGATGGCCCGGATACGGATATTATAGGTAATGCCGTCTTTAACAGGTACTAAATATACGGCAGTCTCGTTGCCAGTAGTATGTGTTGACAACCATTCAGCCGTGCCTTGAGACTGATACTGAATTTCAATTTGCCCTCTATTACTCACAAAAGCATTTTGCACAATATCCCAGACCAACCGGATACGACTAATGATAGTGCCGTCATTGGCAATTTGTAGTTCTCTTGTCCCACTATGTGCAGTAATACCAGTAATTGCCAACACTGCGGGGATGTAAACAATATGGTTAGTGACAGGGCCAGAACGACCTCCAACATCATGAGCTTGTATTGTGAATGTTTTGTTCCCTGACCAATCAATAGCTCTGGTAAAAGTCTGACCTCTAACTATGACGTTGTTTACGGTATAGCGTGAAATAGGAAGTGCAGTTCTACAATCGCTCCACAATAATTCTACCGCCCCTCCGATAATAGAGTGAGTAACAACTGGTTGTAATGGTCTAGCAAGTGTTCCGACTGTGCCAAGTGCGCCTGCAATAACTGTAACTGGAGCAGACCATGACGAGGATAAACCATTGACCCCGACAGCTTGTATCTGGATTACATAACTTTGATCAATATTTACCGGCCAAACATCAATAGTATTCTGGTCTACTTCACCTCTCACATGAATCCACTCAACACCACCTTGGATACGATAACGCACTCTGACATAAGCAGTTTTTACAACACCATCTGAAACTGCAAAGCTGATATTAATTCGTGAAACATACATTTCACCCACAAAGAGAATCGACTCAGGCCCACTGGTTACTCGAATAATCGAAGGTATATTCGGACTCAACCGCTCCACAACGACCGGTACAGATATATTAGATGTAAAGGCTGGGATTACTCCCGTGTCCGCCGTGTAAATCGCAGGACTTTCATCAACACAAGTTAATCGGGCGGTCAAGTTTTCGGCTCGATCTATCCGTTTTACAATTACTCGTTGTGTCTCAGTTCCAACCACGCCGAACATCGTTAAATCGCCGATTTGTGGGCCGGAAGTGGTGGGTATAGGTGTAGTGAATGTTAAAGTAAAATTGTCACCTACCACTGTATTAACTACTTGGATCAAACTACTTCCATTGCTTAAACGGAAGCGAACATTATAATTTTTCCCCGCCTCCATAGCGAAATTTTCATCAACTACTATTCCGGTTGTATTTGTAGTCGCAGTCAACAAGGACTTTATACGTCCAGAAGCTAAGCCCCACATTGTAACATCGTGGGAAATAAGAACGATGTCCCCCCGTTGACAAGCCAGGTGTTCAAAATCTACTGAAAAAGTGTACTCTTCCGGGCGCAACCGTAATTGAGCTATATGGAATCTACCAAATCTCCAGATTAAATCAGGGCGGGTTATTCCAGGAAACTCCAGCCCCTCAAATAACGTAGCATTGACTGCCGAAAAGCCAGCATCATAAACAATTTGTTCATCCTGTTTATAATCTTTTAGCTCATTTACAAATCGCACTCTCCAGGCGTGGGGAAAGGCAGCCAGTACTTTAGACGACTCGAAGCTCCAACTATTGCGCGGAGTAAAGTGTTGACGAACTGGCTTATTTGCGTGGTCTATCACTACAGTCCATTTACCGTCAATCAATGACGGTATTGCCATCCCCGCAGCGCAAATATCAGCACATGTATCCCAGACTGATTTTTTAAAATCTCGGATCATGTTGAATGCATAGTTGCGTGTCCTACAGAAATTAAAAAAAACGGCAAGATCACCGTCATCCACTTGAGCAGCAGAACGCCGTCGCTCATTAGCTGGCCCCCTAAGCACCAAACGCATCAAAGCAGCAGGGTTATTAGTAGGCTCTTCAGTGTTCCAATTTGTCCCATTCCATATTGGAGCGTAACTGGTTGTAATAGCGTTAATATCGTCAACTGCTCCTTGTAATTGTTCAGTGGCTTTGATACGGATTGCCGTCATAGCTAGGGGTCGGCGAAACCTTATAGGGCCACCGACTTGAAAAGTCCGCAATACTGACCATGTACATTCATCAATTATCTGTGGATCAGTTGTATCCGGTGTTACACGCCTTATTTCCACCTCATATTGTTGCCCGGCTTCTACGCCCCATTTATGGCTTATTCTTACTGTTTGTGCCGACGCTCTTGTTACTCTAAGTGCGGGGATAGTTATAGTTCCAGCCGTCACATCGACAGAGTTGTTGAGTCCTAAAGAGCAAACGAAGCCGACTGTATCAGGAGCATTAAAGTTTTCTACTGTTAGTGTTCTAGTCCAAACCCAGTCCCAAGCCTGTTCCCCCTGACCCACAACTTGAACCTGATGCCACAACCAAAAAATTCTACCAATCAACAAATGACCACTAGTCCCAGCCCTCCCTGTGTAGCGATCAATAAAAATGTTAATTCCATGACCGTGAGTAGGAACTTGCAAACCGGAGACGTTTTGATTAGCATGAGATACTTGGCGGGTAAAATTTATCCAAGTTAGAGTGCCAACTCTGCGATAACGCAAGTCAAAGTCAACCGTTCTATTTTGTCTATTTCCGTTGTTATCAAAGTGTGTAAGTCCACGAGGAAACCAAATATCAACACTCAATTCTCCGGCATTGACTTGACTAACTCGATTGACCCATCCCGCCGCAGAAGTTAGCGGCGCTGCAACATTGTTTTGGAAAACATCAAAAGGAAATAATCTCAAAGCAGGATCACCTACCCGCCCTTCCACCGTCTCAATCTCCAAATCTTTATAATTAACAATGGGGGTTTCTCCGATCTTAATGTTAGAAATATGAAGTGGCCCATACCCCCATACAAGAACTATTCTCAAATACTCGTCATTACCTTTGATTTCGGTATAACTCATAGTACCTAGTGGCGGAGTGTTTTTGTGTCTCCCTAAACATACCGGAACAACTCCGAACTGCCGGAGGTCATTGCGACCGCCGGATATTGAATAAGTAGGTGATTCCGCCATAGACGCCGCAGCCGTCGTCTGCAAAACTGGAGGGCGGATTGGAGCGATAGCGTTGACGAGCAGCATACCGCCCGCCATTACTCCGCCTGAGACAAGAGCAGCGCCAACTCTTGATTTTCCAAAAAAACCTGCTGCACCAAACGCAGCCGGGCCTGCCCAGCTTGCAGCCGCAATAACAGCGATTGATAAAAGAGACCTCAGAGGGTTTTTCCCGCCGCCACCGCCACCATATAATGACGTAGAGACCACCACGTTAGCACCAACCCGAGGAACAAAAATCGCCCAGCGATGATACTCGATCACCTCTCCATCGATCATAACTAAAGCACTGCTTCGCCAAGACTCAGGGACACCTGCATTCAAGTGAACATCTCTGACAATTTCGGCGACTGTCGAACCAGAGGCGACTTCTAGGTAATCAGGCGATGAGAACGCATATGGCCGGGCGGTGACTATCATAACAACGCCTCATGACGATAATAGCCGACAATGCGATCCTTCCATAACAAACTTTTCAGAGGCTCAACTATGGATTGTATTCCATCCATAATATGTAAAAAGTCTCTCCCTGCTACTAAACCGACATGGAAAGCAAGTGGCCCTGAAATCCTTAAACGCACAACATCAAAAGTTTGTGGAATAGACACTTTAGTCCATTTCTCACTTTCTCGTTCCATCATTTCAGCTATTTCACACAGTTTCGCTTTATCGCCACTTGTATAAACACCAGAAAAAGTAGGAAGGGCAATTCCATACTGTTCTTTGTAAACAAGGCATGTAAGTCCCCAACAATCAAGCCCATTACGGGTTCTTCCGTCCCGCATAAAAGGGATGCCTATGTAGTTATCTGTCCACATCAAAACATCCCCGGAAACTCGCTTGGATTAAAGCTGCCTGCTGGAAATGGCTCTGATACAAGCGTTTCCAGCATTAACGACCCACTAATAGTCAAAGCGTTAATAGTGATATTTACTAATAAATACTCAGGCCATGAGCCTAAAATTACATTAACAGCGGTATTTAATACAATATCGACATTGACCGTTGGCGGGGTAGCAAGATTGCGAATAATTGGGATAAGATCACGACTAACGTTGTCAATCTCAACCGTCATGTCAGCCGGGCCTTCATCAGATTCGCCGGGAAGTGTAATTGACATGGGATAAAAAATATATGTAATAGTATTTGAAATTGTTCCATAAATCACGTTAGTTACTGTTTCCCTGACTCTCTGCGTGTTGTCTGTAGATATGCGAATAGGGGTTGTAAGATTTGGGTGTGAAATTGTTAAAAGAAGTATAGGAAAGACTCCGGTTTCTTGTGCATAAGCGGAACTAGCAAAGTCCAGGCTGGTAAGTCTAGTCACGGTAAAATCTCCAGACTCATAGAGACCATGTAATGCAAGCCACCTAAAGCTGTCCAAGTGGGAGGCTCAGTAAACCTCATTTCTACGTTAGCATGTGTAACAGGGTCTCTCCAAACGAACCTTAAAGAGCCACCATGGAGAGTGTTGTGGTAAAACCCACGAAAAGTGCCTAATTCTGTGAGCGTCATTTCTTGTTGCCCTGCTATCGGTTGCACTCCGGCAGTAAACCTTCGCCGCACCTTGGCCGGGCCAACGTCCATTGATGTTCTAAGCATAACATTTGCGCTTGCCTGGCTATAACCATCAACCAACAAATTGTTGGGAAGAGTTGTCGGCCAATGCTGGACTATCATGATCTAACCGTCAGTTGCGGTTGGGCGCCAAAAGCCTGCCGCAAAGTTTTGTTGGATGAGCTACCAAACTCACCTATCTTTTTTCCTACTACCTGGTCGATTATAACTTCCAAATTGACTCCTCCATTACCATCAGAAGTAGCGTTGGTTTTAACCGCAGCATTAGTATTGTTTACCACGCTCTGAGAAACATTGAGCACGACACCGCCGTTTGCCACTTCTCGTCGTGATAAGACCCTCTCTCCACGCTGAAGTATAGCGGGGAACTCATCAGAGTTCAATCCATTATGAAGACGGGGCGCATTAGCAAAAGTTAGGGCAGGGACAGGCCCATGGGGTTTATTAGTTCTACCTACAACTCCACCGGAATGTAAGTTTATAGCCGACCAAGGATCAAACGAAAACGGGGCCGGAGCGGCTGCCGGAGCGGCTGCCAGAGCGGCTGCCCCTGGGAACAACCACCCGGTAAGACCTGCCACTAAGTTTATAGCCGACCATGGATCAAACGAAAACGAGGCCGGAGCGGCTGCCGGAGCGGCTGCCGGAGCGGCTGCCCCTGGGAACAACCACCCAGTAAGACCTGCCACCATGCTCGCCATCTGAATACGGAGAAACTCTTTGAGTATAGAGTTTGCTAAATCAGTAAAACTAAGTTTTCCGGTTTCTACAAAACGGGTCAAAGCATCAGTCATGCCATCAAACATTGTTGTAACTAGGCCTTCCGCATGACTAAAATTAGCGCCCGCCCCTTCGATGATTTTTTGTAAACCAGACTTAGTACCTTCCATCCAACTGCCTTGCACTTCTTTTATTCGTTTGTAATGTTGTTTGGCTTGCTCTTCTACTCTTTCATAATAATCTCGATACATTTGTTTACGTTGAGCGAATACGTCAAAGTCAGGCCCCTGTTTCTCAAGCTCTCTTACTTTATCAGCAAACTCTCTCTGAGCTTGTAGTCTCGCTTGTATAAGAGTTTTTTCCTCGTCCGTGCGAAGATGATCACCCAAGGACAAGTCCTGGTCTTCAATTCTCCTCGTCAACGCCTGATTAAGATCATTCATATATTGAGTAAACTTCTCGACTGATCTTGCGGAGGTCATATCAAAAGATTTACCCAAAGCAACCAAGCGACCATCAAGTATTATAACATTGTTTGATAATTTAATTACCTCACGCCCGGCAGCTTCAGCATTCTCCACCAGATCTCCAAATTCATCTTTGGATATATCAATACCACCCTTTCTAGCGGCAGACTCAGCCTTAGTAAGTGCTCTTTGTGCAAGAGCTTGAGCATCAACAGCGCTTTGCAAATCACGAATTGCTACAGCACGCTCCTTTTCAACAGCAGTCAAAGCGGAAGTCTCCCTGGCGCGCCGGGCGGCGTCAGGGCCTAAATCTTTGGCAGCGAGTAATATTTGATTATTTTGGATAGTAGCTTCTGCCAAGCGGGCTTGCTCGCCAGCCAAAAATTCTTGTTTCTCCAATTCTTTTCTAAAAGGTTCAATCATCTTCTCAGCTAAATCGGTATAATGAGCAACGATTTTGTCTGATAATTTCTCATCAAGAACTTGCCGAGCGAACTCGATGTTGAACTCCATGCCCGACGCACGCGCTACCATAGCCAAAGAGTTCATCTTCTCTTCAATAGCGTCAATTTGACTTTGATAGTAGGCAGGATCACCAAAAGTAACTATTGCCAAGTACTCCTGATGAATATCCGGGGCTATAACTTTTAAATGTCGCTGTAACTCTTTTTCATACTCCTTGTATCTTTCGATTAAATTATTTAATTGAATACTCTGTGCTTGAAGCTCAGCATTATTATGAAAACCCTTGTCAGAAATGATGCTCTTTCTTAACTCGTTATATCTTCTCCTAACCTCTGTCCAAACCTTAGAAATATCTTCTAAGTTAGTTATATTAGCAATATCTTTAGGTTTTCCAAAAAACTCTGTCATCAAACTCAAAGATTTTTTGCCAATTCCATCTTTTTGGGCTTGGCCTAAACGCTCAGCCATCTCCTTTTCAGCTTGTTTTTGTTTCATAAATGATTCTACAATCTGAGACGTCATAGCTTTTACAGCTTCGTCCACTTCGGCTGGAGTTTTAACACCAAGAGCTTTGAGTAACAAACCTTCGTCTTGTTGCTTAAGTACATCAACCCATTCATTCATACTTGTAATCTGACGTTCCATTTCGGAGCGAAGATCAGCTATTCGACTAGCGGATTTTTCTCGTTCACGATTGAGCTCTCTTTGGGCAGAAAGTTGATCTATTAAAGCAATCCGTTCTGTGCCTGTCATTCCCTCTAGTTTAGCTTCTAAAGCAAGACGTTCTTTAAGTAGTGTAATATTTTGTAAGGCTACCTTGGTATCAAGAGCAAAAAGTTTTGACTTAGATACGGCTTGCTCATTCAACAATTCTACTCGTTTTTCATCATGAGCAAGCATTACTGCCTGATATGCTGCAACAGCTTTGGTCAGACTTAATTCACGAGCCAACGTTACAGAGAAAGCGGTGGCGGCTTTATCTTTAGCCAACAAATTATTTACAATTTTCAAAGCCGAGGGAACATCAGTAGGAATGGTAATTAGAGGTAAATCTATGATCAACCGCTCGCGGGCAAGCGCACGGATATATTTTATAGCGCCTAGAGTACTACGCTTAATTGCTTCACCCCACGAAAACACATGCGACTTAAAAAGGGTCAACTCAACAGAAAGTTCTTTAGACCTATTAGTAAACAGAAGCAGCCCTGCTGCTATTCCAGCCAAACCCCCTCCAACCACTCGTAAGTTAGGGGCTATTTTGGATGCCAGGCCAACCAAAGTTAAAGAACCAGTGTTAGCGGCAGTAATCGCCTTAGTGAATTGTACAGCCTTCACTGCCGCATATTTCAGCCCCTTGGCTAAAAAAATGCCAGCTCCCATTACGGCAACTCCAGCCTTAATTGCTATAAGTACCGCAAATGCTTTGGCAAGAGTCAATATAGCTTCTCGATGTTCTAAAATAAAATTGGTTAAATGAACAGTCCCGCTAACCACTGTGTTTACTAAAGTTTTAAATGTCTCGCCTTGAGCTATCTCTCCCATCGTTCTAATTATTTTAGTCGCCTCATCCTCAACATTCTGAAACGCCTGGATTAGTGTGCGCTCATATCGAGATACAGCAATTAACGCCTCACCCGAGAGGGCGGTAGTAAGTTGTTTAATAATTGTCTGGGCTACAGGCAAACCTTCACTGGCAGTCAGCATGGCTGCGTAAGATTGAATCAAGAAACCATCCGCCTGGTCAAGGAGTGGAACAAACGCTCTAACACCACGCATGGTCATCCACATTCTCATCAACTTTTGCTTTGCTTCTGGGTCAAACTCATCAAGTGTTCGCTTTATTTCGCCTAACAAAGGCACTAACGGCTTCATTTCGCCATAAGCATCGTGAGTGTTAATACCCAAACCTTTAATCACATGACTGGCTTTATCGGTGGCACCGTCAATATCACGCATCATATTCTTAAATGCCGTTCCTGCCGACTGCCCTACGACATGACGCTGTGCAAGTACAGCAAGAGCAGCATTCATCTCTTCTAAGGTCGTACCATAAAGAACGCCGACCTCAGAACCAGTGGTCATAGCAGCAGCTATCTGTTTAACGGTAGTAGCCGACATGGACGCAGCTTGAGCGAGAATGTTGACGATGCTCCCTACTTCGTTAGCCGTCATCCCGAAAGCGTGCATTGCCGTTTGAGCAATATCAGCAGCCTCGGCTACATCCATCTCACCGATGCGAGCTAAAGTCATCACAGGGATGAGAGCTTCCATGGACTGATTTAGATTTAAACCAGCTTGGGAGAGTACACGCAGACCTTGAACAAGCTGAGTCGGGGTAAAAATAGTGTTGGCGGCAAGGTCAAGAATAGATTCGTTTAAATCATTCATTGCCACAGTGGTTTGTTGAGTTAAGCCTTGGATATAACGCATTTCAGTTTGAAACGCTGCACCCATCTTAAAGGCGCTGAGTGTAACCGCGGTAGCGCCAGCAGCCGCCAATAAAGGTAGGATTTGTCCATAAGTAAGCCACAACATACCAGCAGCACCGGCAGTGCCACGTAGAACGCCATGGAGGTTGGCTTGGGCTACGGTAAGCCCACGGGTAGCCTTCGTATGCGCCGCAGTGGCTGTTGCAGCACCGGCGTGAGATGAAGCAATTCTGGCATTTGCTGAACTGTTTGCTAAGCCCGCAGCAGCAGCCGACTCTTGGGCTTTGGCATGAGCGGCAAGTTGGGCAGTGGACAAACCAGCTACCAGCCCTGGAGACATACCAGCATCTAGGGCCATCCCCTCTAAAGCCATTCTCCTAGCAACAAACCCAGCGGCTAGAGCTTCACGTCCTTTTAAGTTCGCCGCTTCCTGCGCCAAGGCTTTATCTTGCGCCCATTTCTGGATAGCTAAATTACTTTGCTGTAAGCGAGCCTCCTCAGCTATAGCTCTAACAGTAAAACCCTCTCTTAACTTTAACCTGCCTTGAGTAACCCAAGCATCAAGCTCAACTTGTTTCTTGAGCATCGCATTCGTAGAGCCCAAAGCGATAGCTTCAGCGGCAGTTATTTTTTTACGCACCACGAGGGCAGAAAGCATCGCCTGCGTCCGGCGCTGTTCAGCTAAAACCTGCTTATCAGTTTTAGCTTTTACGACTGTGAGTATTTTACTTTGCTTCAAATACTCGGCATTTTGAGCGTCAATTAATCCTTTTGTTACTAAGCCTTGAAGACCGAGTTTGCGCTGAGTCTCAGTAACTCCAGTTAGCTTTAAACGGTGATCCCTTAAAGTGATATTCTGCTTGATTAAAGAAGCGTTAGCGGTTTCACCAGCAGCTACAATACTAGACAAAGACGAGCTTAAATTAACATTGGCAGCGGTGAGTGCTGTAGCTTGGACTTGATTTGCTTTTAAGGTAGTTGAAACTTCGACGCCCGACTTCTTGACCAATCTCTGGGCACTTTCGAGGGAAGCTACAGACCTTGTGAGGTTTTGAATTTCAGCAGATAACTGGTTAATACCTGGTATTTTTTGTTCCAGAGTCGCTCGAAGCGTGCTCGTTACTTTTTCGAGCGCAAGTAACCCGGTAGGGCTTACGTTGATTTCAAGTGTTAAAGTAGTCAAGTTTTAGTCCCACCTTAACTTTTCTTGGTTTGCTTATCTAAATAATCACTTAAATAAGCATCATCTAAATCCTCGACGAAACGAACCAATCTAGCGACCTGATCCGCTCGCATTCGAAATTTCAAGTTAATGTAAGCAGTCATTTCTTGGTAAGTCACTGGTTGGGGGCCACTCTCATGCCGCTGCCGCCTTCTGTGTAAATCAATGAATGCTTTGTAATAAATCTGAAGTGAAGGTGATAGCGAAGGCTCTTTTTTTGCATTCGCCCCAAGTTCTACACCTTGTTTTTTTAATTCTGTAAAAAGAGGAGATACTTTACTCCAGTTAAGGTGGTAAAGCAGAGCCTCTGTTAGTTTTTTGAGTCAGCCTCATCAGCAGCGACCCGATAATTGTCAATTTTATTCGCTTCTTCAACCACCTTTAAGCGGAAGTCTTTGATGGAGAGTAAAGTAAAAGCATTTTCCTTACTATACGCCATAGGCTTACCCTTAAAGTTGACTTTAAAGTCTAGTAAAATTGATTCAGCCATTACCTCGCATAGAAGTTTGTTATCCAACTTCACTCGTTCATCATCAGGCAAGCTATCAAGTGTTACTTTATGGGTCTCCAATGCCGCCAGTAACAATTTATTAAACAAAGGATTATAGGCACGGGCTATAACCATGTAAGCCCCTCCACCCAAATCTTTCCGAACACCTTCGTTTTCTTTTTTTTCATCGGTTGCATAAGCCTTAAATACATCAAACATTGTAGCACCTCCAAGATTAAAAACTGCTAAATTAAGATAATAACATCAAACAATCGCCGCACCAAAACGATCTATAGCAACCATGCGATCTACTAAAGTATTCGGAGCAACCGCTGTAAACGGCACAGAAAGTAAAACATCTTGATCCTTAGCAGAGATATTAGTCGAAGGCACATTTAGCTTTACGTTAGCGAACGTATAGGCATAACCGTTACCTGCGCTATCTACCACAGGGAAACTGATAGAGATCAACTGACTAGCTAAAGCTGCGTCATAGAGGTCGCCGGTAAGCAAATAAACCTCCAAAGTGCCGGTCATCTCGAAAGTTCCGCCCCCTATACCGCTCGCCCCTAAAAACCCAAGAGCTTTCTGCTCACGAAGTGCTCCGTTGATGTTTACATTCATTGAAAAGACGTGAGCACCTCCGAGAATACTGGCACCTGCTTGGTTACGGACTAAAATTCTGCCTACACCAGTAACCGCCGATAACGTACCGAAAGAATGAGAAGCTACGGGAGCCGCAGGAAGTCTTGTAGTATTTCCATACACTGTGTTTCTTCCTATCGTACCGAAACTTCCGGTGAGAGTACTGCCAGTAGTAAAAGACAACTCCATAGATGAAATCGCCCTCCCCCGATGCGTAGTAAAACGTCCTACATCAGTGAACCTATCCTCAATAGTAAAAGTTCTTAATGGATTAACACCATTAGTAATCCGGGTGCTAGAAATTCTCACATTAATCGTAGAAGTTTCAGGAGCAGAAAATGGTGTACTAACATTAACTGTAATTACACTTGAAGTGACTGAGGCAATTAAATAGTGACCATCATTACTGATGACAGAACCTCTAATGCTGAACCATTGACCGGCAACTAATCCAACGAAACCAGTTGCCCCCGCGGCAGTGTCGGTAATCGTATTAGCTGCACTATTTATAGTTACAGTTAAAATTCTAGCCCCACCAGTTCCAAAAGTGGTAAAAGTATTGCAAAGCAAAGCCTCTATAAAAGGATCATACTCAGCATACTGTGCTGCAAAAGTAATGCCACCGGTAGCTGAAGCATCTACAATAACGGCGTCTGGAACTTGCCTAGTATGATTAATTTCCGGGGAAGATTCCAAAGTAAAGTTATAACCTAAATCCCCGCCTGTACCACGGAGAAATCTTGGAGTACCTGTCGTAGGGGTTATACCAAAAACAGCTTCCTGCATGTATGCCCTACTTGTAAACGAAGTTGATGCTTGAGACACGCCCGTAGTCATAATATAATCTCCTATTATTGTAGTTCAAAAAAGAAATCGGCAACGACAGTTTGACTGCGCCAATCTTTACCCTCAACTAGCGAGAGTACAGAAATACTACCAAAAACAATCACACCTACATTAGTAGCGGCAAACATCATCGCCAATCTATCTACCGCATCCATTCTAGTTTTCGCCCCCACTGAAAATGGAGTAAACACTGTAACTGTTAGCTCACCAAACGCTCTTCTTGGTGGGTTGGCACCCCTCATTCCTATTTGCTCAACTCTTGTAGGATTAACCCGCAAAAGAACAAAAGGCGATCTTTGAGAAGAAAGATCAGGCTCCTCATGACCTTCAATGAAAAACCTTAATTGGCCAGCCCAACCAGTAATAAAGTGTCTGTAAATATCTTGTCGAGCTCTGTCCCAGGTAATCACAAAAAATTAAACTCCTATGCCTGGATTATAAATATGGCCCAACTTCAATTTTCTTAACGCCAACATCTGTGATTGTGTCAAATCACCCAAAGCCGCCGCCGAAACAGCAGTGCGCTCTACCATATGGCCCGGTTCATTCACTTCACGTAAAAAACCATTGGGGTTTTCTTCAAGATACTGGATATAGCTTTCATGTTCAAGGTTTTTAGCAGAGTTACTCAAATAAAATTTGTTTTCAAGAGTAATAGACGTCATCGTCGGCCTCGCTCTAGCCACAGCCATCATGACTGCCCTCGTATCTCCTTTAGTCCCTGCCGGGCCGTAAGGTGTGTCCCATTCATGCAAAAGTCCCATTCTAGCTGATCTATCAGGAGCAGCAGCTAACTTTAACGTATAATTTACAGAATAATCAATACTATCTTTCCCCACATTCCAGTTGGCAGCAGCGTTGCCCGACCACTGAGGAGTCTCCATTGCGAGTTTATGGAAAACTGCAATTACAAATCCTTTATAGACATCAGTAACCTCTGATCTAATTCGGGCCATCTCGACATTAAGAGCTTTCAAAAATCTAGCTTTCTCAGCTTCGGTTATGTAAAAAAGTTCGCCCATATCAAATCACAATGTTAAGACTTATCTTAAATGCAGCTCCCAACAACCCAAACCATCAGATTGCACAGACAATACCCGATAGACTACCCCACTCACTGTAACAGTCTCATCAGAAACAGGGGTAACAACATTAACAGCATTTACAGTTAATACCCTATCTCCATTTTGAAATTTTTCCGCTGCCCAAGTCATGTAACGATAATTACTTTGGTAACGCTCAAAAAAAGCCCAAATTAAGATGGGAGCGCCCGTCCCAGTAATATCAGTAATCGGATTATAAACACCGGAAGATGGGGTATAAGTTACTTGAAGAAGAGCAGAAGGCCCCAACTCGGAGGCGTAAATAGTCCTATAGTTTCCAGTCTGTAACTCAGAGTTTTGCACACGATAAAAAACATTGTTTGGGTCTCTAATGATTACATCACGGGCTGCATTTTCAGTTAAACTCGTATAAATATCGTAAACATTAAAAAGCTGAGAAGACTCGCCAGCCTCTTTAGTTTGTTTTCTGACGGCTAGGGCGCCATGGAATTGACGCATACCAGGCGATGCTTCGATGAACTGCCTGGCGGGGCCTATGGTAAATAAACCATCGGAAGGATGCAGAAGTAAATGTTCTCTTATTACTTGATTATCAAAATAATTTCTTGTAATACGTCCGGCAATGAATACTTCCCCTCCAATCCGTACAACTCCTCTGCTGGGAATTACTATTCGTGAAGCAGAACAAGTACGTCGCCAAGATGCAGCCCCATCACTCTCAGTTCCTCCATCTTGATCCATACCGCAAGTAAAAAGCGGAGCGTTCGTGTAAGCATCAACCACTGCCATATCGTCAAAAAACCTAGCAGCGTCGAAGATGTCCATAACTATCTCCCCGTAACAGGGTCAAAGTCGAGTGTTGAGGCTACCCCAATATTGGGTTGAAATTCAAGAGGAACTGAAAGATTGAGAAAGGCGGCATAGGCGACGATCAGAAGTCTTCGATAAGTCATATAATCTCTGATCACTAAACCCTCCACAGCTACCTTTTCTTTTTTAAGTGATGCAGCCTTATTGACGTTGATGTGCGTAGGAGACATCTCAGGCAAAGCCGTAAGCGCCTTAAACGCTACAGCGTGAGCGGAAAAAAGACGAACTGCGTTGTGAAAATTTTGAGCTACCGGAGGCAATACACCAGTCAAAAGAAGGTAATCCCGATCCAAATTGGCCGTTAATAACACACTCTGCCCCGCAGCAGTCAACCTTAAACGAAGGTCGAGAACATATATCTCGTTAGACAATGACGTGTCAGGAAATATCCGAGACGATATTCCAATCACAGCTCGAACACTATCAAACGATGTGTAATTGGTTAGCATTCAACAATCACCCCAGCCTTGAGTTGGCAAGCCACCCAACTAGACATTTTCACAGGCACACCATAATCAGCAGGAATAGAGATGTGCTGAAAAGGTTCATACTGATTACTACCGACAGCGCGGACAACGATAAACTCGTCGGATTTAGCGATAGGTTCAGGTTCGCCAATAGTTGTAACAACAACTTCATCTACTTCTGGTATATTAATTTCGGTTTTATCAACTCTTCGGATTGCCATTTGATACCTCCAAGCTGTTTCAAAAACCCGGCCTAGACCGGGTTTTTATTAAATGATAGTTAAAAAAATTAGACAGTCAAAGAAAGCACAGAGAATGCTTCATCCCATTGACGATACGCAATTTCTGCGCTATCAATACGTAACTGAGTAGAACGTCGCATCACAAAGTTCTCGACCGCACTATAACTGGCCGCAGTATTTCGCACTCGGTGAATAGCACTATCACCTTGGAATCCCATAATAGTATTTACAGGCCAATTTCTGCCAGGTTCCACAATGAACAGTTTAAGTTGAGACAACATCCGGTTAACCAAAGAGAATTGAGGCACTAGAGCGCCAGGCACATGCTCATTGGTATTAGTTGTAGCAAGGGCGCTCTCAATAGCAAAAGCCCCTCCCAAATCAGTGACTATCCAATTTATTTGTCGAACATAATAATTACTCACCAACCAAGCTGTTAATGCACGTTTGGTTACATTCCCAGCAGCCATAATAGTAGAATCAAAGGTATTGGCTCTAACTTGAGGCAAAGCACTCTGACCCATATCAGCATCCCCGTTCAAAAATCCCAATAGATATTCATAAGTCTTAGCGTTACGCTCAACTTGCATTTGACGAGTAAGAGCTAGATTCACAAAATCGAGAGTAGTAGCCTGAAGCGCTTGGTCACTCACTTCCATTCCGATGCTAGTAACCAATAGTGATCTAGACACATCAGCAGACGTAATAGAAAGCATCAGTTGAGGTTCGGCAAGTTGAGCAATCGCACGAGCACGAGCAGCCTCGGCACGCCTCAAACTAATTACCGGCCACTCAAAACGATTGCTGGTGATAGATGTATCAATCCCAATCATTTGCTCAAAAAGATTTGAATCAAGCTCTCGGTTCCTCTGCATAGCATCTTCCACCATCTCCAATACGACAGCGGGATAAAGAATCCGAGAAGCAGGATTAGCGTCTAGCGTATTGCTTGCAGCAGAAAACTCACTCTTACCATCAAGCATATTACCGATAGTAGGAGAACGAAGCCCGAACTCTCGATTCTTGCCGACAATCAAACCGGAACTGACGCAAAGCTGGTCAAAAGTACTGTTTGTCGTAGAACTGGTTGGAAAGTTTCGGTTTATCAGTTGGGGTACAGACAAACCAGCATTAAGTGCTTCTTTATAGATAGACGGCTTCAGTGTTACTTCTTGCTGAAGACCATCTTTGTCAAGAAAAATTGCCATAATAAAATCTCCTTATATTTTGTAATTAAACTTCATCAACACGTTCAATAAGACAAGTATCACCAACCGCTCCGGTAACTCCTAAAGAAACCACCCGCCATGCAAAGACTGTGTTTTTAGTTTGATCTGTTACCCTAGCCAATGCTGCATTTACCGTAGCTTGAGATATAGTTGCTCCCACATCAACAATGGCACCGGGTTGGTTAGTGGCACGGGTTACTCTGGGCGCCGGAATAGCTCCACTCAAAGCAGTACCCCTAGGAACGACTGTTCCAACAACTACGTAATCACCGACGGCAATAACTCCCACACCGGGAGTAGCTTCAAGACCATCACAAGTAGCCACAATCTGACCTGTAGTTTTGACACTGCCGATGGTAAACCCATCCTGAGTAGCAGGTTCAATAGTTACAATTTGGGCTTCAATAGCATTTCCGGCAACTGCCAAACTATAACGAGAATCACCGGCGAGTCTAACAAACTTAAATTGTTCACTATCGGTCAGGTTGTTGGCCACTCCAACACCGGCGCCAAGCCGGGCTGTAATGGCTGCACTGCTAGGACGAGGTGAATCCATCTTAAATTTTGCCATGATTATATCTCCAATTATTTTTTATTGATAGTTACAGATTTCAAAGCCGTCTCAAAACGAGTGGGCTTTGGCATCTCCTCAACAACATCTTCCCGAAGGGCTACACCTCCAACTTTGAAAAAAGCCTTAGTACGCCCCATCGTAGTCTCGTACATGGATTTAAGTACTAAAGGGTCAGCATCAGCTAATTTCTCATCCTGTGACCCGCCAAAAGCTACAATCATGTTATTAATTACTTTGGCTAAAATTGGTTTAAGATTATTTAATGCTTCAAGCTCCTTCTTAACGGATGCCAATTCAACTTGAGCTTCCAAAAGCTCTTTCGTCTGTTCTTTATAGAGAATAAAAATATCTGAGTCAGCCTTCAGACATTCACTAATCGACTTCTCATCTACTGCGGGGGCTTGAAGAGGCGACTCTTCAGATGCTTGAGAGTTTATTCCCTCGTCCCCGCCTAATCCTGATACTGCGCCTATGAACCGCTTCCTCATATCTAAGCCTCCTTTATTTTGGATCCTTTGTTGGATTTTTTCAAAAACATCTTCGAAATTACTCACGGAGTTGATAAGACCAACATCCGCTGCTTGCTGGCCAATAAACTCTTTTCCTCCCCCCATTCTCTCGTTTACAGTTCGGCGACGAACACCTAAATGCTGAGACACACTATCCACAAATATATCAGAAATATAATCAGCCTTCGCCTGAAGGTCATCCTTAGCTTTATCTGAAAGCGGCTCAGAAGCATTAACAATCTGTTTATACTCGCCAGATCGGATGATGGTTTCCTTAATACCTTCCATCTCGGCCATTTTAGAATACTCTGTATGTTTAATCGCTACGCCGATAGAACCCACAATAGCGACAGCGCTGGCATGACGCTCATAAGCAGGGACAGTTATCCAATAAGCGGCACTACACATAACGGAGCTAGTGAATGCTGTGATTTTTTTAATTTTAGCGACTTTTTCTACGGCGGAGACAACATCCAACACGCCTGCTACTGAACCTCCCCCAGAAGAGATATCAAGCAAAATTTCTTTAATACTTGTATCCGACGCTACTTGATACAAAGCATCTACAATTTTGCTGTAAGCCACTAATTCAAAAAAATCATTATACCAAGCGTCAGTATTAACCAATGTTCCATGCACTCTAATGATGGCAACATCGTCAACGACTGAAATAAGGTTATTCTGAGAATCATTAACTTCATTTTCACTGTCGGAACTAACCCTTGGGTCAGCCAACGCCCTCATATAATTACTCCATGACTCGTCAGTGCCTGCCCAAAGTGTGCTGTAAGAAGTTTTCACAATTTTTAGCTCCAGAAATTAAAATTAAAAAATTATGTAATCAAAAATCTTCTTTTGTCAAGCATTTTTTAAGATTTCGGTTCTCGCGGAGAATCTCCAGATAAATCCCGTTCGAGTGCCCCCGTATTACTTTCGGGATTGTTAATTATCTCAGGGGGCATCACCTTAAAAAATGTGCCAGATAACTTCGGTGCTCCGATAGGCGGCAAAGAGCCAGTTACTTCTAAATTCGCTTCTTCGTCTGTCAACATCCCTATACTCAAAAGATTAAGTATCCTGTCAGTTTTCATAATTTCAAAAGCAGCCAGCTCCGCTTTAGGGCGCAAGGCAGGGGGTTCGTACTCAAACTCCACTACGGCATCCTCCCCGTAAAGGCGAACGCAGAGAGACAATGCCCTAGAGTATATCTCATTTAATTTTTCAACATAAGATGACACACTTAAAAGAAAAAGCATAGACTGAGTAGAAGCTACATTCTGACTTGCCATATCATGGCCCAAAACGGCAGGCATTGCCTTTGCCCCTGCTGCCAGCTTACCGTTAATAATAGAAGCAAAAATCTGTAATTCATCAGGGAGTGAAGTAGCCCCATTATTCATTAAGTCAATTTCAAGAATATTCCATATAATAATAGCATCTTCTGGATTAAGTCCATTTACTAACGTTTGGATGTTCTGAATAGCTCGCTCTTGATAAGCCTCTAACTTTTCAGTATCATACTTTATCTCGGCTGGGACGGAGCTTAACCATTTCTCATGATTCAGAGATGCTCGCAGACGAGGTACTATTGCTCTCCGAAACACTCTTCGTAAATCGTTAGCAAAAGCGTTCGCAGCTATTATCGGCTGAATACTAGACTCTATCGGCGACTCGGAATAAGCTGATCGTAAATTCTGATCAAGGCTGACATAAAAAAATGTAGGAAAATCAAGGGATGTTTCTTTACCACCCAATATTTGATAAGGAACTTTTTTCTTTTTCTGATACTTAAATTGAATGGTATCAACAGCGACAGGGATTAACGCTTCGGGAAGACGAGCACGATTAAGGATGACTTCAAGAGAACAAGCGCCAAGAAGATAAAGCTCAAGCATCATCTGCTCTGATGCTTCCCTGATAGATGGATAACTGTTGTAACCCCCAGTCGTAGGCCCAAGCAAATCAAAACGACGGCACAATTCCTGCGCAATCCGGGTAGCAGAAGTATTGAGAGTTCCGTCTAGGTTACGCCCTATCACTTTGTATTTGTGTGTAATTCCTACTCTGCCGTAAGCACTGGCGGCAGCGGAAAGGTCAGGACTTGCTCTTCGCAACTGTCGCAAAATTGCGGGTGTGCTAGTCCCAAAGCGGAGACTTTCGAGGTCAATGTTAGCTAAACGGAGATCGTTTTGGGGGAGAAAAGCGTCTGGATTTTGATCCGCTCCCCGAAGATACGAAGGTACGGCGCTTGCTGGGCGAGGCTTAGGCAAATCAGGTGAGTTGATAACAGAGGCAGCGAACTCAACACCTTTCGTTGAAGCACCTCTGGCCTTGAATTTTTCTATAAGTTCTCTCAACATATTCGACCCATAGCAGTTTATTTAGGCAATGTCAATATGTTTTTTTGCAAATATTCATTTATCCTTTTTTGGGCAAGAGTTACATATTCTGAAGACGCTCGTTTTTAGTGCCTGTCTTCTTTTGCGTTAATGCGCCATTTTGCCATCTCAACATATTTTTCTTCTCTTTCCAACCCAATCCAATTTCTGCCCAATTTCTTTGCGACTACCGCCGTTGTACCGCTACCCAAAAATGGATCTAAAACCAAGTCGCCTTTATTTGAGGAAGCAACAATAATTCTTTTAAGCACTTCTTCCGGTTTCTGCGTTGGATGTAGTGCTCTTCCGTTCTTTCCGTACAATCTTTCTTTCCCTTGCACCAAAGGCAACGCCCAAACATCTCTCATCTGTTTGAGCGTGCCATCTTTCTGTGTTTCTGGGTTTATTTTTTTAAGCTCTTCGTAATTGAAAATCCATTTTTTACC
>BBPE01001921.1_pt1 | contig 21154 bp, 33 predicted proteins | sample 1344301 | NCBI WGS metagenome assembly BBPE01 (sample SAMD00019089, study PRJDB2971) | groundwater metagenome | isolation source: The Cedars highly-alkaline
AAAGGTACCAGCTTTGCGGGTTTCCTATAGCTCCCTGAAGGGCAGGGTGACGCGGGGTAAGGGATCCCCACAAAAGCGCGGGGTGTGCGTTCAGGTTAAAACGGTAACGCCCAAGAAGCCCAATTCGGCACTGCGCAAGGTAGCGCGGGTTCGACTGACCAATGGTATAGAGGTGACGGCCTACATCCCCGGTGAAGGACATAACCTGCAGGAACACTCGGTAGTGCTGATTCGCGGGGGACGGGTGAAGGACTTACCCGGTGTCCGCTACCATATTGTTCGTGGCACCCTGGATACCGAAGGCGTGGTTGATCGGAAGAGTAGCCGGAGCAAGTACGGGGCAAAAAAACCTAAGGCTCGAAGCTAGGTCCAACGGTTCAAGGTTCAACGGTTCAACAGTTACAAGTCCCAACCGTGAACCATGAACCGTCTTTATGATAGAAGCGGTTGAAATTAAGTTTTCGGATAGGGTACAGAAAAATGCCAAGACGAGGTAAAGTAGTCAAGAGAATAGCACCGCCGGATGTGAGATATCACAGCGAGAAGATAACCCGGCTTGTCAATCGGATCATGATCGATGGCAAGAAGAGCAAGGCCGAGCGGATTGTCTACACAGCACTGGACATAATAAAGGAGCGAGTCGAGAGGGATCCTCTGGAGGTCTTCGAGGAGGCGATCAAGAATACCACACCGCTCCTGGCAGTTAAGCCGCGCCGCATCGGGGGAGCCACCTATCAGGTTCCGGTTGAGGTACCTCCGGAGCGAGGTCTGTTTCTCGCGATGCGCTGGCTGGTGACCACCGCCAGGGCACATAAAGGCAAGCCAATGGCAGAGAGGCTGGCAGCGGAGATAATGGATGCCTCTCGCAGTGAGGGCATCACTGTTAAGAAGCGTATAGATACCCACAAGATGGCGGAGGCGAACCGGGCTTTTGCTCACTATCGATGGTAACGAGTATTGAGTATCGAGGAGGGGAGAGGGGGGAGGTGGGTGGCCTCAGAACTCAGAACTCGAAACACTGAGGAAGGAATGATGTCACGCACAATCCCCCTGGAACGCATTCGTGATATCGGGATCATCGCTCATATCGATGCGGGGAAGACCACCATAACTGAGATGATCCTTCATCACAGCGGGCGAACCTACAAGATCGGCCGGGTGGATGATGGGACCGCAGAGATGGATTGGATGGATCAGGAACGAGAGCGAGGGATTACCATTACTGCTGCGGCAACCAGTTGCGACTGGCAAGACCATCGGATCAACATTATCGACACCCCCGGCCATGTGGACTTCACCGCCGAGGTGGAGCGAAGCCTCCGTGTCCTCGACGGTGGGGTGATGATCTTCGATGGCGTAGCCGGCGTTGAATCTCAATCGGAGATGGTGTGGCGTCAGGCAAACAAGTACAGGGTTCCAAGAATTTGCTTCGTGAATAAGATGGACCGAATGGGTGCCGACCTCTGGCGCACCGTTGACATGATGAAAAAGCGGTTGAATGCTAACGTTGGGCTTACTCAATTACCACTTGGGGAAGAATCTTCATTAACCGGGGTCATCGATATCATTGAGGAAAAGGCTTATAAGTTCTCGGGGGAATTGAATTCGGAGCTAACAGAGATCCCCATTCCCGATGAATACCGGGATAACGCAGCCCGGTATCGGCGGGCACTGATCGAGAATCTGGCTGAGGCCGACGATGAGATCATGCTTGCCTATGTCGCCGATGAGAAGATCGACGTTGCGGCTATCAAAGCGGGCCTGCGCCGGGCCACCATCTCTGCCAGGATTGTTCCGGTCCTGTGCGGCAGTGCCCTGAGGAACATCGGCATTCAGCCAGTCCTCAACGCCATTGTAGATTATTTGCCTTCCCCCCTGGATATGCCCCCAATTCGGGGGTCAGGGGTCAGGGGTCAGGGGTCAGGGGTCATAGAAGAGTTGCGTTACCCCGATGATGACGCCCCATTCTCTGCTTTAGCCTTCAAGATAGTCACCGACCCGTTCATCGGCCGCCTGGTATATCTCAGGGTATATTCCGGGAGGATCAAGTCCGGGGCGGTAGTTTATAACGCTGTTACGGGAAAAAAGGAACGGATCGGGCGTCTGTACCAGATGCACGCCAACAATCGGGTGGAAATCCCAGAAATTGACAGCGGCAGCATCGCGGCCGCTGTCGGGTTGAGGAATACCTCCACCGGTGATACGATTTGCGACGCCGAACATCCGATCATTTTGGAATCAATTACCTTCCCTGAGCCGGTAATCTCGGTTGCCATCGAGCCCATGTCCAGAGGTGATCAGGACCGGATAGTGGATGCCCTTACAAAGCTCGCTGAAGAAGACCCGACATTCAAGGTGCAGTATAATCAGGAAACCGGACAAACACTCATCTCCGGCATGGGAGAACTTCAGTTAGAGGTTATCGTAGTTCGCTTATTGCGCGAGTTCAGGGTGAAAGCAAAGGTAAGCAGACCCCGTGTGGCTTACAAGGAAACCATAACTATCCCTGCCAGGGCTGAGGGTCGCTTCGTTCGCCAGACCGGCGGGAGGGGTCAATACGGGCACGTGTGGCTCGAGATCGAGCCAATGGAGCCCGGCACGGGATTCGAATTTGTGAATCGCATCCAGGGCGGGGTTGTACCCCGCGAATATATCCCGGCGGTGCAGACTGGGATCAAGCAAACCTTCGCCGAAGGGGTTATCGCCGGCTATCCGGTGGTTGACGTCCGGGCGACCATTGTGGACGGCAGCTATCATGAGGTGGACTCCTCCGAGCCAGCCTTCAAGATGGCCGGTGCCATAGCAGCGAGGGAATGTGTGCGGAAGGCCGCACCGGTCATCCTTGAGCCCATCATGAAACTAGAGGTAGTCACACCCCAGGAATTCCTCGGCGATGTGATCGGCGGCCTCAATGCGAGGAGGGGAAACATCGATGGGATTGAGCCACGTGAGGCGCTCACCGTAATCCAGTGTTTTCTTCCATTGGCGGAGAGCTTTGGTTATGCCACTGACTTGAGGTCGATAAGTCAGGGCCGGGCGAGTTTTTTCATGGGGTTTGATCGCTACCAGGCGGTTTCTAAGGAACTGGCTGATAGCATTATCGGAAAATACCGGTCTGGAAATAGCGGATAAGGTCGCCCCCACGCGGGGACGTGGATTGAAAAAAGATGCCAAAACAAAAAATCAGGATCAAACTAAGGTCTTACGATTATCGGGCACTGGATCAATCGGCGGCTCATATAGTTGAGGCGGCGGAAAGCACCGGGGCTGCGGTGGTGGGGCCTGTGCCTCTACCCACCCATATCAAGAAGTTCTGCGTTATCCGCTCGCCGGTGATTGATAAGGACTCTCGGGAGGAGTTCGAGATCCGCACTCATAAGCGATTGATAGATATACTCGATCCGACATCGAAGACGGTCGATTCCCTCACCCGCCTCAATCTGCCCGCCGGCGTGAGCATCGAGATAAAGGTCTAATGGGTAGTGGGTAATGGGTAATGGGGGCTACGGGGTACCCCTATAACCTATGACCTATCACCTATTACCCAGGATTAATATGTTCTCTGGAATTTTAGGTAAAAAGATAGGCATGACCCAAATCTTTGCCGAGGACGGCACCGTGGTGCCGGTTACGGCCATCGAAGCGGGTCCCTGTATGGTGACGCAGGTCAAGAGCATGGATACCGACGGATATAATGCCGTCCAGCTTGGATTTGGAGAGTCCAGGCGATTGAACAGACCTGAGATGGGACATCTCAAAAAGTTGGGGGCATTCCGGCACCTGCGTGAATTCAGATTCGAGGATATCTCCGCAATCGCGCCTGGACAGAAGGTAAATGCCGATATATTCCAGTCCGGCGACATCGTTGATGTAATCGGCACTTCGAAGGGAAGGGGATTTGCCGGGGTAGTAAAACGACATCATTTCAGCGGCGGGCCGAAAACGCACGGACAGTCCGATCGACACCGTGCCCCTGGATCCGTCGGGAGTGGTACCGATCCCGGTAAGGTATGGAAAGGACAGCGCATGGCCGGACATATGGGCAATGCCTGGGTCACAGTCAGAAACCTTAAGGTGATAATGGCCGACCCCGACCGAAATCTGCTTCTCGTTCGAGGGGCAGTGCCCGGGGCCAGAAATGGTTTGTTGATTATCAAGAAATCAACGAGAGGCAGATCAACATGACCAAAGCGGCCAATTATCTTGTCTTAGGCGTGGGGTGACATAATGCAAGTTTCAGTGTATAATACTCAAGGGGCAGTAGTAGGACAGCTTGATCTAGATGAGAGGGTCTTTGCCGTGCCCATGAATGAGGCCATCGTTCACCAGGCACTGGTGAGACAGCAAGCTAACGCACGCGTGGGCACTGCCAGCACTAAGACGCGCAGCAACGTGTCCGGAAGTGGTCGCAAGCTGTATCGCCAGAAGCATACTGGCCGGGCGCGAGCGGGGGACTTAAGGTCGCCACTGCGTCGTCATGGAGGCATAACATTTGGACCCCACCCCCGGAGTTACCGGCAACAAATGCCCAAGAAGATGCGTCGCCTGGCGATAAGGTGCCTGCTCTCAGCAAAGGTATCGGACGGGGAACTGAAGGTGATAGATAAACTGGAGATGAGCGAACCCAAAACCAGGGACATGATCAGCATGTTGCAAACATTAGGGATTGACCGCTCGGCGCTCATCGCTTTATCCTCACCGAATGCCAGCGTGGTCAGGTCGGCGAGCAATGTCAAGGGAGCCAAGATAATTCAAGCTCGACTACTAAACGTGCTTGACCTGCTAACGTATGGCGGTCTAATAATCACCGCCGATGCCGTGCGTGTGGTGGAAGGACTTTGGGGAGGTGAATCGAGATGCATATCTACGAAGTGCTCCGCCGACCGGTGATCACCGAGAAGAACACCGACCTGATGACCCGGAACAAGTACGTTTTTGAGGTTATGAAAAGTGCTAATAAGGATCAGGTCAAAGCCGCAGTGGAGAAAGCCTTCAAGGTCACGGTTGTCTCGGTAAACACGGTCATGGTTCACAGCAAGCCCAGGGGCTACGGGAGGCTTAAAGGACACCGTCCATCCTGGAAGAAGGCCATTGTCACCCTTATGGAGGGAGATAAGATCGAGATATTTGGGTAATGGGCAATGGGTAATGGGGTGTTACGCGGTACCCCTATAACCTATGACCTATAACCTATAACCTCGGATAAACATGGGAGTCAAGATATATAAGCCAACATCGCCAGGCAGAAGGGACATGACTGGCCAAAGCTTCAGTGAGCTGACTAGAAAGAAGCCAGAGAAATCGCTCGTGGTGCCCATGCGCAAGAAAGGCGGCCGCAATAACCAGGGGCGGATAACGGTACGGCACCGCGGTGGGGGTGCGAAGAGAAACTACCGCATTATTGATTTCAAGCGAGATAAATTTGACATTCCCGGCAAAGTGGCTGCCATAGAGTATGATCCCAACCGCTCGGCGCACATCGCCCTTATCCACTATGTTGATGGCGAAAAGCGATATATCCTCGCTCCACTGAAGCTCAAGGTCGGAGCGGAGATTATGTCAGGCAGAAATGCGGAGATCATGGTGGGAAATGCCTTGCCGCTCCGACTCATTCCCGCAGGCACCCCGATCCATAATATTGAACTTCAACCGGGCCGGGGGGGACAACTGGTGCGAAGCGCGGGAACATCAGCACAGCTCATGGCAAAGGAGAATGACTATGCCCTGGTACGACTCCCTTCGAAGGAGATTCATCGTATTCGAGTGGAGTGCATGGCAACCGTTGGGCAAGTGGGAAGCGTTGACCATGATAGCATCAGCCTGGGCAAAGCGGGCAGGAAGCGACTCATGGGTTGGCGCCCGACCGTGCGGGGTTCGGCCATGTCACCACGTGACCACCCCCATGGTGGTGGTGAGGGAAGAGTAGGGGTAGGTCTCCCTGGCCCCAAGACCCCCTGGGGTAAGCCCGCCCGCGGTGTCAAGACCAGAAAGAACAAACGTAGCGACAATATGATCGTTAAGAAGTCGAGAGTCTAGACTCCAGATCAGAGCTAATACGGAGGAAGTTAACTTGGGAAGATCCACGAAAAAAGGCCCATTCGTCGATGTCAAGTTGATGAAGAAGGTGAATGCCCTCAGAGAGAGCGGGCAGAAAGCGGTGATCAAGACCTGGGCTCGGAGTTCAATGGTCATACCCCAAATGGTTGGGATTACTATGGCCGTTCATGACGGCAGGAGACACGTTCCTATTTTTATCACCGAAAATATGGTAGGGCACAAACTCGGAGAATTCGTCCCCACACGGACTTATCGCGGACACAGCTCCAAGGCAGAGCGAATGTCTCGTGGGGGCAAGGGAAAATAGAGCAAGGGATAAGGGATAGGGGATAACCCCTAACCCATAGCTATGGAAGTAAGAGCAACAGCAAAGGGAGTGCGGGTTTCGCCACAGAAAGCGCGGCGTATTGTCAATTCGGTGCGGGGAAAGATGCCCGATGAGGCTCTGGCTATTCTGAGATTCATGCCTAGCCCGACGGCTCGCATCGTGGCGCGGGTGGTGAAATCGGCCGCTGCCAATGCAGAGAACAACTTCAAGATGTTGCCGTCAGAGATTAGAATCGTAAGAGCGTTTGTCGACGAAGGGTTGAGGATGAAGAGAATCCGTTTTAAGGCCCGCGGAAGGGTAAACCCGATTCTCAAACGCCTCAGCCATATTACCATCGTGGTTGAGGAGAGATAGATGGGGCAGAAGGTTCATCCTGTGGGATTCCGACTCGGTTCCTATAAGACCTGGCTATCCAGGTGGCACGACGAAGGGAACTATGCTGACCTATTGCACCAGGATCTGACCATTCGCAGTACTATTGAATCTCAATATCAAAGGGCCGGCATCTCCCGAGTGGAGATCGAGCGCGGCACCGGTGAAATCACCGTCATCATCAATACCTCCAGGCCAGGGATAGTCATCGGACGTGGTGGGCAGAGGGTTGACGAGATGAGAGGGCTCTTGCAAAAACTGACTATGAAGAAGATTCATCTGAATATTCAAGAGATTCGAGAGCCAGACCTCGATGCTTACCTGGTAGCCAGAAATATCGCCGACCAACTTGAGAGAAGAATCTCTTATCGCCGGGCGGTAAAGCGGGCTATCTCCCAAACTATGGAGGCTGGGGCCAGGGGAATAAAAGTCAGGATCGGCGGGAGGCTTGGGGGGCATGAGATCGCTCGACGCGTAACGGAGCACCAGGGCAGCGTTCCGCTTCACACCCTGTGCGCCAACATTGACTACGGTCTTGCAGAGGCGCTCACTAATACGGGCAAGATTGGGGTGAAGGTCTGGATTTATAAAGGCAATTTTATCCCCGAGTCCCGCCGCGTAGCCGAGGTAGGAGTATTGGAACCCGCCCAAGAAGGCAGTTAGACTGAAGGCTGAAGACTGTTAGATTACTTCAGCCCATCTAGAAAAATGTTGCAGCCAAAGAGAGTAAAATTTCGTAAGAGCCAGCGTGGCCGTCGCAGGGGCAAGGCATACTCGGGCAACATGGTGGACTTCGGCGAGTTCGGATTGCAGGCTCTCGAGCCAGCCTGGATCACCAGTCGCCAGATCGAGGCCGCCAGGCGGGCCATCGTGCACCATATCAAGCGCGGAGGTCAGGTTTGGATTCGTATCTTCCCGGACAAACCGGTCAGCGCCCGGCCGCCAGAGACTAGAATGGGCAAGGGTAAGGGGCCGGTGGATCACTGGGTGGCAGTGGTGAAACCGGGCAGAGTGCTATTTGAGATCGCCGGCATTCGCGAGGACACGGCACGAGAGGCGCTGCGCCTAGCCTCACATAAACTTCCTATTTCTACCCGGATGATTACAAAAGAACAAAGGATAGCCACAGAGGTCACAGAGAAAATGAATCAAAAGAATCTCTCTGTGTGCTCTGTGGCTGAATAAAAGAGTGCGAATAAGCGAGATTCGGAAACTGAGTTACCAAGAGTTGACGCGAGAGCTTGAGAGCTCCCACCGGGAGCTTTTTAATCTGCGATTCAGGGCAGCTACCAGGCAATTGACAAACTATCGTGAGATCAATAAGGTGAAGAAGGATATCGCCAGACTCAAGACGGTGATCCGGGAAACGGAGCTATCGGGGAGTTAGATGTTATGGGGAACAGACGAACCCTTGTGGGCAACGTGGTGAGCAATAAGATGGATAAGACCGTCGTGGTGATGGTTACCAGACGCCATCAACACCCCCACTATAAGAAGTACATTGAGGAGAGCAAGAAATTCAAGGCCCATGACGAGACTAACGCCTGCAATGTCGGTGATAGGGTAAAAATCATCGAAACGCGACCCCTATCCCGGGAAAAGCGTTGGAGAGTGGCCGAGGTCCTGGCTAAAAAGGCTGAAGGAGGCTAATAGCCTAACAGTCTTCAGCCTATCCGCCTACGAAATGAGGAATCATGATTCAGATATACACCAGACTTAAAGTTGCGGACAACACCGGCGCGCGGGAAATCATGTGTTTCAACATCCCCGGAGGTACGAAGAGAAGATATGCGACGGTGGGGGATTTGATCGTGGCCTCAGTTAAGGAGACCGTACCCGGTTCTGCGGTCAAGAAAGGAGAGGTAGTGCGGGCGGTGGTGGTCCGGGTGGTAAAGACATATGGCCGTCGCGATGGCTCGCATATCAGGTTCGACGAGAATGCCGCGGTTATCTTAGACGAAAGAGGAAACCCCAAAGGTAGCCGCATATTTGGTCCCGTAGGGCGAGAGCTTCGGGAAAAGAATTTCATGAAGATTGTCTCGCTGGCCCCCGAGGTGCTGTGATGAGAAAGATCCGAAAGAATGACGAGGTGGTGATAATCCTGGGAAGGGATCGGGGGAAGAAGGGAAAGGTTCTGCTCTCCATCCCGGAGGATGATCGTCTGATAGTCAAAGGGATCAATATGATCAAGCGGCATACGAAACCCGGGCGCACGATGAGACAAGCCGGAATCATCGAGCGGGAAGCGCCGCTGCACGTCTCCGATGTGAAGTTGATCTGCAAGAAGTGTAATCAGCCTACCCGTGTGGGGTTTCGTCTCCTGGAAGACAGGAGCAAGGTCAGATTATGCAAGAAATGCCATGAGGTGATCGATTGATGGCCCAGATGCCACGACTCAGGCAGAGATACCACCAAGAAATAGCCCCCCGGATGGTGAAGGAGCAGGGGTATCAAAGCATAATGAGAGTGCCACGTCTGGAGAAGATCGTGCTCAACATAGGTCTGGGCGAAGCTATCCAGAACCCTAAAGCTCTGGAAGCAGCCTCTAACGACCTGGCGACAATCTCGGGACAACGCCCGGTGACTACCCGCGCCAGGAAGTCGATAGCTGGCTTCAAGCTGCGCCAGGGCATGGCTATCGGACTGTCCGTGACCCTAAGGAATAGGAGGATGTACGATTTCCTGGATCGGTTGGTTAATGCAGTCCTCCCTCGTATAAGGGACTTTCATGGCGTCTCCCAAGATTCCTTCGACGGCCGAGGTAACTACTCTTTAGGAATAAAGGAGCAGATTATCTTCCCCGAGATAAACTATGCTAAAATAGATAAGATTCGAGGTTTACAGGTTTCTATCGTGACTACGGCACGCACCGATGAGGAAGGGAGGCGTCTTCTGGAGCTCATGGGCATGCCCTTTGCTAGATAAACAAGTACTCTGGGTCGTCTCTGACCCAGAGTACCATCTTCGAGGTCAGGAACGACCTCGAATACGGAGATAATGTGGCGAAGACTTCTCAAATAGTAAAATCACAGAAAACCCCCAAATATGCGGTGAGGCATAGGAATCGCTGCCGCCTCTGTGGCCGACCCCGGGCCTACCTGCGCTATTTTGAGCTCTGCCGCATTTGCTTCCGAAAGCTGGCCAACGAGGGACTCCTCCCCGGGGTGAGGAAGTCCAGTTGGTAATCCAGGAGAGCAACCATGAGTACAACTGATGTTATAGCCGATATGTTAACCAGAGTAAGGAACGCCAATATGGTTGGCGCTGATTTCACCCTGGTTCCTTCCTCTAAGATCAAGATCGCCATCGCCGAGGTGATCAAGGATCAGGGATTCATCAAAAATTACGAGATATTGATGAGCAATACACCACAGCGGGTCATAAAGATACACCTTAAGTATACTGCGGAAAAGAAGCCGATACTGAAAGGCCTTAAGCGTGTAAGTAAACCCGGTATGAGGGTGTATGCAGGAAAAGGGGAAATCCCGCGAGTATATGGCGGATTAGGGATCGCCATTCTCTCTACTCCCCAGGGGATAATGGTGGGAAAAGAGGCATGGAGGAAAGGCATTGGCGGGGAGATTCTATGCTATGTATGGTAAGAGACGATGTCGAGAGTAGGTAGAAAGCCGATACCAGTACCTGAAGGGGTTGAGGTGAACTTTAAGAGAGGCGAGATTTTCGCCAGAGGACCCCGGGGAACGCTCAGCCGTTCCATACCCCCCGATATGTTGATTGAACTTAGTAATGGGGTTCTCACAGTATCAAGGCCTACAGACAATAAGATCCACCGCTCCCTTCACGGCCTCACCAGGACGCTTATCGCCAACATGGTTCAAGGGGTAAGCGAGGGATTTCAAAAGGGTCTGGAGGTCATGGGAGTGGGATACCGAGTCCAGATTTCGGGAGAGAAACTGATCTTCCAACTGGGTTATTCCCGTCCTGTCGAGATCTCGGCTCCAGCAGGTATATCATTTAGTGTCGAAGGAACCAATAAAGTGATAGTCTCAGGGATCGATAAGGAGCTGGTGGGTAAGGCATCAGCGCAGATTAGAGCGCTGAGATCACCCGACCATTACAAAGGTAAGGGCATACGTTATTCCGGCGAGCGAGTGCGTCTCAAGGCAGGCAAATCAGGGAAGGCGAGAGAATAGGCATTCAGCCATCAGTCAGTAGGTCGATTTTCCAAAGCGACGTTTTTGTCGAGATATGAACCTCGACCCAACAATATTATGACAAGTGCGATAGACACCAGAGCTAACCGAAGGAAGCGGCATCTGCGGACTCGAAGGAAGGTCCGGGGTACGGCTATCAGGCCTCGTCTTTGCGTTTTCCGCAGCCTGAAGTATGTCTATGCCCAGCTTCTGGATGATACATCGGGGCAGACACTGACGTCAGCTTCCTCGATTGATCCCGAGTTGAGGGCACATACTCAATCTAAGACCAAGACCGAGGATGCTAGACTCGTGGGCGCATTATTGGGCCGGCGAGCCCTGGATAATGGAATTGGGCAGGTTGCCTTCGACCGTGGGGGATACAAGTATCACGGCCGGGTTAAAGTACTGGCAGAGGCAGTTAGAGAAACGGGACTAAAATTCTAGGGATAAGGGATAGGGGATAACCCATAACACTTAACCCCTAGCGGATTGAAACAAAGATGAATGAAAGAATTGATCCAGAGGGACTAAGCCTGACTGAGACGTTGGTTCATGTCAGACGAGTGGCCAAGACGGTGGGCGGAGGGCGAAAACTTTCCTTCAGTGCCCTGGTAGTGGTTGGCGATAATCAGGGTCATGTAGGCTCCGGCCTTGGCAAGGGCAAAGAAATTCCGGTGGCCATCGGAAAGGGGACAGCCGCAGCCAAGAAGAACCTTATTCGGGTGCCGATGAATGGGAGCACTATTACTCACGAGATAACTGCCAAGTTTGGCGCTGCTAAGGTCTTGCTCAAACCAGCAGCCCCTGGAACCGGAGTGATTGCCGGCAAGGCAGTCCGATCCGTGATTGAGTCCGCCGGGATAAAGGATATCCTGAGTAAATCGCTGGGCAGCACTAATCCTATCAATGTAGTTCAGGCGACTATACGCGCGCTGAGCGAGCTAAAGGATCCGAAACGAGAGTCAAGAGTCCAGACTCCAGAGTCGAGAGTCAAGGAGGGAGGGGAACTCCAGAATCCACTTGACATTGTCAGATGAGGTGGTAACGATGAATTTCTTTCTGTCATTGCGAGCGAAGCGAAGCAATCTCGGTGGCAGGGAGGAGATTGCTTCGTCGCCTTCGGCTCCTCGCAATGACATGGGAATGGGGCAAGAGAAGAATGGAGATATCTAAACTGCGCATTACCTGGAAGAGGAGCGCTATCGGTTATCCCAGCAATCAAAGGAGGGTGGTCAAGGCCCTAGGATTTCGCTTGTTGAACGACGTAGTTGAGCATAATGATTCGGCACAAATTCGCGGCATGATCAGGAAGATCCGGCATCTGGTCGAGGTGGAAGAAATCGGACGGGAAGGTGAGGCTTGAAACAGAACGAGTTGCGTCCCGCGGCAGGGTCCAAACATAAACGGAAGAGGGTGGGCCGTGGCCCCGGCAGCGGCCACGGCACCTATTCCTGCCGTGGCATCAAGGGACAGAAGTCTCGATCTGGGGGCGGGGTTCGCCCACTCTTTGAAGGGGGACAGAATCCCCTGGCTAAGCGATTGCCCTACAAGAGAGGTTTTACCAATATCTTCCGTACGGAATATGCCATCGTTAATGTAGAGCGATTAAATGTCTTTCCTGAGGGTGCGGAGGTAACCCCACAGGAGCTGGTATCCGCCGGGATCCTCAAAGGGCTCAGTGACCCAATCAAGATTCTGGGGCAGGGTGAGCTCACTCACCAGTTAGTGGTCAAGGCCAACAAGTTCTCACAGGCGGCTAAGAATAAGATAGAGGGTGCTGGGGGAAGAGTGGAGGTGATCACCTGATGCAACGTTCAGGAGGAGGGGGCGGGATGCCCAAATTACTGCAGGCCGTGATGGACTCCCTCCGTCACCCCGAATTGAGGCGGAAGCTACTTTTCACCTTCGGCATTCTGGTGATTTTTCGCTTTATGGCCCATATTCCGCTGCCGGGGGTGGATGCAGTGGCACTCCGTAAGCTTTTCGATGCGGGGGATATGCCACTCTTAGGTATGCTCGACCTCTTCACAGGGGGGGCATTACGGAACTTCAGCATAGTCGCCGTGGGGATTTTCCCCTACATAACTGCCTCGATCATAATGCAGCTTCTGGTGCCGGTGATTCCCCAACTTCAGGCGCTGTCTAAAGAAGGAGAGGGCGGGAAAAACAAACTGAAGCAGTATACTCTCTGGCTGACTGTCCCCCTGGCTATGCTTTCGGGGTATGGGCAATTGGTCCTCTTCAGTCGGCCCCTGGTGGCGGGGATAGAGCCTGCCATCAGAGACGTCGGCTTCCAACTCCCCACGATATCAATGGTGCTTTCTCTCACGGCGGGCACGATGCTGCTCGTATGGCTCGGGGAACGCATCACCGAGAGCGGCATCGGTAATGGCATCTCGATAATCATTTTCGGCGGGATCGTGGCCGGGATGCCCGAGCAAATGATGCTCACACACGAGGTTGCTCGGATCGGCGGCCTGCTGAGCCTGATTATATTGATGGTTGTCATTGCCCTGTTGATAGTGTTTGTGACTGAGGCCAGCCGGCGCGTTCCGGTTCAGTATTCACGAAGCACCTTCCGTGGCGGAAGGGTTTATCGTCAGAGCGGGGGGACGCACATTCCCCTTAAGGTAAACTCCACCGGCATGATCCCCATCATCTTTGCTTTCGCCATAATAATGTTTCCCCCAACGATAGCCAGCTACTTTGCTAATCCCGTGGGGCAAGATCCCAACCTTGCTAATTGGATTCAAGATGCCTTCAACCCCGCAGGAGACTATTGGTGGGCTTACTATGGATTTCTTTTCCTCCTTGTCGTTGGCTTTACCTTCTTCTACACGATAGTTACCTTCGAGCAGCAGAATATCCCCGAGACTTTACAGAAACAAGGGGGTTTTATTCCGGGTATTCGCCCCGGGAGGTCAACGGCAGAGTACGTTAATGGAGTTCTTATGCGAATAACCTGGGGCGGGGCGATATTTCTGGGGTTCATAGCGATCTCGCCGGTGGTTGCCCAGTGGGCTGCCGGTGTCGACGTCCCCGTTATGATTATCGGGGGGGTGGGATTGCTCATTGCGGTCGGGGTGATTCTCGATACCATGAGGCAAATGGAGGCGCAGCTCCTGATGCGTCATTACGAAGGATTCATTAAGTGAACGGGTTCAAGGCTCAGAGTTCAAGGTTCAAGGTTGAACCGTGAACCGTGAACCGTAAACCGTGAACCGCAATAATTATTATGGAGGCTGAATAAATGAACATCATTCTTCTTGGTGCCCCCGGGGCAGGCAAGGGAACTCAAGCAGAGATAATCTCTAAAGGCTTGGGGCTGGCTCATATCGCATCCGGTGATCTTTTTCGACAGGCACAGAACAGTGGAACGGAGCTGGGGAATATCGCCAGGTCTTATATGGAGAGAGGCCTCCTGGTTCCCGATGAGGTGACGGTTAAAATGGTTCTGGAACGTATCGCCGCACCCGATTGTGGCCAAGGTTTCATTCTGGATGGCTTCCCTAGAACCCTGCAGCAGGCTGAGGCGCTGGAGGCAGCCTTGAGAGCGGAGAATAAGGGCATAGACAGAGTGCTTTACGTCAAGGTGTCGAGGGAGGAGCTGGTCCGGCGACTCTCCGGACGCTGGATTTGCCGCGATTGCCAGGCGCCGTATCATGCAATCGCTAAGCCCCCGAAAGTGGCGGGCAAGTGCGACCACTGCGGAGGAGAGCTTTACCAGCGTCCTGACGACGCCGAGGAGACCGTACAAAAACGCATAGAGGTCTATCTCTCTCAGACCGCTCCCCTGATCGGCTATTATGCTGAGAAGGGGAAGCTCCTGGAGGTAGAGGGTGCTCAGAGTGTGGAGAGGGTGAGCCAGGAGGTACTCGCTGCCCTCAGTATGCAGCGTTAGGAATTTAGGCTTTAGCCTTTCACTGAGCCGAGTGAAACCCTGAAGGGTTAATTCCAGAGCATAAAGCTGAAGTAGCCCCGACTAACAATGGGTATCATAATTAAGTCGCCAAACGAAATAAATATAATGCGCCAGGCAGGACGGATCGTAGCAACTATTCTCGCTGCCTTGAAAAGCGAGGTGAGGTCGGGCATAAGCACCGGGATGCTGGATGCTATTGCCACACGGATGTTTCAAGAGTACGGGGCACGGGCGTCGTTCAATGGGTACCGAGGTTTTCCGGCCTCTATCTGCACATCAGTGAACGAAGAGGTGGTTCATGGCCGGCCGGGGGGGAGAGTCCTTCAAGAAGGCGATCTGATTGCCATCGATGTGGGAGCGATATATAATGGTTTTCAGGGAGATGCGGCGATAACCGTGGGAGTGGGCCAGATAAGCCCCGAGGCGGAAAGTCTCATTGATACCACTCGCCGGTCTCTGGAAGCGGGTATCGCGGCAGCCCGCGAAGGGGCTCGTCTGAGCGACATTTCAGCGGCGATCCAGTTATGTGCCGAGTCCAATGGTTTCTCGCCGGTAAGACAATATGTGGGGCACGGGATCGGTCGACAGATGCACGAAAAACCGGAGATTCCCAATTTCGGGCCGCCAGGCAAAGGGCCGATATTGAAACGAGGCATGACTCTGGCCCTGGAACCAATGATCAACGCCGGCGGCTGGGCCACCAAGGTGCTCCCCGATCGCTGGACGGTGGTCACGGCCGATGGCAGCCTTTCGGCACATTTCGAGCATACCATCGCTATCACCAATGGTGCAGCGGAGATACTGACTGTGTGATGGGTGATGGGTAATAGGTAATGGGTGATGGGGGTTACGGGGTGCCCCTATAACCTATAACCTATGACCTATAACAAGGATTTATGGCGAAAAAGGAAGCTATTGAGGTTGAGGGCACGGTGGTCGAACCCTTGCCCAATGGCATGTTCCGCGTGGAGTTGCCCAACGGGCACCTGGTATTAGCCCATGCATCGGGGAAAATGAGGCGCTATTTCATCAAGGTCGTGCGGGGGGATCGGGTTTTGGTGGAACTCTCGCCTTACGATCTCTCACGAGGACGCATTACCTACCGTTTTAAGTAACAGAGGATAGCCACAGAGATCACGAATCAGAAGTAGGCAATCTTTAAGGAGTCGCTCTGTGTGCTCTGTGGCTGAATAAATGAAATGAAAGTCCGAGCTTCGGTTAAGCCCCGCTGTAACAAATGCAAGATTGTGAAACGTAAGGGCGTGGTGCGGGTTATTTGCTCTAATCCCAGGCATAAGCAGAGCCAAGGATGATAGGTGATAGGTGATAGGTGATGGGTGATGGGTGATGGGGGTTACGCCGTACCCCTATTACCTATTACCTATGACTTCTGGGGTAATGGGTAAAAGGAGTAGAAATGGCACGTATTGCAGGCGTTGACATTCCAGCGAACAAACAAGTCGAGATATCCCTTCGCTATATCTATGGAATTGGGCCTACGTTGAGCAAGAGGATACTAACCCAGACCGGCATTAATGCCAGCACCAGGGTTAGAGACCTTAGCGACGAGGAACTCAATCGCCTCCGTGAAGTCATCAATAAACAATACAAGGTCGAGGGTGACTTAAGGAAAGAAGTCACCTTCAATATCAAGCGCTTCATTGAAATGGGGAGTTACCGGGGGTTAAGACACCGGAGAGGACTTCCCGTTCGTGGTCAGAGGACCAAGACCAATGCTCGAACCAAGCGCGGGCCGGCCAAGACCGTGGCTGGCAGAGGTCGGCGACGGGGCATGACGAAGAAATAAGGAGGTGATTGGTGATTAGTGATTGGTGATTGGGGTTACGAGGCTCTAATTACCAATCACTAATTACCTTGTAACGATGGCAGTAAAAAAGAAGAGCGCAGGGATCAGAAAACGTGAGCGCAAGGGGGTAGTGAAAGGTCGCGCTTACATACAGTCAACCTTCAACAATACCATGATCACCCTGACTGATGAGAGCGGAAATGTAATCACCTGGGGCAGCTCGGGCACCGTTGGATTTAAGGGATCACGCAAAGGAACCGCCTTCGCCGCGCAAAGAGCTGCCACCGAGGTGGCACGGCGAGGGATAGAGCACGGTTTACGCCAGATTGACGTGTACTTAAAGGGTCCCGGTAGCGGGCGTGAGGCTGCTATCCGTACGCTACAAGCCAACGGTCTCAATGTGTTAAGCATCAGGGATGTTACACCCACACCTCACAATGGTTGCCGTCCCCCGAAGAAGAGACGAATTTGAGGAGGGAAGTATGGCTCGCTACATAGGGCCTGTATGTCGGCTATGTCGACGTCAGGGTGAAAAATTGATGCTCAAGGGCGAGAGATGCGCTACTCCGAAGTGTGCCCTGGAGCGAAAGCAGAAACCATCGCGGCAAAGGCAGCGCTCGCGCCCGAAGAAGCTGTCCGAATATGGCATTAGACTGAGGGAGAGTCAGAAGGCCAAGCATATCTATGGCATCTTGGAACGTCAGTTCAAGAGACACTTCGCCGAGGCCGAGAGAATTCCCGGGCTTGCTGGTGAGAACCTGCTGCGGATATTGGAAATGAGGCTGGATAGCGTAGTATATCGACTTGGCTTTGCTGACAGCCGCCGTCAGGCGAGACAATTGGTTCGACACGGACATATTACCCTCAACGGACGCAAAACCGATATTCCCTCGTGTCTGGTCAAACCCGGGGATGTCATTGCCTGGATGACGAGCAAGCAAGGGCTTATTCCCTATCAGGCTGCCTTGCAAGATATCGGATCCAGGCATATACCAGGATGGCTGAGTGTAGATGATAAATCGCTCACTGCAAAGGTTTTAACACTCCCGTCGCGGGAGGATATCGGGGTCACCATCAACGAAAGACTCATTGTAGAATACTATTCAAGGTGATGGGTAATGGGTGATAGGTTATAGGTAATGGGTGATAGGTTATGGGGGTTACGCCGTACCCCTATCACCTATTACCGTTTACCCATTACCCGCGAATGGAGGTCTAAGAGTTGCCTGAGATTGTAAGCCCTTCAATAGATTACCGATTGGTTTCCGAGAACTACGGACACTTCGTCATCGAGCCGCTGTATCCGGGGTATGGCCTCACATTGGGCAATGCTCTCCGACGGGTTCTGCTGGGTTCGTTGCCTGGTGCCGCAGTGACTGCCGTCAAAATCGATGGAATACAGCACGAATTCTCCACCATTCCTCATATGAAGGAGGATACTATGGAATTCATGCTGAACGTCAAGGGAATACGGCTGCGCTATCTCTCAGATCGGCCCGATAAACTCAGTCTTGAGGCCAGTGGGGAGGGAGAGGTTCGTGCCGGCGATATAAAATCCTCGGCCGACTTTGAAATCGTAAATCCGGACCATCATCTGGCTACCCTGGACTCGCCTGAGGCGAAACTGAATGTCGAGTTCACCGTTGAGATCGGCAGGGGCTACGTTCGTACCGATTCCCGCGATGGACGGTTCATAGGGGTCTTACCCATAGATGCTGTTTTCACTCCAATCCGAAGGGTGAACTACAAGGTTGAGAAGGCCAAGGTAGAGGATAGAGATGTGCCGCATCCTGGACGCGACACCCACTACGATCGACTGATAATCGACGTATTGACCGATGGCACCATCTCCCCGGACGATGCGGTGGCCACAAGCGCTCGGATTCTAACCCAACAGTTCTCTATCTTTAGTAATCTAGGTAGGCCGCCAGAAGCGGTTGCCATGGCAAAGGAGCCACCGTTGCCGGCTGGGGAAATGACTCTCGATCAATTGGGCCTTACCTCGCGGACGTACAATACCCTCCTGCGAGCTGGGATCACCAGCCTAGCGATGCTTCTGGGAAAGACCAGGAAAGAGTTCATCGATTTAAAGCATCTTGGTCCGAAATCATGGGATGAGATCCAGAAGCGACTGGTAGCCGTCGGGATTGTGGAGAAAGGCAAGGAAGGTGATAGGGAGGCTACTATTACCCATGACCTATCACCCATTACCGATGATGAAGAGGAGGTCCCCGAGGATTTAGAGCGTGATGAGATGGTGAAAAAGCTTCAAGAGAGGTTTCTTGTGCGGGAGGATAAATGAGACACCGGGGAGCAGGACGGGGACTTTCGAGGAGTACAAGCCATCGGTTAGCATTATATCGCAATCAGGTGAAAGATCTCCTGCAATATGGGAAGATCGTGACCACTGAGGCCAAGGCCAAGGAGGTCCGCTCCTTCGCCGAGAAGATGATCACCTTAGGGAAAACAGGTGACCTGAATGCCCGCCGTCAAGCACTGGCGTTCATAAGGGATAAGGACGTGGTTAAGAAGGTATTCGATGAAGTGGCGCCGAAGTACGCCGATAGAGCCGGTGGCTACACCAGGATGGCTAGATTGGGGTCGCGCCCGGGCGACGGGGCTCCAGAGATCCATCTTGAGCTGGTTTAGGTTGATGACAGGCAAGATGCCCGTCATACGGATCGCCTTGCTTATCGAATACGAGGGCACGAGATACCACGGGTTTCAAATCCAGAATAACGTGCCCACAATCCAGAGGGAGCTGGAGAGGGCGATATTCAAAGTTACCGGTGAGGCGGTTCGTCTTCGCGGGGCCGGTCGCACCGACGCCGGGGTTCATGCTAGGGGACAGGTAGCAACTTTTGAGGCTATTTCAGCACTTCCTCGCCAGACCCTCGTAAGAGCGCTGAATTTTTATCTGCCACCCGATATATCGGTCAGGGACGCCTGCAATGTGGAGAAAAGGTTCGATGCCCGCAGGGATGCGATTAGCCGGGAATATCGCTACAGCATTCTCAGTAATTCGGTACATTCACCACAGTACCGCAGGTGGGCCTATCTTGTAACCGGGAAACTGGATGCTGAGGCAATGAATAAGGCTTGTGATATATTGCTCGGTCAACATGATTTTGCGCCCTTCACTAACAACGAAGGTGGAGCGAATAACACGGTGCGTACCGTCTTCAGAGCTGAGGTGCGGAAAGAGGGTGATTTCGTGTTCTTTGATATGGTGGCCAATGCATTCCTTCCTCAGCAGGTACGCCGCACAGTAGGAAGTCTGATAAGGATCGGCTCGGGAGCTATGGAGGTGGGTAAGTTTTGCGAGATGGCAGCCTCCGGCATGATCGGAGCAGCCAAGATAGTGGCACCGCCGCACGGGCTTTGCCTGATGAAGGTCAACTATTCTGATGTTGGATTTGTTAATTATGAAAACATACAGCACTAAGATTTCAGATATCAAGCGAGATTGGCACGTAATCGATGCCTCCGGGAGAACGCTCGGTCGTTTAGCTACCGAGGTCGCTCACCTTCTCAAGGGGAAGCACAAACCGACGTATGCCCCACATCTCGATACCGGCGATTACGTTATCGTGATAAATAGCGGGAAGGTGCGGGTGACCGGGAATAAAGCCAGTCAGAAGGTTTACTTCCGGCATTCGGGTTACCCCGGAGGTCTCAAGGCGATAACCTTCGAGAAATTGATCGCTACACACCCTACAAGGGTTATCGAGCATGCCGTGAGAGGTATGTTGCCCAAGAATCCGCTGGGTCGGGCGATGTTCGGGAAGTTAAGGGTCTACGAAGGGCCAACACATCCCCATCGTGCCCAGATAAGGAAGTGAATGGTGAATGGTGAATGGTGATTAGTCCCCACCCCCCAATCACTAATCACTAATCACTAATAGGGAGGGTTAGTTTGGACGAACAGTCATATTTGTATGGCACCGGGCGAAGAAAATGCGCCATAGCCCGTGTGAGGCTCTATCCGGGCACTGGAATCATCACCGTGAATGATAAGCCCTTTGAGAGCACTTACGGGGCACAGTCTCTTAGAGATACGGTACTGCAACCGCTTGTGGTTACAAATACTCTGGGAAAATTCGATGTCTTGGCGAAGGTGATTGGCGGGGGAATCTCCGGTCAGGTCGGCGCTATAAGACATGGCATCAGCCGCGCCCTGCTCGAGCTAGACGAGAATCTGAGGCCTTCACTTCGAAGCCAGGGGTTTCTCACCAGGGACTCCCGCATCAAGGAGCGGCAGAAGTACGGATTCAGGCGAGCACGTAAGCAAAAGCAATATCGCAAGAGATAATAGTGCAGTTTAGGGATACGGGATAGGGGATAACCCCTATCCCGTATCCCCCTATCCCCTACGGACTGTCTTTGCCCGAACACAGGAGCTTCCTGAGTCAAGGCGCAACGCGCCCCCTCAAGAGGCAAAATCCCCTCTAAAACCACATTGCATAAAGGAGTCATCGGCATCAGCAGGATTCTCCCCCTGATGATTCTAT
>BBPE01000672.1_pt1 | contig 21063 bp, 16 predicted proteins | sample 1344301 | NCBI WGS metagenome assembly BBPE01 (sample SAMD00019089, study PRJDB2971) | groundwater metagenome | isolation source: The Cedars highly-alkaline
GTCGATGGCGGTGTTCATGAACATGGCGAGGATCATCGGCGCAGGACCATTGATCGTCATGCTCACGCTGGTGCTGGGCGCGCACAGGTCGAAGCCGGAGTACAGCTTCTTCATGTCGTCCAGCGTGGCGATGGACACACCACTGTTGCCGATCTTCCCAAAGATGTCTGGGCGCTCGGCCGGGTCTTCGCCGTACAGCGTCACGGAATCGAACGCGGTGGAGAGCCGCGCGGCGGGCTGGCCCACGCTCAGGTAATGGAAGCGGCGGTTGGTGCGCTCCGGCGTGCCCTCGCCCGCGAACATGCGGATGGGGTCTTCGCCGCTGCGGCGGTAGGGGTACACGCCGCCGGTGTAGGGGTAATGGCCCGGCAGGTTCTCTTTGCCCAAGAAGATGAGCAGCTCGCCCCAGCTCTTCCAAGCGGGTGCGGCGATCTTCGGGATCTTCTGGTGGCTTAAAGATTCGCGGTAGTTCTCGACGCGAATCACTTTGTCGCGCACTGGGTACTCGTTGAACTCGTCGGTGACCGACTTACATAGCGACGGCCACGCACGCAGCAGGGCTAGGCTTTCGGTGGAAAGCGAGTTCAGCGCGTCGTTGTAGCGCTGGCGCAGGGTGACGAGGGAACGATCGACGGTGGGTTGTGTCTCGTCCTGACTCGACGAGTGAGCGCGCCCGATCACGAGGCTTTCGGATGCAAAGAGATCGAGTGCTTTCGGCAGCTTGGTGTCATCCAGTTCCTTCAACGCCGACCAGCAGGCCTGCGCGCGTTCGGCGGCCTCGCTCTGGCGCTGGATATCGCTATTGATGCGGCGGCCTTGTTCAGCAATTTCCGCCAAGTAGCGGATGCGCGCGCCGGGGATGAGCACGGTGGCGCGGGGTTCGCGCAGCGAGGTGTCGATCACCGGCTCGAAATCGCAGGCGGTCGAGGCAATCCCCTCGCCTAGCTTCAGCTTCAAACGCTGGCACAGGTTGGCGAACATCCAGCTCACACCGGGGTCGTTGAACTGCGAAGCGATGGTCGGGTAGACGGGCACCTCGTCGTCGGGCATTTGGAAGGCCACGCGGTTGCGCTTCCACTGCTTGCGCACATCGCGCAGGGCGTCTTCGGCACCGCGGCGGTCGAACTTGTTCAAGATCACCAGCTCGGCGTAGTCGAGCATGTCGATCTTTTCAAGCTGACTGGCCGCGCCGTAGTCGCTGGTCATCACGTACACCGGGAAGTCGACGAGGTCGAAGATCTCGGAATCAGACTGGCCGATGCCGGCGGTTTCCACCAGCACCAGGTCATAGGCCAAACCGCGCAGGAAGGCGATGCAGTCCTTCAGCACGGCGTTGGTGGCAACATGCTGGCGACGCGTCGCCATCGAGCGCATGAACACGCGCGGGCAGCGCAGACTGTTCATGCGGATGCGGTCGCCGAGCAGCGCGCCACCGCTGCGGCGGCGGGTGGGGTCCACCGAAATCACCGCGATGCGCATGGCCGAAAAATGCTGCAAAAAACGGTTGATGATCTCGTCGGTGACCGAGCTCTTGCCGGCACCACCGGTGCCGGTCAGGCCGACCACCGGCGTCTTACTGCCCGCCAACTGCCAAGCCTTGCGCAGGGTGGCCAGCTCGATGTCGCTGATAAGGCCTTCCTCGATGACCGAGAGCATGCGACCGATGGCGATCTCGTTTTCAATCGCGATATCGGTCGGCCGGACCGTCTTGAGGCGAGCTGCAACGGTGCGACGGACGAGATCTTCGATCATCCCGACGAGGCCCATCGCCATGCCGTCGTTGGGGTGGTAGATGCGCTCGACGCCGTAGGCCTGCAGCTCGGCGATCTCCTCCGGTGTGATGGTGCCGCCGCCGCCGCCGAAAACGCGAATGTGGCCGGCACCGCGTTCGCGCAGCATGTCCACCATGTACTTGAAATACTCGGTGTGGCCGCCCTGGTAGCTGGAAAGCGCGATGCCGTCGGCGTCCTCCTGCAGGGCCGCACGCACCACGTCCTCGACCGAGCGGTTGTGGCCCAGATGCACCACCTCGGCACCCTGCGACTGGATCAGCCGGCGCATCACGTTGATGGCGGCGTCGTGGCCGTCGAACAACGAAGCGGCGGTGACGAAGCGCAGCGGCGTTTCGTTGTCGCCTTCCGCAAGCGTTGCCGCGCTGACTTGGCGGATGGCCGTCGGAATCTTGGCGTGGATGTTCATGGCGCGAACCGCATTCAACGAGTAGAACGGCAGTCTAACGCCCTGCGCTGCCGGCTCGCTCAAGGCATGATCGGCGTCCAAGTCAGGATCAGCGTCATTGGAATGTCACGGCGATGTACCCTGATGACGACAAAATAATCGCCCCAGCCGCCGAGCCTTCGCCATGCGCAAGCCGAACCCCGACTCCGTCAATCACATTGCCAACCTGCTACGCGCCGGCAACGCCTCGCGCCGCGACGTTTTGCGCGCTGCCGCCTGCCTCGCGGCCGCCGCCATGGTGGCCCCGATCGCCAGCGCCCAAGTACCCGGATTATTGCGGACCCGATTCGTCTCCGACCCATTCAAGATCGGCGTCGGGTCCGGTTACCCACGCCCAGACCGCGTGACCCTGTGGACACGGCTAGCGCCATTACCGCTCGATCCAGCCGGTGGCATGCAGCCAGAGAACGTCGATGTGCATTGGGAGCTGGCCCGTGACGAAGGTTTTGGCCAAATTGTCGCCAGTGGCCGGGTGCGGGCCGTGCCCGAGCTGGGCCATAGCGTCCACGCCGAGGCAAGCGGGCTGGCACCGGGGACTTGGTACTGGTACCGCTTCCGTGCTGGCGAGGCGGTCAGCCCGGTGGGTCGCACTCGCACTGCCGATGCCGCCGACGCCGATGTTCGTCGCTTAAAATTGGCGGTGGCCTCCTGCCAGCACTTCGCGCAGGGCTGGTTCAATGCCTACCGCCATATGGCCGAGGAAAACCTCGATCTGGTGCTGTTCGTCGGCGACTACATCTACGAAGACAGTTGGGGCGACGATCTGGTGCGCCGCCACGCCGGTGATCTTCTGCACGCCCTGCCGCAGTATCGCCAACGCCATGCGCAGTACCGCAGCGATCCCGATTTGATGCGCATGCACGCCAGCGTGCCGTGGCTGGTGACTTGGGACGACCACGAAGTGGACAACGATTACGCCGGCGACCGTTCCGAGCACCTCGACCCGGGCTTTTTGCGCCGCCGCGCCGCAGGCTACCAAGCCTACTTCGAACACATGCCGCTGCCGCCCGCAAGGCGTCCCACAGGCGACTCCATGCCGCTCTACAGCAGCCACGATTTTGGCCGTCTGGCGCGCATCTGCATGCTCGACAATCGCCAGTACCGTTCGCCCCAAGCCTGCGCCGACCCCTACAAGCGCGGTGGCTCTACGGATGTCCTGCCCGCGAATTGCGCCGAACTGCGCGACCCCACCCGCACCCTGCTCGGCCGCGAGCAAGAAGCTTGGTTGCAGAGTCGGATGGTCGATTCCCGGCAACGTTGGAACATCTACGGGCAACAGACACTGCTGGCCCCCTTTGGCACACCCCGCGACGACGGCAGCGTCAGCGTCTGGACCGACGGCTGGGATGGTTACCCGCTTGCCCGCGAGCAGGTTCTCGAAGGCTTTGCCCGGCATCGCGTATCCAATCCGATCATCCTCGGCGGCGATCTGCACGCCTCGGTGGTCGCCAATGTCCACCGTGGTGACGCGCGCTCGAAAATCATCGCCAGCGAATTTTGCGGCACCTCGATCAGCGCGCAAGGCTCGCCAGACCGCATCACCGCTGCACGCGCCGCGCAAAATCCGCATGTGCGCTTTGCCGATGCCAGCCGCCGCGGCTACCTGACTTGCGAATTCACGCCGAACCGAATGACAGCGGAAATCCGTACCGTCGACAGCGTCAAACGTCCGACGAGCGTTGTCGAGACTCAGCGTCGCTTTATCGTCGAGGACGGAAACCCCGCCATTCAGGACGCCTGAATCTTGCCTGTGGCGTGGCTGCACGCACGCCGCCGCAAGCCCTGCTCCCGTCGTGAGGCCGCGTTCGGTCGGTTGATTGGAGTAATTGCTTTACAATGCGCTCCGCCGCCGGCTTTCCGGCGGCTTTCTTGTTTTTGGATCGGCGTCGCTGCCGCGCTGATCCCTCCACGGAGCCTTTGAATGATCTTTGAAACCCTCGCCAAGACCGGCCACGAGGAAGTGGTGTTCTGCCACAACCCGGACGCCGGCCTGAAGGCCATCATCGCCATCCACAACACCGTGCTGGGCCCGGCCCTGGGCGGTACGCGCATGTGGCCCTACGCCACCGAGCAGGATGCGCTGAACGACGTGCTGCGCCTTTCGCGCGGCATGACCTACAAGGCGGCGGTGTCCGGCCTGAACTTGGGCGGCGGCAAGGCGGTCATCATCGGCGACCCGAACAAGGACAAATCCGAGGCGCTGTTCCGCGCCTTCGGCCGCTTCGTGAACTCGCTGGGCGGCCGCTACATCACCGCCGAGGACGTCGGCATCGACGTCAACGACATGGAATACGTGTTCCGCGAGACGGAGTTCGTCACCGGCGTGCACCAGGTGCATGGCGGCTCGGGCGACCCTTCACCGTTCACGGCTTATGGCACCGTGCAGGGCCTGATGGCCGCGTTGAACGTCAAGTTCGGCAATGAAGATGTCGTTAAGTACAGTTACGCCGTGCAGGGTGTCGGTCATGTCGGCATGGAGTTCGTGAAGCTGCTGCGCGAAAAGGGCGCCAAGGTGTTCGTGACCGACATCAACAAGGACGCCGTGCAGCGTGCGGTGGACGAGTTCGACTGCGAGGCCGTGGGTCTGGACGAGATCTACGACGTCGACGCCGATGTTTTTTCACCGACGGCTCTGGGCGGAACAGTGAACATAGCCACCCTGCCCCGCCTGAAGTGCAAGATCGTCTGCGGCGCGGCCAACAACCAGCTCGCCAACGACGAGATCGGCATTGAAATGGAAAAGCGCGGCATCCTCTACGCGCCCGACTACGCGGTCAATGCTGGTGGCCTGATGAACGTCTCGCTGGAGATCGACGGCTACAACCGCGAGCGCGCCATGCGCATGATGCGCACCATCTACTACAACCTCGGGCGCATCTTCGAGATCAGCAAACGCGAGGGCATCCCGACCTTCCGCGCCGCCGACCGCATGGCCGAAGAACGCATCACCAGCATCGGCAAGCTGAAGCTGCCGCACTTGGGCTCGGCGCGACCGCAGTTCATGGGCCGTAAGGCCTGATATGCGTCCGTTCCCGCTCTCCGACGACATCGACGCCCTGCGCGACGCGGTGCGCCGCTTCGCCGAAAGCGAGATCGCGCCGCGCGCAGCAGCGATCGACCACGACAACCTGTTCCCCGCCGACCTGTGGCGGAAGCTCGGCGAGATGGGCCTGCTCGGCATCACCGTGCCGGGCGAGTATGGCGGCTCGGAGATGGGCTACCTCGCCCACCTCGTGGCGATGGAGGAGATCAGCCGCGCCTCGGGTTCGGTGGGCTTGAGCTACGGCGCGCACTCCAACCTGTGCCTGAGCAATCTCTTCGTCAACGGCAACACGGCCCAGCGTGCGAAGTACCTGCCCAAGCTGTGCAGCGGCGAGTGGGTGGGTGCCTTGGCGATGAGCGAGCCGGGTGCGGGCTCCGACGTGGTGGGCTCGATGGCCTGCCGCGCGGAGTTCCGTTCAGAGGCGGGGCGCGACGGAAAGTGGATCGCCAACGGCAACAAAATGTGGATCACCAACGGCCCCGAGGCCGAGGTGCTGATCGTCTACATGCGCACCGCGGGCAAGGAGGCCGGCAACCAGTGCATGACGGCCTTCCTCGTCGAGAAGGGCATGAAGGGCTTCAGCACCGCGCAGAAGCTCGACAAGCTCGGCATGCGCGGCAGCAACACCTGCGAGCTGGTATTCGAAGACTGCGAAATCCCGGCGGCGAACGTGCTCGGCGAGGTGCACAAAGGCGTCAAGGTGCTGATGAGCGGCCTGAACACCGAACGCCTGGTGCTGACCGGCGGCCCGCTCGGCCTGATGCAGGCGGCGATGGACATCGCCCTGCCCTATGTCCGCGAGCGGAAGCAGTTCGACGCCGCCATCGGCAGCTTCGGCATCATGCAGGCCAAGATCGCCGACATGTACACCGCGCTGCAGAGCAGCCGCGCCTTCGCCTACCAGGTGGGCCGCGACTTTGATGCCGGCCACAAGAGCCGCGTCGACGCCGCCGCCTGCCTGCTGCATGCCTCGGAGGCCGCCGTGCAGGTGGCGCTGGAGGCCATCCAGACGCTCGGCGGCAACGGCTACATCAATGAGTACGCCACCGGCCGCATCCTCCGCGATGCCAAACTCTATGCGATTGGTGCCGGCACCAACGAGATCCGCCGCATGTTGATCGGCCGCGAGCTGTTCGCCGGAAATTACTGAGCTACCGCAACCGGAGACGAATACTCGCGATTTGGTTTGCAGCTAAAACCACCCGGGGCGGATAATCCGGCTTTTCCTCCCCGGGACTTCCCCATGTCGGACATCGTCATCCTCGGCGCCAAGCGCACCGCCCTCGGCGCCCTGCTTGGTCAATTCACCGGGGTTCCCGCGCCCACCCTCGGTGCCGCCGCCATCAAGGGCGCGCTGGAACAGAGTGGCATCGCCGCCGATGCGGTCTCGGAAGTCATCATGGGCTGCGTGCTGCCGGCCGGCCTCGGCCAAGCCCCGGCGCGGCAGGCCATGCTCGGCGCGGGCATCCCCGCCGCCGCGGGCGCGACGACGATCAACAAGGTCTGTGGCTCGGGTATGAAAGCGGTGATGCTGGGCGTCGACCTGATCCGTGCCGGTTCGGCCGAGGTGGTCGTTGCCGGTGGCATGGAGAGCATGACCAACGCGCCGCATCTGCTGAACGGCTCGCGCACCGGCATCCGCTTCGGCAGCGCCGAGATGCTCGACCACATGGCCTGGGACGGCCTCACCAACCCCTACGACCGGCAGCCGATGGGCGGCTTTGGCGAACTCTGCGCCGATAAGTACGGGTTCACCCGCGAGGAGCAGGACGCCTTTGCCGCCGAATCCGTGCGTCGCGCCCAGACCGCTCAGGCTGCGGGGGTGTTCGCCACTGAGATCGTTCCCGTCATCGTCGCGGGCAAGAAGGGCGATACCGCCATCGACCAGGACGAACAGCCGGGCCGCTGCAATATCGAGAAAATCCCGAGCTTGCGCGCGGCCTTCAAGAAGGACGGCACGATCACTGCGGCCAGTTCATCCAGCATCAACGACGGTGCGGCCGCCCTGGTGCTGGCCTCGGCCGAGACGGCCAAGGCGCTGGGCGCAACACCCATCGCGCACATCGTCGCCCACGCCAGCCACGCACAGGCACCGGAGTGGTTCACCACCGCGCCAGTCGCTGCGATCCAGAAGGTGCTCGACAAAGCCGGCTGGACGGTCGAATCGGTCGATTTGTTCGAGGTCAACGAGGCCTTCGCTGTCGTGGCCATGGCGCCGATGCGCGAGCTGGGTATCGCGCACGCCAAGCTGAACATCCACGGCGGTGCCTGTGCGCTGGGCCATCCCATCGGCGCCTCGGGCGCACGACTGCTCGTCACCCTGCTCAATGCGCTGATCAAAACGGGAGGCAAGCGTGGTGTCGCGGCCTTGTGCATCGGCGGCGGCGAGGCCACAGCAGTGGCGATCGAACGCAGTTGATTCACCAAAAGAGGCTTGGTGGGGGCCGAGTCGGGCGTTACATCGAAAAAACGGGAAGAATGCTTGACTACGTAAAGGTTCTTGTCATCATGTCGGCAGCGTTCGCCAAGATTCGGCGCACGTCCTTTTCAACCCAATTTTTTGTAGACGAGGACTCATTCCATGTCGCTGAACAAGTCGCTGATCGCCCTTGCTGTTGCTCTTGCGCTGTCTGCCTGCTCGAGGCCGGCTGAAGAAACCACCGCCGAAGTCACCGCAGCGGCTGAGGATGCCACCGTGGCTGCCGAAGCAGCGGTTGACGCGGCCGCTACTGCGGTTGATGCCGCTGCTGCCGCCACCACCGACGCCGCCGCGTTGGCCACGGACGCTTTGACCGATGCCGCTGCTGGCGTCACCGCAGACGCCGCCGCTGCCGTGCAGTACGGCGCTGCCGCTGTACAGGACGCTGCTGCCCAAGTCGAAGAGGCCGCCGCTGAGATCACCGAAGAGACCCCGCCGGCCCAGTAAGCCGCGCTGCAAGTCTCTTGTTTTCGAAAACCGCCGGGTTTCCGGCGGTTTTCTTTTGTGCACCGTAAACTCATGTCCTCACCGATTGCCTCGGCTCGCCATGCCCCAGCTTCATAGCCAGATCGACCCGCGCGCTGCGGACTTCCTCAGTAATGCCGAACATCTAAAGTCCGCCGTTCTTGAACTTCAACGGCGCCTCGCGCGCGCTGCCGAGGGCGGTGGCGAGAAGGCGCGGGCTAAGCACACCGAACGCGGCAAATTGCTCCCACGTGAGCGCATCGAAGCCCTGCTTGATCCCGGCTCACCCTTTCTCGAAATCGCGCCGCTGGCGGCAGAAGGTCTCTACGAAGGCGCTGCACCCGCAGCCGGCATGATCTGCGGCATCGGCAATGTTCATGGGCAGCAGGTGTTGGTCGTGGCCAACGACGCCACGGTGAAGGGCGGCACCTACTTTCCGATGACGGTGAAGAAGCATCTTCGCGCGCAGGAGGTGGCGCTCGAGAACCGCCTGCCCTGCGTGTATCTGGTTGACTCCGGGGGTGCATTCCTGCCGCTGCAAGATGAGGTTTTCCCCGACCGTGAGCACTTCGGTCGTATCTTTTACAATCAGGCGCGACTCTCAGCGCAAAACATCCCGCAGATCGCGGTGGTGATGGGCAGTTGCACCGCTGGTGGCGCGTATGTTCCAGCGATGTGCGACGAGTCGATCATCGTCAAGGAGCAGGGCACGATCTTCCTCGGTGGCCCACCGCTGGTGAAGGCCGCCACCGGCGAAGTCGTCGATGCCGAAGCCTTGGGCGGTGCCGACGTACACACACGCATTTCCGGCGTAGCCGATCACTACGCCGAAGACGACCGCCACGCTTTGGCCATCGCCCGCGACGTGTTGGCCCATCTCAATCGCAAGAAATCGCCCACACTCGCGACGCAAGCGCCACGCGAGCCGCTCTACCCCGCCGAGCAGCTTTACGGCGTGGTGCCCAAGGACACCCGCAAGCCTTTCGACATCCGCGAGGTGATCGCGCGGCTCGTCGACGGCAGCGAGTTTCAGGAGTTCAAGGAACGCTACGGCAGCACGCTGGTGTGCGGCTTTGCGCATCTGCACGGCTACCCTATCGGCATCGTCGCCAACAACGGCATCCTATTCGCCGAGAGCGCGCTGAAAGGCGCGCACTTCATCGAGCTGTGCAACCAGCGCAACATCCCGCTGGTGTTCCTGCAGAACATCACCGGCTTTATGGTCGGCAAGAAGTACGAAAACGCCGGCATCGCCAAGGACGGCGCGAAGATGGTGACCGCCGTGGCCTGCTCGCACGTGCCGAAGTTCACCGTGGTGATCGGCGGCAGTTTTGGCGCCGGCAATTACGCGATGTGCGGCCGCGCCTTCGGCGCTCGCTTTTTGTGGATGTGGCCGAACGCGCGCATCAGCGTGATGGGCGGCGAGCAGGCGGCCAGTGTGCTGGCCAGCGTGAAGCGCGACGGCCTCGAGGCCACGGGTAAGTCCTGGAGCACCGACGAGGAAGAGGCTTTCAAGGCACCGATCCGCCAGCAGTACGAGGCCCAAGGCAGCCCTTGGTATGCCACGGCGCGTCTTTGGGATGACGGCATCATCGACCCCGCCGACACCCGCCGCGTGCTCGGCTTGGCACTCTCGGCTGCGCTGAATGCCCCGATCGAACGCAGCACCACGACGGAGCAGCGCTACGGCGTGTTCCGGATGTGAGCACCCGCCCCCGGAATCGGCCATGAGCCCCCCAATTTCCCTTGCCGTTGACGACGGCATCGCGAGGCTCGCCCTCGCGCGACCCGAGGTACACAACGCCTTCGACGCGGGTTTGATCGCAGCACTCAAAGCTGCACTCGACGCACTGGCGGAGGACGCCAGCGTGCGTGCGCTCGTGCTCACCGGCACCGGCAGCACCTTCTCGGCCGGTGCCGATCTGAATTGGATGCGCGCCATGGCGCAGGCCAGCGAGGCCGATAATCGTGCTGACTCGCTCGAACTCGCAGGGTTGATGCGCACGCTGAACTTTTTCCCGAAGCCGACTATTGCGCGGGTGAATGGCTCGGCCTATGGCGGTGGGGTGGGGCTGGTGGCCTGCTGCGACATCGCCATCGGTGTCGAGAGCGCGAAGTTCTCGCTTTCGGAAGTCAAGCTGGGCCTCGTGCCGGCGGTGATTTCTCCGTATGTTATTGCCGCAATTGGCGCGCGACAGGCGCGCAAGCTGTTCCAGACAGCGGAAGTCTTCGAGGCGCCGGAAGCCGCGCGCATCGGCCTGCTGCATCGCAGCGTACCCGCCGCCGAACTCGACGACGTGATCGACCGCGAACTGCACTGGCTCGGCAAGGGCGGCCCCGTTGCCCAGCGCGAGGCCAAGTTGCTGGCGCTGCGCATGGGTGGCATGACCCTCGATGCTGCCGAGCGCATCGACACCGAGAACGCACGGCTGATCGCCCGTCTGCGCGTTTCCGCCGAAGGACAAGAAGGCTTGAGTACCTTCCTCGACAAGCGCCCAGCGCGCTGGGTGAGAACCTGATGTTCCACACCTTGCTTATCGCCAATCGCGGCGAGATCGCCTGCCGCATCATCCGCACCGCACGCAAGCTCGGCATTCGCAGCGTCGCCGTCTATTCCGACGCGGATGCCAACGCCCAGCACGTCCGTCTTGCCGACGAAGCGCATCGTATCGGCGGCCCGGCACCAGCCGACAGCTACCTGCGCGGCGAAGCGATAATCGACGTCGCGAAAAAAACCGGCGCACAGGCCATTCACCCCGGTTACGGCTTTCTTTCCGAGAACGCCGACTTCGCCGCTGCGGTGGCCGCTGCGGGCATCGCCTTCGTCGGGCCTTCCGCTGCTTCGATGCGCAAGATGGGCAGCAAGGCCGGTGCCAAAGATTTGATGCGCGCACACGGTGTTCCGGTGGTACCGGGCTACACCGGCGAAGCGCAATCGCTTGAGATTCTGCAGTGCGAAGCGGATGCCATCGGCTATCCGCTGATGATCAAGGCCGCGCATGGCGGTGGCGGCAAGGGTATGCGCATCGTGCGGGCGTCGAGCGAATTCGCTGCTGCGCTGGAGAGCTGCCAGCGTGAAGCGAAGAACGCTTTCGGTCGCGACCGCGTGCTGCTGGAGCGCTACGTCGAAAAGCCGCGCCACATCGAAATCCAAGTCTTCGCCGATGCGCATGGCCACACCTTGCATCTCAACGAGCGCGAGTGCTCGGCACAGCGGCGCTACCAGAAGGTGCTTGAGGAATCGCCCTCACCCTTCCTCACGCCCGAGCTTCGGGCTGCGATGGGCGCAGCCGCGGTACAGGCAGCGAAGGCCATCGACTACGTTAACGCCGGCACGGTGGAATTTATTGTTGATGCACAAGCAACTGCGAATGTCGCGGGTGGCGGGACGCCGGGAAGTTCGATTCAAAACCCCGGCTTCTACTTCATGGAAATCAACACACGTTTGCAGGTCGAGCATCCAGTGACCGAGTTGGTGACCGGGCTCGATCTCGTCGAGCTGCAACTGCGCGTGGCGGCGGGCCAGCCCCTGCCTTTCGCACAAACCGATGTTCGCCAAGACGGCCATGCCATCGAACTGCGCTTGTACGCGGAGGACCCCGCTAGCGGATTCCTGCCCGGCTCGGGCCGGCTCGAACGCCTGCGCCTGCCTGTGCCCTCGACGCATGTGCGGCTCGACGGCGGCGTGGTGGAGGGCGACACGGTGACGATCTTCTACGACCCGATGATCGCCAAATTGATCGTCTGGGACGAGACGCGACCGCGTGCGCTGGCACGCTTGCGCGAGGCCTTGGCCGACTGTGACATCCGCGGCCCGAAGTCAAACGTGGCCTTTCTCGAAGCGTTGGTGCGACACCCAAGCGTGGTCGAAGGCAGCATCGACACGGGTTATCTTGATCGCGCACTGGACGAGGTGCTCACCCCTGTAGCAGCGCCGCCCAAGCCATTGCTGGCTATCGCTGCAGCAGCGGTTCTGCTGCACGAAGAACAGGCGACGCGCGAGCGTGCAGCCATCGGCAACGACCCGAGCTCACCCTGGGCGATGAGCGATGGTTGGCGGCTTGGTCGCGGTGGTGCGCGACGGCTCGTGTTCGACATCGCTGGCATGCGTCACACGCTTTCTGCGCGTGGTCATGGTGGCGATTACGGGGTGCAAGTGCAGGATGACGTGCTGCGCATTGAAGGTTTGCGTATCGACGCCAAGGGTCATGCTTCCGCGCGCGTCGATGGCGTCGGAATCAGCGTGCGGACCCACGTCGATGCCACGACGGTGTTGCTGCATGACGGTACGCAGCGTTGGTTGATCGAACGCATCGGTGCCTACGCCTTCTCCGGCAAGAGCAATACACAGAACGACAGCAGGCTGAAAGCACCGATGCCGGGCCGTGTGGTGCTGGTGAAAGTGCAGCCCGGCGATGTCGTCATGGAAGGCCAAGAATGCGCGGTGATGGAGGCCATGAAGATGGAGCTGAGCCTGAAAGCGCCGTGTGCCGGGACGGTTTCGAGCGTACATGCCGCAGCGGGAGATTTCGTGGAGGCCGATGCCACGCTGGTAGTGCTGGAATGAACCCCGCGATTCCGAGTGCCGAACCGGCTGGCGACGTCGTCCGCATCGTTGAGGTGGGCCCACGCGACGGCCTGCAGAACGAGAGGGTGCTGGTCGGCACCGCCGACAAGATCGCGCTGATCGAGAAGCTTGCCACGACCGGCCTCAGCGTCGTCGAAGCCACCGCTTTCGTCAGCCCGAAGTGGGTGCCACAGATGGCCGACGCCGCCGAGGTCTATGCCGGTATCGTGAAGCGCGACGGCATGCGCTACCCGGTTCTGGTGCCGAATCTGCAAGGCTACGAGCGCGCCCGCGCGGTCGGCGTGTCAGAGATTGCGGTGTTCGGCGCGGCCTCCGAGGCCTTCAGCAGGGCCAACATCAACGCCAGCATCGCCGAGTCGCTGCAGCGCTTTGCGCCGGTGCTCGAGGCTGCGAAGCGCGACGGTGTGGCGGTGCGCGGCTATGTATCGACCGTGCTCGGCTGCCCCTACCAAGGCGATGTAGCGCTAGCCGACGTGTTGCACGTGGCCAAGGCTCTGCACGCGATGGGCTGCTACGAGATTTCGCTCGGCGACACCATCGGCGTCGGCACACCGCGCAAGGCCCGCGCAATGCTCGAAGCCGTGGCCAGCGAAGTGCCGATGGCGGCACTCGCCGTGCATTTTCACGACACCTACGGCCAAGCCGTCGCCAACGTCGCAGCCTGCCTCGAGGCCGGCGTGCGCGTAGTCGATGCGGCGGTCTCTGGCACCGGTGGCTGCCCCTATGCGAAGGGCGCCAGCGGCAACGTCGCGACCGAAGACATCGTCTACCTCCTCGACGGGATGGGCTTCGCCCACGGCGTCGATCTCGACGCGGTCATTGAAACGGGCCGATGGCTGTCAGCCCTGCTGGGCCGCGAAACCATGAGCAAGGTGAACCGTGCAATGCAGTGAAGCCCTCCGCGCGACTGGGCACTTCGGCTGCAATCGCTTCTACCTCCAGGTGTTGTGAGTCATCCGTCGTGCCGCGCCCGCGATTCGATGAAGAAACTGCTGCGCTTACGGGGTTGCAGGTAAGCCGATACCGCGCGTGGCAGAGCCCTCGGCTTGATGGCGCGTTGGATCGACAGCTCGGACCGCTCCGCGAGTGAGACGATCAGCGCTTCTTCCGGATGAACAGCCGGGTCGTGGATGAGCACTCTCGGCTTCATCGCGTGAGCCGGATCGACCGCCACCGCCAGCGCGAAGCGTCCGTCGGAAAGCTGCAACACTGAACCCGGCGGATAGATGCCCATCATGCGCACAAAGGCACTCAGTACCGTCGCATCAAATTTCTCTTTCGCTTTGCGGTACGCGCTGAGGATGGCTTCATGCGGTGTCAACGCGTGAATAGGATTCGGCGGGTTGCAGAGGTTGTCGTAGTAGTTCACCAGAGCGACCACGCGTGCGGCTGGATGAATACCCGCGCCTTTCAAGGCCAGTGGATACCCGCTGCCGTCGCTGGCCTCGTGGTGCTGGGCGACGATGGCCGTTGCGGTAGCACGCAAGCCCATGCGTTCAGCCAAGTTGCGACTGTGCTCGACGTGGCTTTGGAACATGCGGCGCTCGGCGGCGTTGGTGGATTCGGCCTTGCCGCGCAGCATGTCGGGCAGCTCGATCTTGCCAACATCGTGCAGCAGGGCACCGATGCCGATCTCGGCGAGCGTCTGCTCATCGAGCTCCATCGCGCGGCCCAGTAGCACCGAAAGCACCGATACATTGATGGCATGCAACGCGGTTTCCTGCCCGGCTTTCTCAGACAACAGGCGAATGGCGATGTCCTGCTCGTGATGAATGGCCCGCACCATGCCGTCAATTTCCGTCTCGGCGATGGCGCGGGCTTCCTCGGGCTCGGCACGGACGTTCAGCAACACATTGCGGAAGGCCTTCGACACCGCGTTGAACCGACGTTCGCAGCGGTCTAGGCTTTGCCGCTGTGCGTCGAGCGCATCGGTTGACGCAGCCATGGTGGGCGCTTCATCGAAGGCCGAGACGCGCGGGCCGCCTTCGACGGCGACGGCTTCGTGGCGCTTCGCCTCGGGAAGTGGCTCTGCTTCGCTGCGTTCGGGCTCGTGCCAGACATGGCTCATCCCCATCTGCACGAACGTCGCGATCTGTGCCTCGCTGCGCAACAGAAAACCGGTGCCGAGAACATCGTCCATCGACACCCAAAGCCCCACCTGAAGCCGCTCCACTGCAATTCGCTCCATCGCTCCCTCTCCGCGCCGATGTCGATACAGCAGTGTGCCCGTATCGAGGGGCCGAGGTGACGTCAGCTCGGGTAAAATCCCCTGTCCTTTTCGGAAGCCCAACATGCAACTCGACACCATCCGCGCCGTCGTCACCGGTGGTGCCTCCGGCCTTGGCTTCGCTGTGGCGAAGTTCCTCGTGGCCCATGGCGGCAAGGTCACCCTGTTCGACGTCAACGCCGAACGCGGCGCCGCGGCCGTGGCCGAGTTGGGTGCGGCGAATGCTCATTTTTTCCGCACCGACGTAACCGACGAGATGCAAGTGGCCGCGAACATGCAGACCGCGAGAGACGCGATGGGCGGCCTGAATGCTGCGATCAACTGCGCTGGCATCCTCGGCGCGGGCCGCGTGCTCGGCAAGGAGGGCGCCATGCCGCTCGCCACTTTTGCCAACACCGTGATGGTGAACCTCGTCGGCAGCTTCAACGTGGCCAAGGCCGCCGCAGCGCTGATGCAGGGCAACGAACCGGGCGAGGACGGCGAGCGCGGCGTCATCATCAACACCGCGTCCGTTGCGGCGTATGAAGGGCAAATCGGCCAAGCCGCGTATGCGGCGAGTAAGGGCGGCGTGGTCGGCATGACCCTGCCGATGGCCCGTGAGTTCGCGCGTATCGGCGTGCGCGTAATGACGATCGCACCCGGCGTGTTCCACACCCCGATGGTCGATGGCATGCCGGAGGCCGTCTACCAGAGCCTCTGCGCGCAGGTGCCCTACCCCTCACGCCTCGGCCAGCCGACGGAGTTCGCTGAAACGGTGGGCTTCATCCTCCGCACCCGTTACCTCAACGGCGAGACCATCCGCATCGATGGCGCCATCCGCATGCAGCCGAAGTGAGGCATTGAGATGAAAGCGTTTGAAATCAAGAAAGGCAACGTCGTCGAGCACAACAACGGCGTCTGGCAAGTGCGCGACATCGAGCGCAGCGCGCCGCAGGCCCGTGGCGGCAACGTCACGTTCCGCTTCACGATGTACTCGGTGCCCGGCGGCACCAAGCTCGACCTGAGCCAGCGCGCCGACGACGAATTGAAGGAAGTCGACCTGGTGCGCCGTGCGGCGAGCTTCTCGTACAAGGATGGCGAGGCCTTCGTGTTTCTCGATGACGAGGACTACACCCCGTACACCCTCGACCCCGACGCCATCGGCGAAGCCGTTGGTTTCATCACCGATGGATTAGCCGGTTGCTACATCCAGACCATCGACGACGCGCCGGTAGCGCTGCAACTCCCCGCCACGGTGACGCTGGAAGTCGTCGACACGCCGCCGGAGATGAAGGGCGGCACGGCCACCAAGCGACCGAAGCCAGCACGCTTGAACACCGGGATCGAGATCATGGTGCCGGAGTACATCAGCAATGGCGAAAAGGTGCTGATCAATACCGCTACAGGGGAGTTCAGCGGCAGAGCGTGATGCGCTTGCCGTTCGCGACAGCGAATGACACATCATGCTCTGGCGAGCCAGCGCGCCGCCATTCGCCGAATCGACGGGTCGATCAACGCATCACTGCCGAGTTCGTCGATCCGCCGCCACGCAAACGCTCGTGACTCGCTGTTGATCTGCGGCGTTTCGTCACCGGTGCAGCGCACGACGTAACGCAGGTCCCAATGCCAATGTGCGGGCTCCTCACCTCGGGCCGGAATGGCGTGGCGGTCGAGATCGAAGATGTCGCCCTGGATTATCAAGCCCTCCAAGCCGGTTTCTTCCTGTGCTTCGCGCAGAGCAACTCGGGGCAGAGCAAGGTCACCGTCGGCATGTCCACCTGGCTGCAACCAACGACCGAGCTTGGCATGGTGCAACAGCAGCGTTCGTTCGCCGTCCACCGAGACAACGAAGGCCGATGCGGTGAAATGCCCACTGCGATGCGCGCGGGTGAATACAACCGAGCCGCCACCGAGGAACGCCCGGTACTCCGCCGCCAGCGCCGCCTGTTCCGCTACGGTTTTGGCGTGCGTCCGTAGTGCGGCCGCCAGCATATCGAGGGCGGCACTCGCATCGACGGGCGACGAGATGATGGGTTCGGCCATGGGACTCCAACGGGAAAAGCACGAACGCGCACCTTAGCGCGGCATTGCGGGTGGCGATTACACTTGAATGACTACCCCAGCGGCGACACCGATGACCGAGACTTCCAGCCCGCCCGCCAGCGCCCGCGAACCGACGCTGCTACAGTCCATCGTGCCCCTTGTAGTGCTCGTGGTACTGCTCGCAGCCGGTGTCGCGCTGTTCGGTGCCGACGCGGCCTTCGGGGCGAACCAAGTGGCCTTGGTGCTCGCGGCGAGCGTCGCTGCCCTCATCGCTTGGCGCAATGGCTTCACGTGGGAACAATTGCAGCAAGGCATCGTGCAGGGCGTGGGCGTGGCCACTGGTGCGATTTTCATTCTGCTCGCCGTCGGTGCCCTGATCGGTACTTGGATTCTCGCAGGCACCGTACCCACGTTGATCCACTACGGCCTGCTGATCCTCGATCCGGCGTGGTTTTATCCGGCCGCCTGCCTACTCTGCGCCGCCGTTGCGATGACCATCGGCAGTTCGTGGACGACAGCGGGCACCATTGGTGTGGCGCTGATGGGCGTGGCCGGCGGCTTGGGCATGGACCCAGCCATCACTGCCGGCGCGGTGATTTCCGGCGCGTATTTCGGCGACAAGATGTCACCACTCTCAGACACCACCAATCTCGCGCCGGCAGCGGCGGGCAGCGAGCTGTTCGCGCACATCCGGCACATGACCTGGACCACACTGCCCAGCATTATCCTTGCGGTGATTGGTTTCGCCGCCATCGGCTGGAACGCCAAGGTAGGCGGTGACATTGCCGCCGTCGGCGATCTTTCCACGCAGATGCAGAAACACTTCCAACTGGGTCTGCACCTACTGCTACCTCTGCTGGTGGTGTTGATCCTGGCGGCGCGCAAAGTGCCCGCACTGCCGACCGTGCTCGTCGGTGCGCTGCTGGGCGCGGTGTTCGCGGTGATGTTCCAGCCAGAAGCCGTGCGCGCACTGGCGGGTGATGGCGTCGAGGGCGGCGTGGCCATGCTCAAGGGTGCGTGGATGGCGCTATTCGGCGGCTACAAGCTGGAGTCCGGCGTCGAAGCAGTCGATTCGCTGCTGAGCCGCGGCGGCATGTCGAGCATGCTCAATACGATCTGGTTGATCCTGTGCGCGATGGCCTTTGGTGCGGTGATGGAGAAAGCGGGCTTTCTCGAACGCCTCGTCCGCAGCGTGCTCGCTGCGGCCAAGAGCACCGGCTCGCTGATCGCGGCAACTCTGGTGACAGCCTTCGGCACCAATGTCGTCACCGCCGACCAGTACATCGCCATCGTGCTGCCGGGGCGGCTCTACCGCAACGAGTACCGTAAGCGTGGACTGGCACCGGTCAACCTGTCGCGAGCACTGGAAGATGCCGGCACGCTGACGTCACCGCTGGTGCCTTGGAACACCTGCGGTGCCTTCATGGCCGCGACACTCGGTGTCGCGACCTGGGATTACTTGCCTTACGCATTGTTCAATCTGATCAACCCGATACTGGCTCTGATTCTTGGCTTTGCGGGTTACAAAGTGCTGCGCCTTGCGGCCGAACAGGTTCACGACGCCAACCGACTCCAGAATGGGCGCCCACCACAGCCCTGAGAAGCCGGTCTGACCGATGAACCTGCTGCCCTTCCCTGTCACTGCGCCACGTCGGTTGTTACTTGCCTTCAGCGGCGGTCGCGACTCGACCGCACTGCTGCATCGGCTTGCCACCGCAACCGATCCTCCTTGGGATGCGCTGCGTGCGGTACATGTCGATCACGGCCTGCACCCCGATTCGGCGGCTTGGGCGCAGCATTGCACCATCGTGGCCGCAGAACTCGGCGTGCCGCTGGCCACGCATCGCGTGCGCGTCGAGCGCGGTGCGGGTGGAATCGAGGCGGTCGCGCGCGCCGCAAGGCTGGCCGCTTTCGCCACTGAACGCCGCGACGACGAGTGTCTGGTGCTGGCGCACCATCGTGACGATCAGGCCGAAACCCTCTTGCTCGCTCTGCTGCGCGGTAGCGGCGAGCGTGGACTGGCAGCGATGCGGCCCTATCTTGTCGATGCTCGCGGACCGGTGTGGCGGCCACTGCTCGATGCACCCGTCGATGCATTGCGGCGCTATGCCGAGAGCCACGCGCTGCGCTGGATCGACGACCCATCAAACGCCGACACGAGCTTGGCGCGCAACGCGCTGCGTCACGAAGTGCTGCCGCTGCTCCGCCGACGCTGGCCGCAAGCCGATGCGGCATTGGCTCGGAGTGCTGCGCTACTGGCCGAAGCGGATGCATTGCTACAGGCTCAAGCCGAGCGTGATCTCGCTGCGATGCTTGGGCTCGATACCGGCGTGCTTGAACTCAACGCACTGCATGCCTTGTCGCAGCAGCGCGCGACGCGTGCGCTGCGCGCTTGGGCCACGATGAACAGCGCTGTGCTGACCAGCAACGCCCTGATGCGGGTTTTCGGCGAGTGGCGAAATGCGGCACCTGGTCGTGCGCTGCGCCATGCACAGGGCACCCATTGGTTGCGGCAGTGGCAGGGCCGTCTGTGGCTGACATCCCGCCAGCTCGATGAACCATCGAAGCGCGCAAGCGCGCTACACCTGAACGCGCGCCCCGTGACCCCGATGGATTGGGATGGAAGCGCGCCCGTCGTCACCCAGGGTGGCGGCATCTTGCATTTGCTCGGCACGAAAGGCTTCGACACTGCCCTGCGCCTCGTTCCAAGGGCAGAGGCACCCAGCCGTATGCAAACCTCCACCGAGCGCCCCGCACAAGCCCTGCGCGCCGTGTTTGCCGACCTCGATTTGCCGCCGTGGCAGCGCGCTGCCGTGCCGCTGCTCGTCGACACTGGCGGTGAACTTGTCGCTGTCGCTGATCGCGCCTACTCCGCAAGCTTCGCTGCATGGCTTCGCGCTCGTGGCGCGCGCCTGTTGTGGCAAGCGCCTGCCGACGCCAGCTAGACTCCTCCCATGAGCCAGACCCCAACACCACCGCAGGATTTTGAACGCGCGCTCGACGAACTCGAGGCGCTGGTTCAGAGGTTAGAAAGCGGCGACCTCAGCCTTGGTGATTCGCTCGGAGCCTACGAACGCGGCGTCACGCTGTACCGGCAATGCCAAAGCGCCTTGGAGCAAGCCGAGCTGCGTATCCGCCTGCTAAGCGATCCAGCCGACCCAGCGAGCGGCCGCGATTTCCGAAGCGATGCGGAGTAAGGCCGCGCTCGAGGCTTGGCGCACACGCATCGATGCGATCCTTGCCAAACGCCTTCCCGCCGAACTCACCGAACCCAGAAAATTGCACACGGCGATGCGCTATGCCGTACTTGGTGACGGCAAACGGCTGCGCCCGTTGCTGGTTTACGCCACAGGCGCAGCCCTGGGTGCCCCGCCCGTCGATGTTGACGGCGCGGCTGCGAGCATCGCGCCCACCGACGCACTGGACCACGCCGCCGCCGCCATCGAGCTGATTCACGCCTACTCGCTGGTTCACGACGACCTCCCCGCACTGGACGATGACGCACTGCGCCGCGGCAGTCCGACCGTGCACGTCGCCTTCGACGAAGCCACCGCAATTCTGGTCGGTGATGCGCTGCAAAGCGAAGCCTTTGCCCTTCTCGCCGCAGCGCCGGCTCCACCGAGCACGGTACTCGCCGCGTTGTCCGAACTCGCCCAAGCGGCCGGTTCGCGCGGCATGTGCGGCGGCCAGGCCATCGACATGGAGATGACGGGTCACACGCAGTCCATCGACGCTTTGGACAATATGCACCGAATGAAAACCGGCAGTCTGATCGAAGCCGCCATCGTGATCGGAGCGCAGCTGCGCGGCGTGGATGCCGGCACCCTTGCCACGCTGCGCCGCATCGGCGGGCTGCTGGGGCTGGCCTTCCAGATCCGCGACGACCTGCTCGACACCGAAGCCGACTCGACCATGCTGGGCAAGACCGCCGGCAAGGACGAGGCACAGGGCAAGAGCACCTATGTCACGCTGCTAGGGCTTGATGGCGCGCGCGCGCGGCT
>BBPE01001808.1_pt1 | contig 21047 bp, 25 predicted proteins | sample 1344301 | NCBI WGS metagenome assembly BBPE01 (sample SAMD00019089, study PRJDB2971) | groundwater metagenome | isolation source: The Cedars highly-alkaline
CACGATACCGGAATCAGCGGTCACGTTGGGCCGGAATACTCACCAGCAAAACGACTTCTCAATCGCCTACGCGGCGATGAACCTCACCACTCGCCGTCTATCGCACTGCCATGACTTCTCAATCGCCTACGCGGCGATGAACGCGCATGCTCGGCGCTTGCGCCTGCATGGCTCCTTCTCAATCGCCTACGCGGCGATGAACTCCGCCGAGCCGCTGCCGCCAGGCGTCATCCACTTCTCAATCGCCTACGCGGCGATGAACTGCAACCCGGCGCAAGAGGTGGCCAAGCTCAACTTCTCAATCGCCTACGCGGCGATGAACCGCGACTGATCCCCGGCTCGCACGGCCATTTGCTTCTCAATCGCCTACGCGGCGATGAACCTCACCACTCGCCGTCTATCGCACTGCCATGACTTCTCAATCGCCTACGCGGCGATGAACCAGGTGTCGCCGAGGCGGCTTGCGGCTGGCATCTTCTCAATCGCCTACGCGGCGATGAACAAGGCTCGTACAAGGCCGTTGGCGCAAAACTCCTTCTCAATCGCCTACGCGGCGATGAACCCAACGTGTACCGGATACCGATTGCCGAAATCCTTCTCAATCGCCTACGCGGCGATGAACGCACCCACCTAGAGCGCAGCGCCAATGCACTCCTTCTCAATCGCCTACGCGGCGATGAACGGGTTTTCCTCACCGACTGCCTTTCCACATCTCTTCTCAATCGCCTACGCGGCGATGAACAATCGGCGCATCTGGACCCGCGCTGCAAGCGTCTTCTCAATCGCCTACGCGGCGATGAACGGCTGAGCCAAGGCGCGAACTGCATCCTGCTCCTTCTCAATCGCCTACGCGGCGATGAACCGCAGTGTTTGCAGACGTAATGCACCGCGTGACTTCTCAATCGCCTACGCGGCGATGAACGTGACCGTGAGCCAGTGGGCAGACCTGCACCGCTTCTCAATCGCCTACGCGGCGATGAACGTGAGGATTTGGTTTAGGGCGTTGGTGCTCATCTTCTCAATCGCCTACGCGGCGATGAACCGGGTGCGACTTCCATGGCCCGACATTTTCGCCTTCTCAATCGCCTACGCGGCGATGAACGCCGTTTTTCCTTGGCATGGGGGGGCGGGGGGCTTCTCAATCGCCTACGCGGCGATGAACGATGTGACACCCGCGCACATCGTGGGCACGATCTTCTCAATCGCCTACGCGGCGATGAACATCTTGCGCAAGCCCGCCTCCCAGTTTTGGACCTTCTCAATCGCCTACGCGGCGATGAACGGTGCCTTGTCGCCGCGCTTGGGTTTTGCCTTCTTCTCAATCGCCTACGCGGCGATGAACCCGGCTAGGCCAGCACATCCAGCGCCCACCGTCTTCTCAATCGCCTACGCGGCGATGAACGCGCTGCTCGGTGCCGGGCTGCTGGCAAATGTCTTCTCAATCGCCTACGCGGCGATGAACCAGGACGAGCTATCCGGCTGGTTCGGCAGCATCTTCTCAATCGCCTACGCGGCGATGAACACGGCAATGGCTGCGGTAGCTGCATCCAGCACCTTCTCAATCGCCTACGCGGCGATGAACAACTCCGAAGCCTCTGCTGAAAGTCGGCCGGTCTTCTCAATCGCCTACGCGGCGATGAACCTCGGCTCTGCTTTGGCCGCTGGTGCGCTGGCCTTCTCAATCGCCTACGCGGCGATGAACTTGCCGTCGGCTTGCTCAGCCTTTGGATTTACCTTCTCAATCGCCTACGCGGCGATGAACGCACCGATGCGCTGCTGAACATGGCCTCTGATCTTCTCAATCGCCTACGCGGCGATGAACTGTTGCGTATTCCCACTCGATTTGAGCGGCTTCTTCTCAATCGCCTACGCGGCGATGAACACCCAACTCAGGTGCAGCGCCAAATTGGCATTCTTCTCAATCGCCTACGCGGCGATGAACCGGCTTGGTGGCTAACCAGCGCCACGCTATCGCTTCTCAATCGCCTACGCGGCGATGAACTTGGCGTATTCGGCGGCACGGTCGGCGTCGTACTTCTCAATCGCCTACGCGGCGATGAACCAATGGGGTGCGCCCCCAGGCTGGCGCAAAGGCTTCTCAATCGCCTACGCGGCGATGAACCATCTATTCGAGCCGTACCGTGTTTGTGGATACTTCTCAATCGCCTACGCGGCGATGAACGCCGCGATGAACAGCGCATCAAGCTGCGCGCTCTTCTCAATCGCCTACGCGGCGATGAACACAAACGATCAGGCGGTGCGCATTTGGATGCTCTTCTCAATCGCCTACGCGGCGATGAACGGAAGCACTACGCAAAACGTCATCTACATCCTCTTCTCAATCGCCTACGCGGCGATGAACGCCCTATCTTCTTCCTTGTCTTTGTAGGTGTACTTCTCAATCGCCTACGCGGCGATGAACCGCATGATGCGTGTCGAGCTGCGCGACTATCACTTCTCAATCGCCTACGCGGCGATGAACTCATGTCGCACCCCTTGCAGCTTCGAGCGCTTCTTCTCAATCGCCTACGCGGCGATGAACGTGGCCTTGGCCGCGTGGCTTCTTTAACCCAACTTCTCAATCGCCTACGCGGCGATGAACACAAGGCCCGCTGGTACGGGCGTGAATTGATACTTCTCAATCGCCTACGCGGCGATGAACATTGGACGGCGCAGAAACCAGGGCCGAGTTGACTTCTCAATCGCCTACGCGGCGATGAACGTGCGGCGCTTTGGCAGCGGCGATTGCACCGACTTCTCAATCGCCTACGCGGCGATGAACAACTTGGGCCGCACGAAGTGACAGACCACGGCCTTCTCAATCGCCTACGCGGCGATGAACATCCCCAACGGTCGGGGCACGTCTGTTTCTTGCTTCTCAATCGCCTACGCGGCGATGAACTGCTTGTTTGCGATTTTGTAGGCGTGCTTTCGCTTCTCAATCGCCTACGCGGCGATGAACATTGGGCCGACGCACTGGCAGAAATCGGCGCACTTCTCAATCGCCTACGCGGCGATGAACCAACGTTGATGTGCCACAAGCTCATGCGCTCGCTTCTCAATCGCCTACGCGGCGATGAACAGGTCGAGCCGCTTGGCGCAAACCGGCCCGAACTTCTCAATCGCCTACGCGGCGATGAACTGATTCCATGCTTGGCACGGGCTTCAGACGGCCTTCTCAATCGCCTACGCGGCGATGAACGGCATAAGGACGGGCTTGCCATCGACCAGCTTCTTCTCAATCGCCTACGCGGCGATGAACGCAACTGCCGCAGCCCAGGCTTTACGCTTGTTCTTCTCAATCGCCTACGCGGCGATGAACGCGTAGATTGGCAGGCAGTGGAGCGTGACTATCTTCTCAATCGCCTACGCGGCGATGAACGCTACTGCCTGATACGTAACTCCGTATTTTTTCTTCTCAATCGCCTACGCGGCGATGAACCTGAGGGGGTCATATGTGAATTTTGCGCGCATCTTCTCAATCGCCTACGCGGCGATGAACTGGTCGCCATGGTGACGGGCCAGCCGCTTGCTCTTCTCAATCGCCTACGCGGCGATGAACGCCCTGCTGGGCGCTGGCAAGGCGCTGCTGTGCTTCTCAATCGCCTACGCGGCGATGAACATCAGCAGCGCGGCGCCGGTGAGCGCCAGCCCCTTCTCAATCGCCTACGCGGCGATGAACTTCGCGCTCGGCTACAAGCTGGCCTTCGAGCACTTCTCAATCGCCTACGCGGCGATGAACCAACTTGCAGGTGTCAACGCCATGCGCAACCTCTTCTCAATCGCCTACGCGGCGATGAACGCACGGGCACCGTGCCCAGCGGCCCGCACGCCGCTTCTCAATCGCCTACGCGGCGATGAACTTGCCCAGCACGCGCGACGCCATCTCAGCCACCTTCTCAATCGCCTACGCGGCGATGAACACGCCGAAAACGAGGCGCTGGAACAACTTGCACTTCTCAATCGCCTACGCGGCGATGAACGTTGTGCATAAATGCCGGATGCACCGCGAAGTCTTCTCAATCGCCTACGCGGCGATGAACTCATCAAAAAGCGCCATCTGGCCGGGGTGGTCCTTCTCAATCGCCTACGCGGCGATGAACGCGTAGATTGGCAGGCAGTGGAGCGAGACTATCTTCTCAATCGCCTACGCGGCGATGAACGGTGCATGATGGACGAAGCGCCAGAGCAGACACTTCTCAATCGCCTACGCGGCGATGAACATCAGCACTGCGCGCGCTGTGTCGGCGTCTCTCTTCTCAATCGCCTACGCGGCGATGAACGGGAAACCGCGAATCTCGGAACCGTTCCGCTTGCTTCTCAATCGCCTACGCGGCGATGAACCTGGTGCTGCGCGCCAAGGCCGAAATCAGCCACTTCTCAATCGCCTACGCGGCGATGAACCCGTCGCGCTTCAATCCCGCGCCCGGCCGCATCTTCTCAATCGCCTACGCGGCGATGAACCGACTGGGCCAGTCACGGAGCCGACAGCTTTGCTTCTCAATCGCCTACGCGGCGATGAACTTGGCGACGTGGTGGCGGAGTACCAAAAGCACCTTCTCAATCGCCTACGCGGCGATGAACGTCGGTTGCAATCGCAGCAATGCGGTTGTTTTCTTCTCAATCGCCTACGCGGCGATGAACAACGGCATCGCGTACCTTGCGGGGTTCAACAACTTCTCAATCGCCTACGCGGCGATGAACTGGGACAAAACCACGCAGCGCGTGTACACGATCTTCTCAATCGCCTACGCGGCGATGAACGCTGTCCGCCTACGTCGATTACCTGCACCTCTCTTCTCAATCGCCTACGCGGCGATGAACCAGGATCGACTCGGCATCCGTCACCAGCATCTCTTCTCAATCGCCTACGCGGCGATGAACCGGGCGAGACCGTAGAGTGCGACGTAACACGCCTTCTCAATCGCCTACGCGGCGATGAACCACCAGACCAGCGCGGCGCTCGGGGTGGCTGCCTTCTCAATCGCCTACGCGGCGATGAACACTGGCTCGGGTTTGGAATGCTTGGGCCGCCTCTTCTCAATCGCCTACGCGGCGATGAACATGATTGCTGCGCTGGAAGCCATCTTGGACGACTTCTCAATCGCCTACGCGGCGATGAACCAGGCGCAGGCTGATGCCCAGGCCCACGCCGACTTCTCAATCGCCTACGCGGCGATGAACCAGCGCCGCCGCCGCTGCTGCTGCTTGCTCACGCTCTTCTCAATCGCCTACGCGGCGATGAACTCGCACAACTCGACGAGGCAGGCTACTACCTACTTCTCAATCGCCTACGCGGCGATGAACTGCCGCGCTCATTTTGGCAGCGCCTGCAATTCCTTCTCAATCGCCTACGCGGCGATGAACGCCATGTGTTGTGCCGTCGCTGCACACAAACACTTCTCAATCGCCTACGCGGCGATGAACACGCCGCCACGCGTGACCATGTGCGCGCAACCCTTCTCAATCGCCTACGCGGCGATGAACTCGACTTGTTGCCGCAACGCGCACAACCTGCCCTTCTCAATCGCCTACGCGGCGATGAACCTGCGCTTAGGCGGTCCTGCACGCTCGCCTGTCTTCTCAATCGCCTACGCGGCGATGAACCCGGGCCTCGGTGATCACGTAGCGGCCATCGACTTCTCAATCGCCTACGCGGCGATGAACTTTCTGGCAGGACAATCACTGTCGGGATTCGTCTTCTCAATCGCCTACGCGGCGATGAACCGTGCTTGGCGAATTTGGCCACTTTTGCCGCTCTTCTCAATCGCCTACGCGGCGATGAACAATAGGGGCCAGAGCATCACGGCTCGTCCCTCCTTCTCAATCGCCTACGCGGCGATGAACTCATCAATCTCCCCCGCCTGCCGGTCGGTCGTCTTCTCAATCGCCTACGCGGCGATGAACCGCTGACTGGGGCACAGGCGCAAGCTCTGATTCTTCTCAATCGCCTACGCGGCGATGAACTCGATGCGCAGCCGCCCGTAAATCAGCCCCTTCTTCTCAATCGCCTACGCGGCGATGAACGCGTTTGTGCAGGCCACGAGCGCATTTTACGACTTCTCAATCGCCTACGCGGCGATGAACCGGATGTCGTCTGCGGCGATCACCTCCCCGTTCTTCTCAATCGCCTACGCGGCGATGAACGCTACGCGGGACGCATACAGGGCGCTGGTGGACTTCTCAATCGCCTACGCGGCGATGAACTTTTTGAGCGCCAGCCATGATGCCGAAATCCACTTCTCAATCGCCTACGCGGCGATGAACAACCTCGGCCACGGCTGCCACCTGCCCGAGCTCTTCTCAATCGCCTACGCGGCGATGAACGGTCACATAGGTGCTGCGGCAGGCGGCATCATCTTCTCAATCGCCTACGCGGCGATGAACGAGACCGTGCGGCGCTTCGATGAGCGGCTGGACTTCTCAATCGCCTACGCGGCGATGAACACCAAAATTCTAACAGATTGTTAAAGAGCAACAGTGACTTACGCGTTTTTTGCTACCCGGACTTTCGATTTTTCCTTGGTGTCACAACTTATTGTTTTTTCATTACTTTTTCGGGCAGATCTGACACGAAGGTCATGGCCTTGTCGAGCACATGGTACTCCAGTGCCAGTTCAATGATGCGAGCGCGAAACACGTTGTCGGCGGTTTTGCCGGCACCTGCTTTGAAGGCGGCGGGCATGATCAACCAGTCTTTGTACAGGTCGGCGATGTCGAATACCAGCGCCCCGCGCCGTGTTTTGCCGTGCAAGACCGGCAAAAAGTACGGCACTCCCATGCCGTGCAGCGCCACGGCAGCGTAGCCGTAGGCCAGATAGTTGCCGTGATCCAGAAAGGCGTTGACGCGCTGTTCAGGTGTCTCTTGGCGGCCCGCACCGGGTTCGCGCACAAAGCGATCAATCGTAAACTGACGCGCCATGCCAGCGTAAAGCTGCTTGGCGTAATGCGCTTCGGCGGCAAGCAAATCGGTATTGCTGCTGCATCGGCTCAGGCGCGCCTCAAAATCAGCGAATACTGCCTCATCAATCTGGATTTCCAGCTTGGGCAAGATGGCGCGGCCCCACTGAACACGTTGACGCAGCAGCGCTCGGCCCATTTCTAGTCGACTCGACTCCACGCTCCACAGTGCAAACCATTGCTGGGCGTGGCCCGGAGGGCGGTACTCATCCTGCGGCAGCATGAATGCCAGATCTAGACATCCAAAAAGTGGCGAGCCACCCGAGCCGCAAAACCCCACCAACACATTGGATTCAGCCAGCTTGCGCACGGCGGCGTCGGTAATCGAGGTGCCTTTGCCCAGCAGAATAAAGGCGGTGTTTTTGTCGGGGATGGCGACGAACTGGTCAATGCCATCTGCGCCCTCGGTCAGATAAACGATGCGGTTGTCTCGCTGCATCACGCGCACGTGTTCTAGGTAAAACACGTTGGCGCGTTTTGACATCATGACCGCTTGCGGTCTGCGCTCCGGTTTCATCAATCTGGCCTCAATCCTGCACCGGCAGGGCCACGATCTGAGTTTGGCGCGACAGCCCGTAGCCGTTGGGCAGCCCCTTATCCGAGGCAGCGGCTCGAATGCGCTCGATCACCAGCTTAAAGCCGTGCCCCGTAGAACTGCGCATGCGCAGAAACGGCAGCGCCTGCTGCTGCGCCAATCGGCGCAAGCGGGCTTGCGCCTGCAATTCTCGCTTGACCTCTGGTGCTATGGCGCCCGCCTTGGATGGCCCTGATGGCAAACGGTGCATCAGGTAAGCCTCAAACCCTGCTGCGTCCTGTGGGGCACGACGCACGCGCGAGCCCTCGGCCAAATCGACCGCCATGGGCACCCTCTCGATGCCGTCGTAGAGGGCTTCTGCGCCCTGCACTTTTTGGGTAAAGACACGCAACCGCTGGCCCAGCGTGAAGCCTTCACGCATGTAGTCCGGAAAAGCAATCGCGAACGGCGTAGCCGTCTGCGCACCGGCCACATGCACGATGCGCACAAGCCGGCCCAGTCGATCCCAATCTGGCACCTCGAGGTCGGGGCGCAGCCGCAAATCAAAATAGGTGCTAAAGCTCATGACGCGCTCACTGTTTTTCAGAGAACACGCCGCCGCGCACCAGAAGGGCAATGAGATAGGCGGCCTTGGTGTTGAAGCTGTCTGAGGGCTGGATTTCATAGACGAGCGTCAGCAAGTCTTTGGCCCCGGCCTTATCTGAGTCCCGAAACAGCCGGTTGTGCTCTAGGCTGGCCCCGTTGGGCTCAATGGGAATGGGCAGGCCCTCGTGCTGTTCGGCGCAGCCCGGATACCAGGTGTCGATGGTGCGAATGGCGTTGCCGATCTTTTGGTCGCGCAGTGCGGCTCGGCCCATGTCGATCATGTCGGCGGCGAACTCGCCTGCATCCTCGCCATCTTGACGGGCGCTGCCCATGACGGCGATCAAGTCTTTGCGCGCGATCATGTCCACCTTGTACAAGGATCGGGCAAAACCTTTGGGCTTGCTGGTCACCATGTTCTGCGAAGGAAAGACCTCGACTTCACCTTGGAAGCCAAATTTCACGTCACCCCGCACAGTGGCGTGCGTGTTGTGGCCCAGCAAGCCCGCACGAATCACGTTTTCGGCCAAGGCGCGCTCGTCATCGGTGTAGGCATCGAAGTCGCGCAAGCGGCTGCCCATACTTGAATACGTGCGCCCACCGGCGTCGCCTGCCGTCACGCTCACCTCACCCAGGATGCGGTTGCGCCAGAGCCAGCGGCCATTCAGGATGTTGCGCGCATAGCGGCGGCAGACTTCCTCGAACTCCGACACACCCTCGCGGAAGAAGCGCTCCACAAAGCCGTCCAGCGCGGCACGGTAGGCCGGATCGGCGCAAGCAAAGAGCAGTTGCTTGGCGTCAATCGTGCGGTACGCAAACTCCACCCGCAAGCCGATGGCATCCGGGCTGGTTTTGGCGCTCTCGGTGCGCTGGATATTGGCGGCGTCGCCATTTTTGGGATTGTTGTTGATGCCGCGTATGCCGTGTCGGATGACGCGCACCGGATGCCCGGACGCGCTGCCATCAGGTTTTGGCACCAAGCTCGACATGAGTCCATCGCTGATGATGGTACCGCGTTGCACCGAAAGCACGTCGGGCAGCTTGCGGGATTTGTCAGACTTTCCGGTCTTGGCGGTTTTCCCTGGCTTGCCGGTTTGGGTGATTGCCGGGGATTCGTCCTCGAAGAGTCCGGGGTTGGACTGATCAGCGGCGGTGGATTCGGTTGACATGGGATGCTCCTTTTGAAAAAATCAGGCAGAAATTGAGGGACTTGGATTCAGAGTGAGGTCGGCGCGGTTGCTGACGAGGAACTGATCCCCGTCCCAGCCAAAGCGCCACAGATGGGCTGGCAGCAGCCCGCCTTGCTCGCCATCACCTTGCTTGCGGGCGGTGCGCACCGACGTATAGCGCAGCAGTCCAATCATGTGCTCGGCAAAGGCGTGCGGCTTGGCATCGCGCGCGCCGGGGCGTTTGTCTTGCGGGGGTTCTAGCAGTGCATAACCTAGGTTGGCGGGAACGATCCAGGCACCACTGCGTGTGGCTTGCAGCAGGGCCTGCAAAGGGTCTGGCTGATCGCGCAGCAAATCGCTTGCGTCGTCGATCCAAAAACCCGTACCAAGCCAGCGCAAAGCATCATCCCATTGTTCGCTAACACGAACTTGGGCACTCAGGATGTTGCCGCCGGCCAGCCTCATGCGCAGCAGTTGGCTCTCAATGTCACGCGCATAAGCGGCATCCAAGTCTGCCTTGCAGTCGAGCAGCAGCGTCCACTCCAGATCGGCCAGCGCATCGGGCTGCAGTGGAGTTCCTTGAGGCGCCTTGACGCTGTCGAACTGGTACGCACCACGGCGTTGCACCAGATACGGGTCCAGCCAGCCGCCCTCCTTTTCTAGGTGCTCGATCCAAGGTGTGCAGTTCCGATGCACCAAGCCCACACCGCGCACGCCCAGCCCCTGCCCGCGCTTGCCAAGCTCCATGTCCAGAGCGTGCATGGCCATGACGGCGGCGAACACGGGTGCTGGGGCGATGAAGTCTATGCTTTGCAACATGCTGGCCTTGTTGACCTGCAAATCGATCACGAGATAAGTCACAGCACACCTCCCAATACTTGTTCAATGGCGGCACGGGCGCGCTGGTGCGCTACTGCGCCCGCCGCAAACAGGCCGCCACCGCTGGCGCGGTCAACTGTTTTGCGGCGCAGCAGATCCGCCAGATGATCCGCCATGGCGGCGCGGTACTCGGCACCAAAGTTTTGTTGAATCAGGCAGAGATCGAGCGGCGGCAGATTTCGCGTTTGCAGCACACGATCTTCCAAACTCTCGCCATCCTCCACTTCCCAAGAGGCCTGAGCCAAGTCTTCGGCGAAGCCCGTGGCTTGGACATGGCAATGGCGCACCCATGCAGCCAGCGCTCCGCTGGCCTGCACCCTTGTGGCGGTAGTGGCGCTTGAATTCCGCAGCGTCTCTGATGTCGATTGCTCAATCGCATGTGCCTGCTTGGTCACGCTTTCGAGATCTGCTTTGCTGAGATATGCGGACCACGGACGATGCAAGAAGCGCCACACCACTCGCAGATCGGCGCTGCGCTGAGGGGCGCTGAAAAGCAACGGGTTTGCAAACCCGATATGGGTCCAATGCAGCGTGGCATTGATGGGTTTGGCCCCGCCGATGGGTAGCCCGATGCGCTTGAACACACGCGCAGGGGCTTTGCCCACCTGTGCGGCTTGCTCGGCGCCATCTGTATCTGCCAATTCTTGCTCATGGTGCTGCACCGCATCGGCCAGCAGCACCCCAAAACCGGCAGCGGGCAATGGGCTCACGGCCACGTAGCCATCGCCAGCGGGTAGCAGAATCTGGCGCAGCCGGTGATCCACGAAGGCGGGGCGGCGTTCGCGGGCCTGTCGCAGTGCAGCACCCACCCCTTGCTTGATGGCCGACTGCACCCGCTGCGACAAGCCCGCAGCCTGCACCAGCGGGTCATCGCCGTGAACCTTCAGCACCCGCTGATAAATCCCTTTGTTGTCGTTCTTGGTCTGGTCCAGCGGTAAGCTGATGCCTGAGCGCAACAGGCTGCGGCTCGAAAGATGGGGCTGGACGCTAGGGGCCTCCGGGGCAAACAGGCTGGCATCGCGGGCATCGCTGTGCATCAACTTGCCAGAGAAGTGTGTGCCTGCATCGCGCATGGCCTCATGCCCAATGCCCACCAACTCATCATCAGAGATGCGCTCGATCTGCTGGTTCAGTGCATCCAGACAGCGGCGCAGGTATTCCTGAGCGGCCGGCTCTGACTCCGGCGCAGGCGGGTGCGGGGCGAAGTCGGCAAACCAGTCCTGCAAACCAAAGAGCTTGAGCAGCAGGTCAACTTCGGGCGCATTGGCTGCGCACACGGCACAAAACGCTTTGGCACTCTGAGCCGCATCCAACTTGTCCGCATTCACTGCCACGGTGCGCCTAGGCCCGCCTTTGCACAGCCGCAGAAGGGCGGCATAGGATGCGGCTAGCGCGGGGCTCCTGTCACCACTTGGCTCGTTGTTGCTTGTTTCGGCATTTTCACTGCTCATGCGGGCTCCTTTTACGTCGCTTGGGCGGGCCGCCCGGCCCGAAGCCGGGAGGGGATTGTTCAATCATAGGCAGGATCATCCTGCTCGTCAACCAAGTGTTTTTTCTTTTTGAAAACATAATTATCCAATTTGCTTTTAATTTTCTTTAGAATATGCATGTGGACGCATCTGAAACCCATTCCATTTTCGTGCTGCGCCGCGCCTGGACCCTGGGCGCGTGCCTGCGCGCAGACATCGAGCGCGCCTTTGGCACACGCCAGTCGCCGGCCAAAACCTCGGCCATCATGGCGGCGGCGGTTCGGCGCTGGCCCGCACACTTGCACTGGGAAAAGCGCATGGGGGTGCGGCCGGTGCAGTCCACCATGACGCCCAAGCCAGCCCAGGCGCAAGTCGTGCTCGACTTGCTGGCCAGCGGCGCGTCTGCGCAACTTACCGGGGTGTTTGACGACGACGGAGTGGGCATATTGCGTCCGCAGCCCCTGCCCTCTCGCGCCATGACGCCGGCTGCTACGCAGATGCTGCTGCACGCTGCCATGCGCGAGCAGCCGGTGCGCGTGCTCTACGTGGGCTTGCGCAAAGGCGAGCAGCCGCGCTGGCGCAGGCTCTGGCCCAGCGCACTGGAATACACGGGCTTGCACTGGCGCCTGCACGCCCAGGATATGGACGAGGCTGGAACCGCCCCCGCCAGTGGCTCAGCGGATACCGCCGATGGGGCTGGGGCGCAAGCTCCTCCCATCAAGGTGTTTCTGCTCTCGCGCATGCTTGACGCCCAGCCCCTGAGCGAGCGCGACGCGCCCAAGGGGTTCAAGCGCCGCCTGCTGGTGCAGACCATGCGCCGCTTGCGCGTGCATCTGAGCGAAGACCTCACCCTTGAGCAAGAAGCCGTCGTCAAAAACAGCCTCGACATCGCGCCCGATGGCACGATGCGCTGGCCCGCTTATTCGCTCTACGAATTCAAGCGCGACTACGGGCGCGCCCCACCATCGGCCCATGTGGTCTGGCCGCTGCTCAGCCGCATCGACGAACTGGAGTAGTTGCCTGCTGCGCCTCGATGGCATCAAAGCGATGGCTTCAAATCGCGTTACATGCTACACTTTGCCGCATCCAGATAACGAGGTTTAGCCATGCCCAAAACCCTCAATGAGCGCGTGCAAAAATACCGCGAAGGCTTGCGCAGGGCCGGTCTGCGTCCGGTGCAAATCTGGGTGCCCGACACGCGCGCGCCTGGCTTTGCGCCGGAATGCCAGCATCAGTGCAGGCTGGTGGCCACATCGGATCGGGCCGACGCGCAGATGCAGCGGCTGATGGACGACGCGCTGGCGGATGTGGACGGCTGGACGGCATGAAGCGGGGCGACTTGGTGACCATCGCCATGCAGGGGGATTTTGGCAAACCCAGGCCCGCCTTGGTGATTCAGGCCGATGCGTTCGGCGATCTCTTGAGCCTGACGCTGCTGCCGGTGAGCAGCACATTGCTCGATGCCCCTAGGCTGCGGGTGCCGTTGCAGCCCAGCGCAACCAACGGTTTGCAAAAGCCTTCGCAGGTCATGGTTGACAAAGCCATAACGGTCAAGCGCGAGCGCGTGGGGCCTGCCTTTGGCCGCATCGACCCCGGCGCCCTCATCGAGGTTGAGCGCTGCCTAGCGATTTTTTTGGGGATTGCCAAGTGAGTGGCGCGTTCGCTGCCGCACCGCTCGCCAATTAACTCCATGCACGTCGTTTTCGTCTCCAACTGCGAACTCAAAGCGGTGCCACGCACTCGGGCGCTGCTGGACCGCTACGCTACCCGCATTGGTGAGCGGGCTTGGGCCACACTCATCACCGAGCAGGCGCTCGACGAGGTGCGCAGCGCGCTGCGCCGAGGGGCCAGCCGCCAAACCTCGGTGGCCTGCTACCGCAGCGATGCGGTTCTGGGCCTGCGTCCCGTGTGGGTGGTGGGCAATCGCAGATCCTACGACTCGCATGGGCGCTTTGCGGTAGCCACACAGACCAGAAAAAAGGCGTTTCCCTTGTTTTTGCGCCATGCCGCGCTGGTGGCACGTCTCAGTGGCTACGCACACGACCTGGGCAAGGCCAGCCAGCACTTTCAGGGCAAGCTGCGCAGCAGTTGCCTTGCGCAATCTGGATCAATCCCGGCCAAAGACCTCATACGCCACGAATGGATCTCGGCTTGGCTGATGCGCCAAACCCTCAGCAGCAAAAGCAGCAAAGGAATCGACGAGCAGGCGCTGCAATCTGCTTGGGGCAATCTGCGCGGCATCAGGAATCCTGACGACCTCAAGCTTGACGTACCCGCCCCAGCAGCCATGCGCAGCGGCACAGAGGCCATGCTGTGGGCCGTGATCACACACCATGGCGGCATCGGCGGAGGCTTAAACGGCGGCAGCGATGGCAGTGAGCACGTGAGCCGTGCCGGCTCCGACCCGAGCACTTTCACCGCCAGCACAAGCCTGGCTCAACAAGACGCCTTCGCGCCGTCCGCCCCGGCAGTCAAACTCGACGCCCAGCGCTGGCAGCATTTGCTGGCAGATACCCAAAAGACGCTGGAACGCGTGCAGGCCATCGAGCGCAGCCCCCCTTACTGGGAAGGCGTGATGCTGGCGGCGCGAGCCGCGCTGATTTTCGCGGATCACAAAGTCTCCAGCGGGACTTTTGATGGCGCAAGGGAAGATGAGATTGTTTATGCCAACACCAAGGCTATAGATCGCACATCTGATTCTGCCTCTCCCGCTGCGGTGCGGTCTTTGCGCAAGCCGCCTGCCGCTGCTATCAAAGCCGCAAAGTTGGCAGCCGCTGCGCAACCGGTGCGCTATCTGGACCAGCCGCTCTCTTGGCACTTGCAGCAAGTTGGCGACAAGGCCGCCGACTGTGTGCGCATGTTGGCCGGGGAGGATTTGCCCGCCATCGATGCATCGCTGGTGCGCTCGGTGCTGGGGCTGCGTGCAGCGGCCAATTCGCGCTACGCTTGGCAAGACCGAAGCGCCGATTTTGTTGCGACCCTTTCCGGCGGCAAGATGGTTTTCAACGTGGCCTCAACCGGCGCGGGCAAAACGCTGGGCAACCTCAAGCTGGCTTTTGCTATGCGGCCCGAGCAAACGCGGCTGGCAGTGGCGTTTAACCTGCGCAGCCTCACAACCCAAACCTTCCATGCCTTCGAGAAACACATCGGCGCAGCCGGTCAAGCAGCGGCCTTCAAGCGCGACTTCGCTTGCCTGCTGGGCGAGCGTGGCGCGACCTTCCTGCCCTACTCCGCCGAAGACGGAGACGACCAAACCGATGACCCCATTCTTGACCTGTGCGGGGCCGAAAGCCTGGTGCTGCCCGACTGGATCCAGCAGATCGCTCCGGGGCGCAAGCACGACGCAAAGGGCGGCAGCGCAGAAAACGACAAGTTGCTCAAACTCATCGCCAGCCCGGCCTTGATCTCGACCATGGACTGGATCGTGGCTGCAGGCGAGCCCGGCGAACAGGCGCGGCACGCCAAGGCGCTGATTCGTGTCGCCAACAGCGATCTGATCCTAGACGAGGTGGACTCCTACGATGTCTTGGCCGCTGTTGCCGTGATGCGCGTGGTTCAGACCGCCGCCACCTTTGGGCGCAACGTGATCGTCTCTAGCGCCACCCTCAACCCGGAACTGGCGCACGGCTTGGCACTGGCCTATGCCGCTGGGCGACGTGCTTATGCCGCCATGACGGGCGAGATCGAGTGGCATTTGGTGCTGGTCAACGATGGGGCCGGATTCAACCCGGTTTCCCTTCGCTCGCCCAGCGGCGACGAGGCCAATACCTTCTATCGCAGCACCATGCAAGGCATCGCGCAAGCGCTGCAAGCGCAAGTGCCCACCAAGCGCTACGAGATCGCCCCAGTGAGCAGCGCCGAAGCAATCGCACCTGCCGTGATCGAGCAGGCGGCGCGGCTGCACGAGCGCTTTGCTGCTTCAGCACCCGGCCTGCCCTGCCGCCTCTCCATCGGCTTGGTGCGGGTAGCAAACGTGAGTCGCTGCATGGAGTTGTCGGAAGCGCTGCGCGCCGACGGGCGCTTCGTCGTGACGGCTTACCATGCCCGTGAAATCGCGCTGCGCCGCGCCTGGCGGGAACAGTGGCTGGATCGGGTGCTGGATCGCAACAGCGACGCATGGATCGATGCGCTCAAAGCATGCTGCCCTTGGATTGCCGACAAGAAACCCGGTGAGGACGTGCGGCTGGTGGTGGTAGCCACCCCGGTGGAAGAAGTGGGGCGTGACCACGATTTTGACTGGGCGGTGATCGAGCCCTCCAGCATGCACTCCATCATCCAGACGGCGGGGCGCGTGAACCGGCACCGGCGCACAGCCGTGGCCGAGCCCAATATCGTGCTGCTGTCGCGCAACTGGCGCAGCTTTGCCACGAAGGATGGTCTGGCCTTTATCCGCCCTGGATTGGAAACCAAGGACGAGCACGCGCACAGCACGCACCCTTCGCACGATCTGCACGATCTGATGCAGCCTGCGGCGATGGAGCAAAGCCAAATGCAGAGTAACGTGCAGAGTAACGTGCAGAGTAATGCACTCAACGCGGCGCTGGTGTTCGACGAGGACGGGCGTAAAACCCGGTTTGCAGCCTGCGATGAAGCCGCCACCCGCCGAGTAATCGATCTGGCCCTACCCATCATCGAGCGCCGGCCCAACCTGGAAACCGGCTTCATGCGCAAGCGCTACGCCGACGCCTACCCACTGCGCGATGGGCTGGAGCCGTTTCACTACGAGATTGATGTGGCAGAAGACAAGTTCTGGTTGGCAAACGTCAAAAATCCGGCGCGCAACCCCATGACCTGGCACCCAGTTCCGCCCAACACCTGGCTTTGCTTGGGCGCGAACGATCCGGCGGTCAAGGCTGCTGCCAGCGCAATGAAAGAGGGAAAAAGGAAAGAGGACGCGAGCGCCAATGACAAGAGGGCGTCAAGCGCGTGGACGGTTTCGATCCGTCGGCATGACGGAAAGGCGGCTGGTCACGCCAAGCTGGACCTGCACTGGAATGGGGCGGTTGCGAGTTGATCGCCGGATCGCCCTACCCGCTCGGTGAGGGGCGGATAGCCAGCCGCGCGCTGCTTAGCGCGTCGATGGCCTCGAACACCCGCTCAGGCACCCGATCGGCGTAGGTCTTGCGCTTGCCCTTGGAGATCACGCCCCCGTTTTGCAGCGCTATGGCAACGAGGGTGGAAAGGTCGGCGTCGCGCACGTCGTGATCAAGCTTGATCTGCTGGTAAATCGCATCAAAATCGCCCAACCACTGGGCCTGCCTCAGCAGATCTTGCTCTAGGGCCGCCTGAGCCATGCTTAAGGTGAACTCCGCCGCAGCCGTCAGGTCCATAAAGCCAAAGGCTGCGTCGGCATGGGGCTTCCAGTTAAAGAAATAATCCTCATCCCCAGCCCACAACACCTCACACAACTCGCGTGCGGGTGCGCTGAAGTCCACCAGCGCCTGGAGGTACTCGTCTTCGTGCCGTTTCATGGCCACCGAAATGGGCAGCACCAGCGCCCGTGGCAACGCGCCGGATTGGCCCAGGCAGTGGTGGATGAGAAACCGAGACAGTCGGCCATTGCCGTCCATGAAGGGATGGATGAAGACAAAGCCAAAGGAAACGATGGCCGCATGCACCAGTGGGTCTAGCTCCTGTGGCTTGCGGTTGGCCAGATCCATCAGCCCGTCCATGAGAGCCGGAACCCACTCGGGCTTGGGCGGCACATAGCGCACGCCAGCGGCACCGACACCTTTTTGCAAGCGGTTTTGCTCAGAGCGAAACTCGAATGCCTGGTCGAACTTGTTGGTGATGCTCAGGCGCTGCAGTTCACACAGCAGGCCCTCCGTCAACTCGCGTGCATCACCGGCGTGCTTGAGCAGGTTCACGTATGCCTGGGCTTTGTCTATGCTGGGCACTTCGCCCTCGATGGCGAAGGAGCCTTCGGTCTCGCTCAAGTAGGCCCAGCCGAGCGCCCTATCCAAAACCTCGGCCCCCATGCTGGCTGCAAATTGGCGTGCTTGCGCCAGAATGTCCTTTTCCAGCAGGCGCTGCAGAGCCGGGGTTTTGCGCACGGTAGGGCAAAACCCGATCTCACCCAAGCCGTTGAAGTCGATGCGCCATTTGGCACTTCGCCGCGATGCGCCCACGAAGTAGCGCTGGGGATCAAACACTTCCTGGTAGGCCGCTGTGATCACCGCATCGTCCTGGCTGAGATTATCCCCAGTCACCAGCTCCCAGAGGTGGCAAGCGGCCCTGACGTACACTCCATTCGGGGTCGCGGCGAACGCCGCCTCCATGTCTGCCGCAGGAACCTGCTTGAGGCCGACCGCCAGCAGGTACAGGTTGACCCCTTCGTGCTTCAACGCAAAAAGGAGGTGGCCCAGTAGGGTGTCGGGCGGTGCCATGCGCGCAGGCACCATCAGAGCGCCCGACGGTGCCGCAACGATCGACTGGGTCGCCGCCAAGTGGGACTCGCGCGCGCCCAAAAAGGATGGCAGCCGCAAGCGATCGCGCACCCAAGCATAGCCAAGCAGGCCTGTGTTTTTTTGCAGTGGGCTCATTGCTGACGCGGTTTTCTATAGTGGTTCGTGATTTTCTATAGATTAGGGCCTTGACGCAACTTTATTTATAGGGCAGCCGCCGCCAAGGTCAGCACATCCCTGGCCGCACCAAAAAAACGGCCCCGCAGGGCCGTCGAGTCTGCGCCGCAGCGCAGCAGGTGCGGGCCAGGCGCGCCTCCAAGCGCGCCACTGGCCTCTAGTCTCGCCTCAGGCCGCCACCTCCTTGGCGGTTTCGGCGTATTCGGCGATCTGGTCGAAGTTGAGGTATTTGTAGATCGCCGCGCCGTCTTGGTTCACCACGCCCATGGCTGCGTGGTATTCGGCCACGGTGGGGATGCGGCCCAGCTTGGAGGCGATGGCCGCCAGCTCGGCCGAGGCCAGGAACACGTTGGTGTTCTTGCCGAGGCGGTTCGGGAAGTTGCGCGTGCTGGTCGAGATCACGGTCGCGCCTTCGCGCACCTGCGCCTGGTTGCCCATGCACAGGCTGCAACCGGGCATTTCGGTGCGGGCACCGGCGGCGCCGAAGTTGGCGTAGTGGCCCTCTTTCATCAGCTCGCTGGCGTCCATCTTGGTCGGCGGGGCCACCCAGAGCTTGACCGGGATGTCGCGCTGGCCACCGAGCAGCTTGGCCGCAGCACGGAAGTGCCCGATGTTGGTCATGCACGAGCCGATGAAGGCTTCGTCGATGTGGGTGCCGGCCACGTCGGAGAGCACCTTGGCGTCGTCCGGGTCGTTCGGGCAGCACAGGATCGGCTCTTTGATTTCGGCCAGGTCGATCTCGATCACGGCGGCGTATTCGGCGTTGGCGTCGGCGCGCAGCAGCTTGGGCTGGTCCAGCCACTGTTGCACTTTCTCGATGCGGCGCGCCAGCGTTTTCGCGTCTTGGTAGCCGTCGGCGATCATGTTTTTCATCAGCACGACGTTGCTGTTGAGGTATTCGATCACCGGCTCGGGGTTGAGTTGGATGGTGCAGCCCGCCGCCGAGCGCTCGGCCGAGGCGTCGGAGAGCTCAAAGGCTTGCTCCACTTTGAGGTCGGGCAGGCCTTCGATTTCCAGGATGCGGCCCGAGAAGATGTTTATCTTGCCCGACTTGGCCACCGTGAGCAAGCCGGCCTTGATGGCGTAGAGCGGAATGGCGTGCACCAGGTCGCGCAGCGTCACGCCCGGTTGCATCTGGCCTTTGAAGCGCACCAGCACCGATTCGGGCATGTCCAGCGGCATCACGCCGGTGGCGGCCCCGAAGGCCACCAGGCCGGAGCCGGCCGGGAAGCTGATGCCGATCGGGAAGCGCGTGTGCGAGTCGCCGCCGGTGCCCACGGTGTCGGGCAGCAGCAGGCGATTCAGCCACGAGTGGATCACACCGTCGCCTGGGCGCAGCGCCACGCCGCCGCGGCTGCTGATGAAGGGCGGCAGCTCGCGGTGCATTTTGGCATCGACTGGTTTCGGGTAGGCCGCGGTGTGGCAAAAGCTCTGCATCACCAGGTCGGCCGAGAAGCCCAAGCAGGCCAGGTCTTTGAGCTCGTCGCGCGTCATGGGGCCGGTGGTGTCTTGGCTGCCGACGGTGGTCATGCGCGGCTCGCAGTAGGTGCCCGGGCGCACGCCCAGCCCTTCGGGCAGGCCCACGGCGCGGCCCACCATTTTTTGTGCCAGCGTAAAGCCGGCTTGGGTGGCCTTGGGGACGGCCGGCAGGCGAAACAGCGTGGAAGCCGGCAAGCCCAGGAATTCGCGCGCCTTGGCGGTGAGCGAGCGCCCGATGATCAGGTTGATGCGCCCGCCAGCGCGCACTTCGTCGAGCAGCACCTCGCTTTTGAGCTCGAAGGTGGTGACGGTGGCGCCGCCCTTGAGGATTTTGCCCTCGTAGGGCAGGATGTCGATCACGTCGCCCATTTCGAGCGCGTTCACATCGACTTCGATCGGCAGCGAGCCCGAATCTTCTTGCGTGTTGAAGAAAATCGGGGCGATCTTGCCGCCCAGCGTGACGCCGCCAAAGCGCTTGTTGGGCACAAAGGGAATGTCTTGCCCGGTGGCCCAGACCACCGAGTTGGTGGCCGATTTGCGACTGGAGCCGGTGCCCACCACATCGCCCACGTAGGCCACCAGGTGGCCTTTTTTCTTCAGGTCTTCGATGAACTGCATCGGGCCGCGCTTGCCGTCATCCTCGGGCTTGAAGGCCGCATCGGGGCGGGTGTTTTTGAGCATCGCCAGGTAGTGCAGCGGGATGTCGGGGCGGCTCCAGGCGTCGGGCGCAGGCGAGAGGTCGTCGGTGTTGGTCTCGCCCGGCACCTTTGAACACGGTCACGGTGATCTGGCGCGGCACTTCGGGGCGGCTGGTGAACCACTCGGCTTCGGCCCAGCTTTGCATCACCTCCTGCGCCTGGGCGTTGCCGGCCTTGGCCTTGGTGGCGACGTCGTTGAAGAAGTCGAACATCAGCAGGGTTTTCTTCAAGGCGGCAGCGGCCACGCCCGCGACTTCGGGGTCGTCGAGCAGGTCGATCAGGGGGTGTACGTTGTAGCCGCCGACCATGGTGCCCAGCAGCTCGGTGGCGCGGGCCTTGGAGAGCAGCCCGACGGCGATGTCGCCATGCGCCACGGCAGCCAGGAAGCTGGCCTTGACCTTGGCGGCATCGTCCACCCCCGGCGGCACGCGGTGCGTGAGCAGGTCGAGCAAAAAGGCGGCCTCGCCTGCGGGCGGGTTTTTGATCAATTCGATCAGCTCGGACACCTGTTTGGCGTCCAGCGGCAGCGGCGGAATGCCGAGTGCGGCGCGCTCGGCGGCGTGTTGGCGGTAGGCTTGCAACATGGTTATCACTCCAGAAAAAAATTAGTTGGTGGCAGATGGCCGCTGGGCCACGTCGAATAGGCTGGGGCCGGGGTTGCGCTGCATGGCGGCGGCCACGGCCTGTTGCACCGC
>BBPE01002226.1_pt1 | contig 21032 bp, 27 predicted proteins | sample 1344301 | NCBI WGS metagenome assembly BBPE01 (sample SAMD00019089, study PRJDB2971) | groundwater metagenome | isolation source: The Cedars highly-alkaline
GGTGTTGACTGGTCTACCGTACATGGTGGTTACGATTCTACTGTAGAAGATGGTGACTTCGGTCTGCTCTATATTGTGATAACTGGTTTACTCTACACGGTGGCAAGTGGTCTGCTGTACAAGGTGGTGACAATGCTAAGTTGTGGATAAGTAGTACTTGACATTATCAGAGATTATTACGTTCTTTGTTACACAGTAAGCAACTGACAACATGACAATCGCTGAACGGATTTCCGAAATGCACGAAAGGTTGATTGATCCGGCAATTTCAAAAGAAGAAAAAGCCGCCGTCGAATACCGTATCTGGGAACTATCCGAACTGGCATCGGAATACAGCTGGGAGATGTGGTTTATCAAAAAAGAGATGCAAGAAGATGCCTGACCTATCCGGCTAGGGGGGTATGCTGACCGCCCGGTATACCCCCTCCCTGTAGTCTGACCCCCCTCCTCCTCCCCTCTCCCTCTCCGGTGCCACCCCTGTATCCCCCTGTAGCCTAGGCCGGGGGTTGTGTTTGGGTGTGGGGGAACCCCGTAGAAAAATATTCTGGGTATTTTTACGTTTTGAAAATGACCTATCGGAAAAAAGTGTGTAGAAAAAGCCGTTACATTTTTACTTGAAAAACTTTTGCATTTTTTGAAAATCTATTTCTCAAAAAAATTTCGCCAGAAAATTTTTGCTTTTTATTCTGCCTTTTCCTTATCATGTTGTTCAAAACCTTTTAAACCTTCTAATGCGACAACTTATACCTCCTGAGATGTAATCCCGAAATTTTGATCAGTTGAATTCTAAGTTTTCCATATACTGCACAGCTACTCATTTACACGTCTTTTGTCAACTAATTTTCGATTCGGTTATTTTTCAAACTACAACTCAAAAAAACGGAAGAAGGCGGTAATTGTATCTGTTTATAGCATACTTTCAAATAGTTTTATACAGACTGCAAGTATATCCTCTTGATAAGCTCTTGTATCCAATCAGTCTCCTCTTTAGAAGGACATAAAGTTCCTTTATTTCTTTTCTGTTTATTTTACTCTGTTAAAAAAACGCTGACAAGCTCTTTTAATACAATTTCTTTTCTCTTTCCTTACTTTTCAACCATAGTCTGAATAATACGGAATGATTTCTGTACTATTTTCTTGTTTCTCTAGCCACCGATAGAATAATATTAATCTTCGCTTTGCTTCTTTTAAAGATATCTGTTTGTCTTCCTCTACGTTTTTTTCAACCATTACATCTGTAAATTCATCTTTAATCAAACTTTTTTTAATTGTTGCTAAATAAACAACAGGTTTTTACTAATTTTTTGAGTAAAGAGTAAAAAGAGTTTTTAAAGTTTAAAATAATGAATGTATCATATACATGTCTGTTCTCTGGCATTCATAAAACGAATATACTTAGATAGGAGATTTAACTAAAGTAAGTTCGATGTCAAGAAGCTACTAATGTTACTTCTCCATTTATAGTAATTTCTTCTCTTTCTATCAAGCCATTTAATTCTTCTTCTCGTTCTCTGGGTATCGTTAAGTGTCCGCCGATACGCTGAGGTAATCCTTTAAGTGAAGATACACGTGTTACCCCGCAATAATAATTACTGCCAACATATGATGGTCCTCCGATCAAATTTTTTAATCCTTCATTATGATTACAATTAAACGATCCGTGCAAAATGGCTGGACAACCTTTTAATGACTCTAATTGGTTCCACGAACAGTCAAAATTAATGCCCACATAAGAAGGAGCGTGTTGTAAAGATTTTAAATTATTTTTTTTACAATAAAAACTTTTTTCAACTTTTATCGGCGAATTTATTAACGAAGTAAGTTTGTTATGATCAACAGAAAAACTACCTGTAACAAGACCAAAAGGAATCGGTATTTTCTTTAAATTCATTTGAGACAGATAAACATTTCCATATACATCAAAACGTCCCGGATAAGTTGAAGAAGGAATTAAATCAGTACCACTTCGCTTTAACACCTCTTCAATTCCTAACGGTTTCAAATGATTTTTTAATTTGTTAAGTTTTGATGGTAACGGAATAAGCTGATCTAACTGATCAAAAACTTTTAATTCTCCTGAAGGATATACAGCTACAGCGACTTTAACATCTGTAGTTTTATTAATTACAAAATAGAAATTCACCGCTTCACAATAATATGTTTCCCACCATTCTGGATTGTCACGGCTTGTAATACACCACTTCGTATTTGCACCATACGTAAGACATGCTCTACGAGATAAAATATTAAAGATAACAATTAATTCATCTTCATATACTTTGACTGCTCCTTCTTTCTTTTCTTCTCGTTTTGATTTAGTCCCCCTTTCTTTAATCAAGTTTTCAACTTCAATGTGTGAAAATTTGTAAATGTCAGGATGTTCTTTCTTGATTATTTTATCATACACCTTTACCTGATCTATTAAGTGAGCAAGAGATACGTCTTCTCGTTTTGAAAGTTCACGAGCTACCCAACCGATATAAGACTTTAAAAGTGGTAGCAGTTTTGACGCAATATCGTCATATTCTTCTTTTGTAAGTTTTTCTTTTTCAACTAAACTTTTTGCAAGTTGTGAGTTTTCAAATAAACGGCTAATTTGATTCTTACGTAATAAAACTTTCATATAGTAAATAAATCATTTTAATTACATAAACAGAATAATTTCTGTATTTGTTTTCAAAAATGTTTAGTTGAAACTATATAATCGGCTTTTGAATTAAATTTGTTATGTAAATATCTGTTCCTCCAAATAATAAATCACTGTATTAGCCCTCTTACTTTGGCTGCGAATTCTCGGAACGCTGTATTAAATTCTTTTCCGTTTTGAATTTCTTTTTTAATTGCTATTGCACTCAATATATGCGTTAATTGTTCACCTTCGTCATCTCCTCCAACGACAAACGGTAGTTCTTCCCCGTTTGTTAATCTTTCTTCGGCAGTTTCTAAATCTTCGATAGTAAAAGATTGTGCTAAATTTTTAATTACAGGCATTTTCATAAATTTAGTCTAATTTGCCTGTATTTTTTAATTCTTTTTTTGTGACTAAATAATTGTTCATTCGATATAAATTTGCGGATTCTCTAAAGTATCTTTATTAATCACAACAATCACTTTAAAAACTATATAATTACCAAGCTCGTTCTGTGCTTCAAAAAAGAAGCCTACGATGAAACAATCTTCGTTATGATACATGATACCTTTACTTCCGGTAATAGGGCGAAAAGAAATGGGTCTGATAAGTTTGTCACTCACTTGTTGCCCCAAATTGTTTACTTGTGCTTGTAAAAATTCGGCAGAGGATTCTAAACTCTGATCTACTTTATGAACAGTCTTCCAGTTGTAATATAAATCTCCGGAAACGATATAAAATAGTGCGTCTGCCTTCATATTCATTTGAATCGGTACTTCTACACCTGTACCAGAATACATGTGCATATTGAGTACAAAAGTAGAATCAGCTTTGTTCATTTTTAATGACTGCGCAAAAGCAATATTGGTCATAAAAAATAGAATTAAAGTAATAAGTTTCATAGTTTAATTTATCAAAAATAAAATTGTGGGAATTTCGTGCGCTTTTAAATAGATATATACTCTTTTCTGTTTATCAGTAAATACGATATCTCCGTCTAAGTATATTTCAATGTCGTAAATTGAACCTGCTTTGTCAAACAAGATATAGTAACCACCATCAGCTTTTGTACTTATGTATCTGATACTGACCGCTTTATCTTGTTTAAGAAGATTTTCAATGTCGATTCTTAACTCAGTCGATATTAAGTTTGTTACATGTTCTGGATTGTAAATTCGATTAATCATGTGATTTTCGTATATTTTTTATTATATATTCTCTTCTTTGGTCATCATTTTTACCCATATAAAATTGTAACATTTTTTCTTTTTGTAAAGGAAAAGTTACAGGTATTAATTTCATGTCTTTGCCTACAAAATTTTCAAATTCAGATGGCGATATTTCACCTAAACCTTTGAACCGAGTTATCTCGACATTAGTTCCTAATTTGGTAATAGCCTTTTTCTTTTCTTTTTCTGTGTAACAATAAATTGTTTCTTTACGATTTCTAACTCTGAAGAGAGGAGTTTCTAAAATTGAAACATGACCATTTTGAACAATTTCCGGATAATATTGAATAAAAAAAGTCATCATTAACAATCTGATATGCATTCCGTCTGCATCCGCATCGGTAGCAATAACAACTCTATTGTATTTTAAGTTATCGACACTATTTTCTAAATCAAGTGCGTGAATTAACATATACATTTCTTTGTTTTCATATATGTATCGTTTGTCTTTTCCGTAGCAATTCTCAGGCTTACCCTTTAAAGAAAAAACGGCTTGGTAATCTGTATTTCGTATTTGTGTAATTGAACCAGATGCGCTATCGCCTTCTGTGATAAATAATGTTGATTGTTTAGCTAACTCATGTTTATCGTTTAAATGCACTCTACAGTCTTTCAGTTTAGGATTACTAAGAGAAGTCTTTTTTTGAACTTTTTTTACAGCATCTTTAATACCTTGAAGTTCTTTACGTTCTCTTTCGTTTTGATCGATAACAACTTTAAGTAAACTCGCAATTTCTTGATTTTGGTGGAGCAAGTTAGAGACTAAATTTTGGAAAAATTCGTTACAGTGTTGTTGTATTGTCTTTCCTTCTGAAATGTTTGCACTACCAAGTTTAGTTTTGGTTTGACTTTCGAATACAGGTTCTTGCATTCTAATTGCAATAGCTGCTACCAGTCCACTTCTGATATCTTGTGCGTCGTATTCTTTTTTAAAGAAATCACGAACCATTTTAGTAAATGCACTCTTAAAAGCAGCTACGTGAGTTCCGCCATGAGTCGTATTTTGACCATTCACAAAAGAAAAATAAGTTTCTCCGTATGAAGATCCGTGTGTAAACGCAATTTCTATATCTACCCCATCGGCTTGAATTATGTCGTATCGAACATCTGACAAGTAATTTCGCTTCAATAAACCGACTAACCCTTCTTTTGAATGATACTCTTTATCGTTTAATAGTATTGTTAATCCTTTTTGAAGAAATACATAATTCCAAACCATCTCTTCAATGTAAGAAAGATTATAGTCATATTTTGGGAAAATTTCTATATCTGGGACAAATTCTACAAAAGTACCATTTTTTTCTTTAGTTGAGACTTTTTCCTCTTTTGTAAGTTTTGCTCTTTTAAAGACAGCCGATACGCTTTCGCCGTCTCGGAAAGATTGTACTTTAAAATGTGACGAAAGAGCATTAACTGCTTTAGTACCGACGCCATTAAGACCTACAGATTTTTGAAAAGCAACTGAATCATATTTGCCACCAGTATTTATTTTACTGACAACATCTACGACTTTTCCTAGCGGAATTCCTCTACCGTAATCTCTTACTGTTATTTTTCCGTCTAAAACAGTAATTTCAATTTTTTTACCGAATCCCATCATAAACTCGTCGATAGAATTGTCAATTACTTCTTTCAGTAAAACATAAATTCCATCTTCGGGTAAAGTTCCATCTCCTAATTTCCCGATATACATACCCGGACGACGACGAATGTGTTCGTGCCAAGATAAACTTTTGATCGATTCTTCAGTGTAATTGACTACCATCTCTCATTTTAAAATGTCTAACAAATAATCTAATGTATGTAAACTAATCGGTAATTCTTCTCTGATTTGATTTTCAAGTAAAATTACAAAATTATCTTCTTTAACGACTAGAGTTACTACCTGTTCATCTCCGTAAAAATCTATGAGTAACTGTGTTCTGTCGGAAATATCGTATTTAGCTAAATGCCATAATTTTGAAGGTATTACCCCTCTGAGTAAAATATAATTTAATAAAATTTTTTCAGAGTAGTGTGACTTTCTTATATTCATAACCACAAGTATACGACGTTCGTAGTCTCTTTATCAACTTCTTTTTCTTTAATAACGTCAATTTCGACTCGTTTAATAAGGTTGCGCTGCTCTTCACCCGATCTGACTTTCAGTTAAAAGCAATTTTAACATAAACTAAATAACTATTTATCATTTAGTTTTTAAAAAGTGTTTTGATTATATTTTTTTGTAGTTTAACTCTTTTTCCGATTATTTCGTCAGGGTAGAGAGATCTTTCATTCAAATTAATGAGTTCATCAAGTAGACGTTTTGACAATTTGTTTGCGTCTTTCTTGTTAATCATAATTTAAATAGAAATTGATTTTTATTTTTTTAATTTGCGAAAATCTTTTTCATCGAATAAAGACAAAATGAAATTTCCGAATACTATAAAAAATAATGTAATTATTGTGTAAAACGCAACAATGGCTACGATTATTATTAATAATGTTTTAATAATTATCATATTGTCCTTTCATTACATAAACGATTACTTCGCTATCATTTGGGTATTTATATCTGTTAAAAAGACGATCAAATTCTTTAATATGCTTTTCCCATATTTCTCCGTCAGATACTTCATAGTCTTCTTTCAAAGAAAGTGTTTCGTCTAAATCTTCTAAAAATTTAACCATAGCCTTAAAAGAGTTTTCTTCGGTGACAGGAATCATATAAAGATCTCTATCTGGCATTTGATAGCCATATTTTGTATATCCATATAATAATGATCGTTTTTCAAGTAGTTCCATGTGATAAAATTAGTTCTTATTTAACTCGTTTGTCAAGTTATTTATATCATGCAAGCTTTATTAATAGAAAGAGAAGACATCCGTTGGGTTAAGTCTTTGCGAGTTCTTTCTAAAGAAGTAGTTCAAAAAATTACAGAAGAATTTAATAAAAATGATACAATTAAAAACGATTTAACTGATAAATTTTTTACAGTTTTTGAACGCGATTTTAGTATTTTTAGGTTCAAAATTAAAATAGCTTTTAAATTTTCTTTGACGGAAAAGAATACAATAGCGGCTTTCGGTAATGCGAGTGAAAATCCATATTACCCTTTATTTTATTTCTTTTTTGCGCTTGATCCTCTTTTTAAACAAGAAATTAAAGACAAAAAAATAGAAAACAAAATAGATTATATAGTTGACAGAATAAAGAATGGTGCGTTCTACGAAGAAAAGTATCGAGAAATTGTATATCATGAATTAGTACATTCAATTGAAGCGATTTATCATTTAGTACCACATCACCAAATAGAACCCCAAACCGATGAAGAATATGCCAATTTATCGTCAGAAGTTAACGCTTTCTTTCTGTCGACTTTAACTTCATATTTAAACAGTAAACCGGAAACTAAAGATTTTAAAATCTTTTCTAAAAATTTTATCAATAATTACTTTGTCTCTAGCGGCCAGCATTTATATTCGTTATTAAACCAAGATAATAAAAAAAGAATAATCAAACGTCTTTACGATATTTACAAAAAATTGAATGGAAAAAATAACTCGAAAAATTGAAAATAAAATTGGTTTAAAAATCAAAGACTTGATAGGTTCTGGTAGTTATGGTGTGGCTTTTAATACGAGCGATCCTTGGAAAGTGGTTAAGATTACTAGAGACAAAAAAGAATCTTCTGTTGCGGTTGATTTGATGAAAAAACCTCGTTCGTTTGCTGCTCGTGTTTACTATGTATCTCAAATTTTATTCGACACAGAACAAGCTAAAAATAAATTTGTTACAGAGTTAAATATACCTTCATATTTTTCAGACAAAGATGAAAAATTTTACATAATTGTTTTAGAAAAAACTAAAAGACTTAAACTATTAATAAATTATTTAAACCTTCTTAATCAGCTTTTTGAAATTGAAAACTATGATTACGAATATGACAATAATTATGCGTCTATTAAAAAACATTTGAATATAAAATATTTTTCAGAAACATTAAAAAAACGATTACCTAATTCGTATCAATTTTATAATATTAAACTTTTACATCGAATTTATCAACAATATGTTATAATGGTAAATGAAGTGGTCAAATTTAAATTTACTGATTTAAATTTAAGCAATATTGGTATAAGTCACGACAACCGTTTAATTGCTTTTGATATGTTAAGCGAGAAAGAATATGATAAAACAGTAGACAAATTACAACTAACCGAAAAACAAAATATTTCAACACACGAACTTTTAGAAAAATCAATTGAAAAAGCTTATGTTAATTATAAGAAAGCTGTATTGGAGAACACCCAAAAACATCTAGAGCTTCTTAAAAAGAATGAATTTACTGTAGTATCATTCCCTATTCCGTTTGTAGAAAATAAAAAAGTTTTTCTACAAATTTATATTAAAAAATTTGATCCATTTAAAAAAGATAAAGCTTTAATCTACTTTTCTGATCAATCTAAAGATCGTATTATCTATCGAATTAATAAAGATGTCAAATCTTTGACTGACAATCAAATAAAAGACATATTACTTTTTAATAGTGCGCGAGAAAGACAGTTTTTCGAGCACGAATTAATCCACTTAATAGACTATAATTTGATATGGGCTAAAGATAAAAAAAACGATTTGACTAAAATTGAAACAGATTACAATAATTATTTAAATTTATTTTACGAAGTAAAAGCTTACGCAATTTCAACATTAAGAAGACTAGAACGAGAAGAAAATTTATCTCAGTTGACAATGAACGATTTTTTTAATAAATTCAAGAATAAATTTACTGCTAGTGGTGGATACTCTGTTTTTAAAAGATTAAATCCGGATAATAAACGCAAAGTTCTGAAATTAGTGTATAAATATTTTCAGAACAAAAAAAACAATCATTTATAAATTATTTAAGAATATGTCAAATTTGAATCGTATTAAAGAATTGATGGGGGTGAAGATTCTCACAGAACAGCAAGTAAACCGACAAAATACAAATGTTGTTTCTGATACAGGGGTACAAACCGTCACGCAATCTAGCGACGGCATCGTGCAAATTAAAAATAAAATAATAGGAGAAACTTTTTACCTTCGTTGCACGCATATAAAAAATATGAAAAAGGGTGACGATCTTTTAAACCGATTAACCGAAACTTTAAAATCTGCAAATGTTAATGTTGTTGGTAAAGATCTTTTTCAAAAATTATACGAAAATCAATTAATAACAAATCCTAGTGCATCAATTACTGGCAATTTTGCGACAAAACTTAAAGGTTTGTTTAAAAGTTTGTATAACATAGATTTACCTCAAGGCGGTCAAGTTCAAGGTAAATTCGGTTTAGAATATGTAAGTAATGCAATATTAAAAACAGTCGAAACTATGAAAAGTGAATCGGCTTGGACTTTAGGTTATACCCCTTTAAACGAAAAAAATTCTTATCATTTTTGTTTCTTTACAGAAGACGGGCAAATTGCAGGCGGTTTAAGTGGTTATATTAAAGCCCTGCAAGCTCAAACTGATAACCCGCAAGATATAAATAAACTAGTAGAAAATCTTCGTAAAGAAATTGGTACTTACGAAGCTGCTAAATCTCTGAAAGAAACCTCATTCGGTTTTCCTATTGCTCAATTTGGTTTCGAGAATGAAGGGGTACGTAGTTCATTTTTAGGGGCAAATTGTCAGAGTTTCAGAGAAGATAATCTGCCTTCAACTTCGAATAGTATTATTAACGAATTAGTTGCTGCTCTCAAAGATGCCTTCAAAGACAATATGATAAAGCCAAATAAAAATGCCGATTCTTTTAAACGGTTTATCTCTAAAATTAAAGAATTTGGTGTAAGTAAAATTAAAGAAATTAAAATTACTAGTGCCTCTTCTAAAGTTCCAGCTACTAATCAAATTCCGTCGGGGGAGTCTGCTTTGGATCATGGTCAAAATCTTGAAGAGTTGAACAAACAAACTCCTGATGGGGGTAATATATTCTTAGCTCAAAATAGAGGTTTAGAATTAGAAAAGGCAATAAAAGAAGCTCTTGGACCTGAAGCGGATAAAATTACTTTTGTACAAAATCCTATTACACAACAAAACGATAGATATGTTAACGCTCAGGTGAGTAAAATTGTTTAATCGACCATCGAACTTCGTAAAAATTTGATGGTTTGCCTTTGTAGCTAGAATAAAAATTTGCGGTATGATACAAATGTATTGTACCGTTTTCTTTTATAGAAAAAGCTATAAAAGAACCTACAAACTCGTGTTTATTATTTTTAATTACAATTTGATGTCCACTTTTAGAGTTACAATAAGAATCTATCAAATTTTTAACTAGTTCTTCATAGTAAACAAATTTTGAACGATCACCAATGATATAATTGGAACAGATTTCTCCTAAGTCGTTTGGTTCATAAAAGTAATTTTTATCTTTATCAAGATAATATTCAATTCGTAATATAAGATCGGCGAATTTTTTATTTTTTTGTTTATGTGTCAACATATTTTCACGTAACATGTAACTAGCTTGCAATTCAGAGCTTTTATTTAGTACGTTCCAAAGTTTTACGTCAGGATCGTAATGACGCATCTCTTTCAACCAAAGTTCTTGTGCGTATTTTTGGTCAAAATGATCCCAATCGATTCTCTTTTGTCCTGCGCAGTAAGAGGAACAAAGAATGGTGATAGCAAGTATTAAATTTTTCATGTTACAAGTATACTATATTTACAAACCAATGTCAAATAATAGTGTAGATTAATAGTTAAAAAAAATGACTGCTGCTCGCGTTTATTAAGTAAAAACAATCATTTATAAATTATTTAAGAATATGACAAATTTGAATCGTATTAAAGAATTGATGGGAGTGAAGATTCTCACAGAACAGCAAGTAAATACAGGTAAAGAAGAAACTATCGAAAAAAAGTTTGGCAATTCTCTTTATCCGCCTAATAGTGCTAATGTAGACTATGAATCAAATGCTTGGAAAGAACTTTCTCAGTTTATCACTCAAACTTTCATCAAAAACAAATATTCACCTAGACTAATCGAAATCAATTCTTCGGCTTCAACATTAAGAAATACCGGTGAAGCCGAAAATTTAACCCATTTACAATTATCACAGAAAAGAGCAGAAACCTTAAAGAGTGCAATTTTAAATGCTTATGGTGAATTGTTTCAAGGAGTAGAATTTGTAATTAATCCAAAGGGAGAAAACGGAGATGGTACTTCTGGTCCGAAAGACGTATTTGGTACAGGTTCTCAGGCTGGTCCCGCTGTTCCGCAAGAAATTCTTAAAGCGAAAGAAGCCGGTGATAGTCAAACCATTACTAATTTCTACAACCAATATCAATATACCGATATTAAGTTTATTGGACGTAAAGAAGGTACTAAAACTATAACTGAACAAACGTATGAAATTTACGTGACTAGTAATTCCTTAACAAGTGCAGGATTTTATGCTAGCACTAGTAAAGAAAAAATTCTTAACTTTATCAAAGGTGGTAGTATGAATAGTAATCAACTTAATTCTTTGACTAGTGATCCGAATAACGTACAAGCTAATCATGCTAGTATTGTAAATTTTGAAGGTGGTGATGCGAATGCTCCCGTTGGTGATTTTTATAAAAAGTGGAAAGATGTCAATCCTGCTTCGATTTCGTTAGGTAATGCTTTATTTTTTACGAGAAATATGGCCGGTATTGTCAAACTTAAAGTATCTTCCTCGGCCAAGCTACCTGACGACATGGTATTAGATGGCGGATCTAGTCAAGAAATAGATCAGACACGTACTTTGACAGTGAGAGATTCGAATCTTATACTTAAGGTAATAGGATATGGATGGATTAAGTACGGTATCAAAGAGTTTTCCGATGCCGATGCCGACGCTATGATTCAAGCTACATCTCAAATTACTACAGCACAAAAGTAAAAAAATGCTTGACAGTCGCAACTTTAAACGATATATTTGTATCATGAAACGTTACATCTATACCGCTTTACTATTTTTATCGATTTGCGGACTGAAGGCTCAAAACCCAATTCCACGTCTTAATTCATATCACAGAGAAAATGTACCTTCTTTGGTAGATTCTTTTATCAAATCACAAATACTAAAAGAAAATAAGTATTTTTCTTCTTATAAAGAAAAACTGCCTTTTTATAATTATAAACTAGTTTGGTTTGCAGAAATTAATAATGATAGTTGTATTTTTTGGTGGCATAATAAACTACCTATAAGGCATGCTATTCGTCCCAAAGTTTTTCGATTTTCAGAGATAAATACAATGTTTTTTTTACCTTATATGTATTTAACAGACGATGAAATATATAAATCATTTATCGAAATGTGGGACAAATCACCTGCTCACAAAAAAATCATGCGGGAGGCTCAGTTGCGAACCATTAAAAGCTATGTGGTAAACTCTAAATGGGTTGAAGAAAAGGGATTTATTATTGTTACCACTGTTACGTATTTTTATGAATAATTCATATATTTATACCTATGAATAACTTAAGTAAGATCAAATCTTTAATCTACGAACAAAAAAGTCGGACGCCCGAATTATCGGCACAAGATTTGTTTAAAGAAGATAAAAAAGAAGAAGTGCACACAGAAGAATCTAAATTTACTTCTTTAAAGACAAAAATTATTTTAAAAGTTAGAGATCTTTTAACTAATAAAAAAGATAAAGTTTCAATCAACGGGCCATCAGTTCTATTTTTCGGAACAAACATGGAAGGAGAAGGAAAAGAAAAAATTTTAAAAGTTGCTGCTGTCGATAAAGAAAACGTTTATTCTAAAACTAAAGATTTACCGGGAGATCAATTTTTTAACATAGAACCAACCCCTTTAAAAGAATTGAGTCTCGCAGAGCTTCAGTCAGTTTTATCTTCTTTGTATATGTCAGAAAAAAGTGAAAATTGGGAATAATTATAAACATTTTTTAAAAAAATAGTCAAATTTTCTTTACTTAAATTTGAATATGCCAAATATCAAATTTTTAGACAATTACGAAGAAATCGATAATTATGACAACAGAGTAAAAGAAGAAGACGAATCAAAAAATTTCCCTGCTGCGGTTTTCACTTCACCTAATAGTAAAGATTTTTATTTTTCATTTAATCCGGCTAAACCTGTTCCTGGAAATTACGATATTAATTTTAGTCAAACAAACGGACAATATTTTTCAAAAAAAGAAATAGGAGACGAAGAACTAATAGATCTGAATGATGAAATTGCAAATCGAATAATTGAAGACGTAAAACAATTTTGGAATTCTAAACCAAAGTATAAAAATTTCAATATTCCTTATAAACGAGGACTATTAATTTACGGTCCTCCCGGTGTAGGTAAAACGGCAGTCGTTAAAAAAATGATGAAAACTATCATCAACGATTATGAAGGACTGGTCTTTAATATGCCTCCAATTGATGACTTTATTAATTTCATGTATCTTTTCCGTTCTGTAGAGCCTGAGAGACAGTTACTAGTAGTAATTGAGGAAATAGACAGTTACATTGAGAAAAACCCTCTAGACCTCTTATTAACAGTTTTAGATGGTACCCAAGTTTATGAAAATATAGTATTTGTAGCAACAACTAATATACCAGAAAATCTTGACGACAGAATAACAAATAGACCTTCTAGGTTTGACAAACGTTACAAAATAGAAATACCTTCAAAAGAAGCTAGAAAAAATTTTATACAAACAAAACTCAAAGAAAAAGATATTCAAATTGATGTTGACAGATGGGTTAAAGATACTGAAAAATTTTCTATAGCTCATTTAAAGGAATTGTTTATTTCTGTAATTGTAATGGGTAACAAGTATGAAGATTCTCTTAAAACGTTGAAAGATATGATTGGTCATAAAATCGAATCTTCTTATCAGTTAAAAAGGGGTGTCGATTCTAAAATAGGATTTGGAGGATAATATGGAATTTCTGTTAGATAATCACGTTTGTCTTTTTGTGCCTGTAATTCATCTCAAAGATTTTCTATCGAAAATCACAAGCGATTTAAAACAAGAAAATACTGCTGTAAGAATAGTTTCTTTAGAAGAAAAAAATATATACGAAGAAGCAAAGCAAAAAATTGAAGAACAATTTGCTTCGCTTTCTAATATTAAAATAAAATTTAATAACAATTATCAATTTGATAAATATATTTTCGGTCAATACGATACTCTTTATCAGATAATAGTTTTAGAAGAAATAGAAAATATTACTTCCCCGAATTTTTAAGAGATATTTCTTGCTCAATCATAGGAACTATATTTTTAGCTATAACTAACAATTCTTGGTCGTTCAAAATGAGCGAAGTTTTGTTTTCGATTTTTATAGAGTCTTTTAATTGTAAAGTCCTATTTTGATCTAATTGTTGAATGTTTTTTTCAATCGTATTCAATTTGGCATCTGTGTTACTACGCATCTTTTCGATGGATTGAATAAATTCTTGATTTTTTTCTTTCAAGGAATCTAACGAATTTACACTTGATGGGCGACTACCGCCTATAGTTCCGCTTAATTTAGAAAGTAGTTGTTCTTGTGTTAAATTTCTAAGCGTATTATCGTTCATTAGACCCGTACCTCGATCTGAAAGGTTGTCGGTAAATTCACTAAACCTTTCTGTCGCGTATTCTTCAGTTAGACCCTTTCCTACACGAGTAATTGGTCCTACATAATTTCTACCTGCACTAGCCGCTAATTGGTTTGCAGGAGATAAAACAGACCTATTGGCAGCATCAAATGCGCCTCTTGTAATCGGCCCACTCCAAGTTTTTAGAATTTCTGATATGGCTTGTAATGTTTCAGCGGTTGTTAAAGCAGCAGCAGCCACTTTTTGAGGGTTTAACGAATCTTGCCTTTCTTTTTCTATTTCTTCCAGACGTTTAATTTGAGTGTCAGTGATTTCTCTTACGTCTATTGTCTGCCCGTCCAACTTAACTGTAGCTAACCCTCCTTTGCTCAGATTAGACATACCAGCTATCAAATTCTTTTGATTTTCACTCAAATTTGAAGGAAGTAAAGAATCGATAACATTTAGTTTAGCTATTCTTTCAGCAGATAAACGTATTTCTTTAAAATCGACACCTAGAGAAGAAGCAGCACTTTCTAATATATCAATATCTAATGAAGAGAAGTTGATTTCGCCAGTTTCTTTATTGAGTACACCCGCATCTTTTATTAAATTGGCTAATGTTTTTTGTAAGGCTTTTGGGTCGTTACGAGACATATCCATAAAGGAGAAAAGGTCTAATTTAGCAAACTCTCCGCCTAATAGATTTAATTGAGAAACAGCCTCAACGGCAGTATCTAATTTACGGCCCTTTTCTGCGGCATTAAACACTGTTTCCATATTAAGTTTATACTTTTCTGAAAATACTGCCATGTCTTTAATGTCTTGTACCCCGTTTACAAATCTTGCTTTTAGGCTTGCGTCAGCTAGGGTACGATTAACACTTTCTGCTACTTTACGAGCCGATACACCAGCTTTATTTGACTCAGTGAGAACATCACCCATAAGCTCTTGAACGTCAGTAACAGAAAAACCTATTCTGTCAAAATCTGCTGCCATTTTAGCTACGTCTTCTTTACTAAAATTGAATGCTCGTTGTAAGGTTGCAGCAGATTCAAGATCTTCTCTACTTAAAAACGCTACACGTCCAGTATAATTACTTAATTGGTTTTGTAAATCTATTAAATCTTCTAACGGAACTTGAAGTTGATTTGCTATAAATCTTGCATCTTCTAAAGATTTTTCAAATTCAAAAACTTGAGTATTTGTTAGCCCTTGTGATACTCTTAACGATTTTATAGCTTTTTCATATTTCGTGATTTCATCAAACGAAATCATACCCATACTAGTAATTGAGGCTGCGTCATCTGCAAAGTTTTTTGCGTAAGTTCCACTACTTAAATCTTTATTAGCTTTAAAAAATTCTAATTTGTTTAATAAAGAATTAGCAGATTCTATAGATCCTTTTTGCGATTGTAAATCTTTTTCAATTTTATCAATCTGTTCTTTTGTTTGTTTATCCTGCTGTCCAGAATTTTGTTTTAATAAGTTTAACTGATTTTTAATATCTTGGTTAAGACGAACAAACGATCTAAGTGTTTCTATATCGGCTTTACTGCCTTTATCAGTCTCTGTTTGGACGTTTGACATTTTAGTCAAATTTTTATTAAGCTCGTCAAGCTGTTTTCTCAAATCTTCATCCATGATTAGCTTCTTTTAATAAAGTTAATAAATAATGTAGCAATATTATTGAATAAAAAATCTTGTAAATTAATCGGTGTTTTATTATTGTTAATTTTTTTATATTCGTCAATTGTAAATTCGTATATGAGTTTATACAAAGACATATAGTTTTCTTCATTGTTTGGAACGAAATAACCTCTTTTACTACAATAGTACGACGTTTTAGGTCTTTCTTGATATTTTTTACTTCTTGGCTTTCGAGTTTCTTGAGAAGAAAGAGGTGTTTGCGCTTGTTCTAAAAGTTCCTTAACAGAATTAGAATTTGATATAAATTTCATAAGAGACGAAAAGTTAAAAAAATCGGCTTCTCTTTCTTCTTCGTTCATTAATTCTTTAAATGCTTGAAAAATAGATGTATTGCCGTATTTCTTTGTCGTGACTCTATAATTTAATAAAGTTGAAAGAGTAAATGGAAATCCTTTTCTAATATTTTCTATTTCTGGATAATTTGATTTGATAACAGACCCTAATTTTAAAACCCCATAAACGGCATTCTTCAAAGAATCATATTGACAGTAATTGAAATTACTTAGCTCTGCAAATAACATATCCTCCTTATAAGGAAGATCCCACATTTCTAAAGGCAAACTCGTTCTTTGTTTGACAGTATTGTATAAAAGTATGGTAAATATTCTACTAGATGCACTAGGACCAGATTTAACTAATCTTTTACGCTTTGCGTTCTCTGTAGAATATGGTTCTACTAGACGTCTCACAACCGGGTGTTGAGAGTTGATGTCTTCTACTAGTATTTGATAGATTTCACCGTTTTTTAAAATACTAACGCCTACAGGAAAAACAAATTGTAAGTTTGTAATTGGATTAAAATTTTCATCTGCTATGTATATTGTTTTATTATCACCTTTGAAGTTTCGAACAGGAATTTTGATAAACGCACCTTGATATTCTGCAAGACTCGCAGGTAGATTATTGTATTCATCGAAAAACTCTGGTTTAACAATATTCATTTCAAATTTTTCGGCATCTGTAGTTTTAAGGTTAATAGAACCGCCTTGCTTTTTACCTGGGGTATTTTTTTCAGAATCGCCTATTAAGATATCCAATTTCTTTATAGTATTATCTAAGATAAATTCTGTTAATGCTTTAGTTTTTTCTCTGTCACGAATTGCTATTGAATCTTCTTTTTCATAAATGTCTAAAGCACAAAACTCTTTACTAATTGAATTTAATAATTCGTTCTGATTGTACTTTCCGCTTTCAATTCCCTCGATAAACTCTTGCTTTAACGCAGGAGCAAATTCTTGCAATTTTTCATCGAATTTATAATAGATAGTACGGCCACATTTGTCTTTTTCGTAAGGTATTTTTTTCCATAAATTAGGAACACCCGTAAATTTCATTTTTACAGTATCAAGGTTTTTACCCAACTCAGATCTTTTTTTTTCTCCGACATACATCTTAACGATGTCAATCATATCTTGAAAGGTCGGAATAACTTCACCGTCTTTAGTTATAACTTTACCTTTTTCATCTACTTTAAATCTATTTTCGATATTATAATTTTTCATGAACTATAGTAATAATATAAATAACAAAAAACCGGCCTTTAAAGCCGGTTATTAAACACTCATTTTTTAATTATCTTTTATTTAAATAATTTTTAAATTCATCGAGTTTAATAACTCCTAAAAATTTTTCTTCAACCATTTCTCTCAAATCTTCTATATCAATATCTATTTTATTTCCTTCAACAACTTTAACAGTAATCCCATCTTTTGCCATTTGTTTAATTTCCGGATCTTTTAAATCTTCTTTTTTGATTTGTACTTCTTCTTTTTTGATAGATTTTTTCATAATAATAATTAGTTTTCTGTCCATCTAATTTTTATATTTTTAGAAGAAAATAATAAAATTACTTCGTCTTTATTTTGTCCATATTTCAATACGATTCGTTTATCGTTCAACTCTTCATCCATTTCGTCGTCTTCCCAAGCTAAGGCCACTACTCCGTCTTGACAGTGGAATATATTAAAAAAACCTATTTCATGAAAAGAACGAAGATCTAAATAAGGATCTTTGACAATTCCTATTTCTGATATGTATTGTTCTTCTGGCGGTTCAGGGTGACTACCTATCCAACCATCAGACCACGCAGCAGCAGGGACAGTAGAAAAAATTAATTCATAGACTTGGTTATTTTTTGCATCAACACCTAGACGATTGACATAAACCAAACTACTTTTATTTTCTACGATCATATTAGCTAAATAATTCTTTGCTGGAAACTTTACCAGACTTATCGTTTAGTAATTCTTTTAAAGCATTCAAATTTGATTCAAATAAAACACTTTTATTTTTGTATGCTTTAACAGTTTCTTGAATTGACTCTTTAATTTTTGGTGCGACTTCTGGTATAACTGGATTTGCTACAGGTGCAGGGGGGGTAGCTTGGTTACTGTTTTTAGGCGTAGCTTTTAAAATTTCTTTAGCAATTTGTCTTCTTTTTTCTAAATCTTCGGAACCGATATCTATTGCAGACATAACTGATTTAAAGGTCGAGATTTGCATTTCAAGAGGAATTTCTTGTAGATTTTCTCTCATGATCTGAGTCAATTTGCCGGTTAAAGATTGTATTTCTTTAACGGGATCATCTTCTAATAATGTCTCAACTTCGTCGGTATTAGGTTGTAATTCAACAGAAGTTGAAGGTGCTTTAGGAGCTACTTCTTGAGGAATAGTAGGCTCATTTTCTTTTGAAGGTAAAGGCAAGTTTTGTGCTTGTTCTTTAAGTTGACGCATACGATTTAACATTTTATCAACATCTAACTCATTACCTACGTTTTCGCTAGGTGTAAAATTTTCCGAAAGAATTTTCATAGGGTTTATTTCTTGGGCTTTAGAAGAATTTGCATCAAAAATTGTAATTTTATTTCTTTCAGCAAATTGTTCGAGTAAAGATTTTCTTGCTCTTTGAAAGGAAGTAAAAGTATATTTATTTTTATCGTTAGGCCCTCCAAAATACTTATATTTTTTTATATCGTTACTATACACATTTTCAACGCATTCGTAAATTAGATATTTACCTTTGTCTTTTACTATTCCTAAACACTTTGATCCGTCAAATGCGGATTCGATTAATATACGATATCCGTCAGTCTGTGGCTGATCAGAAAGAGGCTTTTCAGTGCCTAATTCTGTAAGTCTAGATAATTGATCTTTCCCAGATAAACGTTCAAACGAATAAGTTTCCATTTTTTAACTTTATAATTAAATAGTTCTTTTTTATTAAATTGACAGTTTTTGTTTAATTAACTCCTCTTGTCTATTATTTAATTTTTCTAAAATACCTTCTCTTCTCAATATTTTAAATATTAAGTTAGGTGTTGAGGTTTCTCCTTCTTTTTTTAAACTTTCTTGTCTTTCGTTTTTTATTTGCTTTTTAAATCGTTCAATATTTTCTATATTCTCACTTTTTATCAAGTTCAAAGCAATTTGTTTGTATTTTTGATATTTTTTCTTAATAATTTCTTTTTTGTCGAAATTAATAATTTGCCTATCCGGTTTTTTAACCCATTTATCATTTTTTATAGAATAAACACCACCAGAAAAAGAAGGATTATTTTTATCTTCTGCAAAAAATTCTACATCGTAACCATATATTGTAAAAAGATATTTTTCTTTCCAAGCATTCTTTTTGAGAATCATATAATTTTTAACTAAATCTTCTGGGCCTCCTATTTCCGAATAATCTACAACTAAATGAACGTCAAGATCACTCATTGAATCGTAGTTATAATTAGCCAAACTACCGGTGATAAGAATATCTTCTAATTTAACATCGATATCTAAAAATTTATAAAATAATTTTGAAGCTTCTAAAAGTTTATTTTTTATTTTTTTATTTAATACGTTTTTAGAGTCCCATATTTTAGGATTTAAAACATCATGATTTTTGATGTAATTATTAACATTTTCTACTAACAATAATGGCATATTATCTTAAATAAGTCATATTTAATAAAATCATGGCTTTAGACGAACTAACTTTTAATCATAGCTTTTCTGAATTGACGGATAAGTTGGTTTTTTTTAATGCACCAGATATAGGAGGAAGCGCTAGAGGAGGACGTATACCTGTAAAAGGTAGCCGCTTAATAAGCGATGACATGGATGATAACTTTAGAAAGTTAAGAGATGCTGGTGTTCAATTGAGCCTTTTTGTCAACGATATAGTAGCTTCTCAAAATACAACTTCTACCGTTTCTACTACATCACAAACACTTTTAAATCAAATTAATTCAAATTTAATTCAAAGAAGAACTTTGCAACAATTTCAATCGACTGGTTTATTGGTTTTTAAAAGTGGTGGTTTTATTTTGGCTGATTTTCCTTCTTTTGTTCAGGTAAGTTCATCTCCTGGCACCGGCGTTTTTGTCACAATTCCGTCTTCGGGAGAAGGTAACATTAGTAATCTATTACGTTTTAAATGTTGTTAATTTATGATTGATCCTATTGATTACAGAATTATTACTGGTACTACTAATACGTTTAATTATCTTTTCGAAGAAAATGGTTTATCTTTTAGAAACAAAACAGATGATGGCGGTAACGCAAGATTAGACAGAGTACCTGCAAGGCAAGATCCGCTTTTTTCGGACGAAATAGACGATAATTTCAGAAAAATTAGAGATGCGGGAAGAAATATTGTAGAAGATTTAGCAACAGTTTTAGATGAAAGTAACTTACTAAAAGAAAATAGTATAAATTTATTTCAAAATATAAACAATTTAAACACTTTATTAAACAATAAATTGTTACCAGCGGGTATAGAAATAAATAATATTTTAGTTGCTATTAATAATTCGGTTCAATTTAGAACATTAAATTTTAATTTAACTTTAGTAACAGATAATCAGAGTTGTGAAGGTAATTTATTACGTCTTACTTCACCTTTGAAAACAGTAGACTATTGTGTTCCGTGTTGCGG
>BBPE01003528.1_pt1 | contig 21012 bp, 21 predicted proteins | sample 1344301 | NCBI WGS metagenome assembly BBPE01 (sample SAMD00019089, study PRJDB2971) | groundwater metagenome | isolation source: The Cedars highly-alkaline
CCAGCAAAACCACCGATCCCGCCGCCGTCAAGGGGCTGCTGGCCCAAGCGCTGGCCGATTTGCTGCAGCCCTTGCAGCAGGCGCTGCCCATCGGGGCCCAGGCCGACGGCCCCACCGTGCTGATGATCGCAGGCGTGAATGGCGCTGGCAAAACCACCACCATCGGCAAACTGACCTGGCATTTGAGCCACGCCGGCGCCAGCGTGCTGCTGGCGGCGGCCGACACCTTCCGCGCCGCCGCGCGCGAGCAGCTCGGCGTCTGGGCCACGCGCAACACGGTCGAGATCATCAGCCAGCAAGGCGGCGACCCGGCGGCAGTGAGCTTCGATGCCGTTACCGCCGGGCGGGCGCGCGGGCGCGACGTGGTGCTGATCGACACCGCCGGCCGCTTGCCGACCCAGTTGCACCTGATGGAGGAGCTGAAAAAAATCAAGCGCGTGATCCAAAAAGCCGACCCCAGCGCGCCACACCAGGTGCTGCTGGTGATCGACGGCAACACCGGGCAAAACGCGCTGGCGCAGGTCAAGGCCTTCGATGCCGCGCTCGGCCTCACCGGCTTGGTCGTGACCAAGCTCGACGGCACCGCCAAGGGCGGGGTGCTGGCCGCCATCGCCATCTGGGGGCGCGAGCGCGGGGCCGTGGTGCCGGTGTATTTCATCGGGGTAGGCGAGCAGCTCGAAGACTTGCAGCCCTTCGACGCGCACGAGTTTGCCCGTGCCCTGCTGGGCTAAAAACCACCTCGGTACATGCGCGCGCAGGCATATCGATAGAACATAAAATTCGCTGGTTTTATGCCTGAGTTTGTTATGCTCAGGCGAGTCCGATGCCGGTCTTGCGGTTCTACTTGGGCCACGCATCGGCCTCGTGGTTTTCCCTGAAATCCCCCCCAACCTAGGGCAAACACCAATGAAACCAGCTCAGGTTCGTCAGATTGCTGTCGGCAGCCGCCCTAGAATGGCAGCAATCCAAATATCAGCATTCATGGATACACACCCATCCATGCACCCGACCTTCAGTCCAAGGAGACAGATGCGATGAAAGCCCTCGTCAAATTCATGGCCATCGGCCTGCTCGGAGCAGGCGCACTGGCAGCGCAGGCGCAAAGCCCAGCCGCTGCACCGGCGGCAGTGGCTGCTGCCACAGCGCCAACGGCCACACCCTCCCCGGCACAGATCCGCCTTTGGGCTTCCGCCTGCATGACCTGCCACGGAACCCTCGGGCGTGCCCAGCCGGGCATGGACTCTTTGGCCGGCATGAACCGCGACGACATGATCCGCAAGATGATCAACTTCAAGACCGGCCGCGCCCCGGCGACCATCATGCACCACATCGCGCGCGGCTACAGCGACGAGCAAATCGCCGCCATCGCTGGCTACTTCGCCGCTCTGCCCCGCTGAACCAGGAGACCGAATCATGAAACGTCGTCAATTCGTACAAACGCTGTCTGCGGCTTCGGCGCTCGGCACGGTCGGCCTGCTCAGCGGCTGCGCCACGGGCACCGCCGGTGCCGGTGCCGCGCACGTGGTGGTGGTAGGCGGCGGCTACGGCGGTGCCACGGCCGCCAAGTACACCCGGCTGTTCTCCGAGGGCAAGGTGCGCGTGACGCTGATCGAGCCCAACCCGCAGTTCATTTCGTGCCCGATCTCCAACTTGGTGATCGGTGGCCAGCGCAACATGGACTTCATCACCCACAGCTACGACAACCTGCAAAACCGCCACGGCGTGCGCCTGGTGCGCGACTCGGTCACGGCCATAGACGCCGCGCGCCGCACCGTGCGCTTGGCCGGTGGCAGCGAAATCGGCTACGACCGCCTGATCGTCTCACCCGGCATCGACTTTATGTGGCAAGGTCTGCCCGGCATGGCCTCGGCCGAAGCCAAGGCGCGCATGTTGCACGCCTGGAAAGCGGGCGAGCAAACGCTGGCGCTGCGCCGCCAGCTCGAAGCCATGCCCGACGGCGGCGTCTATGCCATCAACATTCCCGCCGTGCCCTACCGCTGCCCGCCCGGCCCCTACGAGCGCGCCTGCTTGGTGGCCAACTACTTCAAAAAGGCCAAGCCGCGCAGCAAGGTCATCATTTTCGACGCCAACCCCGAAATCCAATCCAAGCGCGGGCTGTTTAGCCGGGTGTTCGAGCAAGATTTCAAAGGTACGCTCGAATACCGCCCCGGCCACGTGCTCACCGATGTCCATGCCGCCACCAACGCCATGCGCTTTGAGGTGCAAGACGAGTTCCGTCCGGCCGTCGCCAACGTGCTGCCCTCCATGCGCGCTGGCGATCTGGCCTTGCGCGCCGGGCTGGCCAACATCAACAACCGCTGGTGCGAGGTCAACTTCCAGACTTTCGAGTCCACTGCGGCCCCCAACATCCATGTGCTGGGTGATGCCATTCAAGGTTCACCCGGTATGCCCAAATCCGGCCACATGGCCAACCAGCATGGCAAGGTCAGCGCCATGGCGGTGGTCTCGCTGCTGCAAGGGCAGCCGGTGCCGCAGTTGCCCATCATCGCCAACACCTGCTACAGCTTCGTCAACGACACCGACGCCATCCACGTCTCCAGCGTACACCGCTGGGACGCCGAGCGCCGCACCCTGCTCACGGTGCCGGGCTCGGGCGGCGTGTCGGTCGCCCCCAACGAGATGGAAGGCCGCTTTGCCATAGGCTGGGCCCAAAACATTTGGGCCGATACACTGGGCTAACCCACGCTCGCTACACCGCCCCCTGCTGCGGCAGAGGGTTTCTTGGAACGTTGCAGCTTGCTCGCACCATGAAAACCAAATCAATCAGCGTCTGGTTGGGCGGTCTGCTGGCCGCCCTGAGCGCAAGCCTGGCGCCCTCAATCACCTGGGCACAGGCCGACCAGGTGCGGGCGCAGCGTTTGCACATGGGGTCGTGTTTTATTTGTCATGGCGTGCAAGGGGAGTCAACAAGCGAAATGTTTCCGCGCCTGGCCGGACAAAACGCCGAGTACATCGCCGCGCAGTTGCTCGCTTACCAAACCGGACAACGCCAGCACACCGCCATGGCCAACGCAGTGGCGCGCCTGACACGCGACGAAATGATGGCCCTGGGGCGCTTTTATGAGCAGATGACGCCGCCACGCGAGCCCGCCCAAGATCCGATGCTGGCCGGCATGGGCAAGTACATCTACCACCACGGCAACCGCTTCAGCGGCGTACCCTCCTGCGCCAGTTGCCACGGAGCCGATGCCCGTGGTGCCGCCACCCTGCCACGCCTGGCCAACCAAATTCCGGCCTACCTCAAGCACTCGCTCAAACAGTTCAACACGCGCCAGCGCACCGACGCCAATTTGGTGATGCACATGGTGGCCGAGCGCATGACCGAACTCGAAATGGCGGCCGTGGCCGAGTACCTGGGGGCGAAGTAGGCTTGGTTTGAAGCTCAGTGGGCGGCGTCGGAGTCTGCGCCGCGCAGCTTCTCGTGGATGCGCCGCACCGTGCGCCAAACCCCGTACAACACCACCGGAATCAGCGCCCCGACGGCGATTTCGGGCTGGATCGGCACCCCGGCCTTCTCCACCGCCTTGGCCGCGTACAGCAGCAGGCTGATCACGTAGTAAGAGATCGCCGCAATCGACAAGCCCTCCACCGTGGACTGCAAGCGCAGTTGCAGCGCCTGCCCACGGGTGAGTTTTTCCAACAACTGCTGGTTCTGGCCTTCGGTGGCAATGTCCACCCGGGTGCGCAACAAGGCGCTGGCGCGCGAAATCCGCTCTGGCAAACCCAGCAGCCGCTGCTCGGTCGCAGCCACCGTGGCCATGGCGGGTGATAAACGTCGGCGCATGAATTCGCCTATGGTCTGGGTACCGGGCACTGGCGTTTCGCGCAGTTCGGTGATGCGCTGCGCCGCCAGCGCATCGTAGGCGCGGGTGGCGGAAAAACGGTAGGAATGCCGTGCAATCGCCTTTTCCACCCGGGCCGCCAGCGCCACCAGGGTATCGAGCAGGGCCTGATCCGATTGCTGGTTGTGCTCCAGATCGGCGGTGATCTGCGCCAGTTGCGCCTCGGCCTGGGTCAACTCGGGCGCCAAGTCTTTGGCCGTGGGCAAGCCACGCAGCGCCAGCAGTCGGTAGGTTTCCACTTCCAGCAGGCGCTGGACGATGCGGCCCGCACGGGTTTCGGTGGTATCGGGCGCAGCCAGCACCAGCATGCGCTCAAAGCCGCTCGGGCGCAAGCGAAAGTCGGTCAGCACCATGGAATGGCGCTGGTTTCCCATCAGCGAAGCCGCCAGCGTGTGCTCACCAAATCGGGGGCGCATCTGCTCCAGCAGGGGCTGCGGCTGCGCCAGATCGGCTTGCAGCAGCGCCAGTTCGATGGCGCAAAAGGTGCGCCCCGGCACCTGTGCCAACCAGCCATGCGGCAACAGACGCTGCAGATTCCACTGCTCGCCCTCGAACCAGCCTGCGGGTTCGGCGTGCATGGGCAGCACCAGCGAGTAGCGCGTGAACTCGCTGTGGCGTTCCCACTTCAGGGTGTAGCCGGGCAGTGCCAGCCGCAGAAAGTTGTCTTGCAGATCGGGCAGCGTGAGCCGCTCTTGCCCCGGCAGCAGGCGCAGCAAGTCGAGTTCGGCCTGCCGGCTCACGCCGTCGTTGAAAACCGCCAAATACAGCACCCCCGTAGGCAGCGCCAGCCGCGCTGGCGGCCGCGCATGCACTTCGTCGTGCAAGACGCGCCGCAGCGCGTCATCCGGTGGTAGGCGCCGCAGCGCGTCATCCGGTGGAAGGCGCTGCAGCGTGTCGTCCGCTGGAAGGCGCCGCAGCGCGTCGCCGGGGGGCAGGGTGGCTGGGCTCAAGCGCCGAGTTTTTCCTTGATGCGCGCCGATTTGCCGCTGCGCTGGCGCAGGTAGTAGAGCTTGGCGCGGCGCACGGCACCGCGGCGCTTGACTTCGATGCGCTCGATGCGTGGGCTGTAGAGCGGGAAAGTGCGCTCCACGCCTTCGCCGTTGGAGATTTTGCGCACGATGAAGCCCGAGTTCAGGCCGCGGTTGCGCCGCGCGATCACCACGCCTTCGTAGGCCTGCACGCGCTTGCGCGTGCCTTCAACCACGTTGACGTGCACGATCACCGTGTCGCCGGGGGCGAAGTCGGGGATTTGCTTGTTGAGGCGAGCAATTTCTTCTTGCTCGAGGATCTGGATCAGGTTCATGGTTTCCTAAAACACCGATCGTGGTCGCGCTGCGCAAGGGGCCCCAAAACCCAGCACACCCAAGGTGCAAGGCTGGCCTGCAATGCGCAGACCAAGGGCGGCCGACCAGAGGATCGAAAGCCCTAGATTATAGCTTGCTTTTAACGCTTAGAGTCAGCGCTTGGTGCCAGCAGCCGCGGCATTGGAGGCCGGGAACAAATCGGGCCGCAAGCGCGCGGTGGCCTCGCGCCGCTGCTGCAAGCGCCAGGCCTCGATGCGCGCATGGTGCCCCGACAGCAGCACCTCGGGCACATCGGCCGCGCCCAAGGGGCCGCACCAGCGCTCGGGCCGGGTGTAATGCGGGCAGTCGAGCAAGCCTTCTATGGCCGGGTTGAAGCTGTCTTGCTGGTGGCTGAGCGCGTCGTTGAGCACACCGGGCAAGAGCCGGGCCACGGCATCGAGCAGCGCCAGCGCCGCCAGCTCGCCGCCCGAGAGCACGAAGTCGCCCAAGCTGATTTGCCCATCGACGCATTGGTCAATGAAGCGCTGGTCTATCCCTTCGTAGCGCCCGCAGACCAAAATCGCCCCACTGGCCTGCGCTTGCTCGGCCACCACGGCATGATTCAGCCGCTGGCCTAGGGGGCTAAACAGCAGCGTGGGCACCTCGGGCAGGCCGAGCTGTGCACGCTCCTGGCCAATCGCTTCCCAGCAGCGCAACAGCGGATCGGCCAGCATCACCATACCGGGCCCGCCACCAAAAGGGCGGTCATCGACGCGCCGGTACGGCCCGTCGGCAAAATCGCGCAAGGGCCATAGGCGAAGCTGCAAAGCGCCCGACTCGTAGGCGCGGCGCGTGATGCCGTGCTGCAAAAAAGGCTCGAACAGCTCGGGAAACAGGGTGATGACATCGAAGCGCATGGCGGCCTCAAGCCTGCGCGTTAATAGTCGCTCTGCCAATCGACCGTGATGCGACCGGCAGCGCGGTCCACTGCATCGACATAGGCCGAAACGAAGGGAATCAGGCGCTCGGCCATTTTGCCCTCATGCAAATACTCCAGGCACAACACGCTGTGCGGCCCAGTGGTGAGCAAGTCGCGCACCACACCCATGGGCTCGCCTTGGCGGTTAAAAACTTCGAGCCCGATCAGATCGACCCAGTAAAACTCGTCGTCGGATGCGGCAGGAGGAAAATCGGAGCGCGCCACAAAAATGCGCGCACCTTTGAGCGCTTCGGCGGCGTTGCGGTCTGGCACTTCGGCCAGTTGCGCCACCAAACCGTCGGCATGGGGCTTTACGCCCTGCACCCGCACCACCACGGTGCCCACAAAGGCGTCGAAGCCCTGCGCGTAGGCGGCATCGGGCGGGGCCAGGTACCAGCGCCAGGCCAGACGCAGCACCTCGGGCTTGGCGCTGTGGCTGTGCAGCCGCAGCCAACCCTTGATGCCCCAGGCTTCTTGCACCCGGCCCAACTCCACCGCATCGGCAGGCAGTTCGGCGGCGGTAAAAGCGGGTGTGGCAGCAGGCATGGGGCCGTCTCTCAAAGCGATCTGGGCGGATCAAGGGCATGGAACCCAGCAGCCGCGCCCAGCCAGAGAGGCTTTGCAAAACCCGCGCCAGGTGCGGCGAGGCTGGGCTAGGCGACTCAGGGCCGGGCACAAAAACCGCTCAGCCCGCAAGGGCCAAGGGTTTAGGCAGCAGCAGCAGCGGCTGGGGCAGACTCGGCGGCTTTTTTGATCAGACGCGCAGCCGTGTCGGAAGGCTGGGCACCCACACCGATCCAGTAGTTGAGCCGATCTTGCACCAGCCGCAGCGGCTCTTCACCGCCCTTGGCCACTGGGTTGTAAAAACCGATGCGCTCGATGAAATTGCCATCGCGGCGGCTGCGCTTATCGGCCACGACGATGTTGTAGAACGGGCGCGACTTGGCGCCGCCACGGGAGAGTCGAATCACGACCATGGGTAATCCTTAGGGAGCTGGGTGGCATCACAACGTCTGAGACACACGACTGACCACCCGGCCAGCGAAACGTTGCGAACCCAGCATTCTACCACGGCCAGCCAAGCTCATCGCCCTCAGCCGACCAACCACGACAGCAGCAGCATCCAGCCACTCAAGGTGAGCAGCGCCAGCATGGTCGAAATGCCCATGGCCGTGGTGGTCAAATCCTGCACCACCTGGTAGCGCTGGGCAAACAAAAACACATTGGCACCTATGGGCAAACCAGCGGCCACCACCAGCACCACCAGCGCCAGCCCGTCTATGCCCAAAGCCCAGGCGCTGGCCCCCACCAGCAGGGGCAGCAGCAGGTTCTTGCTCAACGCCAGCCCCAGCGCGGGGCGCCAGTGGCCGCGCAAGCTCAGGCCCGCCAGGCTCACCCCCACCAGCACCAGCGCCAGCGGGCCAAAGGCGTTGCCCAGCAGTTGCAGCGGCAGATGCACCACCTGCGGCAGCGCCCAGCCGGTCTGGGCAAACAGCAAACCGCAAATGATGGGCAGCGGCACCGGATGGATGAGGGCACTTTTTATGGCCGAGACGGCGATCAGCCCGATGCGCCGCAGCGTCAAGGGGCTGGCACCCGCGGCACGCTCCTGGCGCGCCTGCGCCAGCTCCAGCAAGATGGTCGCGGCCGTGAGCAAGACCAGCGAGTGCACCGAAATCAGTGTCAGCAGCGTGACCAGCCCGGCTTGCCCATAAGCCAGCTTGACCAGTGTGATTCCGATCATCACCAAATTGCTGAAGGTGCCCGCCAAAGCCAGCACCACGCTGCGGCAGCTCAAGCCACGCAGCAGCACGCTGAGCCCGAACAACAGCCCGACGGCCAGAAAATACGCACCCACCGGGCGCAAGTCGAGCTCGTCGATCTGCACCGTGCTCATGGTGTGAAACAGCAGCGCCGGGCCCAGCACCAGAAACACCAGATTCGACAAGTCTTTGACCGCCTCGCCCCGTATCCAGCGCATCTGCCCAGCCAGGTAGCCGACCGCGATCAGCAAAAAAACCGGAGTCAGCGACAAAAAAACGGGGTGTTCGGTCAAGGCCACCGCCGCAGTTTAACCCGCCCGAGCGCGCTGCGGGGCCCAGGCACCGCTTGCACAGCCCGCGCTTTCACCTCAGCCACTGCGCAAATTGCTGGCGCAGGTGCTGCACCTTGGGTGCCGCCACCGCCAGGCAATAACCGTGCTGCGGATGGCGCGCAAAAAAGCGCTGGTGCTCGGCTTCGGCCGGGTAAAAACAGCGCAGGGCCTCAAGCTCGGTCACGATCGCGGCCCCAAAGGCGTTGGCCGCCTGCAATTCGTCGATCAGCGCCTGTGCAAGCTGCGCCTGCTCGGGCCGGGTGCAGTAAATCCCGCTGCGGTACTGGCTGCCCACATCGGCCCCCTGGCGGTTCAGGGTGGTGGGGTCGTGGGTCGCCAAGAAAATTTCCAGCAAGCTGCGCAGCCCGATCTGCCCGGGGTCAAACACCAGGCGCAGCGCCTCGGCGTGGCCACTGCGCCCGCTGCACACCTGCTCGTAGCTGGGGTTGGGCCAGTCGCCATTGGCATAGCCCGATTCCCACTCCAGCACGCCGCGCACGCGCTCGAACACCGCTTCGGTGCACCAAAAACAACCGCCTGCCAAAACGATGGTCTCGCGCCCACTCAGCTCCGAGGCCGCTTGCCCTGCCACTGCCGCCATATCAAACCCCTATAAAAACAAGACGGACGCACCAGCCCGCGCAACCCCACCGGGCCGTGCATCCACCGCACAGGCTTGGCCACTTTGGGAACAGGTTAAAGGCATGGCAGACCCAACACCGAACCGGATACTAGATTTCCACACAAACAGGTCAAGCATCTTCCACTTGCCCCAAGGGCCAAAATAAGATCAAGCTTTATCAAACAGATAAATCAAGGCATCAGGGTAAACACCAATCCAGCCCCAACTGGCCCGCTAATTGCGAGCCCTTACACTGTGGCGAGACAAGCACCACAGGCCAGCCCAGCACCCAGCGCAGGCCTGTTGAACCAAAAACCCGTTGACCAGAAAGGAAGCAGATGAGCCAAGAAATCGAATCGATTCTGCAGCGCTACCGTGCCGATCGAACCCGCTTGATCGACATGCTGTGGGATTTGCAGTGGCAGTGCGGCCACCTACCCGAGCCGGCCTTGAAGGAACTGGCGGCGGGCTTGAACCTGTCGCTGCTCGACGTACGGGAGACCGCATCGTTCTACCACTTTTTTCATCTCGAACCCACCGGCAAACACCGCATCTACCTGTGCGACTCGGTGCTGGCCCGCTTCAACGGCTACCACGCCGTGCGCGAGGCCCTAGAGCGCGAAACCGGCCAGCGCTTTGGCCAGACCGACCCTCAGGCGCTGTTCAGCTTGTTCGAGACGCCCTGCATCGGACTGAGCGACCAAGAGCCCGCGCTGATGATAGACAAGGTCGTGTTCACGCGCTTGACGCCGAGCAAAATTGCCGACATCGTCGAGCAATTGAAGCAGGGGCGCAGCGCCGAGCAGATTGCCAACCCGGCCGGCTTGCCGACCGACCAACTGGCCTACGTGGAGTCACTGGTCGAGTCCAACGTGCGCACCCAGCGCCCGATGTACTTCCGCGGCAAGCTCAACCTGCCCTCGGTGCTGGAGCAGATGCTCTCTGATGAACCCAGTCAAGTCATAGACACCGTGGTGAGCTCCAAGCTGCGCGGGCGCGGCGGTGCGGGTTTTTCTACCGGCCTGAAGTGGCGCCTGTGCCGCGACGCCTGGGGCGATAGCAAGACCATCATCTGCAACGCCGACGAGGGCGAGCCCGGTACCTTCAAAGACCGTGTGCTGCTCACGCGCTCGCCCAAGCAGGTGTTTTTTGGCATGGTGGCCGCCGCCTACGCCATCGGGGCCGCCGACGGCATCGTTTACCTGCGCGCCGAGTACTACTACCTGAAAGACTACCTGGAAGCGCAACTGCAGCAAATGCGCGAGCAGGGCCTGCTGGGGAACGCGATCGGCGGCAAAGCCGGTTTTGATTTCGACATCCGCATCCAAATGGCGGCCGGAGCCTATATTTGCGGCGACGAGTCGGCCCTGATCGAATCCTGCGAAGGCAAGCGCGGCACCCCGCGCCTCAAGCCGCCCTATCCGGTGCAGCAAGGCTACTTGGGTCGGCCGACCAGCGTGAACAACGTTGAAACCTTTGCTGCGGTATCGCACATCTTGTCTGAAGGGGCCGGTTGGTATCGCAGCCTGGGCACCGCCGAATCCACCGGCACCCGCTTGCTCAGCGTGGCGGGCGATTGCAGCAAGCCCGGCATTTACGAAATCGAATGGGGCACCACCGTCAACCAGGTGCTGGCCATGGTGGGCGCGCACGGTGCGCAAGCGGTGCAAGTCAGTGGGCCATCGGGCGAGTGCATTTCGGTGGCCAAAGATGGGGATCGCCAAATCGCCTACGACGACCTGTCGTGCAACGGGGCCTTCACGATTTACAACAAGAGCCGCGATCTGCTGCACATCGTGCGCGAGCACATGCAGTTCTTTGTCAATGAATCCTGCGGCATTTGCGTACCGTGCCGGGCGGGCAACGTCGATTTGCTGCACAAGGTCGATCGCGTCATCGCCGGCCGTGCTTGCCAGCAAGACCTCGACGAAGTGGTGCAGTGGGGTGCCGTGGTGCGCAAGACCAGCCGCTGCGGCTTGGGCTCGACCTCGCCCAAACCCATACTCACCACGCTGGACAAGTTTCCCGAAATCTACCAGGCCAAACTGGTCAAACCCAGCGGCCCCTTGCTGCCTTCGTTTGACCTCGATGCGGCCCTGCAAGGCTACGGCGCGGCTGCAGAGGCACTCAAAGCAAAACTGGAGACCAGCACATGAAAGTCCAAATCACCATCGACGGCCAGCCGGTGCAAACCGAATTGGGCCGCACCCTGGTCGATGTGGCGGCCGAGGTCGGCGTGTATATCCCGACCCTATGCTATGTCGAAGGCAAGCCCTGCTTGGGCACCTGCCGGGTGTGCTCGGTCAAGGTCAATGGGGCCGTCAACGCGGCCTGCACGGTGCGCGTGGCCAACGGCATGGAGGTCGAGGTCGATGACCCAACCTTGGTGGATATGCGCAAAGCCTTGGTCGAATTTCTGTTCGCCGAGGGCAACCACAATTGCCCGAGTTGCGAAAAGAGCGGACGCTGCGAGTTGCAGGCCGTGGGCTACGAGTCCGACATGATGGTTTCGCGCTTCCCCTACCGCTTTCCGGTGCGCGAAAACAGCCCCGGCAGCGAGAAAATCTGGCTTGAGCGCGACCGCTGCATTTTCTGCCAGCGCTGCGTCGAGTACGTGCGCGACCAAGAAACCGGCCAAAAGATTTTCAGCATCAATGGCCGCGGCACCACAGCGCGCATCGAGATGGACGTGGAACTGGCCAACCGCATGAGCGACGAACAGGTGCGAGAAGCCGTCGATCTGTGTCCGGTCGGAACGATTTTGCAAAAGCGCGTGGGCCACGATGTGCCTATCGGGCAGCGCAAATTCGAAGTGCAAACGCTGCGTGCGCGTGATTTGAAAATCGAAGGAGCCTAAGATGAGCAGCGCTGTGAAGCCCGGTGGCATAGTCGGTGAGTTTTCTCACGATTTACCCAAAACCCTGTTCGACCCCCTGCTGGCGGCCAAGCGGGCCGAAAAAATCAAGGTTGCAACCATAGGTCTGTGCGGCTGCTGGGGTTGCACCCTGTCGCTGCTCGACCTCGACGAGCGCCTGTTCCCGCTGCTCGATAAAATCACCATTTTGCGCTCGTCCATCACCGACATCAAGCGCATCACCGAACGCTGCGTGGTCGGCTTCGTCGAAGGCGGTGTGGCCAACGAGGAAAACATCGAAACGCTGGAGCATTTCCGCGAAAACTGCGACATCCTGATTTCGGTCGGAGCCTGCGCGGTTTGGGGCGGCGTGCCAGCCATGCGCAACATGGTGCCCTTGTCCGAGTGCCTGGCGGTGGCCTACCTCGATGCGCCCACATCGGTGCCCGGTTCCAAGCCGGTGATACCGCTGCACCCCGAGCTGCCCCGCATCACCACCAAGGTTTACCCTTGCCACGAAGTGGTCAAAATGGATTACTTCATCCCCGGCTGCCCGCCCGATGGCGACGCCGTTTTCAAAGTGCTCGACGACCTCATCAACGGACGCCCGTTTGATTTGCCGGTCGGCATCAACCGTTACGATTGAAAAGCGCAGGAGCCAACATGAGCAGAAAACTGGTCATCGACCCCGTCACCCGCATCGAAGGACACGGCAAAGTGGTGGTGCATCTGGACGACAACAACCAAGTCGTGGATGCCAAATTGCACGTGGTGGAGTTTCGCGGCTTCGAGCGCTTCATCCAGGGTCACCCCTACTGGGAAGCCCCGATTTTGCTGCAGCGCATTTGCGGCATTTGCTTCGTCAGCCACCACCTGTGCGGGGCCAAGGTGCTCGACGATATGGTGGGCGTTGGGCTGCGCTCGGGCATCAGCCCGACCCCGACGGCAGAGAAAATGCGCCGCCTCGGCCACTACGCGCAAATGTTGCAATCGCACCAGACCGCATTCTTCTACCTGCTGGTGCCAGAGATGCTCTTTGGCATCGAGGGCGCGCCCGAGCAGCGCAACATCCTGGGCCTGATCGAAGCCAACCCAGAGCTGGTCAAGCGCGTGGTGATGCTGCGCAAATGGGGCCAGGAGCTGATCAAGGCGGTGCTGGGCAAACGCATGCACGGCATTCATTCCATTCCTGGCGGTGTGCTGAAAAACCTCAGCGTGCAGGAGCGCGACCGCTTTCTGCATGGCCACGACGGCCTGCTGAACATGGATCAGATCATCGAATATGCGCAAGACGGCCTCAAGCTCTACCACGAGTTCCACGAGAAAAACCGGGCGCGCGTTGACAGCTTCGGCGTTGTGCCAGCGCTCGATATGTGTCTGGTCAATGACGCAGGCAATGTGGATTACTACCACGGCAATTTGCGTGTGATCGACCAAGACAAAAACATCGTCACCGAGTTCGATTACCACGACTACCTGGATCACTTCTCCGAGGCCGTCGAGGAGTGGAGCTACATGAAGTTCCCCTACCTCAAAGCCCTCGGGCGCGAGGCGGGCTCGCTGCGTGTGGGGCCGCTGGCGCGTTTGAACATCACCCAATCGCTCTCGACCCCACTGGCACAGGCCGAACTGGAGCGCTTCCAGGCCTACACCAAGGGCCGCGCCAATTACATGACGCTGCACACCAATTGGGCCCGTGCGATCGAGATTTTGCACGCCGCCGAATTGATTCGCGACTTGCTCAATGACCCGGATCTGCAAAAAGATCAGCTCATCCTCACCCCGCCACCCAATGCCTGGACCGGTGAAGGCGTGGGTGTGGTGGAAGCCCCGCGTGGGGTGCTGCTGCACCATTACCGCGCCAACGAAAGCGGCGAGATCACCGCGGCCAACCTGATCGTTTCCACCACGCAAAACAACCAGGTCATCAACCGCACCGTGCGCAGCGTGGCCGAAGACTACCTGGGTGGGCGCGCCGAAATCACCGAGGGCATGATGAACGCGCTCGAAGTGGGCATACGCGCCTACGACCCTTGCCTGAGTTGCGCCACGCACGCGCTGGGCCAAATGCCCTTGCAGGTCTCGGTCTATGACGCCGCCGGGGAGTTGGTGCATGAACGCCAGCGCTGAGATCGCCTGGCCACGGCTGGCTGATTTCGATCGCCCGGATGCTCTGATTTACGGCATCGGCAACGTGGGCCGCCAAGACGACGGCCTGGGTTGGGCTTTCATCGACTGGATCGAGGAGCAAGGGCTGTGCCCCCAAGCCACCTTGTTGCGCAACTACCAGTTGTTGTTTGAAGACGCGGAGCTGATCAGCCATTGCTCGCGGGTGCTGTTTGTCGATGCCAGCCGGGCGAGTGGGCTGGAGTCGTTTGCGCTCGAGCAGGCGCAAGCGAAAATGGACTACAGCTTTACTTCGCACGCGATTTCCATCCCGTCGATCATGGCAACTTGTGCCTTGTGCTTTCAACGCCAGCCCGAAGTTTGGGTGCTGGCCATCAAGGGCTACGAGTGGGAGCTGCAAACCGGCCTGACTGCCCTGGCACAGCGCAATTTGCAGGCCGCCCAAGAGCATCTGCACCCAGTTTGTGCCACCGAATCCACTTAACTTTCACCATTGGAGCGCATCATGCAAGAACGAGAAGTCGAACGCATCGCCAACCTGATCTACCAGGCCCCCTTGGGCGAGTACATAGGCCGCGACGGAGCCGCCATCATGGCTGCCCATGCTGGGAGCGAGCTGCGGCTGAAAGATCAGGAATTCCTGTTCCACCAAGGCGACCTGACCAACAGCTTTTACATCGTCACCGAAGGCCGCCTGGCTTTGGTGCGCGAAAAAACCGAGACGCGCCGCGAAATCACGGTGCATGTGCTGGAAAAGGGCGATCTGGTCGGGGAGCTGAGCTTTATCGACCAAACCCCGCACGACCTCTCGGTGCGCGCCTTGGGCGATGCCGCGGTGCTGTGCTTCAAGGCTGGCGACATCCAACCCTTGATCACGCAGCACCCACAACTGGTCTATAACTTCATGCGCGCCGTGGTCAAGCGGGTGCATGCGGTGGTGTCCACGCTGGGCGAGCACGAAATGGCCTTGCAGCAGTACATCCAGACCGGCGGACGCGGGCGCGTCTGAGCGCGCCCAGCCCGAGGCGCACGCGCGACCCACTGCGCGGCACCCCAAGCGCACACCCCTGCGGGTGTTGCGATTGGGGTTTTTGCGCGTGCCCGCCCTGGGTCGGCCCCTGTGCACCTCCGGCATGATGCGCCTCGGGCCAAACCTTGGCAAGATTTCTGCTAGGGTATGGCCCTATGCTGTTGTCGCTCGATTTTCTCGCCATCCCGCTGCTGATCGCTGCGGGCTTGGTCTTGGTCAGCCTGCTGGCCGGGCTGTTTTCGGTGCGGCTGGGCTTTTCCTTCCTGCTGGTTTTCCTGGTGGCCGGCATGTTGCTGGGCGAGGACGGCCCCGGTGGCGTGGCCTTCAAAGACTTCGAGCTCGCGTTCTGGGTGGGCAACGTGGCGCTGGCTGTGATTTTGCTCGACGGCGGGCTGCGCACGCACCACAGCACCTTTCGCACCGGCCTCAAGCCCGCGCTGTGGCTCGCCACCCTCGGGGTTTTGATCACGGCCGCCATCACCGGGGTGGCGGCGCATTTTTTGCTGGGGCTGAGCTGGCCCATGGCGCTGCTGCTCGGGGCGGTGGTGGGCTCGACCGATGCCGCTGCCGTGTTTGCGCTGCTCAAGTCCTCTGGCGTCAAGCTGAGCGAGCGGGTGGCGGCCACGCTGGAGATCGAGTCTGGCCTGAACGACCCGATGGCGGTCTATCTCACCCTGGCCCTGATCGGCTGGATCGTGCTGCAAGCGCAAGGCGGTGCCGCACCCGATATGCAGTGGTGGTGGCCGCTGCGCGATCTGGCCTTGCAATTTGGCTGGGGCGCTGCGCTCGGGGTGGGGCTGGGCTGGGGTTTTGCCCTGCTGTTGCGCCGCCTCACGCTGTGGGCGCGCCCCAGCGGCGGGGTGCGTGCGCTGTTGCTCACTTCTGCCGGCCTGAGCGTGTTTGCGCTCACCACCTGGGTCGGCGGCTCGGGCTTTCTGGCCATTTATGTGTTTGGCGTGCTGGTGAGCTACAAGGCCGCGCAGAGCGTGACACCCTCGCTGTCGGCCATGGACGGCTTTGCCTGGTTGTCCCAGGCTTCGATGTTTTTGCTGCTGGGCCTGCTGGTGACCCCCTCAGACGCGCTGGAGGCCCTGCTGCCGGCGCTGGGTGTGGTGGCGGTGCTGATGCTGCTTGCGCGCCCACTCGCGGTCTGGCTGATGCTCAAACCGCTGCGCTTTGACAACCGCGAAATCGCTTTCATTTCCTGGGTGGGGCTGCGCGGGGCGGTGCCGATCGTGCTGGCGATTTTTCCGGTCATGGCCGGAGTCGAGGATTCCGAGATTTTCATCAGTGTGGCGCTGATCGTGGTCATGGCGTCCTTGATTTTGCAGGGCTCGACCATCCCCTGGAGCGCACGCCGCGCCTCCGTGGTGCTGCCCGAAGAGAGCGACAGCGTGCGCGTGCGCGAGGTGTTCGGGGATTTCGAGGTGCCCGGCAGCGCCTCTATGGCCGATTTGTGCGCTTTTTATGGCTGGCCAGCGCTGGAAGATGAGCACCTCAGCGCCGCCGACTGGCTGGCGCAAACCCTAGGTCGGCCCCCGGTGCAAGGCGACCACGCCTCGCTGGGCAACGCCGAATTGAGCGTGCGCTCGATGGAGGAGGGTGAAATCGTGCGCGTTGGCATACGCTTGCTGCACGACCCGGCTGCCGCCGGAGATTCCAGCCCCGACTGAAACCGCCCTTCGGTAGGCCGCGCGGCTACCGGCCACGGGCTGGATTCGGCTGGCTGCGCTGGAATTCAGCGCGGCGCTTGAGGGCCGCTGTAGAGGCGCGGCACATCGATGATGCGCTCCCCCAGCAGGCGCATGGCGGCATCGCGCCCCCAGCGCAGCGGCCCACTGGCGTGAAAAATAAACCCGTTGCGCTGCGAGCGCGCCTGCACCCAGGCGCAACGGCGCCAGCGCGCAGCCGCCCAGCGCTGCAGCAGGGGCGACCAGTCGGCGGGTGGCTGGCTGCCGCCTTGCAGGGCCAGCAAACGCCCCAGCGCCCAGGCGTCTTCGAGTGCCATCGCCGCGCCTTGCGCCAAATAAGGCCGCATCGGGTGCGCGGCATCGCCCAGCAGCGCGATGGTGCCGCGCGCCATATCGGTCGCGCGGGCCACCGGTGCGCGCCCAAACAGCGGCCACAGGCGCCACAGCGGCACCGCCTCCAGCACCCGGTGCAAATCGCGGTGCGGCAGCAGCTTGAGGGCGTGCCACAGGGCATCCGGCTGGGCCGGATGGTCCCAGCCCACCGGCTCAGAGGGCTGCTCGCCTTGCACCACCACCACCAGGTTTAGCCACTCGCCGCTGCGCACCGGGTAATGCACCGCGTGCATGCGCGGCCCCAACCAGGCCGTCACCCCTTTCTGGCGCAAGTCTGGCGGCAGGCGCGCCATGTTGATCAGGGCGCGGTAGGCCAAGTGGCCGCTGTAGCGCGGCGGCTCATCGTCGAGCATATGGGCGCGCACGCGGCTGCGCACGCCGTCGCAGCCCAGCAGCGCATCGGCCTGCCAGGTCTGCGCGCCGCCTGCGCTGCGCAGCTCCACGCCGTCTGGCCGGACTTGCAGCGCCTCGATGCGCTGCATCAGGTGCATACCGGTGCCGCCTTCGGCCTGCACGGCCTGCAGCAGCAAAGCGTGCAAATCGGCGCGGTGCACGCAGGCGTAGGGCGCGCCATAGCGCTGTTGCGCGCGCTCGGCCAGCGGCAAGTGACCCAGAACAGCGCCGCTGGCGGCATCGCGCACCAGCAAATCGGCAGGAAAAGCCGCCACCTCGTTCAAAGCCTGCTCCAACCCCCAGTCGCGCAGCACGCGCACCGCGTTGGGCCCGAGCTGGATGCCTGCGCCCACTTCCGAAAACACCTCGGCCTGCTCCAGCACCTCGATGCCCAAACTCGGCTGCGCCCGACGCAAGGCCAGCGCCGCGCCCAGACCGGCCATGCCCGCACCGGCGATCAGTACCCGCCCAGAACCCATCTCGACTCCAAAAATCGCCATTCCATCAGCGCCATCCGATCAAGGGATGAATCGGCGCACGAATCAGCGCAATACCCAACCCCAATCGCGCAGCAGCAGCATCGCGCCCTCGCCCACCCCAGAGCCGAAGCGGCGCGCCAGTTGCTGCGCCACGTTTTCACGCTGGGTGTAATCGACGATGTGCTCGGCCCCGATCAGCTCACGCGCCACAAAATCGACGCTGCCCAAGCCATCGGCCAGCCCCTTGGCCACCGCCCGCTCGCCGCTCCAGATCAGGCCGCTGAAGGTCTCGGTGGTTTCTTTGAGCCGATCGCCCCGCCCCTTGCGCACCACGCCTATGAACTGCTGGTGGATGTCGTTGAGCAACTGCTGCGTATGCCGCACCTGCGCCTCTTGGGGCGGGCTGAACGGGTCCATGAAGCCCTTGTGCTCGCCCGATGTGAGCAAACGGCGCTCAACGCCGACCTTGTTCATCAGCTCGGTGAAACCAAAACTGTCCATCTTCACCCCGATGCTGCCCACCAGGCTGGCCTTGTCCACATGAATGTAGTCGGTTGCGGCGGCGATGTAGTAGGCCGCCGAGGCACCCACTTCCTCGACCACGGCGTGGATGGGTTTGTCGTGCAGCTCACTCAGGCGGTGGATTTCGTCGGCGATGATGCCCGCTTGCACGGGCGAGCCGCCGGGGGAGTTGATCAGCAACAGCACGCCCTTGGCCGATGGATCCTCGAAAGCCTGGCGCAGCGATTGCACCACCGCCTGGGCGTTGGTCTCGGCGTCGCTGGCGATGACGCCGCGCACCTCGATCAAAGCCGTGTGCGGCACCGTGAGCGTGGCCCGGGCGGCGTCGCGCCACAGCAGGGCGATGAGCACCAAGAGCACGCCCAAGCCAAAAAAGCGAAAGAAAATTTTCCAGCGCCGCGCCGTGCGCTGCTCGCGCAAGGTGGCAAACACCAGCCGCTCCAGGGTCTGGCGCTCCCACTCGGGCGTAAGGCCCGTGTCGGGCTTGGGGTTGGGGGCCGGGTTGCTGTCTTCCATCGTGGTCTCGGATTGGTTCACGCGCTTCATAGCGCACACAAGGCGCTATTGTGACGGCCAAATCGTGACAAGCACATGCATCGGCCTACAGATTCTGCTGCCAGCCACCACAGTGCGCGCAGCCACAGCCAAGACTCGATTGCAGGCCCGACAATAGCGCCCCATGACTGCCCCCATCATTCACCCCCATCCCACCCAGCGCCCCCTGGTGCTCGGGTCCACCTCACCCTACCGCCGCGAGCTGCTGCAGCGGCTGCAACTGCCCTTTACCGTCGCCGCCCCGCTGGTCGATGAAAGCCCGCTGCCCGGCGAAACCCCGCCCGCACTGGCGCTGCGGCTGGCGCTGGCCAAGGCGCACGCCGTGGCGGCGCTGCAGCCAGACGCGCTGGTGCTCGGCTCGGACCAAGTCGCCGACCTGCACGGCCAGCCGCTGGGCAAACCCGGCACGCACGAAAACGCGCGCGCGCAGTTGCGCCAGATGAGCGGCCAGACGGTGCGCTTTTGTGGGGCCGTGGCGCTGGTCTGCGCCGCCAGCGGTTTCGAGCGCAGCGCCATCTCGGAGGTGCGGGTGCAGTACCGCCACTTGAGCGAGGCCGAAATCGAGCGCTACCTCCTGGCCGAGCGGCCCTACGACTGCGCCGGCAGCGCCAAAAGCGAGGGCTTGGGGATTGCGCTGCTGGAGCGCATCGACAGCGACGACCCAACCGCCCTCATCGGCCTGCCCCTGATACGCACCGCGCAACTGCTGCGCGAGGCCGGTCTGGAGCTGCCGTGAGCCCAGCGCCTGCGCGCGGCGCGCTCTACCTCGTGCCCACCCCGCTAGACTTTGGCTGCCCCGTACCGGGCACCGCTGGCACAGCCACCGACCCTGGGCTGGAGGCCGCCCTGCCCTTGCACACGCTGCAAACGGCGGCGCGCCTGACGCACTGGATCAGCGAAAACGCCAAAAGCACGCGCGCCTTCCTCGGGCGCGTGGCAACCGTCTGCCCGCTGGCGCTGCCGCTGCAGGCGCAGCAGATTGGCGAACTGCCGCGCCAGGTGCAAAAAAAAGGCGACCACGACCCAGCCACGGCTTTCGACGCCCGGCCGCTGCTGGCCGCCGCCTTGGCTGGGCACGACATGGGGCTGATCAGCGAAGCCGGCCTGCCCGCCGTGGCCGACCCCGGCGCGTCGGTGGTGCGCGCGGCGCACGCCCTGGGGCTGGCGGTGCGGCCCTTGGTGGGGCCGGTGTCGCTGCTGCTGGCGCTGGCGGGCAGCGGGCTCAACGGGCAAAACTTCGCCTTCGTCGGCTACCTGCCACAAGACGCCGCCGAGCGCAGCCGCCGCATCCGCGAGCTCGAAGCGCTGGCGCTGCACAGCGGGCAGACGCAGATTTGCATCGAAACCCCGTACCGCAACGCCGCACTGCTGCAAAGCCTGCTCGCCAACCTCAAGCCCAGCACCCGGCTCGCCCTCTGCGCCGGCCTGACGCTGGCGCAGCAAGCCATCCACAGCGCCACCGCAGCCGACTGGAAACGCCAGCCGCCGCACCTACCGCTGGAGCTGCCCGCGGTGTTCTTGCTCGGGCGCTGAGGCCCACTCGCCCGCCAAGCTGCGTCCGGGGCTGCCTGGGGCTGTGGGCCGATTTCTGGCCGCGCAGCAAAACGGCATGAGGCCCGCGGCCCCCGGCAGACCCGGACGCAGCCCCACCAAGCTCAATGCCTAAAGTGCCGCACCCCGGTGAACACCATCGCCAGCCCGCGCTCATTGGCGGCGTCGATCACTTCCTGGTCGCGCACCGAACCGCCGGGCTGGATGATGCAGCTCGCGCCCGCGTCGGCCACCACATCGAGCCCGTCGCGGAACGGGAAAAACGCATCGCTCGCAACAGCCGAGCCCTGCAGCGACAAACCCGCGTGCGCCGCCTTGATGCCCGCAATGCGCGCCGAATCGAGTCGGCTCATCTGCCCCGCGCCCACCCCCAGCGTCATGCCATCGTGGCAAAACACGATCGCATTCGACTTCACGTACTTGGCCACCTTCCAAGCAAACAGCAAGTCGTCGAGCTGCGCCGGTGTGGGCGGCAGCGCCGTCACCACTTTCAAGTCGGCGCGTTGCAGCTCGAAATTGTCGGCCGTTTGCAACAGCAGGCCCGAGCCCACGCGCTTGATGTCGATCGCATTGCG
>BBPE01000093.1_pt1 | contig 20954 bp, 20 predicted proteins | sample 1344301 | NCBI WGS metagenome assembly BBPE01 (sample SAMD00019089, study PRJDB2971) | groundwater metagenome | isolation source: The Cedars highly-alkaline
CGCCGGCGGCCATGTCGATCCTGCCGACCTTCATGTCTGGGAAGTCTATGGCAACCTCAAATGGGGCATAAGCTGCCTGCAACTCGCCGACGACCATGTCTCCGGCCGGGTGCCCGGCGTCGAGCGCGCCGCCATCGGCCGCCGCGTGTCCGAAGTCGCAGCAGACCTCACCTACCTGCTCGCCTTCGGAGATCTGTGATGAGCCACCCGACCGCGTCCGAGCTTCTGCAGTCCGTGCAGCTGTTCCTCGCAGAGGCGCAAGGCGCGCTCTCGGGCCGGCTTGCCTTCCACGCCAGGGTGGCGGCCAATGCGCTTGCCATCGTCGAGCGCGAGCTTGCCCGAAACCCGGACGCCGCCGAAGCCGACGCGCTCGCCTCCTTCGGCGGAGCAGCCCGGCTGTGCGAAGCGCTGCGCGCCGGCCGGCTCGACCCGCAGGATCCGGCCCTCCTGAAGGCCATCCGCAAGGCCGCGCTCGCCCGGCTGGCAACCGACAACCCACGCTATGCCACCTTTGCCCGCCTGACGGAAAGGGACATCGAACAAGCGTCCCCCCACCAGCGCCGATGAGGTGGAAGCGGGAGCATGGGCCCATGCCATGCAACTGCGGCATGGCTGCCACAGCCGCCCCCGATGCCGCGCTGCGACAGCCTCACCTGTTGCATGAGGCGTGAAATCATACCAATGCACCGGTTGTAACAGTGGATAGAAGGGAAACTCGGAAGCTGATGGCGTCCAAAGCAGAAGTCGGCAGACCGCTTTCGCCGCACCTCTCGATCTGGAAATGGCGGGTCCACATGGCGACCTCCATCTTCCACCGGGTCACGGGCAATTCGCTTGCCTTTGGCGGGCTCGCCTTGTTCACCTGGTGGCTTGCCGCCGCTGCCACCTCTGCCGAGGCCTATGAAAGCTTCCTTGCGGTTGCGACCAGCCCCATCGGCTGGGTCGCATGGGCCGGGCTCAGCTGGGTCTTCTTCCAGCATCTCATGTCGGGCATCCGCCACCTGCTGATGGACACCGGCTGGGGCTACGAACTCGGCCTGTCCCGCCTCACCGCCGGCTGGACCTTCCTTGCCAGCACGCTCCTCACCGCGGCCTTCTGGGCCTTCCACCTTTCCGGGCCGGGGGCGAACTGATGGCCACCGACTTCGACAGCGCCTCTGGCCTGAAGCGCGTCCGCGGCCTCGGCTCCGCGAAATCCGGCGTCCACCACTGGTGGCTGCAGCGGGTCACGGCCGTCGGCAACTTTGCGCTGATGGCGTGGTTCATCCTGTCGCTGCTGCTGCTTCCCAACCTCGCCCACAGCAGCGTGATCGCCTGGATCGCCCAGCCGCTGGTCGCCGTTCCGCTGATGCTCCTCACCCTGTCCACCTTCTGGCACGCCCGCCTCGGCGTCCAGGTGATGATCGAGGATTACGTCCACGCCGAAGGCTTGAAGCTGCTCTGCGTGCTCGCACTCAATTTCTTCATTCTCGGGCTCGGTGCGCTCGCGCTCTTCTCCATCGCCCGCATCGCATTCGGAGCCTGATTCGACATGGCAAGCCAAGCAACTTCCAGCGCCTACAAGATCATTGATCACAGCTACGACGCAGTCGTCGTCGGCGCCGGAGGCTCGGGCCTTCGCGCCACAATGGGCATTGCCGAAACCGGGCTCAAGACCGCCTGCATCACCAAGGTCTTCCCCACCCGCAGCCACACGGTCGCAGCGCAAGGGGGCATCGCGGCCGCGCTCGGCAACATGGGGCCCGACCACTGGACCTGGCACATGTACGACACCGTCAAGGGGTCGGACTGGCTGGGCGACCAGGATGCGATCGAATATCTATGCCGCGAGGCGCCCGCTGCCGTCTACGAGCTCGAGCATTTTGGCGTGCCCTTCAGCCGCACGAACGAAGGCAAGATCTACCAGCGCGCGTTCGGCGGCATGACGCAGAACATGGGCGAGGGGCCTGCCGCCCAGCGCACCTGCGCTGCCGCCGACCGCACCGGCCACGCCATGCTCCACGCGCTCTACCAGCAGAGCCTGAAGCACGACGCCGACTTCTACATCGAATATTTCGCCATCGACCTCATCATGGTGGATGGCGAATGCCGTGGCGTCATCGCCATCTGCATGGAGGACGGCTCCATCCACCGTTTCCGGGCGCACAGCGTGGTGCTGGCGACCGGCGGCTACGGGCGGGCCTATTTCTCGGCCACATCCGCCCACACCTCCACCGGCGATGGCGGCGGCATGGTGCTGCGCGCCGGCCTCCCTATGCAGGACATGGAGTTCATCCAGTTCCACCCCACCGGCATCTACGGCGCCGGCGTCCTCATCACCGAAGGCGCCCGCGGGGAGGGCGGCTACCTCACCAACAGCCAGGGCGAGCGCTTCATGGAACGGTATGCGCCCTCCGCAAAGGATCTCGCCTCCCGCGATGTCGTCTCGCGCTCCATGGCGATGGAAATCCGCGAGGGGCGCGGCGTCGGCCGCGAAGGCGACCATATCTTCCTGCACCTAGACCATATCGACCCCAAGATCCTGCTCGAGCGGCTGCCCGGCATTTCGGAAACCGCCAAGATCTTCGCCGGCGTGGATGTGACCCGCCAGCCAATCCCCGTAACCCCCACCGTGCATTACAATATGGGCGGCATCCCCACCAATTATTGGGGCGAGGTCGTGACGCTGAAGGACGGCAACCCGGACGAAGTCGTCCCCGGTCTGTTCGCCGTGGGCGAGGCGGCCTGCGTCTCCGTCCATGGCGCCAACCGCCTGGGGTCCAACAGCCTCATCGATCTTGTCGTGTTCGGCCGCGCCACCGGCCACCGCATCGGCCAGACGGTGAAGCCGATGACCGCGCTTCCGCCACTGCCGAATGATAGTGCCGACTTCGCGCTCACGCGGCTCGACAATCTGCGCCACTCGAAAGGCGGCAGCCCAACGGCCGCCATCCGGCTCGCGATGCAGAAGACGATGCAATCCAACTGCGCCGTCTTTCGCACCACCGAGATCCTCGAGGAAGGCCAGCGCAAGATCGACGCAGTCTACCAGCAGATGGCCGACATCGGCATTGCCGACCGCAGCCTCGTCTTCAACACCGATCTTATCGAGGCGCTCGAGCTCGACAACATGATCGGCCAGGCCGTGGTGACAATGCACAGCGCAGCAGCCCGCAAGGAAAGCCGCGGCGCCCACATGCACGAGGACTACCCCAGCCGGAACGACACGGAGTGGATGAAGCACTCGATCGGATGGTTCCGCGACGGCAAGGTCAGGCTCGACGCCCGCCCGGTCCACCAGTACACGCTCACCGAAGAAGTCAGCTACATCAAGCCCAAAGCCCGGGTTTACTGAGGGATATATGGCCGAATTCGCACTCCCCGCTAACAGCAAGATCTCAGGTCAGGGCAAAACCTACCAGGCACCGGCCGGTGCCAAGCGCACCAAGACCTTCAGGATCTACCGCTGGTCGCCCGACGATGGGGCCAACCCGCGCTATGACAGCTATCAGCTCGATCTCGACGACACCGGCCCGATGGTTCTCGACGCCCTCATCAAGATCAAGGGCGAGGTTGACCCGACGCTGACCTTCCGCCGCTCCTGCCGGGAAGGCATCTGCGGCTCATGCTCGATGAACATCGCCGGCACAAACACGCTCGCCTGCACCATGGCAATCGAGGATGTGAAGGGCGACGTCGTCATCACACCCCTGCCGCACATGGCCGTGGTGAAGGACCTCGTGCCCGACATGACGCATTTCTACGCCCAGTATGCGTCCATCAAGCCCTGGCTGCAGACGGTCACCCCCGCGCCGGCCATGAAGGAGCGCACGCAGAGCCCAGAAGACCGCGCCAAGCTCGACGGGCTTTACGAGTGCATCCTGTGCGCCTGCTGCTCCACTGCCTGCCCGAGCTACTGGTGGAACTCGGACCGGTTCCTGGGCCCCGCGATCCTGTTGCAGGCCTATCGCTGGCTCGCCGACAGCCGCGACGAGATGACGGGCGAACGCCTCGACCAGCTCGAAGACCCGTTTCGCCTCTATCGCTGCCACACCATCATGAACTGCGCAAACGTCTGTCCCAAGGGCCTGAACCCTGCAAAGGCCATTGCGGAAATCAAGAAACTCATGATCACCCGTGCAGTCTGAGGGGCTTGGTCATCCCGGTGCCAGCCGGGATCATGCCTTGCCGATCGCAGCTGCTCTGGCGCTCGCAACCATCGGCCTTGCAGCCTGCACCAGCACCCCCACACCCTCAGCCGAACGCCCGGCCCCGGCCCGGCCCCTTTCCCCGATCCACCAGGATCTCGAACCGCATCAGACCCTTTGGCACCTGCGCGCCGGGCTCAACGTCGCTGCCCTCAGCTGCGCAGGCAAGGTCGGCCCGGGCATCGTCACAGACTATAACGCCTTCCTGAAGGCGAAGCAGGCGCTCCTTGCGCAAGCCTACGACCAGCTCTCGGCCGATTACCGCGCCGGAGGCGGCAACTGGCAACGGGCGCTCGATGCCGACATGACCAGGCTCTACAACCATTTCGCCTCGCCCACCGCACAAGCGGACTTCTGCGACACTGCCGCCGCCGAGGCGAAGCGCGCCATCGCCGCCACCCCCGAGGCCCAATGGGCTCCCGCCGCCCTGCAACGGCTCGATGCAGCCTTCACCAATCAGCCGCAATATGCCGCCCCAAGCGCCCCGCCGGCAGCCCGCGACCTCCTCGCAACGCCCGCGCCCCAACCCCGGCCAGTCCCCGCAGACTGGCGCATCCAGCTCGGCGCCTTCACCGGCAAGCCCGCAGCAGAGGCCGAATGGAGCGACCTCAAGGGCCGCAGTCCCGAACTGGCCGGCCTCATCCCCCATTTCGAACCCGTCCCCGGCAAACCCCTCGTCCGGCTGCAGGTGAAGGGGGTTCAGTCTCGCGAGCAGGCGATCCAGCTTTGCGCCCACGCAGCCGCAGCCGGCTTCGACTGCATCCCCGTGAGGGAAGCCTGACCCTGTAAAGCGCCAGTCTTGCCGCGGGAAGGGCAGAGGGCTAGGCGACCTTCATGGCAGCAGAACTGGTCGAACAGGGCGTATGGGCAGGCTGGAAGGCCTGGCACGCCCGCCCTGAAGGCCGTTTCGTCGACGGCCTGGGCGATGTTTATTACCGCGACGAGCCCGTGAACGGCGGCCCCGGGATCCTGTGCTGCATCGAAACCGCCCGCCGACACGCCAACGGCCTCGGTTCCCTTCACGGCGGCTTCCTGATGGCCTTTGTCGACGTCACCATGTTCGCGACCATCCGGCACATGCTTGCAACGCAGGCCGGCGTCACCCTCCAGTGCTCCACCGATTTCATCGGCGCGGGCAGCATCGGCAAGCTGCTCGAAGGGCGCGGTGCGGTCGTCAAGGAAACCGGCAAGATGGTCTGGGTTGCGGGCACCCTCACGCAGGACGATGGCCAACACCTCGTCTGCCAATGGCACGGCATTCTCCGCAAGGTCCCCCGCAGCCGGTGAGTGGCGTTCGCAAAGCTTACGATGCGCTCGTCTCGGCGCACGAGCTGAAGCCAGATCCGGCCCAGGCCGCCGTCGCCGACAAGCTCGAGACGCTCGCCTGCATGCTGGAGCGCCCGGTCGAACGCCCTGGTGCACTTGCGCGCCTGTTCGGGGCCAAGCCCCCGCCTCCTGTCCGCGGCGCCTATCTCTGGGGCGGCGTCGGCCGCGGCAAGTCCATGCTGATGGACCTGTTCTTCCAGCATGTCTCGGTGCCGCCCGCGCGCCGCATCCACTTCCACCAGTTCATGCTGGAAACCCACGCCCGCATCGCGAATGCCCGCGCCCGCATCCAGGCCGACAGCGCAGAGGGCGATCCGATCCCCGCGGTCGCGGCCCAATGGGCCGCCGAAGCCCGCCTGCTCGCCTTCGACGAAATGCAGGTGACCAACGTCGCCGACGCGATGATCCTCTCGCGCCTGTTCACCGCACTTCTCGCTGCCGGTACCACGGTCGTCGCCACCTCCAACCGGCACCCCCGCGATCTCTACAGGGATGGCCTCAACCGCGAACTGTTCCTCCCCTTCATCGCACTCCTCGAAACCGAACTCGACGTGATCGCCCTCGACGGCCCCATCGACTACCGGCTCGATCGCCTCGGCGGCATGCCCACCTACCACACCCCCAACGGCCCCGAAGCTTCGGCAGCGCTGTCCGAGCTTTTCTTCCGCCTCACCGACTTTCCGGTCGAGGACCGCACCAAGGTTCCCACAGCGGAACTCGATGTCGGCGGCGGCCGCACACTCCACGTGCCGAAAAGCCTGAAGGGGGTGGCCGTCTTTTCGTTCAAGCGCTTGTGCCGCGAAGCGCGCGGCGCCGCCGACTATCTCGCGATCGCGCGCACCTACCATACGGTTTTCCTGGTCGGCGTCCCCATCCTCGGCCCCGAAAACCGCAACGAGGCCGCGCGATTCGTTACCCTCATCGACGCACTCTACGAATGGCACTGCAAGCTCATGATCGCAGCCGACGCCCCGCCCGGCAGGCTCTACCCCAGCGGCGACGGCCGCTTCGAATTTGATCGCACCGTCTCGCGCCTGATCGAAATGCAGTCGGCCGACTATCTGGCCGAGGGGCATGGCCTCAGGGCCTGACGCGGCGTCAGCTGTCGGCCTTTGCCCACAGATGGGCGTGGTCGGCTGCAAAGGCGGTCCGGCCAGTCCCGGCCGGAATGTCGATCGCGTCCCGGTCGCGGATTTCCGCCGGGTGCGCGGCTGTCAGATTCTGCATGAACAAGGCCGGCCGACTAAGGTTCGCGGCAGCCCGGCCTCGTCGATCAGTGTCTCGATCTTTGCGTGCAGCCCCGCCACGATCCCGGCCGGGCGCCGGCCATGCGCCAGCGCGGCAAGAATTGCGCGCCCGGCAGTTCCCGTCGCCCCGGCAGTCAGCCAACGCGCACCCATCGCGCAGGCCTTTGCACGCCATACAGCCCGGGCCAGCCTTCTGCCCGCACACGATACCGTCGCGACACAGCATGCAACTGCCACTCCGTCGGGCGCAAGGCCGGTTGCCCGGGTCAATGGCCGGTTGACGCGCGTGAAGGCGCAAGTCTATCGCGACGCAGCATCGGCAAACACCCAAAAGGATCAAAATGGCACGGAGCAAGATCGCCCTCATCGGCGCCGGCAACATCGGCGGCACGCTCGCCCACCTCGCAGCCGCGAAGGAACTCGGCGACGTCGTCCTGTTCGACGTGGTGGAAGGCGTTCCCCAGGGCAAGGCGCTCGATCTTGCCCAGTGCGGCCCCGTCGAAGGCTTCGACGCCAAACTCAAGGGCACGAATGACTATGCCGACATCGCCGGCGCAGATGTCGTCATCGTCACCGCCGGCATCCCCCGCAAGCCGGGGATGAGCCGCGACGACCTGCTTGGCATCAACCTCAAGGTCATGAAGGCGGTGGGCGAAGGCATCAAGGCGAATGCCCCGAACGCCTTCGTCATCTGCATCACCAACCCCCTGGACGCGATGGTCTGGGCACTGCGCGAATTTTCCGGCCTCCCGCAGCACATGGTGGTCGGCATGGCCGGCGTCCTCGACAGCGCCCGCTTCCGCCATTTCCTTGCAGATGAATTCAAGGTCAGCGTGCAGGACGTGACCGCCTTCGTGCTCGGCGGCCATGGCGACACCATGGTGCCCGTCGTCGAATACAGCACCGTCGCCGGCATTCCGATCCCCGATCTCATCAAGATGGGCTGGTCCACGAAGGAACGGATCGACGCCATCGTCCAGCGCACCCGCTCCGGCGGCGGCGAGATCGTCGGCCTCCTGAAAACCGGCAGCGCCTTCTACGCCCCCGCGACCAGCGGCATCGAGATGGCGGAAGCCTATCTGAAGGACAAGAAGCGCGTCCTCCCCTGCGCTGCAAACCTCAGCGGCCAGTATGGCGTCTCCGACCTCTACGTCGGCGTGCCCGTCGTCATCGGCGCCGGCGGCGTCGAAAAGGTGGTCGAAATCACCCTGACGGAGGAGGCGAGGGCCAACTTCAAGGTCTCGGTCGACGCCGTCCGCGAACTGCTCGCCGCCTGCCGCGCCATCGATCCAACACTCGCCTGAAAGGACGCGCCCCATGAACATCCATGAATATCAGGCAAAGGACCTGCTCGCGAAATGGGGCGTGCCCGTCCCCAGGGGCATTGCGGCCTTCACCATAGAAGAAGCCGTTGCAGCCACCTCCCAGCTGCCCGGCCCGCTCCATGTCGTGAAGGCGCAGATCCACGCCGGCGGGCGCGGCAAGGGCAAGTTCAAGGAGCTTCCCCCCGAAGCCAAGGGCGGCGTCCGCCTCGCCCGCTCGGCCGATGAAGTGAGGGCCGCCGCCACCGACATGCTCGGCAACACCCTTGTCACCATCCAGACGGGCGCGGCCGGCAAGCAGGTAAACCGCCTCTACGTCACAGCCGGCGTTGATATCGCAAAGGAATTCTACCTGGCGTTCCTGGTGGACCGTGCCACCGGCCGCGTCGCCTGCGTCGCCTCCACCGAAGGCGGTATGGACATTGAAACCGTCGCCCACGACAGCCCTGAGAAGATCAAGACCTTGACCATCGATCCCGTGACCGGCTGGCGCCCCCACCATGGCCGCACGGTCGCCGCAGCACTCGGCCTCACGGGCGATCTCGCCAGGCAGGCCGGCGACACGTCGGCCAAGCTCTACGCCGCCTTTGTCGGCACCGATGCCAGCCAGATCGAAATCAACCCGCTCGCCGTTACCGACGACGGTAAGCTCTTGGTTCTGGACGCCAAGATCGGCTTCGATTCGAATGCGCTCGCCCGCCACCCGGACCTGATGGAATTGCGCGACCTCACCGAGGAGGACCCCGCCGAAGTCGAGGCCTCGAAGTATGACCTCGCCTTCATCAAGCTCGACGGCAACATCGGCTGTCTCGTGAACGGCGCAGGCCTCGCCATGGCGACGATGGACATCATCAAACTGAACGGCGCCGAGCCCGCCAACTTCCTCGACGTCGGCGGCGGCGCCGACAGGGAAAAGGTCACAAACGCCTTCAAGCTGATCCTCGCCGACCCGGCGGTCGAAGGCATCCTGGTGAACATCTTCGGCGGCATCATGCGTTGCGACATCATCGCCGAAGGCATCATCGCTGCCGCCAAGGAGGTGAACCTCAGCGTTCCCCTCGTCGTCCGCCTCGAAGGCACCAATGTCGATCTGGGGAAGGATATCCTCGCGAAATCCGACCTCCCCATCGTCTCCGCAGAGGATCTGGGCGATGCCGCCCGCAAGATCGTCGCCGAAGTGAAGAAGGCCGCCTGATGTCCATCCTCGTGCATGCAAACACCAAGGTCATCTGCCAGGGCTTCACCGGCAAGCAAGGCACCTTCCACTCCGAGGCGGCAATCGCCTACGGCACGAAGCTGGTCGGTGGCACCGCTCCGGGGAAGGGCGGCTCCACGCACCTCGGCCTTCCCGTGTTCGACACGGTGATACAGGCGCGCGAAGCAACCGGCGCCGAGGCCAGCGTCGTCTATGTCCCGCCCATGGGCGCGGCAGACGCCATCCTCGAGGCGATCGCGGCCGAAATCCCGCTCATCGTCTGCATCACCGAAGGCATCCCCGTGCTCGACATGGTGTCCGTCAAGCGCGCCCTCCAGGGCTCGAAATCGCGCCTCATCGGCCCGAACTGCCCCGGCGTCCTCACACCCGGCGAGTGCAAGATCGGGATCATGCCCGGCTCCATCTTCTCCAAGGGCTCGGTCGGCGTCGTCAGCCGCTCGGGCACGCTTACCTACGAGGCCGTCTTCCAGACCACCAACGAAGGCCTGGGCCAGACAACCGCGGTCGGCATCGGCGGCGATCCAGTCAACGGCACCAGTTTCATCGACATGCTGGAACTGTTCATGGCCGACGATGCCACCAGGTCGATCATCATGATCGGCGAAATCGGCGGCAGCGCCGAGGAAGAGGCTGCCCAGTTCATCAGGGACGAGGCGCGGGCCGGCCGCAGCAAGCCCATGGTCGGCTTCATCGCCGGCACCACGGCCCCTCCGGGCCGCCGCATGGGCCATGCCGGCGCCATCGTCAGCGGAGGGCAGGGCAAGGCCGAGGACAAGATCGCAGCGATGGAGTCGGCCGGAATCAAGGTCAGCCCCAGCCCGTCCGAGCTTGGCCGCACCCTGAAGGCGCTGCTTTCGGCCTGAATGTTTTCGCTGCTCAGGCCGTCGACAGGCGCATGGCTGCCATACGGGCATGGCAAGCGGTTGAGGATGGTCGCCTTAACCGCTATCTCTGGGTGGATTGGTAATAGGTGATGGAACTGATGCAAGACGAGCAGGGACTTCCCGACACCCTGCCACGCCCCACCTGGGCGCGGCCGAACTGGCCTCTCACTCCCGATGACGAGCTGACCCTCGCCCTGGACGCCGGCCTTCCCGGCAAGGCCGCGGCCGCAGTCGCGAAGGCGTCCGGAAAGCCCGCGTCTTCGGCCACCTCGGCAGATGCGCAGGCTGCCGCGCAGGACACCGTCCGCGCAACCATGCTCATCCGCACTTACCGGGTGCGGGGCCACCTTGCCGCCATCCTAGATCCGCTCGGCCTCGAAGCGCGCAAGCTGCCCGAGGATCTGACGCCAGAGTATCACGGCCTCACCGATCCCGCCCGCACCGTTTATATCGGTGGTATCTTCGCCGGCATCGAAACCGTGACCGTTGCCGACCTTGTCGCAATCCTGCGCCGAAACTACTGCGGCCATGTCGGCCTCGAATATATGCACATCAACGATGTGGAGGAGCGCCGATTCCTTCAGGACAAGATCGAGGGTCGCGACAAGGAAATCCACTTCTCGCCACAGGGCAAGAAGGCGATCCTCAACAAGCTGATCGAAGCCGAGCAGTTCGAGAGGTTCCTTGCCCGCAAATATGTCGGCACCAAGCGCTTTGGCCTCGAAGGCGCCGAGGGTGCGATCCCGGCGCTTGAAAGCATCATCAAGGTCGGCGGCGCGCAGGGCGTCCGCGAGATCGTGATCGGCATGCCTCACCGCGGACGCCTCAACGTGCTGGCGAACGTGATGCAGAAACCCTACCGGGCGATCTTCCACGAATTCTCCGGCGGCTCCTCCAACCCCGACGATGTCGGCGGCTCGGGCGATGTCAAATACCACCTCGGTGCCTCCACCGACCGCGAGTTCGACGGCAACAGAGTCCACCTCTCGCTGACCCCTAACCCCTCGCATCTCGAGGCAGTGAACCCTGTCGTCCTCGGCAAGGTCCGCGCCACCCAGCGCCTTCGGGGCATCGATCGCACCCTCACGATCGACGATGATCTGCAGGACGAGGTGCTCCCCGTCCTGCTGCACGGCGACGCGGCCTTTGCGGGGCAGGGGATCGTCGCTGAATGTTTCGGCTTCTCGGGCGTGCCGGGCTATTCGACCGGCGGCACCATCCATTTCATCATCAACAACCAGGTCGGCTTCACCACCTCGCCTGCTTACGCCCGCTCCAGCCCCTATCCGTCCGACGTCGCCAAGATCGTCCAGGCGCCCATCTTCCACGTGAACGGAGACGATCCCGAGGCAGTTACCTTCGCAACCAAGGTCGCAACCGAATTTCGCCAGCGCTTCAACCGCGACGTCGTGATCGACATGTGGTGCTACCGCCGCTTTGGTCACAACGAATCCGACGAGCCTGCCTTCACCCAGCCGCTGATGTACGCCCGCATCCGCGACCATCGCTCCGTCGCCGGCATTTACGCCGACCGGCTCGTGGCCGAAGGCCTCGTCACCGTGGACGAGGTGGCCGCAATGGAAAAGGCCTTCGTCGACCGACTCGAGGCCGATTTCGAGGCCGCCCCCTCCTTTGCCCCGCACAAGGCTGAATGGTTCGGCGGCCGCTGGCTGGGCCTGCACCAGCCGGCCGATCCCGTCACCGCCCGCCGCGCCGCCGAAACCGGTGTGTCGGCCGCGCGCCTGAAAGAGCTTGCAGCAAAGCTCCACGCCGTGCCTCAGGGCTTCACCATGCACCGCACCCTTGAGCGCGTGGTGAAGGCCCGCGAAGCCGCGATCCATGCGGGCGAAGGCATCGACTGGGCGACCGCCGAAAGCCTCGCTTTCGCCACCCTCGTCGCCGAGGCCCCGGAAGGCTATGGCGTCCGCCTTTCGGGGCAGGACAGCGGCCGCGGCACTTTCTCTCAGCGCCACGCCGTCTGGGTGGACCAGCAGACGGGCCGGAAGTACGCCCCCATCTCGGCCCTTTCGCCTGCCTCCAATTCGGCCGCCTTCTTCGAGGTGTTCGACAGCCCGCTTTCCGAATTCGGCGTGCTCGGCTTCGAATACGGCTTCGCGTCCGCTGACCCCAGGACGCTCGTGATGTGGGAAGCCCAGTTCGGCGATTTCGTCAACGGTGCCCAGGTGATGATCGACCAGTTCATCGCCGCAGGTGAAGCCAAGTGGCTGCGCGCCAATGGCCTCGTCATGCTTCTGCCCCACGGCTACGAAGGCCAGGGCCCCGAGCACAGCTCGGCCCGCCTCGAACGCTTCCTGCAGCTCTGCGCCGAAGACAATATCCAGGTCGCCAACTGCACCACGCCCGCCAACTATTTCCACATCCTCCGCCGGCAGATGCTGCGCGAATTCCGCAAGCCCCTCGTCATCATGACGCCAAAGTCGCTGCTCCGCCACAAGCGCGCGGTCAGCACGCTTGCCGACATGGACACCGGGTCGCAGTTCCACCGCTGCCTCGACGATCTGGCGACCTCACCGGCCGACAAGGTGCGGCGGCTCGTCCTGTGCTCGGGCAAGGTCTACTACGACCTCGCCGACGAGCGCGACGCGCAGGCGCAGAAGAACGGGGGCCGCGATGACGTCTATATCCTGCGCGTCGAACAGCTCTACCCCTTCCCCGGCGATGTCATTGCAGACTATGCCGGGCGCTTCCCCAACCTGGAGACAATCGTCTGGTGCCAGGAAGAGCCGAAGAATGCCGGCGCCTGGTTTTTCGTCGATCCGCTGATCGAGGCCGCAGTTGGACGCCGCGCCGACTATGCCGGCCGTGCCGCCGCCGCCGCCACGGCAACCGGCCTTGCCCGCCGCCACGCCGCCGAACAGGCCAAGCTTGTCCACGAGGCGCTCGGCGAGGACAAGAAGGCGGTTCGCGCCGCAATCCGCTCCAGCCTGAAATCGTCGGCCAGCGCCTCTTCAACCCGCGCCGCCTGAGGGGACATACATGGACGTTGTCATTCCGACGCTCGGGGAGAGCGTGACCGAGGCCTCGATCGGCCAGTGGTTGAAGAAGCCCGGCGATGCTGTGAAGGCCGATGAACCCATCGTCAGCCTCGAAACCGACAAGGTCGCGGTCGAAGTCAACGCGCCGGCCAACGGCACCCTGATGGAACTCCTCTTCAAGGAAGGCGATACAGTCCAGGTCGGTGCCGTAATCGCCCGCCTCGGCGAAGCCGGCGCCGCAAAGCCGACCACTGCGCCCGTTTCCTCAAGCGTGCCGGCGGCAGCCCACGCCCCGGATGGAGAGGCCGGCAAGCCGACCGGCGAGGGCCCGAAGCCCACATCCGAAGTCGTGCCAGCAGCCGCCAACACGGCCGCCGCCGCCCCCGATCTCACAGCGCCCGCCGAAAATCCCACAACCGGCCCCGCTGCGCGCCGCAGGGCCGCCGAGGGCACCTCGGTCGGCGCATCAGTGTCTGCCGGAACGAAATCGCCGCCTGCGTCGACGCGAAATGAAGAGCGCGTCCGCATGACCCGTCTCCGCCAGACCATCGCCCGCCGCCTGAAGGAAGCGCAGAACACCGCCGCGATGCTGACCACCTTCAACGACGTCGACATGACGGCGGTGATGGAAGCGCGGGCCCGCTACAAGGATGTTTTCGAAAAGAAGCACGGCGTCCGCCTCGGCTTCATGTCCTTCTTCGTAAAGGCCTGCGCGCTCGCCGCCAAGGATATCCCCAGCGCCAACGCCCGCATCGACGGCGACGAAATTGTCTTTCACGACTATATGGACGTGGGCGTCGCCGTCTCCGGCCCCGGCGGCCTCGTCGTCCCCATCCTGAAGGACGCGCAAGCCAAGGGCTTTGCCCAGATCGAGCTCGAGATCGCCGACTTCGGCAAGCGTGCCCGCGAGGGCACACTCAAGCTCGAGGAGCTGCAGGGCGGCACCTTCACCATCACCAACGGCGGCGTCTTCGGCAGCCTGATGTCCACCCCCATCCTCAACCCGCCGCAATCGGGCGTGCTGGGAATGCACCGCATCGAGGAGCGCCCCGTGGTCGTGGACGGCCAGATCGTCATCCGCCCGATGATGTATCTGGCGCTCAGCTACGACCACCGCCTGATCGACGGCCGCGAAGCCGTCACCTTCCTTGTTCGCGTGAAGGAAGCGCTCGAAGATCCGGTCCGCCTCCTCATCGATCTGTAGCGCGTCGCGCCGACAGATACGCAGCCCCGCAAAAAATACGCGTCGTCCCGGACTTGATCCGGGGCCTCGTGCCGACAAAGAACCACCGCCGGAGCAAAAACCATGGCCGACTTCGACGTCATCATCATCGGCTCCGGCCCCGGCGGCTATGTCGCTGCCATCCGCGCCGCCCAGCTCGGCCTTCGCACCGCCTGCGTCGAGAAGCGCAGCACGCTTGGCGGCACCTGCCTCAACGTCGGCTGCATCCCGTCCAAGGCCCTGCTCCACGCCTCCGAGCTCTATGCAGAGGCCGCCCACGGCGAACACACGAAGTTCGGCATCGCCTACGGCGAGGTCAGCTTCGATCTGGCGAAGATGCGCGCCGAAAAGGACAAGGCGGTGAAGGAACTCACCTCCGGCGTCGAATTCCTCTTCAAGAAGAACAGGGTCACCTGGCTCAAGGGCGAGGCGAAATTCCTCGACCCGAAAAGCATCGATGTCGCCGGCGAACGCCACAATGCGCCGAACATCGTCATCGCAACCGGCTCCGAAGTCGCCTTTCCGCCCGGCCTCCAGCCCGACGGCGAGATCGTTATCACCTCCACCGAAGCGCTTGATCTCCCCACGGTCCCCAAGCATCTCGTCGTCGTCGGCGGCGGCTACATCGGGCTCGAAATGGGCAGCGTCTGGAACCGCCTGGGCGCAAAGGTCACCGTCGTCGAATATGCCTCCACCATCACCCCTGCGATGGATGCCGACATCGTCGCCGAATTCACCAGGATCCTGACGAAACAGGGCCTGAACCTGCGAACCGGTACCAAGGTCACGAAGATCGAACGCAAGGGCAAGGGCGCCGTCCTCACCCTCGAACCCGCATCCGGCGGGGAACCGGAAACGCTGGAAGCCGACATCGTCCTCCTGTCAGCTGGTCGCCGCCCCAACACCGACGGGCTCGCCATCGAAGCCGCCGGCCTCGCCCTCGATTCCCGCGGCCGCATCCCCACCGATCACGCGCTCCGCACGCCCGTCCCCGGCATCTGGGCAATAGGCGACGTCACCCCCGGCCCCATGCTCGCCCACAAGGCCGAGGACGAAGGCGTCGCGGTTGCCGAGCATATCGCCGGCCTGAAGCGTCCGCTGAACCACGCTGTAATTCCCGCGGTCGTCTACACCCAGCCCGAGGTCGCATCGGTCGGCCTTACCGAGGCCGAGGCGAAAGGGCAGGGGATCGAGGTGAAGGTCGGCAAATTCCCCTTCATGGCCAACAGCCGCGCCAAGACCAACCGCGACACGGCGGGCTTCGTGAAGGTGATCGCCGATGCCGCAACCGACCGCGTGGTCGGCGTCCACATCATCGGCCGGATGGCGGGCACCATGATCGCCCAGGCCGCCCAGGCCATGGAGTTCGGCGCATCAGCCGAGGACATCGCCTACACCTGCCACGCACACCCCACCCACGCCGAGGCGCTGAAGGAAGCCGCGCTCGCTGTCTCGGGCAAGGCAATCCACATCTGATGGAAGCCGCCGCACCCGAAGAGCTGCGGCGCATCTTCACCCTGCTCGATTATCTGGGCGTCGCCATATTCGCGATCACCGGCGCGCTGGTTGCAGCCCGCGCCCGCCAGGATTTCATAACCTGCGCCTTCGCCATCCGCGCAGGCGCGATCTGCCGCGGCTGGAAGCTTCCCATCCACCCGGGCTGAGCGCCAATCCGCCCCCACGACACCGTCAAACGCCGACCGCCGAACGCCCGTAATGTCTTGCCGCCCGGAACGTCAGTTGATCAGCCGCGCCCTCAACGCCGCGACGACCGACTCGATCGCCGGCCCCCCGCGTGCCGGAATCGTATAACCCATGCAGGTGAGGCAATGCGCCTGCACCGTGGGCCCTTTCGCCACGGAAACGGCGGCCTCCACCTGCGCCGCCGCCCTCAGCCGCGAAACGGTCACTGCCCGCGCCAGCGCATCCTTCGGCGTAGCGCTGATTCCTTCCAGCCCCGCCAGCAGTTCCACCAGAAACGGCTTCGGCGGGCTCATAACCTTCACCTGCGGCTCGCCCTTGATCCCGGCTCGCCTGCCCGCCTCCACTATGGCAGCCTGCAGGTCGCCATACTGGTCGACCAGCTTCAGCTCCTTTGCCCGCGTGCCAGACCATACGCGCCCTTCGGCAATCGGCGCCACCTGCGCCACCGGCATCTTTCGCGCAGTCGACACGCGCGTCAGGAACTGGCGATAAATGTCCTCCACGCCCGATTGCAGCAGCGTGCGCGCCGGTTCGTTCAGCCCGCCCGCAATATCCGGCTGGCCCGAAAAGGGCGTTGTGCGCACCCCGTCGGTCGAAATCCCCAGCTCCTTCAACGTGCCCTGGAAGGTGGGGATAACCCCGAATACCCCGATCGAGCCGGTGATGGTCGCCGGGCTCACGAAAATCATGTCAGCGCCCGTTCCAATCCAGTAGCCGCCGCTCGCGGCAACCGGGCCAAAGCTTGCGATCACCGGCAGTTTGCGCGCCCGGGCTTCCTCCATCGCCAGCCGGATCTGTTCCGACGCCATGGCGGAACCACCACCTGAATCCACCCGCACCACGAGTGCCTTCACATCCTTGTCGGCAAGGGCATCCTCGATCAGTTTGCTCACCGTATCGCCCCCGGCAGCGCCGGCCGGCGCCTCGCCGTCCACGATCGATCCTGCCACATGCACCACAGCCACCGCATCGCCCGATGCAGAGGCCGGCTTGCGGGCCGTCCAGTAATCACGGAAGTCGACCCGCTTGAAATCGCCCGGCCGGTCCGCATCCTCGCCTTCGCCAAGCTGCGTCTTCAGGCGCGCCGTCCAGGCATTGCGGCTCAGCACCTCGTCGACCAGCCCCGCGCCCTTTGCCAGTTCCGCCTGGGATTGGTTGGCGCCGGCCACCCGCTGCGGCCAGCTCGCAAGCATCGCCGTCACGTCCAGATCCTGCCGCTGCCGCTGCACCCCGCCGCGCCAGCTTGCCCACAGGTCATCGGCCAACACCTGATCGGCCGCCTTTGCCTCGGGCGACGCGTCCGTGCGCGTGAAAGGCTCGACAAAGCTCTTGTAGGTGCCAACGCGGAACACCTCGATGTTCACCTTCAGCTTGTCGAGCGCATCCTTGAAATAGAGGTTGCTCCCCCCCGGCCCCGTCAGCACCACCGCCCCCATCGGGTCGATCCCGATGCTGCTCGCGTGCGAGGCAAGATAATAGCTGTCGTCCGAATAGGCCGTCGCCCAGGCCTCCACCGTCTTGTTCTTCGCGCGGAACCGCGCCAGCGCAGCCCCCACGCTCTCCAGGTTCGCAAGCCCGCCGCCCATGAAGCGATCGAGATCGAGGGTGATGCGGACAATTGCCGGATCCTCGGCCGCCCGGTCGATCGTCTGCACCAGCGTCCGAACCTCGATCTGGCCCACGATTTCCTCGCCGCCCAGCAGCGCCAGCGGCGTCGGATCCGTCGCCTGGTCCACCAGCAACCCGTCCATCTCGATGTTCAGCGCCGCGCCGTCGGGCACATTGGCCATTGGTGCGCGCATGGAAAGGCTCGCCCACAGCGCCCCGAACAGAAGCAGCATGAACAGCAGGACAAGGGCGTCCTTCACACCGACCAGAAAACCCCAGACGCCTTTCAGAAACTGCATGGACCACACTCCAGATTGCCAGCCGAGACTTAGCGGCTGCCGGCGAAACTGCAATGGAGGGACGAACGCACAGGCCGGCCCTTGGCCTGCGCGGGTTGACTTGCCGCACCCGACCGGGGATTCCTCATCTCCATGGACATCCAAAGGGACGATCTAGACGCCGCCGTTGCTGCCGGCATCCTCGATGCATCCGCGCGCGACAGGCTCGTCACCTTCATGCGCGCCCGGGCCGAGGGTGCAGCCGGGCCAGACAATGAAAGCTTCCGCTTCCTCACCGGCTTCAACGACATCTTCGTGACACTCGCCTGCATCCTGCTGCTGGCGGCCATCCCGGCGCTGCTGCCGAACCTTGCGGCAGCCGCAGTCGCCGCTGCTGCAAGCTGGGGCCTCGCCGAATATTTCACCGCCCGCCGCCGCATGGCCCTGCCGTCCATCCTGCTGCTGCTCGCGTTCGTCGGCAGCGTCTTTGCCTTCACGTTCCTCGCCCTTGGTTCGGGCGGGCACTGGGCCCGGGCGCTGCAGCAGAGCCGGCTCGAGGGCCAGACGGTTGCCTTCTTCGCCCCCTTCTTCGTGTCCGGCCTGGCCGGTGCCGCAGCGGCCGCCCTCCACTGGCGCCGCTTCCGGGTTCCGATCACGCTCGCAGCCGGTGCCGCCGCGCTCGCAGTCGGGGCAATGGCGCTCGCCGGCGCCGTCTTCGGGCCGGACCGCGGGGTCCTTGTTGCAGCCTTCCTTGCCGGCCTTGCAATCTTCATGCTCGCCATGCGCTACGACATCGCCGACCGCGAACGGACAACCCGCAACACCGACATCGCCTTCTGGCTGCACCTGCTTGCAGCCCCGCTCATGGTGCACCCGGTGTTCGCGCTCTCGGGGCTCCTCGATGCCTCACCCAGCCCCGGCGCTGCAGCGCTCGTGCTGCTCGTCTATCTGCTGCTCACCTTCGTTGCGCTCGCGATCGATCGGCGTGCGCTTCTCGTCTCGGCGCTCGCCTATGTCATCTTCGCGCTGCAGGGCCTGTTCGAAGCCGGGCAGGTCGCCGCCGGGTTCGGGCTCACCGCGCTCGTCCTCGGCAGCTTCCTCGTCATGCTCTCGGCGGCCTGGGGCTCGCTTCGCCGTCGCCTTCTTCTGCGGCTTCCGCCGGCGTGGATCGGGCATTTGCCTCTGCCGGCCTGAAGCCCGTGTCCACGGCAGCCGGTGCCGGGCCAATCGCGCTCCACACCGGTTCGCCCCTTGCATCCCGCGGGATCTCGCCCCAGGTGGCCGCACCGCGCTGCAGGCCGCTTGCCGTATAGAGCGGCGCCGGCGCACAGGCAGCCGCGAACAACAACGCAGCAAGGGCGGGAAGCAGGAACGGTCGTGTCATTCAATCCACCTCACATGACGCAGATGCGTGTTTCAGCGCGTGCACAACTGGCCTTTGTCATATGATCGACATACAGGGAAGAGAACAAGTTGTTGGAATGGGCGCAAAAGGGGATGGGATTACCCGAAATGGTCGCTTTGTCGCTGGCGCAGTCCCCGGCGACTTCGTGGGGGCGGATGGCACGATCCTTTCCCGAGGTCCCAACCATGTGCCGCCCGCCTGCCGCCACTTTGGAACCTGCGGCGGCTGCCAGATCCAGCACGTCTCAGACCCGGCGATCGCCGACTTCGCCCGCGATCGGGTTCTCCAGCCGCTCGCCCGGCTCGGCATCGTGCCTGCAACGGTCCTGCCGGTCCACCTTTCCCCGCCCGGCACCCGCCGCCGCGCCGCCATGCGCGCCACCCGCACCGCCAGGTCACTCGGGGGCGAGGTCCGCCTCGGCTTCAACGCAGAAGGTGCCCACAGCCTCGTCGACATGCAGCAATGCCCGGTCTTGCACCCGCAGCTGTTCGCGCTGGTTGCGCCGCTCAGGCAGCTGCTCGGCCCGCACCTCAAGGAACGCTCGGCAATCGGCATCACCATGACGCGCACCGACTCCGGCGTCGACCTGCTGCTTGCAAACCTCCAGGCCGACAGCCTCCCGCTGATCGAGGGCCTCACCAGTTTCGCCCGCGCCCACGGCCTCGCCCGCCTCTGCGTCGAGGGCCCGATGGGCGTCGAAACGCTCGTCGCAGCTGCCGATCCCGCAGTCCGGCTCGGCGGTGTCCCCGTCACCTTGCCGCCGGCCGCCTTCCTGCAGGCAACCGCCGACGGCGAAGCCGCTTTGATTGCAGCCGTTTCCGCCATCGTCGGCAATGCAGGGCGCGTTGCAGACCTGTTCGCCGGCAGCGGCACCTTCGGTTTGCCGCTGTCGGCCACCGCGCAGGTCGAGGCGGTCGACGGCGCAGGCCCCGCCATCCGCGCGCTCGAGGCTGCCGCCCGTCGCGCCGGCCGCCCGGTCACCGTCCAGCACCGCGATCTCTTTCGCCGCCCCCTCACGACCCAAGAGCTCGCCCCCTTCGACGCCGTCGTCATCGATCCCCCTCGCGCCGGCGCCATCGTCCAGACAGAACAGCTCGCCGCAAGCAAGGTGCCAGTCATCGCCGCCGTCAGCTGCAACCCGGCCACGTTCGCCCGCGACGCCGGGCGCCTGGTAGCAGGTGGCTACACGCTCCACCGCATCTGGCCCATCGCCCAGTTCCGCTGGTCAACGCATGTGGAACTGGTCGCTGAATTCCGCCGATGAACGCAGTTCTTCCACGTTGGAAGTCCTCGCAATTGCATTGCCAGCAAGACACCGAAGAATGCATCGTGAACAACTTTGAACAAAAATGGAATCTTTCCATCTGAGCGCCAGCTGGAAAGGAGGTGATCGAATGGCAAAGGAAACCAAAAGCTTCCCGATCGGCCGCAATGCTGAAACTGGAAAGCGTGGTTCGGTGGAATACGCTCGTGCCCATCCGAAGGAGCATGTGGTCGAACGTATGCCGAAACCCGGCCGAGGGGACAGCAAGTAGTCGTGTGCCGATGCTGATAGCATC
>BBPE01000100.1_pt1 | contig 20830 bp, 29 predicted proteins | sample 1344301 | NCBI WGS metagenome assembly BBPE01 (sample SAMD00019089, study PRJDB2971) | groundwater metagenome | isolation source: The Cedars highly-alkaline
CTTTAGATGGAGGCCATTTTTAATCACAAAAAACAAATATAAATTTTTCACAAATACAAACATAAACTTTTTTAGCTTGGGGATACCGCAAGCGGCCTTGCAATAGTGCAAAAAAAGCAGCCCAAATACTCAGGCTGCTTTTCTAAAAATTGTTCAATCAAAACGTGTATAGAAGCTACCCGATTCGAGCGATGCTTAGATAAGCGTATTGCAAAGGCCCGAACCCGCTGCCTACTGCAAAAACAATAAGCCTAACCCTCTGCCCTGCTGCAAGCTTTCTCACACAAGAAACAGTTTCCGAGCCTTGGATAAAGGCTATATTTCTTACTGAAGCGGCTATATTTACCCACGCCGTGCCGTTGAAAAACTGAAAAGCAAACTCAAAACCCCCAGTGGTAACTTCTAAATCAAGTCTTCCAGAGAAATGAAAAGAATAAATCCCTGCTCTCTGAGCTGTAAACTCCCCATTTGCAGGGAGAAATTCATTAAGGTCGTCAATTTCAGATGTGAAGCCGACAAAATTACCCCCAACAGAAAGTGTTTGTCTGGTTGTTCGCTGCGCTGCGACGTAACTTACTTTTCCTGCATTCAACCCAAACCCGGTTACATTAAACTCATTTGTATCCTGATTCCTCACCACATAATGCAAGCGCTTCTCTACCCCATTGGCTCTAACGGTAATAAAATCGCCCACAGCAGGCAAGATAGTGGTGATTTCGGCATTAAACTCGCGCTTGGTGGTTTTGGAAAGGCTGTCTTCTAAGTGAGGCCGGGTATCGTTTTCTATCACAGCACTTGCCTTGATATAGCAAGGAAAGGTAAGCCCGGTGGCCGCGGCAAGCTCTCTGATTTTGCCGTCTAAATACACCAAGCCTGCCGAAATATTTGCTCCCGACACATTGCAACCGCTCAATACTACGCCGCCTGTATCGGCATATTGGTTTTCAATCGCCTTGAAAAGCTCGCTTTGCTGCAGCTCGTCATCTTCAATATAAAAAGGCTGCCCGCCCGAATTGTACTTAATCTCCTTCATTTTCTTGCTCTTTAAAGGTTATACACTCTCTATGTTAAAAGTTTTGCCGGCTATTTTGTAGCGATTCACCAATCTGTTAATATCGGCCACAATGCCCGAATCAGGCACATAGCGATACAGAAAGTAGGGGAAATAGTAGGCATTTGCATCGCTCTTTACTTTGGCTCTTTCGCTTTCCAAAAAGGGAATCTTGACCACAAAATCATAAATACTATTATCCGCCCTTGCCGATATATACAGTGGCCGAATGCTACTCAAAACAGTAGGCAGGTTTTTGGATTGCTCAAACTTAAAAAACAACCTTGTGGAGTCGTCCACTATCCTGATACGACGCTCGGCGCTATCGTATAAATCGTTTAGATAAGCCTCCAGTACACCTGCTTGCCCGTTAAGCCTTACTTCCAATCGCGCAAAACCTATAAAGAGCAGAAAAAACTGCTTTAGGTTTTGCATAGACTCAAACAAAGCCTTGAGCCAAGCCAAATGCAAAGGCTTGCGCAAGCCGACAGGCAAATACTGCTCTATGAGCTTGTGTACGTCAAAATCAAAAATCATATATTGGTCATTGTGTAGTTATTCGCCAAATCCTCACTATCAAAGCTAAAGTAGCCGCTTCCTGCCGTGTAGCGCCCGCCCGCAACAGGCACACCATTGGCAGCAATACTATTGATAAGCACATCAGCCACGCCTTGCTCTTGGCGGCATCGGGCTATCAAATCATTGAAGACCAACTGCCCATCAAAGGCAATACTTTGGATATACGCCCGAATGGCTGCCTTTACCGCATCTCTGGCAGCGGTTTCGCTTACTTCGCTGTAAAATATTTCAAGATTGACCAAAACAGCCTCCGCAGGCAAATTCACAACAACAAGCCCTACGCCGGCAAACTTTATCTTGTTGATATAATTCACAAAGCTCGCCTGCTCAGCACTGGTGAGCTGCATAGGCGGCTCGCCTTTGGCTACTTTTATGGCAACCCCGGTACCGGTTTCTATGGCCGAGGCCCTTGTAATAATTTGCTTAGCAGCATCTTGCACATCATACTCGCCCAAACTATCAAGCGTATCGCCGTTCTGAAAAGCCTTGGCCTTGCCCACATACCAAGAGAGCGTGCCCGCTCTGCTTTGTTCGATGGTATCATTGATTTCGGTTTTAAAAATGTCAAACAACTGCTCTAATTGGTTCTGCACAAAAGCCACCAAGTCAATCCACAGCCGCCAAAGCGCCGTTTGGCTGCCGCTATTCAAGGCTGATAGCGTAGGGTCGTTGTTTTTTACCCTGTTTATCTCTGCCTTTATTTCTTGTACTGTCCTTGCCATATCTATCTGCTTACTACGATTATCTTGTTGCTCCTGAAATACTGCACTACCTCTTTTTTGAGTATCATGCCTTCATCTATCTCCAGCCTGTCGCCTGCTTGCAGCTCGTGTGTGATAGAGATACCGTTGCGCTGCGCCAAGGCCACCAAGCCCGTTACATCGCCCAGCTCCTGCAAGGCAATGTCCATCAAAGTTTGTCTATCTTGTACCGTGTAAGTCATTGCTTTATTTTTGAGTTGCTCAAATCCCCTTCTTGCGTAAGCCCCAAGGTAGCCTGTGTATTGGGTGGCACCAATGCGATAGTATTGCCCTGCGGGTGGGTGTGATTGTGGGTTTTGTAATGGTTTAATAGCGCATTAAAGGCCTGCTCAATAGCGTTTAAACGGCTTTTAAGCAGCTCTATTTCCACAAGCTTGCCCTTCTCTCCCTCAAAAAACACAAGCTGCTCCAGCTTGCTTGCCTTTAGCACAAAGTAGCCCTGCGATTGCGAAAGCCGCGCCACTATCACCCAGCTCTCCAGCGCCGGAACAGCCACGTAGTCGCTTTCTTCAAAAGGCGAAAGCCGCACATCAAACAAGCGCAAATCTTCATTCTCAAGGGGCTGCACATCGCAAAGCCCCTCCGAGAGGCTTACCTCTACCACCTTGGCCAAAAACAAGCTGCCCGCCTGCTCTTGTCCGAGCTGCGCAAATGCTTTTTTGATACTTTCATACTTCGCCATATTCAGCTTATTTTTCGTCCTAATTCCACCTCTCGCCGAAAGCCGCTCGTGTCGAAGCGCACTTTGGTCGCCTCTGTCAAGTAGCGGGCTTTGGGGCGCTCGCTGTATCTGTCGTCTTGCACTTCGGCGCTCATACCATGCACACAAACAGGCAGCCCAAAGCCCGTTATTTTACCCCGATAGCCCTCATATTTGTACTTTTGCAAGTCGGCGGCAGCGAGCTTTCGGAGCGCTTCTTTGTCGTTTATTTTGTAATAAAACAACGTCCGCTCCTCGCCATCGCTATCACCCGCCTCTGCTTCTATTTTGGTATTATTGCTCAAGAAGCTCACCGCTTTGGCCTTTAGGCGCACATCCTCCGCGCGTATGTAGGCAAGGTCTTCCGATACAATATTGCGTAGCAGATTATAAGCCACTGCCCGCTGCTGCAAGTCGGCCTCCAAATAAGGCAGGCCTACATACAAGGTTTTGCCTCTAAAGTACACCGCCAAGCCGTATTTTTCGCGCAGCTCCGCCAATACCTGCGCCTTGGTAGCCTTGTTGATTTGGAAATTGTCAATCACAATGGCGGGCAGGTTTTCGCCCAGTTGCACATCCGGCACCAGCTCCCTGAGCAAGGCCGCTATACTGATGCGCTTGTAGCTCTTGCTGATGCTTCCGGCGCGCCGAAGCTGATACATTTCATCTTCGCAACGCAGCTCCACACCAAACTTTGGCTTTATCTCTGCCACATAGCCCTCAAACTCCAGTTGCTCTTCAAAGCCCTCATAGCGCAACCACACACGCACCGGCAGGCCTGTTTTCAGTATTTGCTCAAGGCTTACAGGCTCTCGGCTTTCTCCTTGCCGCAACACACCCCGCCCCGGCAGCCGCAATACCGCCTTGCTTCCTTCGCGCCAAGAACTTTCTATCTCAATGCTTTCGCAAGCACCAAAGCGAAAACCTCCTATTTCTATGCGACATTTGGGGGAATAAGCCATTATAATCGTTAGGTTAAATTAATACACCACATCAATCTCTATTTGCCCACCCTCTTGTATACGCAATGTGCGCAATACACCTCCGTCGGCGGCAAACTGCTTGGCCACCTCGTGCTTGAGACCCACCAAAGAGCCCTCCGAAAGCAGCCAATTTATCAAGCCCACGCCCATCAAAGGACTTGCCCGCAGCTCGCCTTTTTGAAAAAGCAGCAGCAAGCCTATGCTCTGGGCGGTAGCATCGCCCAAAACAAAGTCGCCCTGATTCAGGAGCAAGTCGTTTTCGCTATCAAGCAAAATATCACGCATTCGACATCTCTATTTCAATGGGTACATCATCGCAAGCGCTCAGCTCAAAAGGCAACACGTTTACCATGCCTGCCGCTTCGGGTATTTTCAGACTTTTGATAACAATATTGTGAATATCCCACATGCGCAAATAGTCGTTTTCTACTTGCAAGGCCCTGTTGGCATAAAAAAAGCGCTTCAAGGCAAGCAAGCCCTCCTCAGGAAACTCCTCTTCTCCCATCAAAAAGCCCCGAATACTTATCTCGTAGTTTTCGATGGAGATAATTTCTATCACGGCCTTGTCTTTTCCTGCAAGCGAGGTGCGCACAATGTTTTTTTGCACCGAAAGCCCCACAAGGCAATGCGGCAAAAGCAGCTCCTCTTCCGTAACGCTGTCTTTCAGCAAAATATCGCCCAGCGCAACGCGCGACGGCTCGCCGCCAAAAGCAAAAGCCCCCTCAGCAAAGTCTGCTTTTTCCAATATGCGCAAATTGGGGTAGGGCAAGCGCACAAGCCCCCGTGCAATCGCCTCCGACAAGGCAAGCACATCGCTGCCTACGCGGTAGGCTGCACCTTTGGCGCTTTGTAGGGCGATATTTTTAAGGTCAAATCGAAACATCTCTAAGCATATTGATTGGCACTGTTTAATACTCTTTGCAACTCTTCTATTACTACCTCTCGCATTCGCTCTGCGCCTTCTCCTATACTTTGGCTCTGAATCGTAAGCCCTTGCACAAGCGCATCTAAGGTAATATTGATGTTTACGGGCTTGCTGCCGCCGCCGCTCACGCTTTGCAAGCCGGAGGCTATCGGGCTGCTTGGGCTTGTAGGCACAGGGCTATCGGGCTGCCCAAAGACAGCCTCCAGCTCCTTGGGTTTTTCCATAAGTGCCTCCAAAGGGTTTTCGGTCTGGAAGTTGGCTACCCCCTTGTCAAAGCCTTTTTTGTAGGCAAGTGCCACTTTAGCACCCAGCGTTTCGTAGTTTTTGCCTGCCTTGTCCAGCATCTTGAGGCCGCCTTCTACAATGGAGTAATCCATCTCGATAATGCCCCTCAGAAGCTCGCCAATACCCCCAAAGGTATCGGAGGCAATCTCAAGCATGCCCCCAAAAATAGCCTTTACCGACTCCCACAAGCCAAACAAAAAACCCCGAAAGCCCTCAAAATTATTCCACATATACACCACCGCCAGCGCCAAAGCTACTACCAAGCCAATTACAAAACCGATAGGATTGGCAGCCAAAACAGCATTCAAACCCCTAAAAGCCCCCGAAGCCAAGGCCGTAACAGCAGCCAACTTGGCCTTGGCAGCAGCCAGAAGTGTCGTGCTGATAACGCCCCGCATCATCCAAGCATATTGCAATATCGCCACCAGCTCAAGGGCTTTCATCCAAAGTACCACAAAGGCCAATGCGCCACCCAGCAATATGAACCACTTTTGGTTTTCTTGCACAAAAGCCAAAAGGCCGGAAAAAACATCTCTTAGCAATGACAAGCCTTCCGAAAATACCGACAAGCCCGTATTAATAATAGGCAATACCAGCTCGCCCAGCGATAGCGCCACAGATTGCAGCTTGTTCCAAGCCTTTGCAAGCTCATTGCTGGTGTTGCCCGTAAGCCCGTAGGTGCGCTCCAGCTCGCCCGATGCCTCTGAGGTTTGTCGAATTTTATCGGCCAAGCCTTCGGCATCTTTGGCCAGCAAGCTAAAAAAGGCTGTCGCCTCTTGGTCGAGACCCAGCTTGCCCATAAAGGCCATTTCTTTTTCGGCATCACCGCCAAATTTTGCAAATTGACTTTGCAAATCTTTGGCAATCTCGGGCAGCGTACGCATTTTCTTGGTGAGCGGGTCAATCACCTGCACGCCCATCTTTTGCAATTTCTCGACACTGGCGGCATTATTGAGCGTTTTGAGGCCGTTTTGAAGCAGCACGGTTGTTTGTGTTGCATCTGCTCCCTTGGTAGTCAAGAAGGCAAAAGCGCCTCCTACTTGCTCCAAAGGGTTCACAAGCGCCCCGGTATTGGCCAGCACCTTGGGCATGTAAGAGGCCAGCTCGGTCATCTCTACCTTGCCGGCATTCATTGCCCGAAACATCACATCAAAGGCATACTCCGCCTTGTCTGCCGATAAGTTTACAGCGCCCAAGATGTTGGTTACAGCATCGGCAGCAATGTTAATATCCACAAAGCCCGCCTCGGAGGCTTTCAGGGTAGCAGGAAATATCTGCAAGGCCCTATCAGCATCGCCCACTGCCGAAAGCACCTTGTTGAAGGCTACCGGAATATCGGCAAGCGGCACAATAGAGTCCTCTCCATAGCTGATAAGTTTTTTGCCAAGCGCATCAAGCTCGCCCTGCTGAAGCTGGGCGGTAGCATTCACCTGCGCCATCCCCTTCTCAAAAGAAAGCGCCACGGTAGTAGCTTTGGCCACGGCAGCGCCGCCCACCACAAAAGGGTTGGCCAGAAGCTCTGCCCCGGGCATTTGCTCACGCACGGCAGCAAAAGCGTTTTTGAGCGGATTGCGCCCGTTTACACTTTGCAGGCGCTCTACCTCTCCGCCAAGGCGTTTGATTTCGCTGTTGTACTGGCGAATCTTGGAGAGATTTTCGGCGGGAATCAGGTCGCGCTCTTGCTGCAAAAGGTCTATTTTTTGTTTGAGCGACACCACGCTGCCCCCAAAATCTTTAGAAACTTGGTGTAGTTTTTGCGTCTTTTTGCGCAGCTCTTCAAACCTTGCCGAAGCTTCAAGGCTTTTGCCTGTAAGCTTTTGCAAGGCTCCGGAGGCTTGGTCTTTCAAAGAAAGGGTATATTCTAAAAGATTGCTCATGACGCTCTTGTATCTACTGCTTGGGGTGTATGCCTTGGGTTTCTTGTCGCTCAGATTCGCCCAAAAAATCCCTTTGTTTTTGCAATACCTGCTTTTGCCTTGCGCCTTTTTGGTGCTTGCGCCTCGGGCTTTTGTGCTGGCCTATAAGCAGGGGCACAAGGCTTTGGCTATTACAGCAGGCTTGGTATGCTGTCTGCTTTTGGGGCTTATCTTGCTTTGGCTTATTTTGCCTGCGCCTCTTGCTTACGCAACCATTGCAGCGCCTTCCACGAGGTAGCCCATTCTTCGTCAGAGAGTGCATCAGGGTCTATGCTGGTGTAGTAGCGAAGCTGAATATTTACTTGGTCTATCCAAGATATTTCGGCTTCTTCTACAACTTTTTTAGCTCTCCCTGCTTTATCTCAATCAGCTCCGCCAACTGCGCACTGGCACTCAGGAAATAGTCGTCGTCATCAATCAGCTCAGTGTCGCCGGCAAGCATACAATTCTTGAGCAAGATTTCATTGGCGCGCAGCGGGTCTTTTTGCGACACACTCATAAAGGCCGAGAGGGTCTTGCGGTCAGGTTTTTTGCAAAGCCCCGACTTGTCTTCTACGCTTATCCAATACAAAGCCCCATGCTTGGCGCGCAGTGCTGCCAGTAGTTTTTCGTCTGCCTCTCCTTTTCGGAGCGCTTCCCAGAGCAAGCGCTCCTGTGCTAAATCTTTTTCTTTCATTGCTTTGCTTTTTTAAACATTGTACTCTATTTCGCGAATCGAAATAGGCAGCTCTATTTCGTGTGCCGTTTCGTTGGGCTTGTAAGATTTTTTCACGCTCGTAAAGCGTACCCCTTTCAGCTTGTCGGTGCGCAGTATGTCGTTGGCATCGAGCCTTGTTACAAGAATCTCAAAATCTGTAATACTCACAAGGCTTCTCCCTTTCGGGATACTGTCTTGGATAGCGTCGTACTCGTCGTATATCAGCATCAGCGTACCCTGATACTCGCTACGGCCTTTGATTACAGCAAAGGGGTCCTTTTGCCCAAGCACATGCACGGGCGTGGACTCGGCGGTCTCCTCATAGTCGATACCTGTGCAGCCTGCTACTACTTTTCCGGCCAGTACAAGCTGGATGTTTTCGGTTGTGTACTTGCTCATATTTAAGATAAGTTAGGGTTGAGGTATTGCAGAGTAGCCTCTAAGGTTTTGGCAAGCCCAAAAGGAGTAATCTGCACCAATTCTTGTATCTTTCCGGTGGCCAGCACATCTTGCTCCGGGTTCACAAACACCTCTACGGCTACGATTTCGCCGCGCATTTCTTGTTCTATGGCGCTTTTGGCGCTTTGCTCTAAGTTTTTAATCACAATAGGCGAAAGCTTGCCGTCGGCAGCGATGGCGATTTCATCAAGCAGAAAGTCAAGGTAGTTGCGGCGCGCAATGCGAGCGGCTTTCTGAATTACCCTTACGCGCTCTATTTCTGTATAGTCGGAAGTGGCCGCAGCACAGGTGTTGCCGCTTACAAAATACCAACCCGAGCGCCCCGCATGGCTCACAAAGAAATTGTAGCCTTTGAGATAAAAGGCATCTTGCTCCGTTTCGCTCAGAGCGCTCACTAATCGCCCGTCGGAGAGCCCGGCAATCTCAATGCCCCGCATAGCGCCATCTATTACCCTGCCCGCATTGCGTTGCACAGGCACAGCAGCAAGCCTTCCGAGTAGGTAGCCTGCCTGTGCTGCCTTGGCAGCTTTGGCAATGCCCGCTGTTGCCAAGGCGCTCATGCGTGCTTGGCTTTGCCCTACCATTACGGCTACATTGGGGGCATTTTGGAGGCGCAGGTCTTCGGCCAAGGCCGCCGATGCGTCAAAATCTCTGCCTTCCAACAAGAAAATTACAGGCCTGAAGTAGCCAAACTCCTCTACCGAAAGCGCTTGCGCCAAGGGAATAGCATCGAGCGTGTCGTCAAAATCATCGATAGCAGGGTTGCTCACTGCGGCCACCATTTTAATAGCGCCATTTTCGGCTTTTAAAGCAGCTTTGAGCTCATCGTTTTGCACGGTAGCATCGGTAAAGAAAGCAGGCAGCGCAGCCGCCAAAACCACCAGCACATACAGCACTGTACCCGCGGGCGCATTGGCGTAAAAATCCTTGATATGCTCCCATGCAAGCGCTTGCTCGGCAAGGTCGTTTTGGGCGGTAAAGCCTGCCGCCTCGGCATCGGAAAGCGCCAAAAACTTGTGCGTTTTTTTGCCGGAAAGCCGAGCGCTAATATAGGTGCCCGGCACCCCTATTACCAGCAAGCTTGTGCCGTCGGTGGCAGAAGCAAGCTGCCCAAGCGCTCCGTCGGCTATTTTAATGTTTACGTTTGGTCTTGCCATTGATTTTTGAATTAAAGATTGCTACTGAATGGAGCTTGTTGCGATGATGTCAGGCTGTGCCTTTTGAGGCATCACTACTGCTTCTTGGTCGTAATACTCGGCCTCAAAGCTGATTTTGTAAGCGCGCAAATGACTGAAAGCGCCTTGGCGCGTAATGTTGGTGCGCCGAAGAGGCCCCCTCAGAAGACCTCTGGCATTAAAGCCTTGCAAGGCTACATATACCTCTTGCAGAAAATCGAGGTAATCAAGCACCTTGTCATCTGTACTTCCTGCGTGCGTGTCGCCGATTACCTGCATTACGCAATATACCTCCAGCGAAAGGTTGATGATTTGCTTTTGACTGCCCAAATGCGCATTGCGGCACTCAAGCGAAAAGTCTAAAAACACGGCAGGAAAGAAAAGCCCGTACTCGGGGTCTTCGCTTTGCTCATTCCACAAATCCACAAAAACATCGCTTCCCAGCTCCGCTTGGATTTGCTCGACAATCGCTACGTACAAGGCTTTCATTTCGCTAAAAGAACGCCACCCACGAAACCAAGCACAGAACCGACTGGCAAGAGCCACCTATTTCGCTTCGCTTTTCGCTGGAGCGAAATATTTTCGCTCGCTCTTTCGCTCAATTCTCGCTCGTAGCTGTGCTGTATTCGCTGGTATTCGCTGATTTCCGCTACTTGCGTTTTATTAAGTCGCTCCAGCGTTTTTACTTTTTGCTCATAAATGCTCAGCCGGTTTTGCTGCACCCGCACCAGCGAATCGCAGGTTTGTTGCAGCAAAACCACTCCTTCATACATGGGCAGCGGGATGGCCACAAAAGCAGCGGGCAATTCCCGATAATCGAAAGGCTTTTCCCAAAGCCGCACTTGTCCTTTAGCGCTTGTCGCGAAGCTCATCAAGAGCAGGCAAAGCATAGCGAATACGATATTCTTCATATTGATTTAGAACTTTGAAATGTTGCACTTGAATTTTGGCCTGCTCTACCTCTAATTGCAGATAGGCAAACCTCAGAGAATCTACCACATGTTGAAGTTCCCGAATTTTGAGTTCGGCCTTCAGGCGCTCTCGGCGCTCAGCCTGGTATTTCTTCTCGTAAGGATACTCACAAGCAGAAAAGAGAAACAAAGACACCAGTGCGATGCTCAGCACTTTCCCCGCGCCGCCATCCTTGTCTTTTCCATAGAGCAAGAAGGGTACTACCACCAGCAGCACAGGGAGCGTGTCCTGAAACTTGATAGAGTCCCAGTATTCGGGCAGCACAAAACAGGCCACCAGTACCAGCAAGCCTATCACCAAGCCCAGATAGGTGCTTTTGAGGTGAGATATAATGTTTTTCGGATTGAAGCTCATCAGTCTATTTGGTCTATTAATTTGGCTTTTAAGAGCGCATTGAAAATTGCCTTGTGGTTTTTCTCAATGGTTTTTTTGATTTCGCTCAAAGAAGAATGAATACCTTTTTCAAGCATTTCAATTTCTGTCTTGCGCTTGGCATTGGCCAGCTTGAGGTAATTTACTTCGTTTTGAAGGAGTGCAGCCTTGGAGCTGATACGCCATACAAACACCAGCATTCCTACCACCACCGTGCCCACGCTTACTATCAAGTGCCACAACTCCACTACTGCACCCATCAAAACACCTCCTTTTCTACCCTGAGCATCGCTTGGAGCGTAGCCTGCGCAAAAAGCTCTCTGTAATTGGCATCAAGAAGCAGCTTGGCGTCCTCACGATTAGTGAAAAACAGGTTCTCTACAAGCACAGCAGGCATGTGTGTAGCAGCAAGTACATAAAAGCCTGCCTCCCAATCAATATCGCCATCGCTCATGTCCACCCTGTACAGCACCTTGTCGCGGAAAGTACTGCCCAATACACCCTTTTTTACCTCTTGGTGCCAAATGGTGGCAATAGAGTCGGCGAGTGTTTTGCCGCGCGATGTCCAGAAGGAAATGCCTCTGGGCCTTTCGCCTTGCCCCTCCGACCGCATTCCAAAAGCGTCGGAATGAAAGGATAAAAAGACAGACTTTTTGCCTTTTGCAAGCGCTTGCCGATGAATTGCATTGGCTTGTACACAGCGGTCTTCCAGCGAGTTGTCATTGCAATAGTGGTACACCTTGGCCACCTCAAAGCCCGCCTGCGTAGCCAGCTCCACAAATCTGTCGGCAATGAGGCGATTAATCACCCCTTCGCGTATCTCGAAGTCAAGCTTGCCGTTTTCATCCAAAAAGCGGTAAAGCTTCCCGATATGGGGCGGCGTAAGATACTTTCCCGTAACGGGGTGGTTGCCACCGTGCCCTGCGTCTATTATCAATACAATCTTCTTTTCCATGGCTTTTTACTTTTTGGCGGCAGGCTTCTTGGGCTCTTCGGTGTCTTCGGTCTTCGGGGCAGGCCTTTTCACCACTTCCACCTTGAGCTGATTGGCCGTGGCATACTCTTCGGCCTGATGTCTGTTTTTTTCCAAAAACACCATCTCGCCCACTTGGAGCAGCGTCTGCTCCTTGGGGTACAGTTGAAAATACTCTTGAATATTGGTCATTGCATTAGGGGTTAAGGATTGAAAACTAAGCGGCGGAATCCTGCACAATGGCCACAATGCCCGCAGCACCGGCACGGCGCTTTCTGCCACCGGCACGAAGCAGGGCCGAATACACATCGCCGTAATAAGTAGCCTCACCAATTGATTCAAAGAACATGGTAGTGCCCAGCGAAAGCGCTACGGAGTTTTTGTGCCAGCACATCGCTACATCTCTGTCGGTGGTAGCGCCGGCAGCACCTATTGCCTTAATCACATTACTGCCATTGTAGGTGGCTGTATAAGAGCGCTCCAAAATCTGGAAGCCGTAGAGCTTGGCAATCACGCCGTTTTTCATATCCAACTCCATTCCCACGTCGCGTTTCTTGAGGTCGGGGTCGTCTTGCAACTGCCCCAGCAGCTCGCTGGAAAGCAGCGCATAGCGGTCTTCTTTAGGAATATCCTGCTTGTTCATCAGCGTTTGGGCGCGCTTCAAATCCTCTTTCGTAAACAACTTTCTGTTGCCTGAAGCCACGGGCAAGTGCGCCCCCACAGCCGCACCGGTGGTATTGAGTACAGAGGCTGCTGTAATGGCTAAAGAAGGATTGCCCACGCCGCCACTGGCGAAGCCGGCCAGCCAGTTGTAAATCAGTTCTTCGCCTACCGATGAGCGCAAGCCTGCGATATGGTCTTCCAAAATCGAAAGCATCTTATCCGGCGACTCTTCGTATTTCTCAGCTTCAGGAATATGGATAGGGTCGGTGGTGTAGGTATCCAACACGTAGATAATATCCCCATCAGCCCTGCGCACCGCCACAGCCGGAAAAGAGTTGCGGTTTTTGACCACAGTGGGCTTGGCTCCCGCCTGCGGTATATGCACGAGCGCACCATTCAGCACGTACTCGTCTTCGCGCTTGCAATGGATAAGGTGGTCGTTGCCGGGAAAAAGATTGTTTACAATCGTGCGTTCCCAAAGTTCTTTCTGTACTGCCATCTTGTTTTTTTGGTTTGAAAATTAGTTTTTAACTCCTTCTTTGAGCTTTTGCCACTCTTCGGGGTGTGTTTCTTTGAGTGCAGCAAGGAAGGCGCTGTCTTGCACCCACCAGTCGGCATAGCTGCGCTTGGGGTGCGCATGCAGCTTCTCCAAAAGCGCCTCCGGCTGTGCTTTTTTACCCTTCAGGCTTTCTAAGACCATCTCTACGGTAGTAGCTCCTCTTTCGAGGTTTTCTACCTGCTCTTTGTAGTTTTTCAGGTCAGCCTCCAGCTGCGCTCTCACTTGCGCCTCTTTGCTGAGGTTTTCCTGCAAGGCTTGCAGTTGCATTTGCATTTCCTTGGCAGCCTCTTGCATAGCGTTGGCTATCTGAAGCTTTACTTCGTCATCAAGTTTCATTGTATCTAAGGGTTTAAAAAAGTTACTTACTTGGCCGGCGCTGAGCTGCACCATTTCGCCCTTCTCATTCTCGGCGTATAATCTCACCTCCAAGGCTTCAGGGTTGGAAGGCATATCCACGATAGAAACCTCATAAAGCTCGCAATCTACGACAGTCGGATAGCGCTGCCCGGGAAGCATCAAGGCGGGGTCTTCGGAAGTGGCCAGTATCCTGATGCCGATACTTACGGCTGTCAAAATGCCATCTTCTATGTCGTTTTTCACCCTTTGCCCCAGCTCATTGCGAGAAAACTGAATACCTTTCAGGATAAGCTTGCCGCCTTCTACACGCACCTCAAGCCATTTGCCGGCAAGCCCCCAGTGCCCGGCCAAGCAAATCGGGTTCTTTTTGAAGCGCTCCAAGCGGATGCCCGCAGTGAGCACACGAAACCCGTGGTCATTGAGGCCTTCGGTACTGGCGATAAATTCTTTTTCGATTACATTCTTCTCCATTCCTTTTTTTTGAAAAATTACGCCCAATGGCTTTGAGGCCAGCAAATAGCAAAAAGAACACGGATTAGAAAAACTGCTCGCACACCCAGCTTTGTTTTTTCAAAGCTGGGTTCCACAAGATTTTGTACTTGCCTATTTATTCATGTCTTTTTGCAATAAAAAGAGGCCAATATGAACAGAGAGAGTGTTGAGTACAAAAAGAAGATAGCAAAGGATTACTACATGTTTGACACTTTCTCGCAAAAGGAAATTGCGGGCAAGGTGGGCGTAACTGAACAAACCATCTCGAAGTGGAAAGAGGAGTACAAATGGGAAGAACTCAGGCAGGAGACACTCAAAACTGCCGACAAAGCGATTCTCAACCACGCCAAGCTGGTAGATGCCTTCTCGAAGGAGCTGGAAAAAGACGAGCCGGATATTGACAAGCTTACCAAGCTCAATGCTTTGATAGAAAAAACACAGGCCAAAAACAGTATTGCAGGCGAGATTGAAAAGGTGGGCATTGCCATGATTCAATTCTTGGAAGAAACAATGCCCGAGAAGCGAGATTTCTACTTGGATTTCTTTAGAAGCTTCGCCGAATGGTACGACAAACGGTAGCACCGTTTAAAGCCTGTTTAATCTCGTTTAATTTGAACGTTCTCTCTTTTTTCTACTCCTTATACCTTTCGCAAACAGCGTGTCTTAAAAGAGCTAAAAATGGCTAAAAAACAAAACCATATCAACCGACTGCTTTCTACTATCGAGAAGGTGCAAAAAAGAGCGCAAGCGCCTTCTTGCTTGCTGCCTGCTGCCAACATCGCCGAATACAAAAAAACACTGTCAGTACCGCAAGAAGGCATTTTTGACAGCACCGCTTCCGTAACACTCTTCCTCTCGGGGCAGGGCGGTGGCAAAACCTATCTGGCAGGCGGTATCTCTGCGGAGAGAATACAAAACTTCCCTGATGCCAGAGGGATGATTTGCGCCAACACCTATTTGCAGCTTACCCAATCCACGCTCTTTCGCATCAGAGAGGTATGGAAAGCCTTTGGCTGGCTGCAATACAACGAATACACAGGCGAAGGCGACTACGTGGTGGGCATCAAGCCGCCCAAGGAGTTTAATACCGCCTCGCACAACTACGACCGCTACCACAATATCATCAGCTTTCGCAATGGCGCAGTCATATACTACGGCTCTCTCGACAACTACAAGGCGCTCGACGGAAAAGAAGTAGCTTGGGCGATATTGGACGAAACCAAAGACACCAAGGAGGATGCCGTAAAAGATGTAATCTTAGGCCGCTTGCGACAGGTCAGCTCGATGGGCTACAATCCACTACTACTCATTACCTCGCCTGCCAAAGAGCGCTGGCTCAATGAGTGGTTCAGCTTGGAAGACTACGAAACCGAAATCAAAACCAGTATCTTTTCTGAGACTACCTACTTCAAAAAGGATATTGACAACAAGCGCGTGGTCATTGCCAGTGCCTACCACAACGCCCGCAACCTGCCGCCCGACTACCTTGCCAACCAAAGCAAAAACCTTTCTGCCGGAAGGCAAGAAATGCTTATCTACGGAAGTCCCTTTTCACGCTCAGGGGGCGAGTTTTACAAGGGTTTCGACCGCAACAAACACGTGGGCGAGGCTGCTTACAACAAGGATTTGCCCTTACATATTAGCTTCGACTTCAACGTAAACCCCTATATCACGCTGTGTATATGGCAAATGGTGCTTACAGAAGACTGCAAGGAGCTGCGACAGATTAATGAAATCTGCCTGGGCAATCCCCGTAACAATACCATTGCCTTGTGCAGGGCATTTGTGAGGGAGTACCAAGGGCATCAGGCGGGCGTGTTTGTGTATGGCGACCCATCAGGAAAACAAAGAGACACCCGCACAGAGAGGGGCTACAACGACTACACGCTTATCGCCGGAGAGCTGCAAAGCTTCAAGCCTGTTTTTAGGGTAGAGCAAAAGGCCCCGGCGGTGGTGATGCGCGCCAACTTTATCAACCAAATCTTTGAGCAGGCGCTCTATGGCATTCATATCACTATTAACAAAAAGTGCCAACACACCATCGCCGACTACACTTACCTGAAGGAGGCCGCCGACGGCACCAAGCACAAGGAGCGCAGCACCAAAAACGGCGTGAGCTTCGAGAAGTATGGGCACTGCTTTTCAGGCGAAACGCTCATTAGGACTAATCAAGGAGATAAAGAAATTAGACTTATCAAAGTTGGCGATATGGTACTTACGCGCAAAGGCTATCAAAAAGTTTTGCGTACTTATGACAACGGAATACGCACGGTGCGCAAATATCAAATAGGCAGCACAAGAATTACTTGCACAAAAGACCATCTTTTTTTTACTAAAGAATTTGGGTTTAAGAGAGTGTCCGAATTAATGGGATTGGCTACTTTTTGTATATTACAAGAAAAATCAAGTCAATGGAAAGAGAAGTTATTACCTATAACTATAACGGATTTAGGTTTGCCAGATACCCGCAGTCAAAAAGGCGAACAGACCGCGTTTATTACACAGGGTGGGTCAAGATTGAAAACGAGCGCAGAAAAATCAGATACCACGTCTATAAATACATGCTCGAAGTGGGCGCTATTGCCAAAGGTTGCCATATTCACCATTTGGACGGCAACCCAAACAACAACGATATTTCAAACCTTGTCTGCGTTAGTCCAAAGGCTCATGCCAAAGAGCATTATGATTCAGTTGGCGAAGAAGAAAAAGAAAAAAAGACCGCAATTCTTCTCTCTAAAGCCATTCCAGCATCAAAAAAATGGCACAGCTCAGAAGAGGGGCTTGCTTGGCACAAACAACACGGCAAGGCCATTGCAGATAAATACAAAAAAACCATTGCTTGTGCAGAGTGTGGCTCTTTGGCGGAGCGCAGGTCAAGCAGAGGGGCAAAGTTTTGCTCCGACAGATGCCGAAAACGGTCTGCCGCCCGAACATTTCGAGCAAAGAGAAAGGGTTTATGACATTGAAGTAGAGGGCGAACACGAATACTTTGCCAATGGAATATTAGTTCATAATTGCTCCGATGCTAATGACTACCTGCTTACCACTGCCTTCAAGGTGGAGTTTCAAAAATACCTGCGCGGCGGCGAAGACCGCAGGCCTATCTTGTTCGGATTGTTCACCAAAAACTCAAACAGATGATTTTTCTTACCAAAAGCGACTTCGGGGGGCAAATTAAAATACACACCTTAGACAGGGTTGTCAATAATAATGATGCGATACTTGACCAAGTCGAACTCTTTGCGATTTCCGAAATGGAGGGCTTTCTAAGGCCGCGCTACGATGTGGCGGCCATTTTTGCGGCCACAGGCGCAGCCAGAAGCCCCATCATTGTCATGCTTGCGGTGGATATGCTTCTCTACCACTTGTTCAGCCGCCTCAATCCCGACCAAATACCGGACATTCGCACCAACAGGTACGAAAGCGCCATCGAATACCTAACTATGGTGGCGGGCGGAAAGCTCTCGCCCGACTTGCCGCCTCTTGTCAATGAGGAAGGCAGTATTTACGACAAATTTCACATTGGCAGCGATGCCAGAAGACCCGAATAAACACAAGCATTATGGGAATTTTCGATATTTTCAAAAGAAAAGAGCAGCAGTCGGCCACAACGCCAACACCCGTAGAAGTACAGCTTCAGAAAGAAAACGAGGCGCTCAAAAAAGCACTGGTAGAAGACAAGATAAACAGCAAGTCGGAGCTTAGCAGAGACCGGATTTTCCACGAAGACAGCCATATCAAGAAGTGGAAAAACGCCATCGAATACGCTATTACTGCGCCTTACTACCGCAAGCTCCCCCTTACGGAAGTCTGCAATCAGGCTTTGTTTGATGGCCACCTGCGCTCGCAAGTCAATACCCGCAAAAAGGGCACTTTGGCCGAAAAATACGCCTTGCTCAAAGATGGCAAAATAGACAAAAAGCAGAGCGATACCATACAGGCTATCTGGTTTGAGGGCATCATCAAAGCCATTCTCGACAGTATTTTCTTTTGGGGAGCAGGCGTAGAGCTTACCAAAGGCAAGGACGGGCAAATCAAAGCTTACCACATCAAGCCGGCGCATGTGTGCAATCGCCGCAAGATGCTGATTCCTGTACCCGCCTACACCGAAGGAATCCCCTTTGAGGCATTTCTCAATGCCTTGTTTTTTTGCAACGACGAAGAGGAGGGCTTAGGCTTGACAGCTCTGGCGGCACGCTATACCATCTACAAAAGCTTCTCTCTTTCGGACTGGAGCAGGCACTCCGAGCTTTTTGGCACGCCTTTCCTTAAGATGAAAACACCCGTAACGGAGCAAAAGGCACTTCAGGAGCGACACAAGGCGCTCGGCTCTTTTGGGCGCAATGCCTACGTGATACTCGACATGGACGAGGAGCTGGAGGCGCTCGACCCCAAAACGCCCGCCAATCCGCACCAAATGTACCTCGACATGCTCAAAACCTGCAATGAGGAAATAAGCAAAACCATCATCGGACAAACCGGCACCACAGAGCAAAAAAGCTATGTAGGGGCAGCAGAAGTACACGAGCGCATATTAAACTGGTATGTGGAGGCCGATATGCTCTATATACAAAAGGTAATGAACAATCAGGTGCTGCCTTTTTTGGCCAAAAGAGGCTGGATAGCAGAGGGCTATGAGTTTGATTGGCTCTATTTCATAGAAAAAAGAAGCAAGCCTGCTACCAAAGAAGAGCCCGACAAAGAGGATTTGGCTTATGATGCTTTCTTGGAAAGCCTAAAAAAAAAAGCATAAGCCTGCCTGCACTTGCCAAGCTTGCACGAAAGGGTTTTGATTTTAATGCTTTTTGGAGCAATGAGCCTGATTATTACACGCTGTTTAATCACTACTTAAAGGCTTTTCAAAAGCCGCTCAACGACCTCCTGCCCGATAGCAGCAAGCTCAAGAGCAGGCTCAACGAAAACGCTTACGAGTTTGCGCTGGCCAAAACACGAAGCTTCTTGGAGGGTGCAAAAAACGCCACCAAAGAAGAGGCAAAGGCTTTGTTTGGCAAGCTTGGCCGCTATACCGAAACAGAGCAGGTGCAAATCGCCCTCTCGGCGCAGGCTGCCGAAGAGTGGGAGCAGCTCTGGGAGGACCGGGACAATTTCCCAAACCTGCGCTATGTGGCCGTGGGCGATGAGAACACCCGCGAATCGCACAGGGCTTTGTCGGGAATCGTAAAGCCTATCAGCGACCCTTTCTGGAATACCTACTATCCGCCCATCGCTTACCGATGCCGCTGTACCGTAAGGCAGGAATCCGGCGAGGTGGCCATCACCCAAAACCTGCCCAAAAACCTGCCCAAAATAGACAAGGGCTTAGGCCACAATCCGGGCAAGTCTGGCAAAATCTTCGACCTGAAGCACCCTTATTTTGAGAACGCAAGCCAAAAAATACTCGAAAATGTAGCGCAATACGCAAACTATGGCAAGGAATACAAAAGAGCGTATTTTAGTGTGGAAACAGGGGGATATACCGTGAGGCACTCAAAACACAAAGACGAAAAAGCCAAAGAGCACTTAATGATTGCCAAAATACTTAATCAAGAGGTTTCTGCAATCATAGAACTTCTGCCTGTTTCAAGCAAAACTTCTCCAGACCTCACATACAACGGCATAAAAGCGGATTTTAAAAGCCCCAAAGATGCTAAAAAATTAAAGAATTTTGTAAAACGAGGTATCGAGGACGCAAACAAGCAAAGCGAGATGGCCATTTTATACTTGCCCGAAGACTACAACTTTTCAAGCCTTTTAGATGGATTTGAAAAACATATTGAGTTTAAAGAGAAAGATAATTCGGCGATTGAGACTGTTGTTGTGGTTACGCAAAACAAGCTGATGGCCACAATCAAAGATGAAGACTTTAATAATGGCTCTTGGAGAGAGAAGGTTAAGCATTTAAAAAAATGAGCCCGGACGATGCTCCGTCATTCAGACGGTCGCCCAAGGCTCCGCAGCGAACTGCATTACAAATATACAAAATTAAACAGACTAACAAAATAAAAATGCTCCCGTAGGGGAGGTCTTCAAATGCCTCCCGGGAGCGAAGCCCCTTGCGAGGCATTACAAATATACAAAATTTTTAGATATGGCAAGAAATCTCAAAGCTTTATTCGACCTAAAAAGAAAACTGCCGCAGGTGCTCAAGAGCATACAAAAGGATATTGCCGTAGAGGCGCTCAATCACTACAAGGGCAAGTTTACTGAGGGCAATGGCGCTTGGGAGGGCGCAAAATGGCAGGAGCCTAAGCGCAAAACAGAAGGGCCGCAAAAGTACAAAACCGAAGACAAAAACGGCAGGAAGCTCAAAAAACGCAAAGGCTACCTGAAAGGCAGAAGACCCCGCGATGCCACCCGGGCCACACTCGTAAAAACAGGCAAGCTCAGCCGAAGTATTCGCTACAAACTGCGCAAAGACAGTATCTTGTTTTATAGCAATGTGCCATACGCTCGCCGGCACAACGAAGGCCTGAAAGGAATGCCCCAAAGGCAGTTCTTAGGAATGGAGCGCACGCTAAAAGCCAAAATAGATACCATTATCACCAAAGCCCTGCGAAGCCTCTAAGCCAAAAAAACCCTCCCTTAGAAAGGAGGGATTAGGGTCGGTTTGCTGTTTTGCTTGATACGGCGCTCCGTAGAGTTGGTTTCTTTGATGATTGTGCGAATATACTCCGGGTGGAAGCCCGTTTCGATAGAAAGCTGCTCCAGCATATAAGCCGCCCGATAGCACTTCTTTTGTGCCATCTTTTCAAACTTCTTGCGAAGCTCCTCGTTGCGTTTCAGTATGCGCTCCTGACGGGTCATCAATTTTTGTTTAAAACAAAGATAGTGCAAAAACAAAAGAATGCAAAAAATTTACAGTGGCAAAAACATCTGTACTACATCTGTACTACATCTGTACTACATCTGTA
>BBPE01002130.1_pt1 | contig 20702 bp, 13 predicted proteins | sample 1344301 | NCBI WGS metagenome assembly BBPE01 (sample SAMD00019089, study PRJDB2971) | groundwater metagenome | isolation source: The Cedars highly-alkaline
GGCGTTGCGCGACATGCGCTCGCCGTCGTTCATGCGCTTGTGTATGGCCTTGAGCTGATCGAGCGGCACCACCACGCTGGATTGCAGGTCGATCAGTTGCTGCTGCAGCTCTTGGATCGGCGGAATGTGGCGGCCCATGGAGGCGCTCCACGGTTTGCCGGCGGCGGCCTGCTTTTGCACCCACTGGCGGTTGAGCAGGTTGGGGGGGAAGTCGGCCACGAACTTGTCTTGCGGCATGCGGCATTTGTCAACGATGATGCGCCGCAGTTCGCGCTCTTTCTTGCGCACCGTCTCGACTTGATGGCGCACCGTGTCGCAGAGTTTTTCGATCGCTTTGGCGGTGAAGCGGATCGTCATCAGCTTTTCGGTCAGGTGCGCTTGCGCCTGCTGGTATGCCGTGCTGGCGTAGCCGTGCTGGTCGTAGCTTAGGCGCAAGCGGTCGAACAGCTCGCGCAAGGCGTCGAAGCGGGCCAGCGCCTCGCGCTTGAGCTCTTCCATTTTGCGCGACACGGCCTTGGAGCCGCCTTTGCCGTCGTCGTCGCTGGCTTCGTCGTAGTCGTCGAAGTCTTCTTCGGCCACGTAGTCGTCGGCCTCGTCGGCGTCGGAAAAACCATCGACCACAGTGGAAATCACCACCGCGCCGGCGCGAATTTCTTCGCCCATGTTCAGGATTTCGTTGATGGTGGCGGGCGACTGCGAAATCGCGGCCATCATCTCGTTCAAGCCGCCTTCGATGCGCTTGGCAATCTCGATCTCGCCTTCGCGCGTAAGCAGCTCGACCGTGCCCATTTCGCGCATGTACATGCGCACCGGGTCGGTGGTGCGGCCAAATTCGCTATCCACCGTGGAGAGCGCGGCTTCGGCCTCTTCTTCGGCTTCTTCTTCGGTAGCCGAGGTGGGGCCGGCGTTGGAGAGCAGCAGCGTTTCGGCATCGGGCGTTTGCTCATAGACCGCCACGCCCATGTCGTTGAGCAGGGAAACCACCACCTCCAGCGTCTCGGCTTCGGCCAGTTTGTCGGGCAGGTGGTCGTTGATCTCGCCGTGCGTGAGGTAGCCGCGCGTTTTGCCGAGCTTGATCAGGGCCTTGAGGTGGTCGCGCCGGGCCTTGGCCTCTTCTTCGGTGAGCACGGTGTCGTCGAGCCCGAACTCCTTCATCAGGGCGCGCTCTTTGGCCTTGCTGATTTTCATGCGCAAGGGCTTGGCTTTTTCACCCGGTTCCTCGGCGGGTGCAGCAGTGGGATCGAGCAGCTCGGCTTCTTCTACCAGTTCGTCTTCGATGTCGAGCAGCTCCAGCTCCTTGGGCGGGGTTGGGGGCTCTGCTGGCGCTGCGTCGGCCGTGAGGGCTTTGGCCTTGCGTGGGCGGCGAGGGCTCTTGGGGGTGCCAGCGTCTGCGCTGGCGGCGGCTGGCACGGCGTTGGGCTGGGGGGCGGCCTCTGGCAAGGCAGACGCGGCGGCGGGTGCAGGAGCTTGGGCAGATTTCGCAGCCTTGGGAGTTGCCGCTTTGGGTGCCACGGGTGCGGGCGCTGCAATTTTGCTCGCCTCAGCCTTGGATTCTGCAGCCTTGGCGGACTCGGCTTTGGCTGCTTTGGCCTTGGGTGCCGCAGCCTTGCCAGACACCGCCGGGGCGGGCGCGCTGGAGGCGGTGGCAGGGCTGGGCACGGCAGCGGCCTCGATGGGGGCTAGGGCAGACGATTTTTTGGTGCTCACGAACGGCGCTTTCTGCCCTGGCCAGCCCAGAGCTTGGAGTGTGAAGATGCAGAGAAAAATTTGGGATGGCCCACGGCAAAAGCGCCCGGACCCAATTTGGGCGGACGTGGCACAAGCTGGGGCGGGCGAACATTTGGGGTGCAGCCCTTGCGGAAGGCAGGCGCGTGGCCTGGGCCGGTAGCGAGCAGGTGTTTGCTGCGCTGGCGCCCTGTGTTGCAGGGCGTTGGCCGTCTCCGGAGGTGCTGCTGTCGCACTTGTGCAACCTTGAATTCTAGCAGACCGCCGCCAAAGTTGCAGATCATCCGGTGCGCAGCTCGGATGCATCCGCTCCGGCTTGTTGCTGTTGCAATTGCAGCCGCATTTCATGCGCCTGCCGGTAGCGCGTGAGCGCACTGGGGTCTTGCGCGGCCTGGGCGATGCAATCGCTCTCCAGTTGTTTGAGCTGCTCGATGCGCAGCAGGCGCAGCAAGTCGCGCAGCTCGCGTTGCAGCTCGGCGGGGTCGGCAAGGGGGCCTTGGCCTGGCGTGGCTGGGCTGGGTTGTTCCAGCACCGTGGCCCCGGCTTGCAAGTCCAGCGCCAGCGCTTCGAAGCTGTGGCCGCGCAGGGCTTCGCGCAGCGCCGCCCACGGTTGCGCCCCGTGCTCCAGCCACTGGCCTTCGAGCCAAGTGAACAGCTCGGCGTAGGGCGGCACTTGCTGTGCCAGCAGGTGGTGGTCGTCGGCGCTGAGCCAGTCCCAGGCTTTGGGGTGGCTGAGCACGATGCGCGCAACCCGGTCGGCGCGGCCGAGCACGCCCCTGGGGTTGCGTCGGCGCGGGCGCGGGGCCAGCGCCGGGGCTGGGCTGTGCTGGCTTGCACGCGGCGCCTCTCTGGTGCGGGTGCTGGTGGATGATGGCACAGGCTCTGGTGGCTGCGCTGGCACAGGGTGGGCGCTGCGCGCAGTGCTGGGGCGGCTGCGCCCGGTGCTGGGCTGCTGCTGGCGCCAGACCTGCTCCAGATCGCGCGCCTCCAGCCCCACGCCCTCGGCCAAGTCCAGCAGCAGCTGGCGCTTGAGCGCACCGTCGGGCAGCGCCAGCCAGAGCGGCGCGGCTTGGCTGGCCATGCGCGCGCGCCCTTCGTGGGTGTCGAGCGCGCAGCCTTCGGCGGCGGCATCGAGCAAAAATCGGCTCAAGGGGGTGGCTTGTTGCAGCGCCTGCGTCAGCGCCTCGGGGCCGTGGCTGCGCACAAAGCTGTCGGGGTCGTGCTCGGGCGGCAGGAACAGGAACTTGAGGCTGCGCGTGTCGCTGGCCCAGGGCAGGGCGGTTTGCAGGGCTTTGCGCGCTGCGCGCCGGCCGGCGGCGTCGCCGTCGAAAGCAAACACCACGGCATCGCTGAAGCGAAACAGCAGCCGCAGTTGCTCCGGTGTGCAGGCGGTGCCCAAGGTGGCCACGGCGTGGGCAAAGCCATGCTGCGCCAGCGCCACCACGTCCATATAGCCTTCGCACACCAGCACGCAAGCGGCGTTGCGGATGGCGCTGCGCGCTTCAAACAAGCCATACAGCTCCTGCCCTTTGGAAAACAGCGGCGTCTCGGGCGAGTTCAGGTATTTGGGTTCGCCCGCGCCCAGCACCCGGCCACCAAAGCCTATGCACTGGCCCTTGACGTTGCGGATCGGGAACATGATCCGGTCGCGAAAGCGGTCGTAGCGCTTGCCGCTGCGCGCCTCGGTGTGCTGGGCGGCGGCCGGTTCATCGGGCTCGGCGCTGGCTTCGGCGGCGATCACCAGCCCGGCCTCGACCAGCAAGGGGTTTTGGTAGTCTGCTACCACGGTGGATAAAAAACGCCACTGCGCCGGCGCGTAGCCCAGGCCGTACTGCTTGGCCACTAGCCCGCTGAGGCCGCGCTGCTTGAGGTACTGCACCGCTGCGGGGGTGCGCTTGAGCTGCTCCTGGTAGGCCAGCGCGGCTTTTTCCAGCAAATCCGCCAGGCTGCTGCGCTGCTGGCGCTGCGCCGCATGGTGCGCGCGCTGGTCGGGCGTTTCCTCATCCAGCGGCACGCTCAGCCCGACGCGTTGCGCCAGGTCTTGCACCGCCTCGACGAAGCCCGCGCCGGTGTGCTCCATGAGGAAGCCTATCGCGCTGCCGTTTTTGCCGCAGCCAAAGCAGTGGAAAAATTGTTTGTTTGGGCTGACCGTGAACGAAGGCGATTTTTCTTCGTGAAAGGGGCACAAACCAAGAAAATTGGCCCCGCCTTTTTTGAGCGCCACATGGCGGCCGACCACCTCGACGATATCGACGCGGGCCAGCAGATCCTGGACAAAACTCTGCGGAATAGACACTGCAGCCCGGCTTTAGGCGGCAAAGACGCGGTTTTTGCCGGCGCGTTTGGCTGCGTACATGGCTTGGTCGGCGCGGTTGATCGCCTGCTCCAGCGCTTGGCCGCTTTGCAACTGCGTCACGCCCGCGCTAAAGGTGACGAGCACGCGCTCGCTGCCGCTCATGAAAAGCTCGGTGCTGAGCGCGCGCTGCACCCGCGTGACGACCTCCACCGCTTCGTCGGGGCTGAGGTCGGGCATGATCACGACGAACTCCTCCCCACCCCAGCGCGCCACCGAGTCGTGCGGGCGCAGCGCGGTCTGCGCCACTTTGACGAGGTGTTGCAGCGCGCCATCGCCGCTGAGGTGCCCGAGCCGGTCGTTTAGGCGCTTGAAGTCGTCGATATCGAGCAGCGCCAGGCAGACCGTGCTGCCGCTGCGTTCGGCGCGCGAGGTTTCGCGCTCCAGCACCTCGGTCATGCCCTTGCGGTTGAGGGCGCCGGTGAGCATGTCGTGGCTGGTTTGCTCGCTCATGCGCTGCAACTCCTCGCGCAAGCGCTCGGCCTCGGCTTCGGCCTCGCTGGCGCGCTGGCGCATGGCGTTGAGGTCGGTGCCGGTGCGCTGGCTGTCGAGCGCCAGGTTGCGCGCCGACTGTATGGCTTGCTGCAACACCGGCGTCATTTCGGCCAGGCTTTGGGCCTTTTCAAGCTGATGAGCAAAATGCTCGAAACGCTGCTGGTACTGCTGGCTGCTGTCGGCCGTTTCGCCCAGGCGCTGCAAAAACACCGACAAGGTTTCTTTCATGGCGTGTTGCGCCGCCGCCAACTGCTCCTGCGTTTCGAGTTGCACCCGGGTCAGGTCTTTGAGGCGCGACTGCGCGTCTTGCAAGCGCCGGATCGAGAGCGGCGGCTGCGCCACCTCGACCATGGCCTGCAACTGCTTTTGCAGCCACGGGTGCTCGGCGTGGTTGGCGCGGATGTTGTCGAGCACGCCCAGCAGCAGCTTGAGCAGGGTCTCGCGAATGGCGGCCTGCTCTTCGGCCACGAACGAGAGCCGGAAGGCAAAGTCGGCCATCATCTTGCGCAGCGTCGGGCCGTGCTGGCTCTCTAGGCGCAGGTAGCGCACCAAGTCGTTGGCGAGCTCCACCACTTTCTCGTCGTCGTTGCCCACGGCGGGCAAGGCGTTGGCGACGATGCGCGCCATTTGCTCCAGCAACTCGGGCGGAAACTGCTGCTCGGGCGGGGCCAGCATTGGGGCGGGCGCGGGCGCTGCATCGCTGGCCAGAGCCGAAGCCGAGGCATTTTTGAGCTGGTTGCTCAGCACGCGCTCCAAGTCCTCCCAGCTGTGCATGGCCACCGCTTTGTTGTACTGCGCCTTGAAGCGCTGCTGGGCCGGTGTTTTGTCGGGCAAGCCCTGGCCGATCTGGCGCAGGTTTTCAAGGGGGAAGGGCTTGAGCGGCCGGGTGCCCGCCACTTCGTGATAAACGGCCTGAAAGTTGTCGGGCGTGGGCGGCAGTTTGCGCGCAGTCAGGTGCTTGACCGTTTCGCGGGCGATTTCTTGCGGGGTAGAGGCTGTCATGGCAGGGTATTGTGATGCATGTGACAAAGCCGATGGCAGCGCCCGAGTGAACGTTCAGCACACGCTGCAACCGCGCTGTGCCGGGCGGGGCAGGTCAACGCGGCGGCAGCCGGATTGCGCCGTCGAGGCGGATCACCTCGCCATTGAGCATTTCGTTTTCGATGATGTGCTGCACCAGCCGGGCGTAGTCCAGCGGCCGGCCCAGGCGCGAAGGGAAGGGCACGCTGGCGGCGAGCGCGTCTTGCACCTCTTGCGGCATACCAAAGAGCATGGGGGTGCCAAAAATGCCGGGGGCAATGGTCATGTTGCGGATGCCGTTGCGCGCCAGGTCGCGGGCGATGGGCAGCGTCATGCCCACCACCCCGCCTTTGGAAGCGGCGTAGGCGGCTTGCCCGATCTGGCCATCGTAGGCGGCGACCGAGGCGGTAGAGATCAAGACCCCGCGCTCGCCGCTGGGCTCGGGCGCGTTGAGGCTCATGGCGGCGGCGGCCAGGCGGATCATGTTGAAGCTGCCAATCAGGTTGACTTGCAGCGTTTTGGCAAACAGCGCCAGGTCGTGCGGGCCGTTTTTGCCCACGGTTTTTTCGGCCGAGGCAATGCCCGCGCAGTTGACCAGGCCCGCCACGTAACCCAGCTCGCAAGCGCGCTGCACCACGGCCTGGCCATCGGCCTCGCTCGACACATCGCAGCGCATGAATTCGGCCCCGATCTCGGCTGCCAGCGCCTGCCCCGCCTCGACCTTCAGGTCGGCCAGCAGCACCCGGCCGCCCAAGCTGCTCAAATGGCGCGCCGTGCCTTCACCCAAGCCCGATGCGCCGCCGGTGACGATGAATACCTTGCCTGCAATCTGCATGGTGAATGGTTCCTTGAGTGGGGTGCTTGAGGGGTGCGGCCATTATGGGGCAAAAAAAACCGCCCAGGCGTTGCAAAACCCCCGCCATGCGCGTTCGAGTCCAAAACGGGAAGGCTGGCGTGCCCGATTGGTGCAGCGTGTGCTGACGCGGCACACGCAAACCTATGGGTGCGTCAGAGGCCCGTTTTGGGTCGAACCCCTGCGGGGGCGAGGCTGGGCGCGCGAGGTGCGGGTTTTGCAGAGCCTCCCTAGGCTATAGTCCTAAGAAGTCCCTACAGCGCGAGCAGTGGATTCGGATGCTCGCCCCCCGCTCCCTGACGCCTGTTCTATCGCAAGGAGGCCCATGGATACTGTCGAATCCCTGTTTGAGCGTTTCGAGCAACTCAATGAGGTGGGGTCTGCGCTGTCGCGTGAGCGCAACATCCAACGCTTGCTCGAAAGTATTTTAGTGGCGGCCAAGACCATCACCCGGGCCGACGGGGGCACGCTGTATCTGCTGACTCCCGACAAGAAGCACCTGCGGTTTGCAATCGTGCGCACCCAGTCCTTGGGCATTTCCCTAGGCGGCACCACCGGCCAGCCCATCACCGACAAATTCCCCGATCTGCCCCTGTGCCACGCCGACGGTGCACCCAACAACAATCTGGTGGCGGCCTATGCGGCCAACACCGGCCAGACGGTCAACATTCCCGATGCCTACTACGCCGCCGAGGGTTTCGACTTTACAGGCACGCGCCGATTTGACCAATCCACAGGTTACCGCTCGCGCTCATTTCTCACGGTGCCGCTGCAGAACCACGAGGCCGATCTGATCGGGGTGCTGCAACTGCTCAATTGCACCGACCCCGTTACCAGCCAGGTGTGCGCGTTTTCGCCTGCCGAACAGCGCTTGGCCGAGTCGCTCGCGTCCCAGGCCGCGGTGGCCGTGACCAACCGGCAGTTGCTGCAACAGCTAGAAAAACTGTTCGAATCCTTCATCAGGCTCATCAACGGCGCCATCGACGAAAAATCGCCTTACACCGGCGGCCACTGCGAGCGTGTGCCCGAGTTGACCATGATGCTGGCCGAAGCGGTCAACGAGACCACCGACGGTCCCTTGGCCGATGTCAAATTCAACGAGAAGGACTTTTACGAGCTGCGTATAGCGGCCTTGCTGCACGACTGCGGCAAAATCACCACGCCGGTACACGTAGTGGACAAGGCCACCAAGCTCGAAACCATTTTTGACCGAATTCATCTGGTGGACACCCGGTTCAGCGTGTTGCGCCAGCAGGCCGAAACGGCGATGTGGCGTTCTGTGGCCACCGGGCAGCAAAGCCAAGCCGATGCCCAGGAGGCGTTTGAGGCGCATTGCGTTCAGTTGCAGCACGAGCGGGCGTTTCTGCGCATGGCCAACGTGGGCGGCGAACGCATGCGCGATGAAGACATCGAGCGCGTGAAAGCGGTAGCCTCTGCGCACCGCTACACCGACCTCGACGGCGCCAGCCAACCCTTGCTCAATGACAATGAGATCTACAACCTCAGCATCCGCGCGGGCACCCTGACGGCCGAGGAGCGCGAGGTGATCAATTACCACATCGTGGCCACCATCAAGATGCTGGAACAACTAGACTGGCCAAAAGAGTTGCGCAACGTGCCCGAATACGCCGGCGGCCACCACGAGCGCATGGATGGAAAGGGTTACCCCAAAGGCCTCAAGCGCGATGAAATGAGCTGGCAGGCCCGCATGATGGGCATTACCGACATATTCGAGGCTCTCACCGCCAACGATCGGCCCTACAAAAAAGCCATGACCGTGTCACAGTCGCTCAAAATCATGGACAACTTCAAGGCCAACGGCCACATCGACCCGGTCCTGTACGAGGTTTTTCTGTCTAAGCAGGTCTATAAGCGCTACGCGCAGCGGTTTTTGGCCCAAGAGCAAATCGATGTGTAAACCAACCGCGGCGGCGGTGCGCGTGTTCTAGATGCGGCCTGCAGCAAACCGGCCGAGTCTGTGAAGCACAACGCACCGCGCTAGGCTGGGATCAGCGAAAGCCCACGCGGTCCAGCAGGCGCTGAGCCGTGGTCAGGTGCCGCGCCACGTCGCCCAGCGGCAGTTCGTCTTGCTTAAAGGCACCGGTTTCACCGCCCAAGGCGCGCAGGGCCGGGTTGTCGATGGTCACGCCACGGGCAGCCGGGTACTCGTTGTTGGCGTCGGCAAAGGTGCGCTGCGCAAACGGGGTGGCCAAGAACTCCATGAACTGCTGCGCCATTTCGGGCTGGCGGGTGTGGCGTGCCACGGCACCGCCGGCTACGTTCATGTGCGTGCCGCTGGTGGCCTGGTTGGGGTGCAGCAGGCGCACGCGCTCCATCACGGCACGGTCTTCGGGGCGGGCCGAGCGCATCAGGCGCGCTGCGTAGTAGCTGTTGGTGATGCCGATGGCGCATTCGCCGGAAGCCACAGCGCGAATCTGATCCGTGTCGCCGCCCACGGGCGCACGGCCCAGGTTGGCCACCACGCCGCGCAGCCACGTTTCGGTGCGCGCTTCGCCGTGGCGCTCGATCAGCGAGGCAAACAGCGTGAGGTTGTAGGGGTGCGAGCCCGAGCGCGAGCAGATCATGCCGCGCAGGGCCGGGTCGCTCAGTTGCTCATAGGTGGCGATTTGCTCGGGGCGCACGCGCGCCGGGTCGAAGGCGATCACGCGCGCCCGGGTGGAAAAGCCGTACCATGTCACGCCTTGCGGGGTGGCGGCGGCGCGCAGGTTGGGCGGGATGGCGGCGTTGAGCGCGGTCGATTGGATCGGGCGGAACATGCCTTGGCTGTCGGCCAGCGCGAGCCGGGCGGCATCGACCAGCAGCACCACGTCGGCCGGGGAGGCCGTGCCTTCGGCGCGCAGCCGTGCCATGATGCCGGCGTCGTCGGCCTGCACCTGGTTGATGCGTATGCCGGTGGTGCGAGTGAACTCGGCGAAGATCAGCTCGTCCGACTGGTAGTGGCGGGCAGAATAGAGGTTGAGCACGCGGTCTTGGGCCAAGGCGGTGCTGGCAAGGGCTGTGAGCGTAAGGGCGCTCAGGGCCAGAGTCAGGGTTTTGCGCAGTGTCATGGTGAGTTTGCGGTGAGTGGGTTGATCGAAAAAACAGAGGGCGTTGCGTGGTCGATACGCAGCGCTATCTTAGCACAAACGAAAATGATTCCTGTTTGGATTACGGGTGATTGATGGAAAATTTCATGGGTGTAGCAGCCGCTCGGGGTGCAGCGCCGGCCGCTCCGGGTGATGCCGTGGCGGCGAACGATGCGGTGGTGGCAAGGCTTGCGGTGGCGGCAAATAATGCACAGGGGCAGAGCGTTGCAACTGCAGCCATGGATGCGCCCCGCCTGGGCAGCCTGAGCCGCCGCGCCGCCGCAGCCGGGATGCTGCTGGCGCTAACCGGTTGCGGCACGCTGGGCGTGGGCCAAGCGCCTGTGCCTGTGCCGGTTCCACCCGCACCGGCCCCGTTGCGCCCGCCGCGGCTGGGCTTGGCGCTGGGGGGCGGGGCGGCGCGTGGTTTTGCCCACATCGGGGTGATACAGGTGCTGGAGCGCGAGGGCATACGGCCGGCGCTGGTGGCGGGCACCTCGGCCGGCAGCCTGGTGGCGGTGCTCTACGCCAGCGGCATGAACGGCCAGCAGCTCGAACAAGCCGCACTGGAAATGGAAGAGGTCACGTTCACCGACTGGACGCTGCCGCTGTTCAACCGCGGCCTGCTGCGCGGCGAGGCGCTGGCGCGCATGGTCAACCGCATGGTGCAAAACCGGCCTTTGCAGGAGCTGGCGCTGCCGGTGGGCGTGCTGGCGACTGACTTGGGCAGCGGCGCCGGGGTGCTGTTTCGGCGCGGCGACAGTGGGCAGGCGGTGCGCGCTTCCAGCGCCGTGCCGGGTGTGTTCACGCCGGTGCCGATTGCCGGGCGCGACTACGTGGATGGCGGGCTGGTGGCACCGGTGCCGGTGGAGCAGGCGCGCGCCATGGGGGCCGAGCGGGTGCTGGCGGTGGACATATCCAGCGCCCTAGACGCAGGCTACGGCACCGATGCGCTGCGCGTGCTGCTGCGCACTTTCACCATCATGGGGCAGAGCATCAACCGGCTGGCGCTGGCCGGGGCCGAAACCGTGGTGCGCCCGGACCTGGCCGGTATGGGCAGCGCCGACTTTGCGGCGCGCCAACAAGCCATTGCCGCCGGGCGCACGGCCATGCAGCACATGCTGCCCCAGTTGCGCCAGCAAATGCGACCCATACCGGGCGGGGCCTGATCGGGGGCCGGGGCTCATCCCTACCCAGCAGCCCCCAGGACGCACAAAGCAGCAGACTCAGCGTTTGCGGGCTGCTGCAGAGGCGGCAGGTGCAGCCTTGGAGGCGGCCTTGGTGGCAGCCAAAGCGTTGTCGCTCATGGCGTTAAAGTTGGATTGGGCCACTTCGGTGGCTTGGCGCACCGCGCGTTGCACGGTCTCGACGGCGTTGTTGGCCGAGTTGACGGCGTTTTTCATCACCGCCACAGCGGTTTCGGAGCCTGCCGGGGCGTTGCGGGCCACGTTGTCCACCACGGCCATGAATTTTTGCTGGGCTTCGGCCCCTTGGTTTTCAGCGAACTTGGTGAATTCGCTCCCGGTTCCGGCGGCGATTTCGCACAACTGGCGGCTGTAGGCAGCGGTTTTTTCGGCCAGCGGTTGCATCAGGGAGGCTTGCAAGGCCATCAGCTCTTGCGCATCCTTGACGCTCAACAGGGCCTGCGTGTTTTGCGACGTATCCGCCAGCGCGGCGCGGGTGGCCTGCATATTCAGTTCCAACATGCGCTCAACGCCCTCAAAGGCCTTTTGCGTCAGGCCGAAAAGGGTTTCCACATTGGCTTTTTGGGCGGCAATCACTTGTTCGGCGGTCAGCATGGTCGAGCTCCTGAAGGATAGGTGAGGGTAAGCAGTGGCGCGGGTTGCGCATCTTCACACGTCGGGCGCAAATGATAAAACTGATGCACCGCAACATCTTACTAAATTATAGTGCCACAGAGTCTGCTTTGCCAAGGTTTAGTTTGTTATAAGCAAACAACGCGCAGCGTGCTGCCCCAGGGCGCTCAGTCTTTGGCTCCCAGCGCCAGCGCACGTGCCCGGCTGGCTTCTAGCGCGGCTGGGTCGCTCACTTGCCGGGTGGGCCAGCCTGCCAGGTGCTGCTCGCACAAGTCGGCCAGCGCCGCCATGCCCTCGGGGCTGTCGTTTAGGCAGGGAATGTATTGAAACACCTGGCCGCCAGCCTGCAAAAAGGCCGATCGCGCCTCCATATTGATCTCTTCCAGCGTTTCGATGCAGTCGCTGGCAAAGCCGGGGCAGATCGCATCCACCCGCGCCACGCCGCTGCGTGCGAGTTCGATCAGCGTGGGCTCGGTGTAGGGCTGCAGCCACTTGGCGCGGCCAAAGCGCGACTGGAAGGTGACGCGGTACTGGGCCGCGCTCAGGCCCAGCGCTTCGGCCAGCAGGCGCGCGGTTTTGTGGCATTCGCAGTGGTAGGGGTCGCCCAATTGCAGGGTGCGCGCTGGCATGCCGTGAAAGCTCATCAGCAGCACATCGGGGCGGCCGTGTGCCTGCCAGTGGCGCTGCACCGAGGCCGCCAGGGCGGCGATGTGCTGGGGCTGGTCGTGGTAGCTGCGCACCAGGCGCAGCTCGGGCAGGTTGCGCACGGTGCGGCCCCAGGCAAACACGGCGTCGGCCACGCTGGCGCTGGTGGCGGCACTGTACTGCGGGTAGGCCGGCAGCACCAGTATGCGCGTGCAGCCAGCGGCCTTGAGCGCATCGAGCCCACTGGCCACCGAGGGCTGGCCGTAGCGCATGGCCCAGCGCACCTGCACCCGGTGCCCGTGCTCACCCAGATAGCCTTGCAGCAGCTTGGCCTGGCGCTCGGTCCAGACCTTGAGCGGTGAGCCCTCGGGCAGCCAGATGGCGGCGTATTTGGCGGCCGACTTGCGCGGCCGCAGGCGCAGCACCACGCCGTGCAAAATCGGCCACCAGAGCAGCCGCGGCAGCTCGACCACGCGCGGGTCGCTCAAAAACTGCGCCAGATAAGGGCGCACCGCCGCCGCGGTGGGGGCAGCGGGCGTGCCTAGGTTGCACAACAAAACCCCGGTTTGTGGGGGTTTTCCGTGGCTGTAAGGGGGTTCGGCTTGCATGGGCATGGTGTATTCTCGCCCATAAGCACAATCCAATCACAATCACATGACTGCTGCCATGCCGCGCCCGCCGGTCCCCTGGATCGTTGGCACCCATTGGGTGGCGCGCATCTTTGCCTTTTCCATGGCTTTCGTGGTGGTGGCTATACACATCTGGTGGCAGGGCTATGGCTGGGTGCTGTGGCTGCTGATGGTGCTGCAATTTGTGCTCTATCCACACCTGGTGTATTGGCGCGCCAGCCGCGCCGCCAACCCGCAGCGCGCCGAGCTGCAAAACCTGCTGCTCGACTGCTTTTTGTTCGGTGCCTGGGTGGCCTGGATGGGTTTTCCACAGTTCATCACCTTCACTTTTCTCATCTGCGCGCTCATCAACAATGCCATCACCCGCGGCGTGCCCGGCATCCTGATGGGAACGGGTTGGTTTGCCATGGGTGCGCTGCTCGGGGCGGCATTGAGTGGCTGGCGCTGGCTACCGGAGCAGGGCCTGTGGGTCACGCTGGTGGCGGGATCGGGCCTGTCTGTTTACCTGCTGGGGATTGGTGTGCTGGCGCACCAGCGCACCCAAGCCCTGCGCCGCACGCGCGAAGTGCTCAAGCTGCACGAATCCCAGTTGCAGGCGCTCAACCAGTCGCAGTCGGAGCGCTTGGCTGAAATCGAGCGCCTCCAGGTTGAGTTGCGCGAGCAGGCCACCCGTGACTCGCTCACCGGTTTGTTCAACCGGCGCTACCTGCAAACGACGCTGGAGCGCGAGTGGGCGCGGTGCGAGCGCGAACAATTGCCTTTGAGCGTGCTGTTGCTCGATATCGACCACTTCAAACAGGTCAACGACCGCTTCGGCCATGCCGTGGGCGACCAGGTGCTGGTGCGGCTGGGGCAGATGCTGCAGCAGATGAGCCGCCGCGAAGACTTGGCCTGCCGCTACGGTGGCGAGGAGTTTTTGCTGCTGCTGCCGGGCATGGGGCTCGATGAGGCTTACGAACGCGCGCAGCAGCTGCGCCTGGCATTTGCCCATTTGCAGATGCAGGCGCAGGAGCAGGCCATACCCTTGAGCCTCTCGATCGGGGTGGCGGCGAGCCCGGCACACGCAAGCGCGCCCGAGGCCTTGATTCACCGCGCCGATCTGGCGCTGTACGCCGCCAAGGCGCAAGGGCGCAACCGGGTCGAGCTGGCTGGGGGATAGAATCGCGGCCCATGAGCCTGCCTGCCGCGACCCCGCCCTCGGCCCCGCCGCACACCTGGTTCGAAGATGTGCAGGGCCTGCTGGCTGGCACCTTGTTCGTGGCGCTGGCGCTTTTGATGTTTCAGCACGCGGTGCTGCTCACCGGAGGCACCACCGGGCTGGCTTTTTTGCTGCACTACGCCAGCGACTGGCCGCTGGGCTGGCTGCTTTTTTTGCTCAACCTGCCTTTTTACGCCTTTGCTTGGCTGGCGCTGGGGCCGGTTTTTACACTCAAGACCTTCGCGGCGGTGGGGCTGCTGGCGATTCTGGTGCAGTGGCTGCCGCTGTGGCTGAGCTTTGAGCGCTTGCACCCGGTTTTTGCCGCGGTCATGGCCGGTTTGCTGGCCGGAACCGGGATTTTGATGTTGCTGCGGCACCAGGCCAGCCTCGGGGGAGTGGGCATTTTGGCGGTTTATTTGCAAAAGCGGCTGGGCTGGCGCGCCGGCGTGGTGCAAATGGCTTTCGATGCGCTGATTTTGCTGGCCGCTTGGTGGGTGCTCACGCCGCTGCAGCTGCTGCTCTCGCTGCTCGGGGCGGTGGCGCTCAATCTGGTGATTGCCATCAACCACCGCAGCGGGCGCTACATGGGGGTGTGAGCGGATCTGGCTGCGTATGTGACACGCATGGCCATGCTTCATAATCCGCCCCTGCTTCAGCAAACTACAATTTTTCTAGGGGACATACGTGTGAGGCGCAACCCAGACGCATGGCAACACAACTTCGGCATGGCCATGGCGGCCACACACACCGACACCGCGGTGGTCATTACCGACGTGCGTGGGCGCATCACCTGGGTCAATCAGGGTTTTGAGCGCCTCTCGGGCTATACCTTGCCCGAGCTGCTGGGCAAGAGCCCCGGCCCTCTGCTGCAATTCGAGCACACCCGTTCGCAGGAAATCGAGCGCCTGCGTCAGGCCTTGCGTCGGCAAGCCGCGTTCAAGGGTGAGTTGCTCAACCGCCACAAAAACGGCAGCGCCTACTGGGTAGCGCTGGAAATCCAGCCCATGCTCGACGAGCAGGGGCGGCTCCAGGGCTTTATGTCGCTGCAGCAGGATGTGACCGAGCGCAAGCAAACCGAGGCGCGGCTGCGCGAGCAGAGCGAACGCCTGAACCTGATTTTGCGCAGCACCGGGGCCGGCATCTGGACCCATATGCTCGATGAAGACCGCGTCTTGGTCGATGAGCAATACGCCGCCATGCTGGGCGAGACGGTTGACACCTTGCAATGGTCGAACCGGAACTTGCTGGAGCGCGTGCACCCAGACGACCGCCCAGCGCTGCGGCTGGCGCAGCAGCAATTGGCCGATGGCCAGATGCAGCAAGAAATCGAGTTTCGCCTGCGCCACGCCGACGGGCATTGGGTCTGGGTGCTCAGCCGCAGCATCGTCCAGAGCCGGCACCCGGATGGCCGCCCGGCCGTGATCGCTGGCATCCACCTGGATGTGAGCCAGCGCAAGGGCATCGAGCAGCAGCTTTTGCTGCAGCGCGAGGAGCTGCTGGGTGTGATCGAGGGCACCCAAGTGGGCACCTGGCGCTGGAACGTAGAGACCGGCGAGTTGCAGGTCAACCGCAACTGGGCGCTGATGCTGGGCCACGAGCTGGAGCAGTTGGGGCCGCTCACGGTTACGCGCTGGGGCGAATGGGTTGAAGCCTCCGACCTGACCCGCACCATGCAGGCGATCGAGCGGCATTTGAATGGCGAGAGCGCCTATTTTGAATCCGAATTTCGCCTGAGGCACCGCCTCGGGCACTGGGTCTGGGTGCAGTCGCGCGGCAAGGTGATCGTTACCAGCCCGGATGGCCGCCCGATCTGGATGGCGGGCACCCACACCGATGTGAGCGCCCAAAAGCTGATCGAGGCCGAACTCAAGCGCGCCAACGAGCGCTTCCGCCTGGCGGCGCGCAGCGCACAGATCGGGGTCTGGGAGATCGACATCGCCAGCGGCGACGTGATCTGGAACCGGCAGATGCGCGAGCTGTTTGCGATTGAAGACGACCTGCCTTCGAGCGAGCTGCGCCGCCTCTGGCGCACGCGGGTGCACCCGGCCGATCTGTTGCACACGCACGCGCTGCTGGTCGATGTGCTGCAATGGGGCAAGCACTACGAGGCCGAATTCCGGGTCTGCTGGCCCACGGGTGAAATCCGGCACCTCAAATCGGTCGGGCTGGTGACTGAGAGCGAGGGCAACGAGCGCGGCCGCATGGTCGGCATCATGCAAGACGTGACCGATTTGCGCCGCAAGGAGGCGCAACTGCTGGCCAGTCGCGCCTTCCTAGACAACGCCGGGCGCATCGCCGGTGTGGGCGGCTGGATGGTGCAGGGCGAATCGATGCGCTTGGAATGGACCTCGCACACTTTCCGCATCCACGAACTGACCGAGGGCGCCCAACCCACACTGGAGCAGGCGCTGGCTTTTTACCCCGAGCCAGCACGGCAACAGTTTCAAGATAGCTTGTGGCTGGCCTTCGAGTCTGGCCGCTCCATCGATCTGGAGTTGCCGCTGCTCACGCAGACCGGCAACCCACGTTGGGTACACGTGGTAGCCGAAGCGCAGTTCGAGGGCCTCAAAGTGGTGCAGGTGATCGGGGCCATGCAAGACATCACCGAGCGCCAAGCCCAACGCGCCGCGCTCACCCACGCCAAAGAAATGGCCGAGAGCCACAGCGCCGCCAAGAGCCAGTTTTTGGCCAATATGAGCCACGAAATCCGCACCCCCATGAACGCCATTCTGGGGATGCTGGCTTTGCTCAAGCGCACCGGCTTGCAAACGCGCCAGACCGATTACGTAGCCAAGGCCGAAGGGGCCAGCCGCGCGCTGCTGGGGCTGATCAACGACATTCTGGACTTTTCCAAAATCGAGGCCGGGCGCATGACGCTCGATCCGCGCCCGTTCTCGCTCGACGAGCTGCTGCAAAACCTCTCCACCCTGCTTTCGGTCAACCTCAATGGCAAGGGGCTGGAGCTGATGTTCGACGTCGATCCCGCGCTGCCCGATCGGCTCGTGGGCGACGACATGCGGCTGCAGCAGGTGCTGCTCAACTTGCTCTCCAACGCCATCAAGTTCACTGCGCAAGGCGAGGTGTTGCTCAAGATCGAATTGCTGCGGCGCTCGCCGCATGAGGTTGAACTGGAGCTGTCGGTGCGCGACACCGGCATCGGCATCGCTACCGAGCACCAGGAAAAAATCTTCAGCGGCTTCACCCAGGCCGAAGGCTCCACCACCCGGCGCTTTGGCGGCACCGGCCTGGGGCTGGCGATCAGCCGCCATTTGCTGCGCCTCATGGGCAGCGACGTGCAACTCCTGAGCGTTCCGGGGCGGGGCAGCATTTTCAGCTTTGCCCTCAAGTTGCCTTTGCCCGAGCCCGAGCCCGCGCCGGCACCAGAGCCGCCGCAAGCAGCCCTGGGCCTGAACGTGCTGGTGGTTGACGACTACGGCCCGGCGCGGCTGCTGATGCAGCGCATGGTGCAGAACCTGGGTTGCCAGTGCGATGTCGCCGCCGATGGGGAGCAGGCGCTTGAATACCTGCTCGGTGCCAGACGCCGTTACGACGTGGTGTTGCTCGACTGGCTGATGCCGGGGCTAGACGGCTGGGAGGTGTGCCAGCGCCTGCGCAGCGCACTGCCGCCCGAGCAGCGCCCGAAACTGGTGATGGTGAGCGCCCAAGGCCGCGAGCAGTTGCTCGGACAGCACAAGGAGCAACAGCATTGGCTGCTTGCGTATCTGGTCAAACCCCCCACCTCCACCATGCTGCGCCAAGCGCTGGTGCAAGCCACACAGGACGCCGACATGGCCGGGGCCATGGACGAAGCGAGCCGGGAGCGACCGCTGCGGCTGCAGGGCCTGCGCCTGCTGCTGGCAGAAGACAACCCGATCAACCAGCAAATCGCGCTCGAATTGCTGCAGGCCGAAGGGGCGGCTGTGACACTGGCCGGCAATGGCCGCGCCGCCTTGCGTGCGCTGGGCTTTGATGCGGCCGATCAGCCGCCCGGGCCCGATTACGAGCCGCCCTACGATCTGGTGTTGATGGATTTGCAAATGCCCGAAATGGACGGCCTGACAGCGGCCGAGGCTTTGCGCGCCGGCCTGGGTGGGCGCTGCCCGCCCATCGTAGCCATGACCGCCAACGCCATGGAGAGCGACCGCCTCGACTGCCTGGCCGCAGGCATGGTGGACCACGTGGGCAAGCCCTTCGAGCTGGACCGGCTGGTGCAGGTGCTGCGGCGTTGGACTGGGCTGGGCCAGGGCGGCGACACCCAGGCCGCACTGGCGGCAGCCGCCGGCTCCACGGCCACTGCTGCAGACGACCCAGCACCCTTGCCGGTGCTGGAGCCTGCTGCGGCGCTGGAGCGCATGGGGGGCAACCGCGAACTGTATCGGCGCATAGTCAAGCAACTGCTGCACGACCTGCCGGCTTACGCCGTGCGCATGCGCGCCGGGCCGCTTGAGGTGCCTGGGCCGCAGTCCGGTGGGGTAGTTCTGGCCGCAGCCATGGATAGGCTGGCTGAACTGCACACCCTCAAGGGCCTAGCCGGCACCGTGGGGGCCCAGGCGCTGGCGCATTCTGCGGCGCAGGCCGAACGTTGGCTGATGCAAGCACCCTCTGCCTCGCTGCAGCAGCAGGCACAGGTGCTGGCTGGTGTGGCCGAGGCCATCGATGCCGCCGTGGCTGCGTTGGCAGCGGCCAGTTGTGCAGAGCCAGACCATGCGTATGCCGCGCCCTCTGCACCCGAGGCGGCCTCTGACACCCCGGCGCTGCGCGGCACGCTGTTGCAGTTGCGTGCCTGCCTGCTGGCCTTCGACCTGCAAGCCCTGGATTTGGGGCAAGAGCTGGAGCAACACCATGCCAGCGCCCTGGGCCCGCGCTTGCCAGATTTGCTGCAAGCGCTGCAAGCGCTGGATTTTTCGTCTGCGCTGCGGCTGTGCGAGGCTTACCTAGAGGACAATCCGGACTGATGGAAATCGCATTGCCGCACCTGCCGTTTGAATCGCCACTGGGCGAGGTGGCGGAGCGCCGCCCGCGGCTGCTGGTCGTCGATGACCAACCGGTCAACGTGCAACTGCTGTACCGGGTGTTTGCCTCCGACCACCAGGTGTTTGCCGCCACCCACGGCGAGAAGGCGCTGGAAATCGCCCGCCAGCAACTGCCCGACCTGATCTTGCTCGACGTGATCATGCCGGGTCTGGATGGTTTCGAGGTCTGCCAGCGCCTCAAGGCCGAGGAGCTCACGCGCGACATTCCGGTGATTTTTCTCACCGCCAATTCCGACCCCGACTCCGAGGCGCGTGGGCTCGACGTCGGGGCGGTCGATTTCATCGCCAAGCCGTTCAACACCAAGGTGGTGCGCGCGCGCGTTAAAACCCACCTCACGCTCAAGCGCCAGGGCGATTTGCTGCGGCGCTGGGTGTTCCTCGACGGCCTGACCGGAATCAACAACCGGCGCCATTTCGACGAACGCTTGGCCGCCGAATGGTCGCGCAGCGAACGCAGCGGCGCGCCCTTGAGCGCTTTGTTGATCGACGTCGATCACTTCAAGCGCTTCAACGACACCCACGGGCACCAAAATGGCGACGACTGCCTGCGCCGGGTCGCGCGTGCGCTGGCATCGGGCCTGCAGCGCCCATCCGACCTGGTCGCGCGCTACGGCGGCGAAGAATTTGTTTGCCTCTTGCCCGACACCGACGAATACGGCGCCACGCACCTGGCCGAGCAACTGCGCCAGCGCATACAAGGCGAAACCCAGCCCATACTCACCGGGGCCGCCTGGCCTGCGGTAACAGCCAGCATCGGGGTGGGCAGCGCCCGGCTCGACCTCATGCGCAGCAGCGCCGATTTGCTGCGCGAAGCCGATTACAACCTGTACCGGGCCAAGCACGCCGGCCGCAATGCGGTGCGCGCCGGCCCCATGCCCTTGGCTGCTGCGCAGGCCGAAAACGAGGCCGAGGCCCCTGAGCCAAGGTTGAGCGACTAATCCACGTATTCCATTTCCCCGATCGCAGCGCGCAGGGCCTGGAGTTCGGCCTCGGCCTCTGCGGCCCCAAGCGCGCTGTTTTGCAGACGGTCCAGCGATTCCATCCACTGCGCGGGCGCGCGCAGCTTGTGTCGGCGCACCAGCTCCAACGCAAAAGTGGCTTGAGCGCTCACCGGGGCGGCCGCGGGCCACTGAGCTATGTCGGCGCGCAGGCGGCGCTGGCGCATGCGCCGCCACACCAGCCCCCAAAGGCCGGCGCCAAAGGCAAACACCCCCAGCGCCATGAAGGCAAACCAGAAAAAAATGCTGCCCGGCACGTGGGCCAAGGGGGCTTCGCCGGGAACGACCCCGGATGCCAGGGTGCCAGGGGGATTCATGCGCGGTGGTTCAAACATAGAGGCCGCAGTTTACACCCTGGGGTGCCAGCCATTAGGGTGCTGCTGTGTGATCGAGCCGGTAGCCCAGCCCGCGCACGGTCTTGATCAGGGCCAGTTCATGCCCCTCATCGATTTTGGCGCGCAGGCGCCGGATATAGACCTCGACCACGTTGGTGAGCGGGTCCTCGTAGCTGCCCCAGACGTTGGCCAATATGCGCTCGCGGCTGAACAGGCGCCCCGGTGCGCTCATGAGCAGCTCCAGCAGCGCCAGCTCCTTGGCCGTCAGGTTCAGGGTGCGGCCAGCGCGCCAGCACTGCATCTGGTCGCGGTCAAACAGCAAATCGGCCACTTGCAGCGTGCGCGCGCCTTGCGCCAGCACCGATGGGCGGCGCAACAGCGCCTCGATGCGCGCCAGCAGCTCATCGAAGGCAAAGGGCTTGCCCAAATAGTCGTCGGCCCCGCAGCGCAAGCCCGTGACCCGGTCTTCTACGCCATCCAGCGCGGTGAGCATGAGCACCGGCATTTGCAGGCGCTCG
>BBPE01000311.1_pt1 | contig 20656 bp, 16 predicted proteins | sample 1344301 | NCBI WGS metagenome assembly BBPE01 (sample SAMD00019089, study PRJDB2971) | groundwater metagenome | isolation source: The Cedars highly-alkaline
TTTGTTCTCTCATGATTTCCTCCTGGGTTTTGGGTTTCCATACCCCAAGTTATATCAGAGAGGAAGTGTGCTTGTCAACCCAAAAGAGCTCTATGCCCTTAAGATATTATTGTGGTCGCGCGCCCTCGTTGTGCAACACGCCCTAGATATAGACGGGGATGGTATTCCTAATATAGATGACCGTTTCCCCACGATACACAACACTTACATCCACATCGGGGGAGTGGCTCTCTTCGTCGGCCTGCTAGGCACTGCCTTAGTGGTCAGCCGAAACAGGAGAAGGAAGAGGGAATTTGAAAGAGAGCGCAAGAGGCGTATAGAGAGAGAAAAATCCGAGATAATCGGCATGATAGAGGAGACGCTCAGAAAATAGGGGGCAGGGCCTGGGCTGGGAGGATAAGTTCCGTCCGAAGTTAACTTCCGCCGATTTCGCAAAGCCGGAAGGTGAGGGAGACATCATGCCAAGAAAATATCCGTTCACCCCTATCCTCGGCTGGTCGGTCAGCCGCTATGAGAAGTTCGACCTGTGCAAGAGGTGGTACTACTACGATTATTATGCCAGGAAGCATGATGAAGATGTTTCGCCGCAAGATCTGACGTTTCTGAGGTCGCTGACCAGCGCATCCCTGGAAATCGGCAATGCGGTGCACGATACCATTGCTACGCTGTTGCACCGGCTGAAAAAGAGTATCTCCCCCATAGATACCGAACAGGTCTTGAGCTATAGTTCTTCCCTGGTGGATCGGGCAATGGAGAGCAAGATTTTCCTGGAGGTTTACTACGGGCAGCGAGAGACAATCGATGGCGCCGATCTCAAAGACAGGGTCGGGAGCTGTCTGAAAAACTTCTTCGGGAGCCGGTGGTACGAATGGCTGACCGGGGAGGCCATTCCGAGCAGGAGTAGTTGGATCATCGAACCAGGGGACTACGGGGAGATGCGCATCAATGGGCTGAAGGCATATTGTAAGGTGGATTTCCTCTTCCCCACCACTGAAGGCAATCTATGCATACTGGATTGGAAAACAGGCAAGGTGGATCACCCAAGACACCGTCGGCAGATGATGGGATATGTTCTGTATGCCAGGGACATCTGCAACGTCGCTGCGGATGAGGTGAAGGCGGTCATCATTTATCTGAGCGAGCCCAACGAAGAGCTGGAAAGCAGCTTCAGCGAGGGTGAGTTGAGTGAATTCGCCGGGCAGGTTGCGAAAGAGACCCAGGAGATGTACCGCTACTGTGAGGATATAGAGGAGAATATCCCCAGGCCCAAGAGATTCTTTCCGAAGCAGGTAGGGCGGCTTTGCGCCTACTGCAATTACCGGGAGTTCTGCGAGAGTGAGCCGGAGGAAAAGAGGGCAGTGACATGTCCCTGATTGTGCAAAAATATGGCGGCAGCTCGGTTGCTGACGCCCACAGGATCAAGAATGTTGCTCGAAGAGTGATTCGTACCAGCACCTTGCTCACTATGGATCTGCGCTCGATGGGACAAAAAACAATCAGCCTCACCGGCGCCCAGGCAGGAATCCGAACCGACTCGACTTACAGCAAAGCCCGGATCACTGGCATATCTCCGAAGCGTATCAGCCGAGAGCTTGAGAAAGGCCAAATTGTGATCGTTACCGGGTTCCAGGGGATCAGCGATGAACTGGACATAACTACCCTGGGCCGCGGCGGATCCGATACTACGGCGGTAGCTCTGGCAATAAGCCTTGCCGCGGATAGGTGCGAGATCTATACCGATGTCGATGGCGTCTACATCACCGATCCCCGGATTGTGACTCAGGCACGAAAGCTAGAAGAGATCGGCTACGAGGAGATGCTGGAGATGGCATCCGTCGGAACGAGGGTGCTACACCCCCGGGCAGTGGAGCTCGGTTGGGTCTACGGGATGCCGATCATGGTGGCGTCCTCGTTCAACGATAGCCCGGGTACTCTAATTCGCGGAGGTGTTCCTATGGAAATCAGAAACAAGGTTAGCGGCATTGCCCATGATTTCAATATGGCCAAGGTGACCGTGATCGGTGTACCCGATAAGCCGGGGATCGCCAGTGCTATCTTTGAGGCATTAGCCAGGGCAAATATCAGCGTGGACACCATCGTCCAGAATGCCAGTATCAACCGCATCACCGACCTCACTTTCACCGTGGCAAAGAGCGACCTGAACAAGGCCATGGAAGTGATCAAGCCGGTGGCCGAGTCGATCGGGGCTCGCAATTGCACCAGCGATGCGACGCTTGGCAAGGTGAGTATCGTTGGGGCGGGAATGCAGACTGCCCCCGGATATGCGGCCCGGATGTTCAAGACCCTTGCCGAGAATGAGATCAACATCGAGCTGATAGCTACCTCGGAGATCAGGATCACCTGCATCATCGATGGGGAAAAGATTCCCCAGGCCGTACAAGCCCTTCACCGGGCGTTTGAGGGGTATATCTGATATAATTCGGATGTGCTCCAAAAAGGATATGCGAACTCGATTCCGAGAAGAAGCTAAGAGAATGTCACGAAACCAGCAAACCGTAGCGAAACGGCGAAACTATAGCATCTTGGATGTACAGTCAGCAAAAGAGGTAGCCATTGTCTGGCTACAAGGTATGCGATTGGAAAAGGTCATCGGCTTTGGTTTGCCGGAAGTGGATGACCGCTACCACGTGTGGCGAGTTCCCTTATTGAATAAGGCCAATCGGAATCAAATTGGCGAAGTAGTCATAGATGCAAGAACTTCGCTCATACTCAAGGACAAGTCTACCAGTCCTATTGTTCTTGAGGCGCGCCTGCTCGGTCGGAACGGGAGAAAAATCGCCAACAAGACCCCTCGTTCAAATAACAAGTATTCTTTGTCCTCCTTGCGCAACACTATCGCGCTAGGTAATTCAGAGGAAATACTTCAGGATCTGCCGGCTGGTTCTGTAGATTTGGTGTTTACTTCACCACCCTACTACAATGCGCGTCCAGAGTATACAGACTTTGTAAACTATGAAGAGTACCTCTTAAAAATACGAAGGGTTATTCAGAATGTTCATCGCGTACTGGCTGAAGGACGTTTCTTTGTGATGAATATCTCCCCCGTACTAGTTAGACGTTCCAACCGAAACCAATCCTCGCAAAGAATTGCGGTCCCATTCGATATGCACAGAATATTCGTCGAAGAGGGGTATGATTTCATAGATGACATCATTTGGGAAAAGCCTGAGGGAGCAGGCTGGGCCACTGGCCGCGGACGCCGGTTCGCGGCTGACAGAAATCCGTTGCAGTACAAACCAGTGCCAGTCACGGAATATGTGCTTGTCTATCGCAAACGAACAGACAAGCTGATTGATTGGAATATTAGTGCACATCCTGACGACGAACTGGTTAAAGCATCGCGAATCGGGGAGGATTATGAACGAACGAATGTCTGGAGAATCAAACCGACTTATGATGAGCGGCATCCTGCCATCTTTCCCATGGAATTGGCCGAAAAGGTTATCACTTACTACTCTTTCAATGGCGATGTAGTGTTAGACCCTTTCGCTGGCATTGGCACAGCAGGCAAAGCGGCTGCTAAGACAGATAGGCGTTTTGTTTTGATTGAGCAGGAACCTCACTATGTCGAAATCATGCGCGCAGAGGTCAAGTTGTGGCTAGGTGCAGCAGCCCGCGATATATTGACTATCAACTGCGCACCTATTGATGTCTCGGATATATTGTTCTAGGAAGTGGCGATGACTGGCAGCCCAAAAAAAGAGAATACACAACCTGAGCGAACTTATGTCACCGACTGCTGTGGAATTGCTTTCCGCCAGCGGCGGCAAATTGGTGCAGCAAATAGGCATTGAAGTCGTCCGGGGTGTGGTGCACGATGTGCTGACGGGCAAGAATCTGCGAGATTCAACCGAGGCTATAACACGCCGTCGCATTGCTGCGCTGAACCTTGCCACGGTGGAAATGTTTATGAAGGGAACTGCAACTTCAGCGAAATTCGTGCAGAATCTACCACAACTTGCATCCAAAATCTTGCAACGCAAAAGAGTCACCAAATCAGAGCGTTGGCTTGCCCAATGGGCTCTGGGTTTGACGGACAAGGCTTTCCAGAATGTACTTCGAGATGATCCCTCAGCCTTAATCGGCTATCGAGAACAGTACGTCAGGAACTGTCAGGAAGTGATTGCGGAGTGCGAACGCGAATATGGCGAGTTGTCTGGTGTCTTGGAACTTGACTCAGGTGTCAAGGCAGAAATCAACTGGCTTTTCCTTGTCTACCTGCTCAACACCGTTGGATCTCAGGCATTGACAATTCGGGGTTCGGAGAAATCAGCCTATGGCAAACTCTTTGAAAAACTTGTTCTGGGATCGCTCCTGGATATTTTGGGGTTCAAACACGTGTCACCGGAACATCCAGGCCCATTTCATCAAGTATTCTGGCTGGCATCTCAGGGCGAGCGACGTGAGAGCGATGCCACATTGCTCTATCAGGCTGGCAAGGGCGTACGTTTTGACATCGGATTTATCGGAAGAGGCAACCCCGAAATCTCTTTGGACAAAGTAAGCCGGTTCGAGCGGGAAATATCGTTAGGAAGTTCCAAGTGGTATATGGGAACGATTATCATCGTAGACCGCATAGGGACCAACAGCCGAATTGAACGGCTGGCGAAAGACATTGGAGGTACTGTTATGAGGTACTGTTATTCAGATGAGTATGGGATATTGGCCCCAGCAGATAGCACGTGAACTCGACAGAGCATTGGGTTACAAACACGAATTGGCAAATATGAAACAATCCAAAATCGGAGCATACCTTAGAGCCAAGTTAAGCAAAGTGCCTTTAGAAGAGCTTATCGGACTTGGCAGTAAATCAAATTGATAGAGACCCTCTACAACACATAGTAGCATGTTTGCACATCGGGCCAAAGCTACTTATTTGACAAAATGAGGGGGGACCCCAACAAGGCGCTGTTACATAATACGAAGCCGCGCGGAGTCTTGAAAAAGGGGTAGGGGTCGGATTAATCCGACCCCTACCCCTGATTTAATTTCAGCCGCTTTTGTAATATTATTTTAGCATCTCCGGGGGCATAGAAGTCAGGGATGCGGGCAACTATTTCGTAGCCATGACCAATGTGAAAGCGTCTGGTCGCCTCATATGCCGGTGTGGATGATGTCTCAATGATAGCCAGCCTACCCTTAGCCCTGATAATCTCCCTCTCGGCGGACTCCATCAGCATGCTGCCTATGCCCTGTCCTCGCTTTTCCTGAGCGACCGCCTCCCAGTAGAGGTCCCAAGTCCCTTCAGTCAACGCCGCAGGCCCGTAGCAAATGTAACCCGCTACCGCTGAGTCATCCTCAGCAACGAGGATGTGATAACCTGAACCGAGGGGGTTCCCAAGGTAGCTATCAATTACTTCCTCAGCTACCACTACCTCGGACGGCTTGAACTCGGGCGTATTCCGCAGTATTTTCACCAGGACTGGTTTATCTTCTTTTAACATGTGGCGGATCTTGATTGTCATTGCTATTTCCTATTATAGCTATGCTGTTATGTCCTCTCAAGAGCCATTTGCACAATTTTCTCAATGAATTGAGTGTAGGTCATCCCGTTTGCTTCCGCCTGCAGTACCGCTCCGGAGCCTGGAGAGATATCGGGGTTGGGATTCACCTCGATAACCTTTAGCTCTCCATCTTCACTCATCCGCATGTCCACTCGGGCATAGCCTTTGCCACCGAGCAGTTTAAAAGCTACCCTAGCTGTCTCCACAATACGATTTTGCTCTTCAGCCAGAAGGTCTGCCGGACAGATTGACTTGGTGCCTTGAAAGTACAGGCTATCAGGCTCCCACTTGGCAGCAAAGGTGAGAATTCGGGGCATTCCGGAAGGCAAGGAGTAGGCTATTTCGGACACCGGGAGAACGGTGCACTCGGAGTTACCAAGAACGGTAGCGTTAAACTCCCGTCCATCGACGAACTCCTCGACCAGGGCATCTCCACCGTAACAGTGGCTCACCAGTGCGACCTGACTTTCCAGAGCGGCAAAATCATGAACCACGCTCCCCGGCGACAGGCCATGACTGGCATCCTCACAGCGAGGCTTGACTATACAGGGATAGCCCAGCCTGTACAGGTGTAGTGTTTGGGGATGCAGCAACTGAAAGTCTGGCGTCTGGATTCCAGCCGCTTTGAGCATTACCTTCGCCTTAGCTTTATCCAGGGCCAGCTCCAGCATTGAGCTTGTACAGCCGCTACAGCGTACGCCTGTTTGCGATAGAATTTTCGGCACCAGGGCTTCAGTCTCAGGATAGCCACAGAATCCTTCGAAAAGATTAAACACCAAGTCCGTATCGAGGTCTCTCAATATCCTTTTAGCTCGCTCAAGCGGCGGCAGCAGCGGAACTCGAATGACATCAAAGTCAAGCTGACGCAAAGCCCAGTGCACCTCCTCGACTGCATCAAGAACACCGAGCACCGCTTTTTCTTCCCCAAAATCACCATATCGTGAAGGATATGGTTCGTTGTAGACGATGGCTACACGCATACCTTTATCGTGTCCGTGATACGTTGTCCGTGTCCGGCCACGGATCCCGGACACGGATCCCGGTCAGGCGGGTACCTCTCAAGGGCGGCATTCAGCACCTCGGCTATAAGTTCTTTATGGGTCCATCCAAGCTCTCTTGCCATAATGACCAGATCGCTGTGGGTACCAAGTCCAGGCAGAGGGTTTATTTCCAGAAAGTACGGCACTCCCTCGTGACTGACTCTGAAGTCCAGCCGGGCAAAGTCACGGCACCCCAGAGCCCTAAAAGCATTGAGACCAGATGCCTCCAGATTCTGCAAAACCTTACTCTCGAGGCGGGCGGGGCACTCATACTCAACCAGGTCCAGGTAATCTCGTTTTACCTCAAGGGAGTAGATAAAATAACCGTCCCTTCTTTTGGGAAGTATGCGCATCATGCCCAGCACTTTAGGTGGGGAGTTGCCTGTGATTCCCAAGGTGACCTCGTCACCCATGATGAACTCTTCCATCATCACCTGCTGCTGATATTTCTCCAGTAACGTCCCTATTACCTCAATCGCTTGTTTAGAGTCTTCCACCACTGAAGTGAGACGGATTCCCTTGCTCGAGCCTTCATACGCCGGCTTGACAATGGCGGGGAAAGGGAAACCATCCATCTCATAAAGCTCTTCTCTCGCATTGACTGCACGCCACTTCGGGGTGCGCACTCCTGCCGATGCAACCAGCTTTTTGGTTAGCGGTTTGTCCAGGCATAGGGCAAGACATTGCGGGTCTGAACCCGAATAGGGAATATCCAGCATCTCCAATATTGAAGGCACCTGGGCTTCGCGACTGCGGTAGTTGCCTCGCCCCTCGGCGATGTTAAAAACGAAATCCATCTTCTCACGAAGAATATTTTCCAAGAACTCCTTGCCACCACCAAGCATCACTACCGTGTGTCCTTCGGCTTCAAGAGACGCTGCTATGAGCCCCACGGTCTCCGGAGAGTCATATTCCTCAAGAGCGTCATCGCAGCCAGCTTGCCGTAATGGCATTGTTTCCTTAAGATCGTACGATAACCCTATCCGCATCTGGAGCTCCTTTGGTTAGGCTGTTAGGCTGAAGACTGTTAGTAGCGAGCGCCATAAATGTCGCCCCTACAGCCTTCACCGGGTTGCGGTAGTGGAATATACGGCCCTGGTAGTTTCTCAGCACGAGCTCATCTTCAGTCTTTGCCAGCACATAATTTGGCTGAAGGGGCACCTTGCCACCACCCTGTGGCAGGTCTACCACAAAGGTAGGGATTGCCAACCCCGATGTGCGCCCCCGCATTCCCTCAATTATCTTTATGCCAACCTCTACAGGTGTGCGCAGGTGCTCGGTGCCCTGTACCTCATCACACTGAAAGAGATAGTAAGGGCGTACCTTTATCTTAAGCAGTCCCTGACATAGTTCTATCTGTGCCTCAACAGTATCATTTACACCGCGCAGCAGGACGGATTGGTTGTTTATCGGAACGCCACTCCGCACCAGACGGTCGCAGGCTTCGGCAGATTGCGGAGTTATTTCTCGGACGTGGTTAAACTGGGTGTTAAGCCATATCGGCCCATAATTAGCCAGCATGGCACACAGCTCATCATCTATACGCTGTGGTAGTACTACAGGGAACCTGGTACCGATACGAATAATTTCGACGTGTCGTAGGGCTGTTATCCGGGAAATGATATTCTCCAGGTGGCGGGTAGAAAGTGTAAGGGGATCACCACCGGAGATTATGACATCCCTGATGCCCTTATGCTGGCGTATATAGTCTAGCATAGCTTCGACTTCGCTTGGAGTACGCACCCAGCCGCCATTTCCCCACTCTCTTTTGCGGGTGCAGTGACGGCAGAGCATGGGACAGATATCAGTAAGAACCATCAGTACCCGGTCAGGATAGCGATGCACCAGTCCCGGGACAACAGAGCTTCTTTTTTCGGCCAGCGGGTCTTCTATGCCTATGCTGGCTAAAGCAATTTCTTCAAAAGAAGGTATAGCTTGTTTTTTGATAGGATCGTCCGGTTCATAGGGGTTCATTAATGACAAGTAGTGAGGTGTTATTGAGAGGGGGTAACGCATGGTTACTAGCTTGACTTCCGCCTGCTGTTCGGGGGATAAAGGGACAAATTGAGCTAGTTGCTCAACAGTGGTAATTCTATTGCGAAACTGCCATTTCCAGTCATTCCAGATACTGTCTGAGATATGACCGAAAATCCTGTATCTGTTTGTGGCCGTTCTACTTGCCGGATAAATCCGGCCACTACTTGGGGGTTTATCATCCAGATCACCAGACGTGCTGGATTGCCCTGGCGGTTCTTCTTGTGGTTCGTTTCTATGGTCGAGTTTAGTCGCACGTTTCTCCGATTTAAGGGTCGGATGAATCCGACCCCTACTGGTAGCTACCGCTGTTTTCACTTTGTTGCTTCCTCCTAAATTAAATTCAAAACTTGACAAATACCCGATGTTGTAGTTATAATTTTAGTATACTATTTCCAGATGTATAATACTAGAGCAGTTATTCTAGTCTTATTATACCAGAAATGCAGAGCTTGTCAAGCGGTTTAGGGTCGGATGAATCCGACCCCTACTGAATGACTGTTGTAAGGAGGTACTTGGGATGAGTGATTGGAGCTTATTTACAAGCCATGGTTTAGTATTAGTTTCGGTTGCCAAAAACCCGGCGCAGACAGCCAGAGAAGTTGGTGATAATGTTGGCCTAACTGAGCGGACAGCGCACAAGATAATCATTGACCTTGAGGAAGCGGGATACATTACGAGAATTAAATTTGGCCGGCAGAACAAGTATAAAATCCACCCCAATGTGCCAATCGGGGGTGACGTAACTGATGCTTCTTTAGGAGAACTACTCGCAACACTTGGTTGGAAACGCAAGATACGAAGGTCAAAAGCGGTCAAGATATCATGAACCAACCCTGACATATATCTGTTGCGTAACTCCTAAATATGAATCCACTTAGATTATTCAAACCAATTAGATTATTATTCAACCCAAAGCCCACTATATCCGAGCAAGACATAGCCTCAGGATTGCGCTGGCTCACCTGGGAGGGAGCAGTATCTCTGGGCTTCAACAGTATCACCACGAGCGGCTTCTTGGCTGCGTTTGCGTTAGCCCTTGGTGCAAATAATCTCCAGATCGGTATTCTGGCAGCTATACCGTTCCTCATGCAGATTGTTCAAATACCTGCGATCTGGATTGTTGAAAGATTTCGGCGTCGTAAGCAAATCGCTGTGCTGAGTTGGCTTCCCGCACAGCTTTTGTGGTTTCCCGCAGCACTTATCCCGTTTTTCCTTGAAGTCCCAAGTGCTGCCGCCATAAGCTTGCTGTTGTGGCTAATGGCAGGTCGCGGTCTACTGACTGCTGTTGTAAATGCCGCCTGGAATGGCTGGATCCATGATCTTGTTCCCCAAACAATGTTGGGTAGATTCTTTTCAAGGCGACTCGCATTCGCCACTGTGGCCGTCATGGGTTTCAGCCTGGGAGCAGCCTTCTTTGTGGACTACTGGCGCGGTCATGTTCCCAGTGAGGAGGCAATTTTTGGTTACACCTATGTTCTCTTATTTGGCGCTCTGTTTCTTGGACTAGCTAGTCCTGCGTTCATGTCACTTATGCCGGAGCCATTAATGCAACCTTTGATCGGACCTCAGCCTTCTCTGAGACAAAGGCTGTCTGCTCCAATTAAGGATACAAACTTCAGACGACTGATACAGTTTTTACTATCCTGGGGATTCGCCTCAAACTTAGCTATCCCCTTTTTTGCCGTTTACATGCTAAAGCAGCTTGGGTTACCCCTTACTTGGGTCATTGGGCTCAACATCTTGAGTCAGCTTTTTAACCTATTGTTTCTACGTGTCTGGGGACGTTTCGTTGACCGGTTTGGCAGCAAGGCGGTACTCTCAGTCTGTGCTTCTCTGTTCCTCCTGGTCATTCTGGGCTGGATATTTATCACGATGCCGGAACGGCACTTTTTAACTGTGCCTCTCCTGGTTATCTTGCATGCCTTCGCTGGAATCGCAAACGCGGGAGTAGCTCTTACCGTGGGTACCATTGCCTTGAAGCTGGCACCAAAGGGGGAGGCGACATCTTATCTCGCTGGGGCATCTTTGGCAACTAGCCTCGGGGCAGGGCTGGGACCACTATGTGGTGGAGTAATGGCCGACTTTTTCGGCGCACGGCAGCTCAATCTGACGTTGACCTGGGTTGATCCGGGCAATTTTGTTCAGCTTCCGGCTCTTATCATAATCGGTTTTGATTTCCTTTTTGCAATTGCTGTCATCTTGGGCGTAATCACCTTAGGTGTGCTGGCCACCATTCGGGAGCAAGGCGAGGTAGGGCGGGAAGTGATTCTTGAGTCACTCTTCTTCCCAACGCGTGAACTGTCAAGTCCCACGAGTTCGGGACTAGCGCATAACTTTCTGTCCAGTTTTCCTTTCAGCTTTTTGAAGCGGGTGCCGATTCCGGGAATAGACGTAGCTTTGGGTGTCACTGCCTACCAGATAGCGGAAATGGCGAGAGCAGCTACTCAAGCTGCAGTAAATGGCCAAAGACTAAAGAGAAGATTCGTTAGAGTGCTGGATAATGGTTTGGCCAGCATATGGGGGGCTAGTGGCCAAAGACTAGGGAGAAGATTCGTTAGGGTGCTGGATAATGGTTTGGCCAGCATATGGGGGGCTAGAGGAACAGTGACGACCTATGATGTCGAGATTGTGCGACAAGCCACGCGTGGTGCAGTACACGCTGCTGGTGACACGCCCTTGTCTGTGGAAAAACTCGTTGCTTCAGTGGCAATGGGCATGGTAACGGCTGCCAGCCGGGCGGGTGTAGATCCGCTCAATGGTATTCTGGGAGCTAGCCAGGGGATAATCCAAGGAGCAGTTGAAACAGGGGCTGAGCTTGAGGCAGTTACGGAGCAGACAATTGAAGCGGCTAGAAAAGCAGCCGCGCAATTGGGGCTATCGGAGGAAGTAGCTGTAGCTAAGGCAACTGAGGGTGTACTAGGGGCAGCAGAGGCACTAGGCGCTGATGCTCTAGCCCGGGTGAAAGGGGCTTTACACAATGACTGTAGTGACTGAGCACACTTTCCTCAGAGGAATCACGCTTGGTAAGCTGATGGTCGCCTCACCAATTGACTCCCACCGCGACCGTTGTTATAATTATGTTTGGTGGTGATAGGTTCTGCTTGGCGCGCTTTGCAGGCCTATCAAATTCGGATGGTAAAAAGGGGGATCATGATAATCATCGGAGAGACCATTCACATCATCTCAGCACAGGTCTCTGGAGCAGTAAAGGGGCGAAATCCCAGAGTGATTCAGGAACTCGCCGTAGCACAAGCCGAGGCCGGGGCGGACTATATTGACCTTAATCTGGGGCCGGCTCGAAGAGATCCCGAGGAAACCATGCAATGGCTGGTGAACGCGGTTCAGGAGGCCACTGATCTGCCCCTTTCTCTGGATACCATGAATCCGGTGGCTATGGAAGCCGGGCTAAAGGTATGCAAGAAAAGGCCGCTCATCAATTCCGCCTCCGGAAAGAACGAGAGCAAGGAGAAGATGCTCCCTCTGGCTAAAGCCTATGGTGCTGATCTGGTGATCTCGGTGATAACCGACAGGGGGATGCCTCCTGGGGTGGACGATAGGGTGGAGAGCATCCTGGAGACCGTGGCCTATGCCAACGAGATAGGAATCCCCAATGAGGATATCTGGGTTGATCCGATACTTCTGCCGGTGAGCGCTAATCAGCAGGAGGTGCGGGATGCCTTGGAATTCGTAGGTATGCTTCAGGACCTCCTTCCCGGGGTTAAATCAACGATCGGGCTCTCAAACATATCCAATGGGACGCCGGAGGAGCTGCGAGGAATTCTAAATCGCACCTACATGGTGATGCTGGAGAGGGGTGGTCAGTATTCCTCTATTGCCGATGCTCTGGATAGAGAGCTTATCAGCTTGAACAAGGGGGAGCTGCCCGCGCTTGTGAATCTCATCCATAAGACCATGGATGGAGAGGAGTTCGCTCTCGATTCACTGTCTCCTCAGGAAAGGGATTATGTAAAGACGGTGAAGGTACTCATGGGCGAGACACTCTATTCCCATGCCTGGCTTGACATTTAAAGAGAACTCTGTTAAACTCAATAAGTGGGGTCTTAAGCTTTTATGAATCGCCCATGCGCCGCGGCGCACCACGCCGCATGAAAATAACGGTTATTCTCAGGGGAGGAGATAGATGGAATGGACCGCGCCAGTTGAAACCCATGCCGGACAGGTGAGGGAGTTAACCATTGGATCTGGAGACAAGGCACTGACAATGGGGGGGGAGAGTATTCTTCCCATCCATTTTTTTGATGAGGGTTCCTCCCCGAATCCACCGGGGTTCGCCCTGGAGGTCTGGGATGTGGAGCCCAAGGGCTGGGCGGAGTGGGTGCTGGAGCCCTTCGGAGACGTGGTGAGGGACCCGGTGAAGTGGGCGCAGAAGTGCGTTGACTTCGGGGCGGACCTGGTCTGCCTCAAACTCATGAGCACCGATCCGGCAGGAGAAGACGCCTCTCCCGATGAGGCCGCCTCGCTCACCAAGAGGGTGGCGGAGGCTATCGCGGTTCCACTTATCGTCTATGGGAGTGGCGATGAGAAGAAGGATGCTCAGGTGCTGCCACGGGTGGCGGAGATCTGCCAAGGTTTGAATCTGCTCCTGGGCCCGGTGGTGAAGGAGAATCACGAGGAGGTGGGCAAAGCCGCTCTGTTGCATGGGCATAGATTGATTGCGCAATCGCCTCTGGATATCAACTTGATGAAGGAGCTAAATGTAAGGCTTTGTAAGTTCGCTCCCCCGGAACGGATCGTCATCGACCCCTTGAGCTCTGCGCTGGGGTACGGGATGGAGTATACTTTCACCATAATGGAGCGCACCAAACAGGCCGGGGTGGTATCCAGGGATGCCATGACTCAGATGCCTATCATCGCCGACCTGGGAACGGAGTGTTGGAAAACGAAAGAGGCCAAGGAGAGTAAAGAGCAGGGGCTGGCCTGGGAGGGCATTACAGCTCTCTCCCTGCTGCTGGCGGGAGCTAATATCCTGGTACTGAGGCATCCGGAGACCTTGAGGGTGCTGAAGGAATTGATAAGCCCAGAAGGGATAAGGGATAAGGGATAACCCCTATCCCCTAAAATAATATAAGGAGGAAAACGATGGTAGTAGCGGTAAAGCCCGATGAGATTGATGAGATTACCGAGCTTATCCGGCTCGAAGACCTGTGGGAGCCGATAGGGCCCACACCCATGCCGGAGCTCCCTGACCTTAGAAACTGGAGCATGAGACTGCTCAAGACCTATAAGCCGTTCTATGCCCCATTTTGCGATCTGTGCTGCCTCTGCACCTATGGGAAGTGTGACCTTACGGCGGGGAGGAGGGGTGCCTGCGGGATCGATATCGCCAGCCAGCAGGCGAGGATGGTGCTGATCGCTTGCTGTACCGGGCTTGCCGCCCATGGGGCCCATGCCAGACACATGATCGATTATTTGATCGAGAGGCATGGAGAGAACTACAAGATTGACCTGGGAATGCAGGTTGATGTCGAGGCGCCGATAGCCAGAACAGTCATGGGGCTTAAACCGGAGACGCTGGGTGATTTGAGAAGAGTGGTGGAATATGTGGAGCGAGGACTCATTCACCTGCTTTCGTCAACACACACCGGGCAGGAGGGGAGCAGCCTGGATTTTGAAGTGAAAAACATGCACGCCGGAATGTTGGACCTCTTGGTCATGGAGGCCGCCGATATTGCTCAAATTGTGGGCTTTGGCTATCCCACCTCCATTGCCGACACCCCCCTAGTTGACATCGGTTGGGGAGCGGTTGATAGGACGAAGCCGGTGGTGTTGTGCATCGGACACAACGCCGCTACGGCAAATGCGTTAGTTGACTATCTGCGAGCCAATAACCTCGATGATGGGGTGGAAGTCTGCGGAATCTGCTGTACCGCCCTGGATGTAACCAGGTACTCGAACAAAGCCAAGGTCATCGGTCCCCTCTCCAGACAGCTTTTCTTCTTGAGATGTGGCATCGCCGATGTGATCATCAGCGATGAGCAATGCGTACTGGTCAACGTCCCCGAGGAGGGCAGGGAGACAGGTTCCGCCGTGATCGCTACCTCGGACAAGATCTGCTACGGGCTTGAGGATGCCACCGAGAGGAAGACCGACGAAATAGTCCGGGAAATGGTCGATGAGGGGAAGCAGTTTCTCATACTGGACCCCGAGAAGGCGGGCGAAGTAGCCGCCAGGGTAGCCATCGAGATCGCTCCCCGGCGAAAGAAAGAGTTCATCAGTGAGGCCGAGGTACAGGAGCTGGCTAAAGGTTGTAAGGAATGTAAAGTGTGCAGCCAGGCTTGCCCTAACCTTCTGCCCATCCACGAAGGGATGAAACTGGCTTCCGAGGGCAATCTTGAGCGGCTAAGCACCCTTTTCAACCAGTGTTTCACCTGTGGGAAGTGCGAGCAGGAATGCCCCCGTCACCTGCCCGTCGTCAAGATAATGCAGTCCGTGGCCACCAAGGAGACCTTCAAGCTCCGCTCCGGACGCGGCCCCATCCACGATGTGGAGATAAGGAAGGTCGGCAGCCCCATAGTTCTGGGAACGATCCCCGGGATTGTCGCCTTCGTTGGCTGCTCCAACTACCCCGACGCAGGGGATGTTGCCGAGATGGCGGAGGAGTTTGCCAAGAGGAAATATATCGTATGCCTCTCCGGGTGTGCCGCTATGTCAGCCGCCATGAAGAAGGATGAGGAGGGGAAAACGATCTACGAGAAGTATCCCCCTGACTTCGATGCCGGCTGTATCCTCAATGTTGGCTCGTGCGTGGCCAATGCTCATATCGCCGGAGCGGCGATCAAGGTGGCCAATATCTTTGCCACGCTCCCCGGCAGGGCAAACTACGAGGTAATCGCCGATTATATATTAAACCGGGTGGGTGCCGTTGGGGTGGCCTGGGGGGCCTATTCCCAGAAGGCATTGACTATCGGCACCGGGTTCAATCGCTGGGGAGTCCCCGTAATCCTCGGACCCCACTCAGCCAAATACCGGAGGCTCTACCTCAGCCGCAAGGAAGAGGACGACTGGACGGTGGTGGATGGCCGAACAAGGCAATTGGTGGACACCCAGGAGCCTACTCCAGAGCATCTGGCTTATGTGATAGAAACTAAGGAGAGGGCAATGGTAACCATACCCAAGCTGTGTATGAGGAGAAATGATACCCCTCCAGGGAGGCAGATAAAGCTGAGTCACTATATCTCGCTTTACAAGCGGTATATGGGCACCCTTCCTGATGACCTGCAGCACTTCGTGAGAAGCACCCGAGATATCCCCCTGGTTTACAAGAAGGAGGTCACGGCGTACCTTAAAGAGGTGGGCTGGAAGGAGAAACCGGCGCTTAGCCTGCCCACCCTGATCGGCACCTATCCCAGCAAAGTGAGCCTCGATGCCGTGGTCCATTAGGGTTGTAGGGGCTCTGTACTCAAGGAGGTAATTAGTAATTGGTAACCACCAATCACTAATCACGATTCACCAATCACCAAGATACAAGGAGGGAAATAATGGCGGAGGTTATGAGATTACCATTCTGGCGGGTGAATGTGCTAACCGGGGTAAAGGGGGCCAGGGTCATGGAAGACTACCGGGAATGCGCCAGTTTAATCAGGCGGGCAAAAAGGCCCCTTTTCGTGGCCGGGCCGCGGGCGATTGAATATTACCTTGACGGCCAACTGCACATGGAATATTGCCTGGATGTGGCTAAAGCCATGAATATGCCCATCTGTGCCACCGCTCATTCGAAGAAGAAGATGCTGGAACTGGGCACTACCCCGGACAGCGTATACGATATCATCGAGATAATCAATCACCTGAAGGACCCGGACTGGCGGGGAGTCCGAAAGGAAGGTAACCATGACCTGGTGATCTTCTCCGGGCTCAGGTGTGACCTGGCAGAGCGGGGGCTTTCCACGCTGAAACACTTCGCCCCCCATCTGAAGACGATGGCCATCTGCCGCTTTAGCCATCCCAATGCGAATTATGCCCAACCCATTCTCAGCGACGAGAAGTGGAAGGTGTACTGGGATGACCTGGTGGCGGACCTGAAGGGGGGTGCGCAACCGTCCTCTTGAGTCCGGAAGCAAGCTGCAAGATATAAGACATCATTGCGAGCGAAGCGAAGCAATCTATTACATCCTGGATTGAGATTGCGGAGCTTGTTCCGAGCCTGTCCAGAGATTGCTTCGGGACTTTGTCCCTCGCAATGACAGGCGAGGAATCACGCTCCTCGCAATGACATGGTGAAGAACTTTGAAGCCTGAACTTTGAAAAAGGAGGAATCAACAGATGAGTGAGTTTCATGTAGATATGGGGCCTCAGTATGAGGGCCAGGCCATCAGGAAAGAGAATGTACAGGTGGAGTTTGGGGGCCCAAAAATTCGTCACAAGTTTGAGCTGGTGACACTGAAGAGCCTGGATGAAGTTGAGCATGAGAAGGTAGAGATCATCGGGCCGGACATAAGCGATATCAAAGAAGGGGCGAGCTCCCCCCTGGCCATTTTGATCGATGTCGCCGGGGAACAGCTCGAGAAGGATATGGAGCCCGTCTTCGAGCGCAGAATCCATATGTACTCCAATTACATCGAGGGATACTGGCATGTAGCTCAGAGGGATGACATCTGGATCAGGCTCGATAAATCCGCGTTTAAGAAGGGGCTTAATTCCCTGAGGGAGATAGGTGAAATCCTGATCTTCCTCTTCACCTCGGAGCTGGATATTATCGAGAAGATTTCCGTTACCCTCATCACCGATGAGGAGAGGATTAAGGAACTCCTCCCCCATGCTCTGGCGATTTATGAGGCCCGCGATGCGAGGGCGAGGGATCTCGGTGACGAAGACGTGGATGAATTCTACGGCTGCATCCTCTGTCAGGCCTTTGCCCCCACCCATATTTGCTTCATCACCCCGGACCGGATGGCCAACTGCGGGGCAATAAGCTGGTTCGACGGCCGGGCAGCTTACAAGCTTGACCCGGAGGGACCGGTCTTCGCCGTGCCCAAGGGCAACTTGCTAGATGCGGCGAGGGGGGAGTATAGCGGGGTGAACTTGATGGCGAAAGAAAAGTCTCTCGACACTGTGGAGCGGGTTTACCTTTACAGCTCTTTCGGATGTCCCCACACCTCCTGCGGCTGCTTCCAGTCTATCTGCTTCTACATCCCGGAGGTGGATGCCTTCGGCTTGGTGTATCGCGACTTCGTCGGCGAGTCGGTGGTGGGCTTGCCCTTTTCCAAGATGGCCGGGGAAACCAGCGGAGGGAGGCAGGTAGAGGGCTCCTGTGGAATGGGGTTGGAGTATCTCCGCTCACCCAAGTTCTTCCAGGCTGACGGGGGATTCGGGCGTATGGTGTGGATGCCCAAGGAAATAAAAGAGAGATACCGGGATGCCATACCCGAAGATTTGTACGATAAGATAGCCACCGAAGAAGACGTTAAGAATGCCGATGAGCTCGCCGAGTTCCTCGAGCGAGTGGGGCATCCCTGGCCAAAAGGGGAGGTAAAGGTTGCGGACTGAAGGCTGAAGGCTGAAGTGCGCGATCACACAAAACTCAGAGCGTTTGAATTGGCTGACGAGGTAGCAGTATTGGTTTATCGTGTAACCGCGAGGTTTCCGCGAGAAGAGTTATACGGACTGACTTCTCAAATGCGGCGAGCGGCGGTTTCAGTTCCTGCTAACATCGTGGAGGGTTGAGCGCGTGACAGCCAGGCCGATTACCTTCGATTCCTCAATATGGCATTCGGTTCATTGAGAGAACTGCATTATCAGCTAAATTTGTCGAAGCGCTTAGGGTTTCTATGCGACCAGGATTCATCCCTACTTGAACCAAAAATTATCGAAACCGAGAAGGTCTTGAATGGCTTGATTCGAGGGCTAAAGGCTAAAGTAGTCTAACAGTCTTCAGCCTATCCACCTACGAAGGGGGTTTGAGAAATGCCGATCAAAGGAACTGACGTTGTAAAGAAGCTACCTCAAAGAAAGGGCTGTAAGGACTGTGGTTTCCCCACCTGTTTTGCCTTCGCCATGAAGCTATCCTCAGGCGGGGCAACGGTTGATAAATGCCCCTATCTTTCCGCGGAGATAAAGGCAGAACTGGAGGATGCCCTGGCGCCACCGATAAGACTGGTTACCGTAGGATCGGGTGAAAGTGCCTTGAAGATCGGTAACGAGGAAGTAATCTATCGGCATGAGAAGACCTTCGTCCATTCCCCCGGCATCGCGGTGCTTATCTCCGATAAGGAAGATGAGGAGGGGATCGAGGCTAAGATAAGAAAGATGAAGGGGCTTCAATTTGAGAGAGTGGGTTTAACCCTCAAGGCAGATCTTTTCGCCCTCAAATTTGAATCGGGAGAGAAGGCGAAGTACCTCGCACTGGTCGAGAAGGTTTGTGAGGCGAGCGATGCGGGGATCATCTTGATTTCCGAGGACCTCGGAGCCCTCTTCTCAGCGAGGGACATCTGCGCCGGCCGGAATCCGCTCCTTTATCCCATAACGAAGGATAATCTTGAGCAGGCAATACCTCTGATAAAGCAATCGCCGACTCCGGTAGGGGTGAAGGCGGAGAGCGTCGAGGGTTTAATCCCCTTGACCTCCAGACTGAAGGGGGAGGGGATCGAGGAACTGGTGCTGGACCCTGGCTCAGGGAATTTTCTGGAGGTGTTGAGAGATCAGACCCTTATCCGCCGGGCGGCGCTGAAACAGGGTTTCCGGCCCCTGGGTTATCCCACCATCGCCTTTCCTTGTTTTGTTGCCCCGGATGGATTGAAAGAGATCTTGACCGCCTCCATGTGCGTCATCAAATTCGCCGGGATTATCGTTCTTTCCGACCTGAAAAGAGACTCTCTACTGCCCCTGCTGGTACAGCGGCTCAACATTTACACCGATCCTCGCATGCCCCTGGCGATCGAGCAGGGGATCTACGAGGTAGGCGAGCCCAAGGATAAAGCACCTGTCCTGGTTACTTCAAACTGGTCCCTCACCTATTTCCTGGTTTCATCGGCCACCGAGGAGAGCAAGGTTCATGCCTTTGTATGCGTGAAGGATACCGAGGGGCTCGGTGTGGTCACCAGTTGGGGGGCGGGCAAGTTCAGCGGCGATTCCGTAGGCGCTTTTATCAAGAAGTCGGGAATCGAAGAAAGGGTGAGTCACCGTAAACTCATCATCCCGGGCAAGGTGGCTCGCATTCGGGGCGAGCTGGAGGAGGCCTTACCAGGGTGGGAGATAGTGATCGGCCCTAGAGAAGCGGGCGAACTCCCGGGGTTCCTTCCTGCCTTTGCCCAGACTTTGACCGGAGGCTGAAGGCTGAAGTAGTATAATAGTCTTCAGCCTATCCACTTGATCTAAAATGTCGATCACCATTGCCGTTGCCGGCAAAGGCGGTACCGGGAAAACGGCCATTTCTGCTCTTCTGGCAGCATTACTGGCGAAGGAAAGCCCGCCAATACTAGCGGTTGACGGCGACCCGGCCACCAATCTGCATCTGGCGTTGGGTCTTTCCCTCGACGATGCGACCAATACCATCGGTGGTATCCGGGAGCTTATGGAAAAGAAGATCACCCTGGGGGAGTTTGCCCCGGGGTTCGATAAGCAGGCATGGCTTGATACCCGGATATTCGAGGGACTGGTGGAATCCGTCGGCCTCGACTTTATTGCTATGGGGCGCTCCGAAAGTGAGGGTTGCTACTGCGCCGTAAACCACATGCTTCGTCATATTTTGGACAAGCTGGCAGGTAATTATAACTATGTGGTGATAGACAACGAGGCCGGAATGGAGCATATCAGCCGTCAGACCACCCGGGATGTGGATGTACTGCTAATCATATCGGACCCCACTGTCCGGGGCATTACTGCTGCCGTGCGCACTAAGAAGCTGATCCATGAGCTTCGCACCAACGTAGGGCAGATTCATCTGGTTGTTAACCGGCTTAATGGTGACATCTCCTGGCAGATGAAGGAGCTCATAGCCGAGGCCGAGCTCGATCTCCTTGTCACCATCCCTGAGGATCCGAATATGGCTCCTCTGGAAGCCGCGGGAAGGCCACTTACCCAGCTTCCGGAGGACTCCCC
>BBPE01000014.1_pt1 | contig 20559 bp, 17 predicted proteins | sample 1344301 | NCBI WGS metagenome assembly BBPE01 (sample SAMD00019089, study PRJDB2971) | groundwater metagenome | isolation source: The Cedars highly-alkaline
CATACATAGCTCATATGTTCAAGTTATTTCCGGACACTTCCTTAGTATACTGATACGGCTGGGCCGAGTCAATATCATTAAAACCGGCTGGCAAAAACCAGTGAGTGATTACTCCGATAAGAGCGCCGAATTCGAAATGCTTTGTCAAAGAGCTCAAACAGGACACTACACAGCCAAACAGCGAAACAATCCGCTATTTTGTTGACTCTCCTCTAACCTTCGAGAGCCAAAGGCCTATTGGTGGCATTGAGTTGAAAACAAGTGGTGCAAAGGAGGACTTATGACGCGGCAAGTGCAGCTAAGTCAATCCCTCTGAACTCGGAGGGTGCCATGATTATAAGTTGCTCAATGATCCTTTGCCGACACTCTATGGCAAAATCCAAACACCACTTTAGTTCTTCTTTTTCAACGGTCTCCACTGTCCGATGAGGGAAGACGAGCTTCAAAAGGCCAGCGGATGTCTTCTTGATGCTATCTTGGTTTCTGCCGGTCATTCCACTTAGAGCTACATTGGCGCTGACCAGGGTTTGATAATTCTTTCGGCGCAGCCTGGTGAAGATCTCTGCTAAATAATCAGTAATAAATCCGTAGCCAGAAGCATAATTCTCTGGTTGAATTTTGGGCAATTCCCATCCTGGCAGGAAGGCATGTAGACGGTCAAGCAGTGCCAGGTCCTGCAATTCAGGCGGGAGAACGGAGAAAAGATGCACATAGTGGCTGGCAGGCTCCTTTCGCCTTATATCAGTATCAATGTTGCCCCCGAGGACAATACTCGCTTGGGCGGAGAACTCGAGGGGCCCCCGCGAGAATTTGCCCGTCTGCATATAATCTTTGAGAATGCTTATGGTAGCTTCGGGGTCAGCAAAGCTGGTGCTAGCAATCTCATCGAAGAAAACCACATCCTTCTGTCCTAGAATGCCAATTTTTCTGCTGGCCTGGTTATAGAAAAGGGTGGCTGGCGTTGCTTTACCGCCAGAAATAACAAAGGAGCGGCTGGAGGTATTACGATAGGTGTAGGTCTTTCCCGTTTCACGGGGACCTAGCTCGATGAGATTGTAGTTAGGTTCAACAAAGGGGACTAGGCGAAGCAACATCAGCATTTTCTCTCGCCCAGAGAATCTCTCTGGGTTGAATCCGACGCTTTGAATTATTAGGTCGATCCATTCCTTATCGGAGAAGAGCTGCCGCTTCTCAATATAGTCATCCAAGTCAAGGCGAGTAATTTGAAATGGGCTAAAATCCCGAACATAGAAAGGATAAATTTTGCCCTTTAATTCATACCCGGGGTCATATTCTACAGTTAGAGTGCCCCAGGCTCCCCCAGCAAGAAGGATATCGCCAAATTCCCTGAGTATTGCCTGGCTAATACGGACAAAATTGTCACCCAGGGCAGGAACCTCAGCCCAGTAGTGGTCACGACTGGCATCCAGACGCACTTGCAATTGTCCCAGTAAGACATACTCGCCTTTTTCCTTGATACGGCTCTTGATAAGCTCTCTAGCTTCGCTTTCCACATAATGCTCTGCCAGGAGCCTGTCCACTCGTTGCTGACCGGGCACCGGATCCGAAGGGTTCACATATCTGGCACATAGATATTCCATCACATATCGGGGGAACTCTTTATAGGCTTCGTTCCAGCGTGTTAGCGGCTTGAGAACCACCCTATCCCCCAAATCTTGCTCTACCTTTTTATCCAAGTCAGTCACTTAAGTTCACCTTCCTCACTACCAGTATCAGAGTTCATCTAGCTTCTCCAGAGCACTGGTATCTAATTCCACCTTATCTTTGCGTGGGGTTACTATGATTGGTACCACCCTGGGAGATAGCAATTCCTGCTTGCCAGCGATATCAGTGTAGGCCAGCTTGCAGGTAAGCCGAGTAGTTTTCAATTTCTTGCTGAACTTGGGTATAAAGGTAAATGATGCTCTATGCTCCTGCTTAGGTTTGAGGCGTGCTTCAAATTCGTCGCGCTCGCCGGTATCAATCTCCAAAGAAAGTGTGAAGTCCCCCTGGCGGTTACCGTTATTCCTTATCCCGATCTCTACTGTGGTTTGCTGGTCTTCCAGAACCTCTAAGGAGCCAGGAACCTTGACCCACTGGAAACCTATTGTTGGGGTGACTATCTTTCGTATTATAGCCCCTGGTATTACCATCTCACTCAATGAGATGCCACCATGAGCATAGCGGGTGAATCTACCCTTCTCCCGCCCAAACCATTTCCTTCCCCTGGCTACAGTGAAGAGCCTGTCCTCGCCATACTGAACTCTTACTCCATCTGAATGCCCTAGCCCTTTCAGGTAACGATAACAGATCGGATTCCGTAGGTCTTCATCCTCTAAACCCTGCCATTCGGGAGAAGCTGTTATTTGAACTTCGTCTTCCTTTGCAAGTTCAATGAATCCATGGTCACTGATAACGACTACCACATCTTCCTCATCAAGCCGACCTCGCAGGTCAGGTAGAACACCGTCTTTGACCTTGTTGGCTATCACATTGTTCAATTCCCAGACACTGTCACGAAAGGCATGAATCCAGTCATCGCTGAGATTGTAAATCAGGATATTATAGGGCTTGCGGTCAAGATCGAATCCGAGGCGTCGTTGTCCCATATCGGTTTCGCTGCTGGTAACAATTCGCAATTGCTCATGTCGCTCCGCTTCCAATATGTTGAATAGCCTGGCTGCTAAGATATGGTGGTCTGAGGTAGGTTTCCCTTTATAGTTGGTCCACGACAGTGGTATTTTGCCAGAGAGAAGGCTTACACGAGCTATGTCGGTATAGGAGGGCAAGATGCAAACATATGCTTTCTCCTCTGCGATTTCAAACTCTTCAGCAAGGATAGGCTTTACAACCTCCTGCCAAGTATCCCATCGCATTCCATCAAAGACGAGTATCCAGACTCTAGATTTATATGGTGGATAGGCTTTAGGCTTGAGTATAGTATTGCGTAGCACATTGATGGAAAGCCGAGGATGAGAGAGATAGCTCTGCCAATTGGCTTCTATCATCTCGGCTAATCTCAAGTCAGCCTTCTCCAAATGGCTACGGACGCGCTGTAGTAATTCAACCAGATAGCCTTGCATGTCCCGATGGAGCTGATCACTACCTACGCTCTTTAGATGATGGTTTACTTTAGCATGAGCCAATTCCAATCTGAAGGCTCTGCTTTGAATGTACCAATCGAGCAAGGCATTCAAGTCAGCAGTTGGCTCAGGGGGATGGCTGAGGACTTCTTCAATGTCAGCTAGCTCCGATATTAGGGCGAATACTTCTCCAGCCCGAGATGTATAAGCAGCCTCCGAAAGCCTGGACCTGGAACTAAGGTCAGCGCCAACATGTGAGCTAAGGATGATGTCACTGAGAGCCTTTGCAGCCAAAGCACTCTGCAGGAAGTGAATAGCTAAGCCATACGCTATAGCTGGTGAAGATTCTCTAGCCAGAACTTGCGCTATCACTGTAGATTGTGGTGACACAAGTTGAATCAACCTGTCCAAGTCCTCAGCAGATAGCCCATCTTCAGCTAGCCTGATCATTTTTGACTGTAGATTCGGGCTCTTTCCCAGGTGAGCGATTACCGCTGATACTTGTTGTTCTAGCTCTTCGGGGGCAAACTCCAGCATCTGCAGCCCTCGTAACTGGTTAGCAGGATTGGGCACATGGTATCTTTCCAAGGATTGCCGCAAGTAAACATAGAGGGCCAAAGTTTGAGGATGCGGAATAAGCCAGGGGGAGATAGACCTGGTGTCAATCTTAGGGCTTTCACCAGCTAACTCCTTAAGAATAGCGGAGGACTGGTTATCCCAGTTGCCAGACCAGGCGAGACCTAGATAGTGGACGAGCACTTCGGAGGCTGATAACTCTTCAAACATCAGAGCTTGAACGGACAACCCTGGATGGAGGCATATTAATGTCAGAATGCGAACATGATGAATGCTTAAGGGAGCATCTTTGGGCACATAGTGGCGGAGTTGATCGTGAGCGACCACAAACTGCGAGAGGTTGGAAGCGATAGCTGTGGCATACTTTGCCAACGCTTCAGGATTCCACTTTTCACGAGGAATGAGCTGGCTCAAAATGCCGCGCAAACTGAAGTCCTCGATTCTATCTGCTCCTTCCAGAATATCTGAGATGAAACTCAGATTTATTTTGCTTTTAGCTCCAAAGCGAGGGAAGGTCACCCAAACAATATGGGGAAAGTTAGGGTCGTCTGGCCTCCGAGAATACTTGACTCGGAAGCCAAAATCATTCTCAAAGTAATGAAATACAGCCCACCTCTTCCCTTTGGGATCAATGATTTTCTCATTAAGATTTAGAAGCCTTTCTGGGTCAAGAGCAACAACCAGTCGGCTTGCCTGGGGAAGTCCGGCAAGGAATTGCTGAAAGTACTCCTGGACATTGTTTGGCATAGCTTTACGGCGCATTGTATTCGCTCCCCTCTTCTGACACTTTCAACAACTGACATGCCTCAGCAATGCGCCTGGTTCTCCTCCAGAGTTCCCTGTCTACGGAACTATCATCAATCCCGGAGAAGAGCCTGGTAGCTTCTTCATACATTTCATTCCGATAGCAGAATTCTACCCATTGGCAAAGTTCCTCATTGGTGAGTTTCTTAGTGAGCGCACCGTTGAGGTAGCGATGGATTTGAGCTTTTCGATAGCTGACAGCCATATCTTGCTTGTGTTGTTGCTCCTCGGCAGTGGGAAGGCGAACCTTACCTTCCTTGACAGTGAATCCCTCAATAGCTTTGTTGAAATCTACGATTTCCTGCCATTCAATAGAAATCTCCCTGAGATAGTATTCCCTTAGCTCGTGAAGGGGCACCGTGCCATATTTGCGGAGAAACTCCTGCAGGCGCAATACTGTCTCTTCCCCAGCGTCTCCTTTATCCAGTGCCATTCTCAACTGGGGTGTCTTGGCGAATTTGGGCTGGCGTGCCAGCAAGGTTCCCGGAGCATACCACTTATCACCGACCTTGCGGAAGAAATTCTCCAATATCTCGTCAAGGTTGAACTTTGCTATTTCAACGGTGGGTAAGAACCTTTTAATCACCTCGTCATAGATGTAGTCACGGGGTTGACCACCCTGCCTGGTGAGAAACTCCTGGATAACGGTTATCACGCGGTACTCAATATCTGGTTTCTCCAGTTCCTTCCTCGCCACACTCTCTTTGGGCTTCTTAAAGTTTATCACCAGAAGGCGCTGCTGAGTCTTGTCGGAATCCAATTGCGATTTCGTCTTAGAGGTTGAATTTATATGTCTCACTTCACCTGGTTCAATGAAGCCCGCCTGAGCGGCCATTCGTTGCACACTCCGAAACATGGTCGGGTCGGTGTAGCTGTAAATCAGCGAAAGCCACCGTCCGGGCTTGAGAACACGGTAGGCTTCTTTGAGGGCAGTAGTCATCATCTGTTCATAGGTTTCCCTCGTTTTGCCTTGATACTGGTTTTCGATGATTTCCTGCTCTACCGGGGTGAACTCGCCCAGCCAAGCCTCCCACATAATGTTGAGTTCACTATAGTTTATGTTAGAGCCATAAGGAGGGTCATAGAAGGCGTAGTCAACAGAGTTATCAGGGATAGGATATAAATCTCTAGCGTCTTGTTGTCTCGCTATATGAGTAACAAAGCTTTTGAAAAGGTTTATCTCATTAACAGCCTTAGCGAGATCACTATATTTGCCTGCAAATGAGCCGAGTGCATTCATGTCTTGAATTATCGCGGGGATATACAAAGTTCCCATCCGAATCCCGCCTTTCCCACTAATGCGCCACCTGTATTGTAAATTAACCATGTAAATAATGCTGGAGAAAAGTAGCCTTAAATAACTTTTGGCTTGATCATCCTCAACCTCATTCACATATTCCCACAGCACCGACAGGGCAATAAGGTTCCGCCGTGAGAACATCTGATAGGGATGAGTAATGCCCCGCTTCAAATTGCGCCTTGGCTCCGGCCCAAAAAACTTCACATCCCTGGGATACCAGTAGGGGAACTCTTTCGGAGGTATTTCCTTCAGCCCAAGCTCTTGTTTCATCTGCCCCAGAACCTTGCTTCCTGGCTCGTTGATGAACTGCTCGCCTCCCTCAATCTCGATATAGCGTCGCCAATCATCTTCATCCAGCGGTTTGGCTTTTGCCTCACCTTTAATCTTGCATTTGGGGCAATCAACCCTGATTTCGACAGGCTCTATTCTCACAAAACTTACCTTCGCCTTGGTGAACTCATAGCGGCAATTATCACAGCGAATCTTGGCTATCTTCTCGCCCCTCTTCATTCCCTCCCATCGCCCTCCACCGGCAAAAAGAACCCCAATTCCACACCGAGGGCAGCGGTAAACATCGGAGAGGATGGTATTGGCGATTTGAGCCTCAGGGTTGTTGCAGTGGTGGCACCTGGTGCGATAGAGGGGACGAATCTCCGGCTCTGCCCTTGCCATTAACTCCTCATATGCCTGTTGCAGGAGTTGGGGCTCAATAGGAGTGGTGTAATTACGGGTGATGTGGATACAGGCAGGGGAGATGTCGAATAAGATGGCGTGCCTCCCTACCATAAGGGCGGCTACCCCGGTCATTCCTGAGCCGCAGAAGGCATCCAGGACAATGTCGCCAGGCTGAGTATAATGCTCGATGAACTCCTTAACCACATAGGGATCCTGCTTCACCCAATACATGTGCATATTGTAGATTTTGGACGACTTTGAGGCCTGGTCGAAGCTCTTGCAGAATGGGGGCACATTGTAGTCATCTGTCTCAGGGTCATATGGCTTGCCGTAGTCGCGGATGAATTCGGCGAGCCCCGGTTTATTCTCAGTCTCAACTATAGTCATGGTGTCGCTACCTCAGGCTAAGCTGAATCCTCTTCTCCGGGTTCTGCCGTTTGGCTTGCTCGAAAGCTTCTTGCAGCAAGCGCCTGAACTCGGCTACCGCCTCGTCTATCCCATCTTCTTGAATCACAGGGTACTTATCCGCCAGCCTTACCAAAACTGGCTGTGCCACTGTTTGGATATTGCTCTCCAGGAGCAGAATCCTAACGAACTTAATTACTTCATCATCAATGACGTTAACCAGCGAAGAAAGCTCACTGGCATGGACAATTTGTAGCAGCTTAGTCACCTTGTCTTCGTTGCTCCGTTCCAAAACCCTTTTCACCGCTTCTGAGCTCAGTCGCCTCAATTGCTCTTTCAGTGCCTTCCCCAGATCTCTACTCAAGTGTTGTACCTCTTCTGCGGGTGGCTCCTGAGTTAGGGCGAGGCGGCAGGAAGAGCAAGCGGGGTCATTTTCTACTGACACCTCAGTCACGATACTAACATCGCACGAACCCAGTCTTGGCAACAAACTCTGATAGTGCTGGGGCAGATCGGTGCCTAGTGACTCGCCTAGCTCTGTAACTTCGTTGAGCTTATTTAGGGCTTCCAGTTTTGGCTTCAGCTCCTCCAGTTGTTGCTGTAGTTCCTGCACCTTCTTGTAATAATCACGGTGGTGGGCTTGATAGATATTGCGGTAACGCCGCTTAAATTCATTAAACCCTGCTTTCACACTGGGCCAGAGAGAAGGGCTGTTCAGGAATGATTTCAGGTTCAGTTGACCCCTAAGGGAGAGGAGGTCAGTTCTTAGCTCAAGGTCGCCGTCACGCAAGTTTGCAGCATTAAGGTAATTCTTCACAGCAAGGATCTCTGCTGCTGATTTGGAGAGGTTTTCCCAGCGGCGGTAAATTGAGATATCGGCAGCGAAGGCATCAGGTTGGGTATATCTATCCTGCACCGCTTGGTAAAACTGGGCATAGTTAGGCGCTTGCACAATATCAGTGATTCGAGACACTGCGTCGTGTTCTCCAGCGTCGACGGTGTCCTCCAATCTGGCGGACAAAAGCTTTATGCTGCTATCTATCTGCGTTGCCATTGCGTGTAGAGATCCAAGGGCTTCTTGGAGCAACTGTGCTTGCCCCTCTATCTCTACAGGGTCAGCGGTGGTTTTCAATTCCGGCCTGAGCACCCTGGCAAAAGGAACCACCTCATTCCAAGTAGGGCCAGTGCTGAGAGAGATGGCATCAAAATACTTATCTAGTCCAGTCTTCCACTCGAGTTCTGGAACGGTGGCTGAGGTAAGCTTGTTATGAAGAGGCTTACTGCCTGATCTCAGAATAAGGGGATGATTTGGCTTGAGATAGAGATCAATAGCAGGCATACCATAGCGGGTGAAGCAAAGGATATACAGGCTGATGAGAGGAAAGGGAAGACCATAGGGAATGTTGCTCAAATCTCGATACACCTGCCATGTGGGTAGATGACCTTCGTTCTCCCCCAGCTTTCCCTTAAGATAGTCAAAAACAGGGGCATTTGCTGCTGGAGCAAACTTGCGCCGATTGTCAGTCGCTGCTAAATGAAGACCCAGGGCAAAGTTGTCCAGAGCACTTGTGTCCTGTGCTGAAGCAGCGCCACGGAAGAATCCATTAAAGACCTTGCCGACATCGGTAGAAGAGAGGGTCTTTTTGAACGCTCTAGAATCCAGGGTCCGGGGGAGAGCTGTATAGGCATTGTCAAGGAGTGCATTGGCGATAAGGGCAAAACGCCGCTCGTTACTCGGCTGGGAGAATACCTCCTTAGGCTCAATGGCTAGAGCACTCCTGGTGCAGATTTTGCCCGACTGATACTGCTTGGGCTGACTACTGATAAGTGCCCTTATCACCTCTGGCTTCTTACCCCTGACCCATTCCCGAATTTGCTCGGCATCGCTGCCTCTCTCATGCCGATATATTTCCTCCATATCACAAATCGCCATATAGTCCCTAACAGCATCATGGGCAAGTTCAGAGAGCCCGTTGGGAATGCAGACCGCGATACGCTCGTCCTCAATGGCAATCCCACCCGCATCAGTATTCTCCATGAGGATAACAATCTTGAAATGATGATCCTCCTTGTATAACGGCTGGCCAAGTTCAGGACGCCAGGTATCGCTGAGAATAACCTCTCCTGAATACTCAAGCCTGCGGTTCTCTATCCTTATTGATTTCAACTGCTGCGGAAGAAGGTCAGCAAATAGCGTGGACTCCCCAAGCATCTCAGAAGGGGCTGAGTAGAGGCTCTCCCTCCACTTTTTCTGAATGTGGTGTTGCTCGGTAATGCGCTGCTTGATCTCATTAAACCTTTGTGGTGCTGAGAGACCGGTAACTTGAACTACGAAGCTAGCACCCTTTTCTTTGGTATAAGAAATCTGTGGTAGATCACGCAGTTTCGCCAGGATAAGATTTACCGTATCTTCAGGTTTGAGAATATCTTCGGTGGTGAGAGTAGCCTGTGTTAAATCCTGGAGGGACATCTGGCGAGGAGAATCCAGATACGCTAAGTGCCACAGGAAAAGGGTCTTGACAACGCGCTGGGCCACGCTTGCCTGATCTTCATCCAGGTCTAAGAGAGGCAAGGTATTCAGGGCAGTGGCATAGGCCTGATAAGCAAGGCGGTAGTCTGGCACCTCCCTGAGTCCGTGAATAAGATTATCGCTTAATAGAAGATCACCAACCGTTATCAGCCTGTCCTTGGCCAAAATATTATTCTCACTGTTTGGATCTTCATTATGAGTGGCATGAGGGTCGATAACATCATAGAGAACGTTAATTCCTATTCGCGTGGTAGCCAATCCTCTAGCGGTGATGTGGCGCAACACTTCAAAGCAGCGGGGTTGGAAGGGGAATATAGCACGAAATGCATCCTCATCCATCCCCTTCATGAACTCGAAGTTATGGAAATAATAGTCGTAATACTGGTTTATTTCAGGAGTCATCTCGGATAATACATCGCGAACTCGCCGGGAGACGATGAGGTCGTAATCTCTCTCACTTCGTCCCCCTAAAAGGGGAAAGTCAATGAAACGGTCGCCGGCATGACTGCCTCTGAGCTTGACAGGAACAGGCTTTTGAGAAGCAACGAGGGTATAGATTCTCAGCCCAAGCTCCTTTGGGAGCACAAAGGCAAGCGTTTCCAGAACCTCTTCATCATGAGCATATTCAGGTGAGCCTTCAGGATGACTGTCCTGCCAGAAGGCAAATTCGTCAATTACAAAAAGCAGCCCATTGTATCCTGCATCTGTTAGCTGGTCATAAATGTGTGAGAACCGCTCCTTCGTGCTAACGGAAATCTGAGGACTGATGGTATTTTCAATACAAAACTGCCGAATGAGCCTGGCTAATGCCTCTCGACCTGCTTCCTTAGCATATTCAGCAGCATCAACTCCCATTTGCTGCCTGACATAGGACGAAATAGACCCCTTCAACATTGCGGGAAGCTGATTAAACCAGGCGAAGATTTCCTCTGCGGAGGTAACTACAACTCTATCCTGCAAGTGACACTTGTCTAGTGTTTCCCCAATCTGCTTCTCTATAATCTGCAGCAGGCTTCGACCTCCACTTATATCCACAGGCCCTTCGCCACGCAGACTAAGGATGACAGGGAAGAGTTTGGCGTTTTGCAGGCGGTGATGATAGTTGGTGATCTCACGATCTTGAACGCTCGACCAGAGTTCCTGGCTAGTATCGCTGAGTAGAGAGGCAATAGTGGCAAGGAAGTGAGTCTTGCCATATCCCCATTCGGCTGGCACCCAGAACCCCTGACCACGACCTGTAGCTACGCTTTCCAAGATGGTAGAGAAATACCCACGAATAGAGTCGGTGAATACATAGGTACTCACGGTTTTAATGGGATTCTTACAGGCTACAGCCAGGGAAAGAGTAGTCTCGGGGCGCTCCTCCTTGACTGCTATAAGCTTATCTATAGGAGTTCGTTGTGCTTGCTTCATGGCTGTTCTCCTCAATGAGGTTTTGTCTTCCAACAAGGCTTGCTAGAGATTGAGATGTTGCCTGGGGCTCGAATTCCACATAACTGGGTAGGCTAGGCATCGAGGGGTCTTGCTCAGCAACACAAAAGATAGCCATAGCGCCATCGCTCACATAATGCTGGAAGAACATCCCAAGTCCTGTGCGATACCTGGCCAAAAGGTGACAGCCTGTGACTACGAGAATTATCGGCGGAGTAAGATTGGTGCGGAGATTTTGCAGTTCTTGAACAATGAGCTTCCTTAATTGCTCCGCTACCTCTAAGGGAGCTGAAGCGGGGGACTGTGTGGATGCTGCCAGGTCAACAATATCGAGAGATCGGGTAATTCTGGGGGGAGTTTGGCTCGTAGTTCTGTTTCTTTGCCGTGCCATAGATAAACATGCCGGCCTGGCCTCGGTTTAGTAGAGAAAGTAGCGATTAATTCCTCGAACTCCAACAGTCTCATAGATAGAGCCTCTGTCCCAGGATTTCCTTGAATGAGTATTTGGTAGTTATCTGCTCCAGCTCGTCAGCGATGACATACTTTGCCACGAGATCATTTGCTGCTGCTTCCTTGAGAGCCTTACGCACTCCATCAGCATGTCGGAAGCCCAGATACTTCCAGAAGGGATTTTCTAGTATTTCTTTTAAGCTGACCAGCGCGGGAGTCGGGGCAAAAAGGAGATGCGTAAGCAAGAAGAGAGCGGTCCTGGCAGCAGGAAGCTGGACAATTATTCTGTTGCCCTTATTACGCTGGGCAAATCCAAGTTGATCTATCGTGTTGCCGAGTCGCTGTTTGACCTTCTTATTCGATGCTCCATATTTGTACTGCACAAATTCATCAAGAATGGGCGAACGAAGAGTCGTTCCTGGCTCTGCAGGTAATACATACTCCGTGATAAACTGCGCTACAACAGGCTCGACAGAAAGAAACTGATAGCGCATAATCTCCTTTAGCAGACCCTCATCTTGATAGTAGCACCAAGCCTGCGCTGCCAGCCCATCAATGGATCGTTCCGGAAAAAACCACCTAATTACATTTCGGGCGTATCGATGTCTAGTAGACTCCGAGTTCTGTGGGAGAGATGTCTCAAGATGCCGGCAGAATTCTTCAAATGAGCGGAATCTCAAGCTGTCCTTCACAGCCTGGATACCTTCGTCCCACAGAAAATCTTGGATATAGAGGGGGCCTGATTTTTTCGTAGCCATTTCTTATTGTTAATGGGACACTCGGCAAATCTCTTGCTCAAGCAAGATGTTATCTCGAATTGCCACTGGCGACTTGAAGCTCCGATATTGATATTATAACAGAAATGGCAGGTTTGCGAACCTCTTGCTTCCCGAGAGCAATTCGCAAATGAAGCGAGTAAGCTCTTCCCCGCAACTGCCACCATGCTCATCCACTAGGGCAATACAGCGAGCACCGGCATCCAGGCATCCAGAGTGAGGCAACAAAACGTCAGCTTGTTCACCCCGCATTCTTACTGTATAATCTATCCAGGTGATTGATCGCAGAGGATGGCCGGATAAAGGTTTCACTAGTAACGATTGACATAGAGCATTACGCCTGGCGCTGAAGAAAGTCATCCGGTGTATCCAGGTAACCATAGAGGCAATATACTACGACTCTTACCTGGTCTATCTGAGGGGGAAACGAATAATGCATCGCTACACTTATCACTCCTTTAGCTTACTCTCTACGTAAGATAGAAATTCTCTCTCCCTTTTGAGTAATTCCTTTGCCTCTTGTTCAGTCACCAGCTCCACCTCATCGCTTTCCCCAAACATTCTGCCCGCTAAGGCTAAATCGCGCCGAGCAATCTCAACAGCTCTGTCAACCTCGTCCTGCGTTGCTCTGAATGGACGGATACTGCCTGCTTTGACGAGTTCTTCAATAGACATCAAGGTTACCTTTAAGTATCAGTTTCTCTTCCCCCTCAATTCGTTTGATAAATGGTTCGCCTCTCTCACTTCTTTCCTCGAACTCCCTTTTCGTCATCAAGGTATAATTGATTTCCCGGCCAGTTTCTCTTTCAATGTCAGACACCAGCCTGTGGATCTCTTCCTCCTCAATTTCCCCCACCACAAAAAGGTCGATGTCGCTTTTTTCTCTTTCTTGGTTTTTAGCTACCGAACCGTAAATGAAGGCAAGCTCTATCTGGTCTGAATCCTTGAGTCTGTTTCTTAAGTAGTCACCAAGCCCTATAGTGGAGTAGACAATCTTCTTCAGCTCTAAATAGAAGGGGAACTCCTTTACAACCCCAAAGTATTTCAGGTTTCCCGCCTGGTGTGATTTCAACAATCCTGCCTTTTCCAGATGACCGAGTTCCCTTCTTACCGCGTTTAGCGGTTCACCAGTAAGCCTGGTTATCTCCCTGGTATAAAATTGCCTCTCTGGATTGGTGAGAAACAGTTTGAGGAGAAGGCGCTTTGTTTTTGAGGTTATGAAGTATTCCAGCATCGCTTCCTTTGAACACAATTTATGTTCTATCGTATACTATTTGTGTTCAACCGTCAAGTCATCTCTTCCAGAGAGCTCTTAATTTCAGCTAGTTCCTCTGTGGTCAGCCCTCAGATTCGGGCGGCAAGCTCATCTATGTGTTGCTCGAGCTCCTTTACTTCCACATCACCACCTATTATGGATTAGGCATGGTCTTATCTCCGCGGTCCTGGCGAGTAGGCTTAGATAACCTTTAAACCTACTCCTTATCCCCCCTTTACCCGAAAAGACCCCTTTCTGGTATTTTAGCACCTAATGAAAGTTTTTCCTAATAACTGCCAAAGGTGCAGTTTGGATCACGTGTTGAGTGGACTCATCAGATCGGCGTGAACAATTCGCCAGATTGTTTACCCCGCATTCTTGCTGTATAATCTATCCATGTGATTGATCGCAGAGGATGCCCGGATAAAGGGTTCATTAGCAACGATTGACATAGAGCATTATGCCTGGCGCTGAATCTGAGGCGGAGTGCACTAACCCTTTAATGATATCCGGTGTCCCAAGCAAGCCAGCAAGGAGGAGACAGTGATGGCAACCACACTACAACCAAGGAATGATGTGGTCTATCAGCTCAAAGTGACGCTCAAGGGCAGTAAACCACCGATCTGGAGGCGACTTCAAGTGCCTGGCAACATCAGCCTTCACAAACTACACCTGATTCTGCAGGTGGCCATGGGCTGGGCCAATGCCCACTTGTACCAATTCAGGGTTGGAGGCACGGAGTTCGGCGAGCCTGATCCAGAAGGCGACTTCTATGGTCTGAAGATGAAGAACTCTCGAAAGACCGAGCTGAGTAAGGTAGCACCACGGGAGAAAACCAGGTTCATCTACGAGTACGACTTCGGCGATAGTTGGGAACACGAGATCTTGATTGAGAGAATTCTGCCAACGGAGCCAGGGATACGCTATCCCGTCTGTCTTGCGGGTAGACGTGCTTGCCCGCCCGAAGACTGCGGTGGGATCTGGGGCTATGCCGACCTCCTGGAAATCATCGGTGACCCTGGTCACGAAGAGCACGAGGAAATGATGGAATGGCTCGGCGGATGGTTCGACCCAAAGGCGTTTGATATGGATGAGGTCAACGGGATACTCAAAGTTCTTGCTGCGGAGGATGAATCAGGGAACCTGGCCAAGGTCGGAAGAAATGACACCTGTCCCTGCGGGAGTGGGGAGAAATATAAGAAATGCTGTGGGTCAGCCAGCAAACCTATCTCGCCTCCTGATCGGAGATTGATGGAGCGTAACTTACGTGCTATTCAAAAGCTGATGGCAAAGCAGGACTTCGCGTCTGTTGACGAGATGAATGCCTATCTTCAACAGTTTTCCGGAATTGGTCGTATTCCAAGATTGGTCCCGGAGACTCCTCTGGAGCAAGCCCAGGAGCTTATCTACCAGGCATTGGAAACCGCAGAGAAAAAGGAGCGAATACGTCTGGCGATGGAATCCCTCGAAATATGCGCTGATTGTGCCGATGCCTATGTACTTTTGGCGGAAGAGGCCGCAGAAATCCCTGAAGAGGCACGAAATTGGTATCAGCGAGGTGTGGAAGCAGGTCAGCGTGCTTTGGGGCCTGAGGTACTTGCCAACGAGGCGGGTCATTTCTGGGGCCTAATCGAGACGCGACCTTACATGCGGGCTCGCGAAGGGCTGGCTGATTGCCTCTACTTTCTCGGTGAATTTGAGGCTGCCATGGAACACTATAGGGATATGCTCCGACTGAATCCCAGTGATAACCAGGGCATTCGTTACAAACTGCTGAGCTGCCTGATGGAGAGAAATGACATCGATGATGCCAAGGAGTTGCTGGGGCAGTATAAAGATGAATGCTCAGCAGATTGGCTTTTCACCAGGGCGCTGATCACCTTCATTGAGCAGGGTGCCGGCAGGGAAGCTAATAAAGGCAATGTGTGGGTCAGGTGACTTGAACGTGAGGAGTCCGCTGGCGTAAAAATTATATTGCCCCTCGCTATAGGTAATGGCGATATTCCCATAAACGGAGTCCTGATCGCGAATGAGGTAGAACCCGTTCCACTGCCACTGCCACCCCCGGGAGACTTCATGTAAGCGATCTATGTTTCCAAAGGCAAGGGAGTGAATACCCAGTAGCGAGGCGAGGACGACCAGGCAAACAAGAAATCTCAAGTTTCCTCTCGCCCTCCAGGCAATAGTCCAGGGTTTGAGTAGAACGAGTGCCGCCGCCAGGTTTAGTAGTCCGGCACCTAGCGCTATTTCAAAGGGGTGAAGGTAGTGAACCAGTAAGTAGGTGAAGGCAACCCCACCTATCATAGCCCCGATAGCCTCGGCGATATAAATCCTGCCTACTTGTGTTGCCGGTCTCACCGCTCCTGCGGCGAGGATTCGGCAGCCGAGGGCAAATTGAAAACCGTGCAGAATGCATAACGGGGCAAGGATCAGAAGAGAGGAATAAAAAATAGGCAGAAGCGGCACAATCGCACCAGGCTCAATGCCTATCAGATTGCTGATGGTTCTGGCCAGAAGAAGTTGTGCTGGCAATATCAAGAAGAAAAGAAGTTGAGTGATGACGAAAACGGAATCTCTTGCCGGCAACCTATCAGCGAATCTTCCCAGTCCCCAACTGCCCAGAGCTATCAAGAGGAGCCAGTTGGCAAGTATCACGCCAAGGGAGAGTTCGTTGCCCTGGAAATTGATTATCAACTCCCTTATGAGCAAGACCTGACCAACTATCTCGCTGAAGCCTACTACCAGAAAGGCGAAAATAAGTGGTCGCAACCCTTTGCTCCTCTATGGGATCCGGCGGGGCTAGATTCTCCCGACAGGCATAATGTATAGTGGGTGCTCATCCGGGGGCAAATTCAGGATTTTCTTCACCTGGTCGTCACGAAACGCCCCGACGACGACGGTTCCCAGATTCAGGGCAACCGCCTGTAGATGGATATTCTGCCCCACATGCCCCACTTCCATGTGCACATACCTGATGCCTCTGTCTCCATACCTTCGAGTAGTTCGCTCATAAATGGCGGTGATTATAATGTTTATAGCCCCTTCTCTCACCCAGGTTTGTCCTAGAGCAGCGTGGGCAAGCTTTGCCCTCAGATCCCCCTCAAGAACCTTTACCAGCTTATGTTCGTGGGGTTTATACCGGTAAACCCCTTGAGGCAGATTGGTTATATCCCCTACCACCAATAAGATCTCCAGAGGATAGGTGGCTCCGGCAGACGGGGCGGTCCTGAGACCTCTCGGGTCGGTGATTCCCTGGGCCGCCCAGAGGAGCTGCGACACCTCTTGAAGGGTTAGCGCCTCACCGGTATAATCTCTGACCGACCTCCGCTTCAGTAATGTGGCCTCTACCGAGACATCACCATCGTGCCTCGGCTCCGGGAGCTTTATCACATCCGCAACTGCTACCGGTGGTGGTATTGGTGGCACTGGCTGGGGGCAAGCAAGCACAAGCGCAGGACCGATAACTATCGGAATGAGATATCGCCACTGTCGATTAGACATCTTTTCAGCCTCCTTGAGCAGGAATGTTGACTTGAGATTAACAGACGGATAGTAGTCAGTCAATAGGGCTGTTGTGACCTTAATCCGTGAGTGCAGACTCAAAACGCTCACCTTGTGGGTGACGGTCTAAGCGAATGTGTTTAGCTTCACCTTCAGCGTTTCTATTCACGGATTAAGGTGTGACAAAACGTCAGATTGTGTGTACTAGCACCATTCCTAATGATTGTCAAGCATCTGGCCGCAAAAATCCATGTAGGAGAGGTTTCCTAACCGATCAGGGTGAGGAACTCGGCGCGGGTGGCAGCGCGCTGTCGGAAGAGTCCGCGCATGGCCGAGGTGACGATGTTGCTGCCGGGCTTCTTAATCCCTCGCATAGTCATGCAGAGGTGCTCCGCCTGCAGGATTACCGCCACTCCCTTTGGCTCCAGTGCCCTGACTATAGTATCGGCGATCTGAGTGGTCAGCCGCTCCTGTAATTGAGGCCGTCGGGCGATTATCTCAACTGTACGGGCTAACTTGCTGGCACCGACAACCCGGCCGTTAGGTATGTAGCCTACGTGCGCCAGGCCATAGAAGGGCAGGAAGTGATGCTCACACATGGAATAGAAGGGGATGGCTTTGGCGATGACCATCTCCTCGTGTCCCTCGTCAAAGCCTACTCGAAGGTGTTCTTCTGGGTCCTGGTAGAGTCCACTGAAGATATCGGCGTACATCTCACCAATGCGTCTGGGGGTGTCAACCAATCCCTCCCGCGTTGGGTCTTCACCGATGGCTTCAATTATCGAAATTATTGCATCTCTGATCTTAGCCTGGTCTATCACACCGAAACCTCCATATTGGTGATTAGGTTTTTCGATACCAATTACCATTCACCATTCACTAATTACTGCTTGCTCGACGGCGGCAAGGTCAGCAGTCACCTCGGTGAGGGGTGAGGCCTGTTTCAAAGCGGTATCGGTATCCTTGAGCCCATTGCCTGTTATCACGCAGACAACCTTCTTGTTCATGAAGCTAAGCCCGTTTTGCACCGACTTGATGAGCCCGGCCAGGGAAGCGGCAGATGCTGGCTCCCCGAAGATGCCCTCTTTAGCCGCAAGCAGACGATAGGCTTTCAGAATCTCATTGTCGCTAACACAGTCGATGACCCCGCCGGATTCGTCTCGGGCAGCAAGGGCGCCTTGCCAGCTTGCCGGATTGCCGATGCGGATTGCAGTGGCGATGGTCTGGGGCTTCTCGATCACCTTGTTGTGCACAATCGCTGCTGCGCCCTCCGCTTCAAATCCCATCATCCGGGGAAGATTCCCGGTTCTGCCTGCCTCTCGATACTGAACAAATCCCCTCCAGTACGCCGTGATATTGCCCGCATTGCCGACAGGAAGGAAGAGATAATCGGGCGCTTGCCCCAGAGCATCGGCGATCTCGAAGGCGGCGGTCTTCTGCCCTTCGATGCGGTGCGGGTTTACGGAGTTAACCAGAGTGATGGGGTGCCTCTGCGTCAGTGTGCGCACCATCTGGAGGGACTGGTCGAAATTGCCGTCGATGCTGATGACCCGGGCTCCAAATACCAATGCCTGGGCGAGCTTCCCCAGAGCCGTATTTTGCCTGGGTACGAGAACAAATACCTTGAGTCCACAGTGGGCTCCGTAAGCCGCTGCTGAGGCGCTGGTGTTCCCGGTTGAGGCGCAGGCAATGGCCTTGCTTCCGGCCTCGAGGGCCTTCGCAACAGCGATCACCATTCCCCTATCCTTGAAGGAGCCGGTAGGGTTACAGCCCTCGAGCTTGAAATAGAGTTCACCACAGCCGAGTTCTATCTCCAGCTTTCGGGAGCGAACGAGGGGGGTATCGCCTTCGCCTATGGTGATCCGTGGGGTGGCAGGGGTGATGGGGAGAAAGTCACGGTATCTATCCAGGATACGGGTCATTTGGCCTAATCCTCAACTCGGACGAGATTGCTGATTTCTTTAACCACATCCAGCTTTTCCATCTGGCTTATCGCCTGCTGCATCGCTCGTTCTTGGGCAGGGTGGGTCATTATCACGATCTCAGCACTTTGCGCTCTCTCGTCGACCCCCTTTTGAATCACGGAAGATATGCTGATTAGAAGCTCCCCAAGTATCCTGGTGATCTGGGCGAGCACGCCAGGCCGATCAGCGACAGTCATGCGAAGATAATAACGGGTTTCGATTTCTGAAATGGGCCTTGCGGTCATGGTCTGTCCCAGCCGAACCTGGGGGATTTGACTCAGGCCTTGATTTATATTCTGCGCCACGCGGATGGCATCCGCCAGGATGGCGCTTGACGTTGGTGCTGCCCCGGCCCCTTGCCCGTAGAAAAGGATTCGACCGGTCAAGTCACCATCAATTTGTACCGCATTGAACACGCCATTTACCTTCGCCAGCAGCAGGTCATCGGGAATGAAGGTAGGGTGAACCCGCACCTGAAAGGTGTTATCTTCTCTCTTGGCTATGGCCAGAAGCTTTACCGTATATCCCAGCTCTTTGGCATAACGGAAATCGCGCGCTGCCAGGCGGGAGATCCCCTCGTGGTAGACATCACCGAGGAGGACTTGAGTCTGAAATGCCAGAGCAGCCAGGATGACCAGCTTGTAGGCGGCGTCTATGCCCTCGACATCACTCGCCGGATCGGCTTCGGCATAACCCAACTCCTGAGCTTCCCTAAGCGCGGTGGTGAAATCTATATCCTCAAGGGCCATTTTGGTGAGGATATAATTCGTGGTGCCGTTGATGATGGCGTGGATGGCGGAAATCTTGTTCGCCAGAAGGTCGTGCCTCAGGGGACCGATCAGGGGTATGCCTCCACCGGCGCTCGCTTCGTAGAGCAGCGCAACCTGGTGTTGCGCCGCCAGATTGAGGAGCTCGAAGCCATGTTTAGCGATCACCTCCTTGTTGGCAGTAACAACATGTTTTCCCCTAGAGATAGACTCCTTGATGTAATCATAGGCGGGGCTTTCGCCGCCGATCACCTCAACGACGATGTCTATTTCGGGATCGCTGAGGATATGCTGTGGGTCGGTGGTGAGCAGATGGGGCTGAACCTGGCAGGTTCTTTTCTTAGATGGATCGCGAACCAGGATCCTCTTCACCGCCAGCGGAGCGCCTACTTGTTTGGCGATATCCGCTGCCTTTTCTCGCAGGGCATTCTCCACCCCACCACCGACGACTCCGAGACCCATCAATCCAATTTCAATCTTATCTTTCACCTTAAGTCATTTCCTGAGTCATTGAGTGCCAGACGCATACTCTTTTATAAAGTTTTCCTTACATTTTGCATTTTTCAATTTGCCCTTTGCATTTTGAAATTCCTGTGCCTCGTGATACCCGGTGGGACATTAAAGATCGCTCGGTGGCGGCAGGAATCATGATGCTCGGCCCCTCACCCCGACACCACCACTCCAGCGAATATGCTCGGCAGTATAAGGCAGGAGAGCAAGATAGCGGGCTCTCTTCAGAGCGGTGCTGACCAATCGTTGATGTTTAGCACAGACGCCGGTTCTATGCCGGGGCTCCATTTTGCCGTGATCGGAGATAAAGCGGCGCAACATATTCGCCTCTTTGTAATCTATCTTCCGAGACCGGTCAACGCAAAATGGACAGACCTTCTGCCTTGGAACGAATTTTTTTCTATCCCGAGGTTTTGTCCCGCTTGTTCGCTTTCCTTTCACTTCCGCTCCATTCTTCAGAGATTAGTAACTCCTAAGTAACTAGAATTCGGCCAAGGGTGTTTTCGTATGAAATGCCCTGTTCTCATCCAAG
>BBPE01000048.1_pt8 | contig 20364 bp, 17 predicted proteins | sample 1344301 | NCBI WGS metagenome assembly BBPE01 (sample SAMD00019089, study PRJDB2971) | groundwater metagenome | isolation source: The Cedars highly-alkaline
CGTTAATCCGCAAGCAGCGCAAGCGGGCCGCGTTTGCGTGCTGTGGCGGCCACTGCAACGCGCCCGCTACTGAGCAAATGAGCGCAACGGGTTTCAGCGCGCCAGAAAATTCGGCGCACACAGGCTGCTAGGGCGTCTGCGCCTGGCGGCCCTGCAATACAAGCTTTGAAGTGACGCCCGCCGCGCATAACCCGCTGGTCGCATCCTCTCTGGAGCCTTCGCACCATGTCGCACCCGCCCGATTCCCAGCCCGGCACGCCAGCCCGCAACCCAGCCCCCTTCAGCAATGCCCTGCCCTCTTACCTTAAGCCCGATGACCTGGGCCCGTGGGGCATTTATCTGCAACAAGTCGATCGCGTCACGCCCTACCTGGGCCGGCTCTCGCGCTGGGTCGACACGCTCAAGCGTCCCAAGCGCAGCCTGATCGTGGACGTGCCGATCCACCTCGACGATGGCTCAGTGGCGCATTTCGAAGGCTACCGCGTGCAGCACAACACATCACGCGGGCCGGGCAAGGGCGGTGTTCGTTTTCACCAGAACGTCACGCTGTCGGAAGTGATGGCGCTAGCGGCTTGGATGTCGATCAAAAACGCTGCCGTCAACGTCCCCTACGGCGGTGCCAAGGGCGGCGTGCGGGTCGATCCACGCCAGTTATCGTTGGGTGAGCTCGAACGCGTGACGCGCCGCTACACCAGTGAGATCGGCATCCTGATTGGCCCGAACAAAGACATTCCAGCGCCCGATGTGAACACCAACGAGCAGGTCATGGCCTGGATGATGGATACCTATTCAATGAACGAAGGGACAACCACCACCGGCGTCGTCACTGGCAAGCCGCTGGACCTGGGTGGATCGCTCGGGCGACGCGAGGCCACCGGCCGCGGCGTCTTCACTCTCGGCCTGGAAGCAGCGCGGTTGATCGGCCTGGACGTCGCCAGCGCGCGGGTGGCGCTGCAGGGTTTTGGCAACGTCGGCGGCGTTGCCGCCCAGTTGTTTGCACACGCCGGCGCCCAGGTGGTGGCGGTGCAGGACCATGGCGGCTGCATTTACCGCGCTGGCGGACTCGATGTGCCAGCTCTGCTGGCACATGTGGCGCACTGCGGTTCGGTGGCAGATTTCGCTGCCGCCGAACCGCTAGCCAATGACGCCTTCTGGGACGTGCCCTGCGACATTTTGATTCCGGCCGCCCTAGAGCAACAAATCACGGCCGCCAATGCCGGGCGCATCCAGGCGCGCCTGATCATCGAAGGGGCCAACGGCCCGACCACGCCACAGGCCGACGACATCTTGCACGAGCGCGGCGTGCTGGTGCTGCCGGACGTGATTGCCAACGCCGGTGGTGTGACGGTGAGCTACTTCGAGTGGGTACAAGATTTTTCCAGCTTCTTCTGGAGCGAAGACGAGGTCAACGAGCGCCTGATGAAAGTCATGAAGGGCGCGTTTGCCACCATCTGGCAGGTGGCGCAACAACACCGGGTGAGCCTGCGCACGGCCACTTTCATCGTCGCGTGCAGCCGCATCCTGCACGCACGCGACCTGCGCGGCCTTTATCCCTGAGACCCGCTCACGCCGCTCTACTGCAGGGTTTGCTTGAGTAGCGGCAGATCGGGCATGGGCAGCACGGGAATGCCTTCTTCGATCAGCTCTTGCGCCACCGCCGGGCTGGCGCTGCCCCGTATGCTGCGTGGCTGAATATCGCCGTGGTGCATGGCGCGCGCCTGATCGGCAAAACGCTTACCCACGTCTTCGCAGTCGGCTTGCACCTGCCGCAGAGCATGCAGCAGGTGTGCCTGCGTTTGACTGGCCGACAAGGCAGATGGTGCCGCGCCCGGCGACCGCGCCGGCGTGGCCGTGTCGTCGTTGCGGGCGGCGTGCAGGTTCAGGCGCGGTGCCGAAAGCATTTTCTCGATCTGGGTGTCGCCACACACCGGGCAGCTCAGCAACTGGCGCTGGAGCTGGTTGGTGTAATCAGCCTCGCAGGCAAACCAGCCTTCAAATTCGTGCTGCCGGGCGCAGCGCAGCCTGTAGACTTTCATGTGCCAGATTGTGCGTCAATCGAGGCCGCGGCAGCGCTCGACCATTCGAGCACCCAGTCTCCGCGCAGCACCTGTTGCAGCCAGAGCACGCCAACCAGCGACTTGCCATCGATCAGCGCACCGCTGCGGCACCAGCTCAGCAGCTCAGCCGGACTGGCGCTGAAGACGTCCAGGAATTCCCCTTCGTCGAGCTGTCGTTCGCCCAGGCTCAGACCACGCGCGAACCAGATGTCTATGAGCTCGTCAGAATAGGCTATCGTCGGCGCCAGCCGTCCGGCCCAGGCCCACTCACGGGCGCTGTAGCCAGTTTCCTCACGCAATTCGCGCTGCGCGCAGCTCAGGCTGCCCTCGCTAGCATCGAGCTTGCCCGCCGGAAACTCGATCATCACCGTCTGCAGCGGGTGCCGGTACTGGCGCTCGAGCACCACCCGGCCGTCGTCCTGCAGGGCAATCACCATCACGGCGCCCGGGTGCAAAACGTATTCGCGCGCTGCCTGCGCCCCGCTGGGCAGGCGCACGGTGTCACGCACCACATGCAAAAAAACGCCTTGGACCAGCTCGGCGCGCGACAGCGCGGTTTCACGCAAATGGAGGTCTTCAGACATGGCGCACTGCTCGCTGGGCCGCCCTCAGGACTTGCCTTTTTTATACAGGTAGCAGTAGACGAAACCGGGAAAGGCCAGGGTCAGAAACATCGACGCGGTGGTGACGTAAAACTCCCAGTCCTGCGGCGCGATCTGACCCACCGACTGCTCCAGCGCCAGGCTGAAGGCGCCCACCATGAAATAAAGCAACACCAGTTCGGCCAGCCGCATCCACAGCAGCTTGGGCGCGCGCCGCGGTATCAGCGCCAGCCAGCGGTTGTTGATGAAAGGCAGATTGGCTGCCACCAGCGCGGACAACAAGACCATCCAGACGTATTCGGTTGGAATCATGGGGTGAGAATTGACCTGAAACAAACGGCAGCGGACGCGGCCAAGCAGGCCGCGTCCGCACAATTACACGAGAATAACACGGCAACTGACGCTGGATTCAGCGTCACAGCGCGCCGTAGCTGTGCAATCCGGAGAGGAACATATTGACGCCGAGGAAACAAAAGGTGGTGATGGCCAGACCGACCATAGCCCACCAGGCAGCCACCGTACCACGCAGACCTTTGACCAGCCGCATGTGCAACCAGGCGGCGTAGTTCAGGATGACGATCAGCGACCAGGTTTCTTTCGGGTCCCAGGTCCAGTAGCCGCCCCAGGCTTCGGCGGCCCAGAAAGCGCCCAAAACAGTGGCCACCAGGAAAAAGGCAAAGCCGATCGCAATCGCTTTGTACATGATGTCATCTAGCACCTCAAAGCTAGGCAGACGGTCCGCAATGCGCCTGCGCCCGAGCATGATGCCGCCGACAATGAAGGACGCCACGCCGAAGTACAGCAACCAGAACACAAAGCTTTGCGAATGCACGGCACGGCTGAACACCAGCGGCTCGAGAAACAGCGTCACCCCCAGCAACCACAGCGGCGCCAGCTTGTACCAGCGCATCTCGCCCGCGCTTTGCTTGACCAAGTAGGCAAAGGCCAACATGGCAGCAATGGCAAAACCGCCGTAGCCAATAAAGTTGGTCGGCACATGCAGCGTCATCCACCAGCTCTTGAGCGCCGGCACCAACGGCTGAATTTCATGTGCTTCGCGCACCACGGTGTACCAGAGCAAAAAACCGACAGCGGCGCTGACCACCAGCATTGCAAATGCCCCCATGGCGCGGTTTTTGTGCTTATCCTCATAGTACAGGTACATCATGGTGGTCAGCCAGCAAAACAGAACGAACACCTCGTACAGGTTGCTGAACGGGAAATGCCCCATGCCAGGGCCCATCTGGTGGCTCTCGTACCAACGGACGAAAGAGCCAATCAGTCCCATCAAAATGCCGGCCCAAGCCAGCCGTGAGCCCATTTGCAGGAACGAGTAACTGGCGCGGGTAAACATGCCAATCCAGTAAAAGATCGTGCTCATGAAAAGCAGCAAGCACATCCACAAAATAGCCGACTGGCTGGAGATGAAATACTTGAGCCAGAACACCTCGATCGATCGGTTCAGGTCGGGTCCGGTGGGTGTTTGGTAAAGCCAGATCGCAAGCAGGGTAAAGGCCGCCGTCAGCACCGAGACGGTTTGCACAGGGCGCCAGTACCAACCCACCCAGATCAGCGATGGCACGCAGCCGATCAAGATGTAGGTCTCGTAAATGCTCATGGCCGGGCCATAGACCAGATAGCCCCAGACCGCACCCGCGACAACAAAGGCGGCAAACAGCCAATCCCAAACGCTGCGTCTGGCCAAATAGCCCGGCGTCGAAGTTGTGGAGCTGCCGCCCCATGCGCGCTTTTTCAGCTCAATGGTTTGCGTGACGTTGCTTGTGCTCATGTCTTGCCCTTAAAAAAATCGTTTTTCAAGCGTTCGAATTCAATGTCCGTATCTAGCAGCTTGCGGTTGCTAGACAGCGCCATGCTGGCTTGCGATCCTGCTTCGGGCGCCGGGGTCAGCCAGACCCATAGACGTCGCTCGCGCACGTAGAACATGGCAAACGTGCCAATGATCAGCAAGATGAAACCCAGATAGACGATGTTTTTGCCGGGCGTGCGGGTTACTTGAAATACGCTGGCTTGCACGTGCTCAAAATTCGTGAGCTTGAAGGTCATGGGAACCGGGTACAGGAAGCTGTCGCTCAGGCTGATAACGGCCGCGCTCATGAATTTCTGTGTGGCTTCGCTGCGTTCCAGCGGCTTGAGACCCTCGCGCTCGCGGCTGAGCTGGGCCAGCTCGAACAGCGTGCCGTTGAGAAGGGTCACCAGCACTTCGCTCACGCGCTCGATCTGATCGGCTGGCACGTTGATCTCCAGAAAATCAGACACCGCCTGCAAGCCTCCCGGAGGACTGGGCATGGAACGACCGGCCTGCATGGCCGGTGGCAGCTCGACGCGTTCAAGACCGGCGAACAAGCCAAGCGCGCGGGTCGCAGACGAGGCCAGTGCTCCGCCCAGCTCGGGGTGCTCACCCGGCGCGGCCTGCGCAACGAAGCGGCGCACCGCCTCATCGCGCATCAGCGGGTCATGCAAGGCGTGGCGCAGACGCAAAAAACCGTCCATGCGGTCGAGTTCATCGGCCGGAATGCGCAGGTAGCGGAAATCTGCTTGCAATTCTTCGCGCACGCCCAGCATGAACATGCGCGTGCCGTCAATTTCAAACGGCAGCATGAAATTGTGGAATTCGATTGCCTGACCAGCGGCGTCGCGCAGCCGGTAGGTAATGCTGGGGCCGACATTGCGCAAGTCGCGCTCGGTCACGGTCAAGTGACCCGCGCCAAGCCGGCCCTGAATCGCGCGCTGCAGACCGCCCTCGGCGCTCAAATTCAATCCCGGCGCGACCGTGGCATCGGCAAAATTCTCCACATTCATCAAACGCAACTCAGCGAATTCAAGCGTTTTTTCTGGGCCCACACCGCGCAGCAAGGCCGAACCACCGATGGTGCCGTTGATCTCAAACGACTGGGCAGAATCACTCAGAGAAACCGCCTGCAAGGTGACCGGCGAGCCGCCATCGGCATAGCTGGACTGAAAGATGTTGACGCCACGGTGGTAAAAGGGCTCGTTGACTTCGATCAGCGCTTCGGTTTTATTGCCGCTGTCGTGGTCATGAATCACGACCAGGCTGGCATAGCGCTTGGACATGCCGTTCGGGTGGTATTCGTGAATAAAGTCTTTGAGCTCGATGGAAAAAGGCAGATCCTGCAGCAGCACGCCGTCGGCCCGCGGCAAGATGGCGGTGTGAGCCACGCTGCCTTCGGTCACCAGCAGATTGCCGCGGAAGGTGGGCGTGTGGGGTGAGAGCCTATGCTGAGCCGGTACGTCGGCGATCAGTCCGCTGCCGCTGAAAGGCACTTTGTCGTGAAACAGCATCTGAACGCGCACCATGAAGGCGCCGTCGAGCAGGCCACCGACGCAAATCAGCACGATGGCACTGTGCGCCGCCAGGTAGCCTATCTTGTTGAACGCTCCCGCCTTGGCCGCCACCATCCAGCCGGTGCCGCTGGCGCCGGTGCGTGACTGCAGCTTGACGCGCCAGCCCGCATCCAGCAATTGCGCACCAATGCGCTGCGCCGCTTGCTCAGGGTTTTCGTCCAGCACTGCCTCGGCCCGATGCGGGAAAGACTTGAGGCTTTGCTCGCGCATGTTCTCCTTGAACGCCTTGTAGTCGGTAATTATTTTTGGCGTGCTGCGAATGATGCACAAACTGGTGCTGAGCACCAGAAACAGCATGATCAGCATGAACCACCAGGCGCTGTAGACCGTAAACAGGTCTACGCTGGCAAACACTTCGGCCCAAAAAGGACCAAATTTGTTAACGTAGTTATTGGTCGGCTCGTTTTGCTTGACCACAGTGCCAATCACCGAGGCAATCGAGATCACCGACAACAGCACGATGGCAAAGCGCATCGAGGCCAGCAATTCGATCCAGTTGCCCAACAGGCGCGAAGCGTAGCTCTGTGGCTGATCTTGGGTGGTTGCGGTCATTGAAGCGTAGATGAGATCGTAAGAATCCGTGACTGAAGTTGTCTGGCAGCAGCCAGCCTGCCCACACACACGGATGTAGTGTGGCAAAGCCTGAATTTAGTTCCAAACAGACTGGAAATTTAACACGACGACAAAGTCATGCGTCACTTTGGCGTCACTTTGGCGGCAGCGAGCCACTGGTGTGGTCGGCTCGGCCAGCGCCCCATCTACCTGCATGCACGCAAAGCCTGTCGGCCTGGGTGCATGATCAAGCCGCCCTGAGGTCCGCGCAGGCCTTCAAGCTGCAAGCAAGGCAGTGATGGCCTGCGCACACAAGACCATCAGACCCCCTGGAACCAAGCCCAGCAGCAGCACCAGCGCACCATTGAGGGAAAGCACCGAGCGAACATCGGCGCCCGCAACGATGGCAGCAGACTGGGTAGGTGCGTCAAAGTACATAAGCTTGACCACGCGCAGGTAGTAAAACGCGCCAACGAGAGACATCAGAACGGCAAAAACAGCCAAGCCGACGAAAAATACCGAAGGCGAAGCCAGCAGGGCTTGCAGCACCGCCAGCTTGGCGTAAAAGCCAACCATGGGCGGAATGCCAGCGAGCGAGAACATGCAGATGGCCATGATCGCGGCCACCAAGGGACTGCGTTGATTCAGGCCGGCCAAGTCGCTGATCTGCTCCGATTCAAAACCACTGCGCGAGAGCAACAAGATGACGCCGAACACACCCAGGGTGGTCAGGACGTAGGTGACGACGTAAAACATGGATGCACTGTAGGCGGTGACCATGTTGGCGCCATCGAGCCCGTCAGCGCCCTGAACCACACCCGCGAGCAGGCCCAGCAACATGAAGCCCATTTGTGCGACGGTGGAAAACGCCAGCATGCGCTTGATGTTGGTCTGAGCAATCGCCGCTAGGTTGCCCACCAGCAGCGAGGCCACCGCCAGCACGCCAAGCATTTGCTGCCAGTCGATCGCCAGCGGCTGCATGCCCTCGACCAAGAGACGAATCAGGACGGCGAACGCCGCCAGCTTGGGCGCGCCTGCGATGATCAGCGTAACCGCCGTGGGCGCACCGTGGTAGACGTCGGGCACCCACATGTGAAACGGCACCACGCCCAGTTTGAAGGCCAGGCCAGCGACGACGAACACCAGCCCCAGAATCAGCACCTGGGTCGAACCCTTGAGGGTGGCTTGCCCACCGGCGATCGCCTGCATCACCTCGGCCAGGTCGAGCGAACCGGTGGCGCCGTACACCATCGACAGACCGTAGAGCAAAAAGCCGCTGGCCAGCGCGCCGAGCATGAAGTACTTCATGCTGGCCTCGGTGGCCTTGGGGTCATCACGCCGCAGCGCCACCAGCGCGTAACTCGACAGGGTGAGCAACTCCAGGCCCAGGTAGATGACGACGAAGTTATGACCGGAGATCATGACGAACATGCCCAGCAACGCAAACAGCGACAGCGTGAACAACTCGCCCCCGCGCAGCATGTCGCGCCCGCCGGCGTAGGCACGACCGTAGACCAGCGTGACCATCATGGCCAGCGCAGCAAAGCACTTGAGCCAGTTACCCATGGGGTCGCTGACGATCATGCCGCCAAAGCCGACGATGGTGATGCCGCTGCTGGCTTGGTAGCCGGTCAGCAGCGCCGCCGCCGCCAGAGTCAGCAGGGTCAGCGCGTAGGTGGAGTCGCGCAGCGGTGATTTGACCGCCAGATCGAGCAGCAAAATCACGCAGGCCATCACCAGCAGCAGAATTTCCGGGTAAGCCGCGACCCAACTGAGGTTGTCAATCATGTAAACGTTCTCTTGCACTTGTGGTCAGACGCGAACTCAGTTCAACTTCGAGATGGCGACGTGGCGCAACAACTCGGCCACAGCAGGGTCCATCACGTCGGTGAAAGGTTTGGGGTAGACGCCCATGAACAGCACCGCAACAGCCAGCACCGCCATGATGAAAAACTCGCGCGCATTCAAATCGACTAGATTTTTCACGTTGTCATTGGCCACCGGCCCCAGGTAGACGCGCTTGAACATCCAGAGCGAATAGGCGGCACCGAAAATCAGCGCGCTGGCAGCAGCAGCGCCGATCCAGAAGTTGGCCTTGACCGCCGCCAGTATCACCATCCACTCGCCGACAAAACCGGCCGTGCCGGGCAGACCGGCGTTGGCCATGACGAACAGCAGGGCAAAAGCCGTGAACACCGGCATGGTGTTGATTACGCCACCGTAGTCGGCGATATTGCGCGAATGCACACGGTCGTACAAGACGCCAATGGCCAGGAACATGGCGGCCGATACAAAACCATGCGCGATCATCTGCACAATGGCGCCCGAGACACCCAAGTCGCTGAAGACGAAAAAGCCCAGGGTGACAAAACCCATGTGCGCCACCGACGAATAGGCGACCAGCTTTTTCATGTCTTGCTGCACCAAGGCGACCAGGCCGACGTAGACCACCGCCACCAGCGACAAGGCAATCATCAGCCAGGCCCACTCGGCCGAGGCGTCGGGCAGGATGGGCATGGAAAAGCGCAGAAAACCGTAGGCACCGAGCTTGAGCATGATGGCCGCCAGCACCGCCGATCCGCCGGTGGGGGCTTCCACGTGCACGTCGGGCAACCAGGTGTGCACCGGCCACATGGGCACCTTGACGGCAAAGGCAGCAAAGAAGGCAAAGAAGAGCAGCGTCTGCTCGGTTGAACTCAGCGGCAGCAGGTACCAGGTGGCGAGGTCGAAACTGCCGCCCGATTTGTTGTAGAGGTAGATCAGCGCCACCAGCATCAGCAAAGAGCCGAGCAAGGTGTAGAGGAAAAACTTGAAGGCAGCGTAGATTTTGTTCGGCCCGCCCCAGATACCGATGATCAGGTACATCGGAATCAAGGTGGCCTCAAAGAAGACGAAGAACAGCAGCGCATCCTGGGCGCTGAAGACGCCTATCATCAGGCCCGACAGAATCAGGAAGGCGCCCATGTACTGGTTGACGCGCTCGGTGATCGACTCCCAGCTCGCCAACACCACGATGACTGTGATGAAAGCGGTCAGCAACACCAGCCAGAGCGAGATACCGTCCACCGCCAGGTGGTAATGCACGTTGAAATGATCGATCCAGACCCATTTTTCAACGAACTGCATGGCAGCCGAGCCGACCTCAAAACCGGTATAGAGCGGAATGGTCACGGCCAGACTCAGCAGCGCCGAGAGCAATGCAATCCAGCGCACCGCGCGCACCTGATCGTCGCGCCCCAGGGCCAACAAAACGACACCAAAAAATATCGGCGTCCAGATCGCCAGACTCAACAAACCCATCTTATTTTCCTTCTTGTTCTTAGTTGGCGAACCAGACAAAGTAGGTCATGAACAGCAGCACGCCAACGATCATCACCAGCGCGTAGTGGTAGAGGTAGCCGGTCTGGGCACGGCGCAGCACCGCAGCGACGCGGTCGACCAATTTCCAACTTGCATTGACCATGCCCGCCTCGATCACACCCTCATCGCCGCCCTTCCACAAACCGAACCCGATGCCACGAGCACCGCGCGCCAGCACGTTCTCATTGAACCAGTCGAGGTAGTACTTGTTTTCCAGCAGCGTCACCAAGGGGCTCAGGCGTCTGGCCAGCACCGCTGGCAGCGCGGGGTTGACCAGGTACAAATACCAGGCTGCCAGCGTTCCAGCCAAGGCCAGATACAGCGGCGGGGTGAAGAAAGCATGACCGACCAGACCCAGCGGCGTGGTGAACACCTCGCCAAACTTGGCCAAGCCGGGATGCGCCTGGGTGTCAATGTAAATCGCATCGGCCAGGAAGCCGCCGAACAGCATGGCGTCGATCGTGAAATAGCCGATCAGCACCGAAGGAATGGCCAGCAACACCAAGGGCAGCGTGACCACCCAGGGTGACTCGTGCGGTTTGCCACTGTGCGCAGCATGCCCATGATCGTCGTGGTGGGCGTCGGGATTTTGATCGTAGCGCTCCTTGCCATGAAACACCAGGAAGTAAAGCCGAAACGAATAGAAAGCGGTGACGAACACGCCGGCCAGCAAGGCGTAATACGCCACGCCCGAAGCCCACTGGTTGCTGTACTTGACGGTCTCAATGATGCTGTCTTTGGAAAAGAAGCCGGAGAAGAACGGCGTTCCGATCAAGGCCAGCGTGCCAAGCAAAAAGGTGATCCAGGTGATTGGCATGTACTTGCGTACCGCACCCATCCAGCGAATATCCTGGTTGTGGTGCAGTCCCATGATGACCGAACCGGCGGCCAGGAACAGCAGCGCCTTGAAAAAAGCGTGCGTCATGAGGTGGAACACTGCCACCGAGTAGGCCGATGCGCCGAGCGCGACCGTCATATAACCCAATTGCGACAGCGTAGAGTAGGCCACCACGCGCTTGATGTCGTTCTGGATGATGCCCAGCACACCCATGAACAAGGCGGTAACGGCGCCGGTGATGAGGATGAAATTGAGCGCCGTGTCTGAGAGTTCGTACAGCGGCGACATGCGCGCCACCATGTAAATGCCGGCCGTCACCATGGTGGCGGCGTGAATCAGGGCCGAAATGGGGGTTGGGCCTTCCATCGAGTCGGGCAGCCAGACGTGCAGCGGGAACTGCGCCGATTTGCCCATGGCGCCGATGAACAAACAGATGCAGATGACCGTGATCAGCATCCAGTCGGAGCCACCAAACGGGTTGGCAAAACCTATTGCGCTCAGCTCGTCGGCCTGAGCGAATATCTCACTGTAGTTGAGCGTTCCGGTGTAGGCGACGATCAGGCCGATGCCGAGAATGAAGCCGAAGTCGCCTACGCGGTTGACCAAAAATGCCTTCATGTTGGCAAAAATGGCGGTCGGTTTGTTGTACCAAAAACCGATCAGCAGGTACGAGACCAAGCCCACCGCCTCCCAGCCGAAGAACAGTTGCAGCAGGTTGTTGCTCATCACCAACATGAGCATGGAGAAGGTAAAGAGCGAGATGTAAGCGAAGAAGCGGTTATAGCCCTCGTCTTCTTCCATGTAGCCGATGGTATAGAGGTGCACCATCAACGAGACGAAGGTGACCACCACCATCATCATGGCCGACAAGCCATCGATCAAAAACCCGATCTCCATCGTCAGGCCACCAACCACCATCCAGGTGTAGATGGTCTCGTTGAAGCGCGCTCCGGCCAACACCGCGTCCAGCGTCAGGGCGGACAAAACAAAGGAGATCAGCACGCCCAGGATCGTCAGGCTGTGCGAGGCGCGCCGCCCGATCAGGTTGCCGCCCATGACGGTACCCAAAATGCCGGCCAGCGCGGCGCCGACCAGCGGAGCCAGCGGAATAGCCAGCAGCATGCCAGCAGATAAAGTGGTGCTCATGGTATTCAGACCTGTTCTGCTGCGGGCTTCAACCCTTGAGGGTGCTGATCTCTTCGACACTGATGCTGGATTTCTTGCGGAACACCAACATCAGAATCGCCAGACCGATGGCCGACTCGGCGGCCGCCACGGTCAAAATGAAAAAGACAAACACCTGCCCGTGCAGGTCGCCCAGAAAATAGGAGAAAGCGACGAAGTTGATTCCCACCGCCAGCAACATCAGCTCGATGGACATCAGCAGCACGATCAGGTTGTTGCGGTTGAGGAAAATCCCGACGATGGAGAGCGCAAATAAAAGCGCGCCGACGGATAGAAAGTGACCCAGGGTCAGCGTGGTGAGCGTCATAGCTGGCCTTTCGCAGCGTCGGTCTGCGCGACAGGTGCAGGCTCATTCTTCTGCGTCGCCGTCATCGGCAGCACCCGCAGACGGTCTTGCGCACGCACGCGCACCTGCAAACTCGGGTCGATCGCTTTGCTGTCCTTGCGTTGACGCAGCGTCAGCGCAATGGCGGCAATCATCGCCACCAGCAAAATCGCGCCAGCGATTTGAATCGGATACAGGTATTCGCTGTAGAGCAGCAAGCCCAGCTCATGGGTGTTGGAATAGCCAGCTGCGTGGATACCGGTACCGGGTGCATCGGGGTTGCCGCTCACCGTCGGAAAGCCAACCCAAAGCACTGCAATCAATTGCAGTGCAACCAATGCTCCGACCAAGGCGGCGAGCGGAAAGTGCTTCCAGAAGCTGCGGCGCATGCGATCAGTTCGGATATCCAGCATCATGACCACAAACAGGAACAGCACCATCACCGCACCGAGGTAGACCAGCACCAAGGTCAGGGCGAGAAATTCGGCCTTGAGCAGCAACCACAGGCAGGCAGCCTGCGAAAAGGCGAGCATCAGAAAAAGCACTGCATACACCGGGTTGCGGGCGGTGATGACGCGAAAGGCTGAAAACAGCAATATGGCTGAGAACAGATAAAAAAAACCGACGGTGTAGTCCATGGGCGCTTGACGGTAAGTGGAGCGTTAGGCAGGGGCAGCGAGCGTTAAGCGAAATGGGTGCAGGCAGACTCTTGGCGGCTCTGTGTGGCAAATTCTGAACCATGCGCCAAGGTTTCAGCGGTATTTGGCATCGGCGGCCCTGGCTGCGGCAATTTGTGGCTCGAAGCGATCCCCCACCGCCAGCAGCATGTCTTTGGTGAAATACAAGTCACCGCGCTTTTCGCCGTGGTATTCCAGAATGTGCGTCTCGACGATGGCGTCGACCGGACAGGCTTCTTCGCAAAAGCCGCAGAAAATGCACTTGGTCAGGTCGATGTCGTAGCGCGTGGTGCGGCGGCTGCCGTCGGCGCGCGTGTCCGACTCGATGCTGATGGCCACTGCCGGGCAGACCGCCTCACACAGCTTGCAGGCGATGCAGCGCTCTTCACCGTTCTCATAACGACGCAGCGCGTGCAGACCGCGAAAACGCGGCGACAGCGGTGTCTTTTCTTCAGGAAACTGCAGCGTCACCTTGCGGCGAAAAGCGTAGCGCCCGGTTAGAACCATGCCTTTGAACAGTTCAACCAGCAAGAAGCTCTTGAGAAAATCGCCCAGAGAAAAAGGCGCGACGACAGTCGGGGTATCAGCGGTGGTAGACATGATGGTGCGCCCGGTTTTCAGTTCCAGATATTCCAGGGGGACTGCATCAGCGCGCCGACCAGCACCAGCCAAATCAGCGTGATCGGAATGAAAACCTTCCAACCCAGGCGCATGATCTGGTCGTAGCGAAAACGTGGAAAGGTGGCGCGAATCCAGATGAACAGCGAGACGACGAAGAAGGTTTTGAGGCCCAGCCAAATCCAGCCTGGAATGGCGTTGAACAGCGGGGTGTCTATGGGCGGCAACCAGCCACCCAGGAACATCAGCACCGCCAGGATAGAGATCAGCCACATGGTGGCGTATTCGGCCAGGAAGAAGGTGGCAAAGCCCATGCCGGAGTACTCGACCATATGACCCGCCACGATCTCGGCCTCGCCCTCGACCACGTCAAAGGGATGGCGGTTCGCCTCGGCCACGCCGGAGATCAGGAATACCAGAAAAATGGGCAGCAGCGGCAGCCAGTTCCAGGACAGGAAGTTCAGCCCCATGTCGGCACCCATGCCGCTGGCCTGCGATGCGACGATGTCGCCCAAGTGCATGCTGCCCGCCGTCATGATGACGATCAGGAAGCAAAAACCCATGGCGATTTCGTAGCTGATCATCTGTGCCGACGCGCGCAGCGCGCCCAGGAAGGCGTATTTGGAATTGGATGCCCAACCGGCGATGATGACGCCGTACACCTCGAGTGAGGTGATGGCCAGAATCAGCAATAAGCCGGCGTTGACATTGGCCAAAATGGCCTCGGGGCCAAACGGAACGGCGACCCAGGCCGCCAGCGCCGGCATGATGGCCATCACCGGGCCCAGCCGCAGCAGTCCTTGGTTGGCCGCTGTCGGACTGATGATCTCTTTCGTCAGCAGTTTGAGGGCGTCGGCAATCGGTTGCAGCAAGCCAAACGGACCGACGCGGTTGGGCCCCATCCGCACCTGCATGAAGCCGATCAGCTTGCGCTCCCACAGCGTGAGGTAGGCCACCGCACCCAGCAGCGGCAACAACACGGCAATGATTTTGATCAGATTCCACAGCACCGGCCAGGCCGCCGTGCTCCACCACGGGGCGGCAATCAGGCCCAGGCCGCCGTAATAAATTGCGTCAATCATGCTCAGACTGCTCCCCTGCTGGCTGCGCCATTGGTTCTGCCGACTTGGGCGTCGGCGCTGCGCTGCAGCGCAGCGGCGCGCCGCACCAAAGCATCAAGCTGGTAAATCGAGGCCACGCAAGGTGCTTGGCGCGCCGGGCTCAGGTCGGGCACGGCCGTACTGGCGTTGCACAGGCGCGCGGCGTCGACCCGCTCGCCCGACGTCACGCCAGGCAGCAGCGCTGCCAGCACCGCCTGCGAGGAATCGGCATCAAAACCGGGCATACCCAGCAGGTTAGCCAGCACGCGCAGCAGCTTCCAGGCCGGACGGGTATCGGCCAGCGGCCGCACCACGGCATGAAAGCTCTGCAAGCGCCCTTCGGCGTTGACGAACGAGCCCGAGGTTTCGGTAAACGGCGCCACCGGCAACAACACGTCGCTGATGTCCAGGTTGGTTTTAAAGGGGCTGAGCGTGACCACCATGTCGGCCGATTGCAGACCCGCGCCGCCAAGCGCGCTGTCGCTGTCGGGTTCGGCATGCAACAGCAGCACCGCCTTGAGGCCACCAGCGAGCATCTGCTGTGCGTTGAGTCCACCCGGCCCGGGCAAGGCGTGCGCCAGTTGCGCGCCAACGGTATTGGCGGCTTCGCTGAGGTAGCCTACGCTGGCACCGGTCTGCTGCGCGATCCAGTTGGCCAGCGCCAGCAAGCTGGCGGCTTTTTCATGGTGGGCGGCGGCGTTGCCCAGCAAGACAGCTTTGCGCTCGCCACCCAGCAGCGACAGCGCCAGCGCGCGCGCCGCATCGCTCACCACGGCGTCCACCGGTGGCTTGGCACCGGTTTGCTGCCCCACGGCAACGGCCACGCCAGCGAGTGCGCCGACCCAAGTGGCGCTGTCGGACAGCAAGGTGTTGCGCACAGGCATGGCCCAGTCGGGCGCTTGCTCAAGCAGCGCGCTGACTTGGCAACCCTGGCGCACTGCCTGGCGGATACGCTGGGCAAACAAGGGATGGTCTTTGCGCAGGTTCGAGCCGATCACCAACACGCGATCGAGGCGGGACAAAGCGGCCACCGGCAGACCCAGCCAACGCGCCGAACCCGCTGCTGCGACATTGGAAAAATCGGCGTGGCGCAAGCGGCTGTCTACGTTTTCACTGCCCAGGCCGCGCACCAGCGCGGCCGCCAGCGCCAGTTCTTCCAGGGTGCTGTGCGGGCTGAGCAGCGCGCCGATGGCAGCCGCACCGTGTGCGCTCTTGACCTGCTTGAGACCGTTGGCGACGTATTCAAGCGCGGTCTGCCAGCCCACTGTCTTCCAGACCCCGCCTTGCTTGATCATGGGTGCTTGCAAACGATCGGCGCTGTTGAGGGCTTCGTAGGAGAAGCGGTCACGGTCGGCGATCCAGCACTCGTTGACGGCTTCGTTTTCCAGCGGAACGACGCGCATGACCTGCTGGTTTTTCACCTGCACGATCAGGTTGGCACCGGTCGAGTCGTGCGGGCTGATCGATTTGCGGCGCGACAATTCCCAGGTGCGCGCCTGGTAGCGAAATGGTTTGCTGGTCAGCGCACCGACCGGGCACAGATCGATCATATTGCCCGACAGCTCGGAATCAACGGTTTGACCGACGAAGGTTTCGATCTCGGCGTGTTCACCGCGATGCGACATGCCTAACTCCATCGCGCCGGCGATTTCCTGACCGAAGCGCACGCAGCGCGTGCAGTGGATGCAGCGGCTCATCTCCTCCATCGAAATCAGCGGACCGATGTCTTTGTGAAACACGACGCGCTTTTCTTCTTCGTAGCGCGAACGGGCCGCGCCATAACCGACCGCCAAGTCTTGCAACTGGCATTCGCCGCCCTGATCGCAAATGGGGCAGTCCAGCGGGTGGTTGATGAGCAAAAACTCCATCACCGACTGCTGCGCCTTGATCGCCTTATCGGACTGGGTACGCACCACCATGCCCATGGTCACCGGCGTGGCGCAGGCCGGCATGGGTTTGGGCGCTTTTTCCACCTCCACCAGACACATGCGGCAATTGGCGGCGATGGAGAGCTTCTTGTGATAGCAAAAATGCGGAATGTAGGTGCCGGCCTTTTCTGCCGCATGCATGACCATGCTGCCGGCTGGCACCTCCACCTTTTTTCCGTCGAGTTGGATTTCTATCATGTGCTTGGCTTGTCTCAGACGCTGGCCCGAACCAGGGAAGTCTTGTGTGCGATGAAATGTTCGAACTCGGGGCGAAAGTGCTTGAGCATGGCGCGCACCGGCATGGCTGCGGCTTCGCCCAGGGCGCAAATGGTGCGGCCCATGATGTTTTCGGCCACGTTGTCGAGCAGCTCCAGATCGGCTGGCCTGCCCTGTCCGCGGTGGATGCGGTCCACCAGGCGCCAGAGCCAGCCGGTGCCTTCGCGGCAGGGCGTGCACTGGCCGCAGCTCTCGTGCATATAGAAGTACGACAGGCGCTTGAGCGACTCGACCATGCAGCGCGAGTCATCCAGCACGATCACCGCGCCCGAGCCCAGCATGGAGCCGGCCTTGGCGATGGAGTCGTAATCCATGCTGCATTCCAGCATGGTCGCCGCCGGCACCACCGGAGAAGACGATCCGCCCGGAATCACGGCCTTGAGTTGACGCCCCTGGCGCACGCCACCGGCGAGTTCCAGCAGTTTGGCAAACGAAGTACCCATGGGCACTTCATAGTTGCCGGGTGCTTCGACGTCACCGCTGACGGAAAAAATCTTGGTGCCACCGTTATTTGGTTTGCCGCAGGCCAGATAGGCCGGGCCGCCGTTTCGGATGATCCACGGCACCGCTGCAAAGGTTTCGGTGTTGTTGATGGTGGTCGGTTTGCCGTACAGACCAAAGCTGGCCGGAAACGGTGGCTTGAAGCGCGGCTGGCCTTTCTTGCCCTCCAGCGACTCCAGCAGCGCGGTTTCCTCGCCACAGATGTAAGCGCCAAATCCGTGGTGGGCGTGCAGTTGAAAACTGAAGCCGCTGCCCAGCAGGTTCGTGCCCAGATAGCCGGCAGCGCGCGCTTGCTCTAGCGCGGCCTCGAAACGATCGTAGGCGTCGAAAATTTCGCCGTGGATGTAGTTGTAGCCGACGCTGATGCCCATCGCGTAGGCGGCAATCGCCATGCCTTCGATCACGATGTGCGGGTTGTGCAACAGGATTTCGCGGTCCTTGCAGGTTCCGGGCTCGCCTTCGTCGGAGTTGCACACCAGGTACTTCTGGCCCGGAAACTGGCGCGGCATGAAGCTCCACTTGAGGCCGGTGGGAAAACCCGCCCCACCGCGCCCGCGCAGCGCCGACTCTTTCACGCAGGCAATCACCTGCTCTTGCGTCATGCCGATCGTCGGCGGATCGCCAGCCGGGGCCAAGCCGTCTTGGCCCAGTATTTTGCGCAGCGCCGAATAACCACCGCGCGCCACGTAATCCGGCAAGGACCAGTTGCGGCCGTTGAGTCCGGCCAGGATGTGCGGCTCGATGTGCCGACCGTGAAAACAGGTCTGCACGCCGGTGCTGCGAAACTGCGAGAGGATATGTTCTGCGTTCATGGCTTTGCCTGGGCCGAGGCGCGCAGCCCGTCGATCAATTGGTCGAGCTTGTCGTTGCTCATGAAGCTGCACATGTGGCGGTCGTTGACCAGCAGCACCGGCGCGTCGGCGCAGGCACCCAGGCACTCGCTTTGCTGCAGGGTGAACAAGCCATCGGCGCTGGTGCCACCCATCTCTACGCCCAGTTGCCGCTCCAAATGCCCAAGCGCCCGGTAGCCGTCGCGCAACTGGCACGGCAGGTTGGTGCAGACGTTGATCTTGAACGCGCCCACCGGCTGTTGGTTGTACATGTTGTAGAAGGTCGTGACCTCGTGCACGGCCATGGCAGCCATGCCCAGATAGTCGGCAATGGCTTGCTCGGCCGCGCGGCTCACGCAGCCCTGCTCCTGCTGCACGATGGCCAGACAGGCCATGACGGCCGACTGCGCCTGCTCGGCTGGGTACTTGGCAACCTCGCGCGCAAAGCGCTGGCGCGTGGCGTCGGACAGCGGCATGGCGCTCACCGGCCCACTGGCGAGGGGACGATCTGCGTTCATCGGTCGATCTCTCCAAAAACGATGTCCAGGGTGCCTATGATGGCCACCGCGTCGGCCAGCATGTGGCCGCGCACCATTTCATCCAGGCTGGCCAAGTGGGCAAAGCCGGGGGCGCGGATTTTCAGTCGGTAGGGCTTGTTGGCGCCGTCGCTCACCAGGTAGATGCCGAACTCGCCCTTGGGGTGCTCCACTGCAGCATAGGCCTGCCCCTGCGGCACATGAAAGCCCTCAGTAAAGAGCTTGAAGTGGTGGATCAAGTCCTCCATGCTCGACTTCATAGATGCACGCGCGGGCGGCGCCACCTTGCGGTTGTCGGTAATGACTGGACCGGGGTTGACGCGCAACCAATCGACGCACTGCTTGATGATGCGGTTCGACTGCTTCATCTCCTCCATGCGCACCAGGTAGCGGTCGTAGGTGTCGCCAGTTTTTCCGACCGGGATGTCAAAATCCATGCGATCGTAAACCTCGTAGGGCTGCTTCTTGCGCAAGTCCCAGGCAACTCCCGAGCCGCGCAGCATAGGCCCGGTCAGGCCCAGGCTGAGCGCACGTTCGGGCGTGACCACGCCAATACCCACCGTGCGTTGTTTCCATATCCGGTTGTCTGTCAGCAAGGTGTGGTATTCGGCCAGATGGGTCTGGAAACGCTGGGTGAAATCTTCGATGAAGTCCAGCAGTGAGCCCTGGCGGTTGCTGTTCAACTGCGCCATGGCGCGCGCGTTGCGAATTTTGCTGACCGTGTGCTGCGGCATGCTGTCGGGCAGATCGCGGTAGACGCCGCCCGGGCGGAAGTAGGCCGCGTGCATGCGCGCACCCGACACCGCTTCGTACATGTCGAACAGGTCTTCGCGCTCGCGAAAGGCGTAGATCAGAATGGTCGAGCTGCCGCAATCGTTGCCGTGCGAACCCAGCCACATCAGGTGGTTGAGCAGGCGCGTAATTTCGCTGAACAGCACGCGGATAAATTGCGCGCGCAACGGAACTTCAATGCCCAAAAGCTTCTCAATTGCCAAGCAGTAGGCGTGCTCGTTGCACATCATCGAGACGTAGTCCAGCCGATCCATGTAAGGCAGGGCCTGGATGAAGGTTTTGTGCTCGGCGAGCTTCTCAGTCGCCCGGTGCAGCAAGCCGATGTGCGGGTCGGCGCGCTGCACGACCTCGCCATCGAGCTCTAGCACCAGGCGCAGCACGCCGTGCGCGGCCGGGTGCTGCGGACCGAAGTTCAGGGTGTAATTCTTGATGTCAGCCATATGCGTCAGCGACTGCGGCCCAAGCCCTCAGTGCAAGCCCCCGTAGTTGTCTTCGCGAATCACGCGCGGCGTGAGCTCGCGCGGCTCGATCGTGACCGGCTCGTAAACCACGCGCTGGCGTTCAGCGTCGTAGCGCATTTCGACATGGCCCTCGAGCGGAAAATCTTTGCGAAACGGATGGCCAATAAAACCGTAATCGGTCAGGATGCGACGCAGATCGTCGTGCCCCTCGAAGACGATGCCGTACAGGTCGAACGCCTCGCGCTCGTACCAGTTGACCGAAGCCCACAGTGGGGTGAGCGAGTCCAGCAGCGCAAAGTCGTCCTGCGGGCAGAACACGCGCACGCGCAGGCGCTGATTCAG
>BBPE01000356.1_pt9 | contig 20309 bp, 14 predicted proteins | sample 1344301 | NCBI WGS metagenome assembly BBPE01 (sample SAMD00019089, study PRJDB2971) | groundwater metagenome | isolation source: The Cedars highly-alkaline
GAGCGGCTCGCCTGACATCCAAGGACGGGGCTCCCGCCGTATCGCCAACACTGGCGCTGCGCGCTGCGCAGCATGCAGCGGCCCTGCGCCGCGCCCTGACCGATTGGCACGCTTACCAGACCGGCTACGACCCGCAGTTCGGCTGGTGGGTCGATGCGCCCTACCAGGCACTCGACGCGCAACTGGAAACGCATGGCAAGCTGCTGCGCGATACGCTCGGCGGTGCCGCCGACCCCGAGACACTCCGTGCCGATCCCATCGGCGACGACGCGATCATCGAAGCTCTGCGCGCCGAGGGGGTCGACTACAGCCCGGCCGAACTGATGGCCGCCGCGGAGAAAGAGCTTGCTTGGTGTCGCGCGGAAATGCAGCGCGCGGCGTTGGAAATGGGCGCTCGTGACTGGCGCGATGCCTTGGAACGTGTCAAACAGCGCCATGTCGCGCCGGGAGAACAGCCGACGCTCGTCGTCGAACTCGCGGATGAAGCCGTAGCCTTCCTCGAAGCACGCGCGCTATTGACCGTGCCCGAGGCGAGTAAGCGCGGTTGGCGTATGAACATGTTGTCGCAGGAATGGCAGCTCCAAGCACCATTCTTTCTTGGCGGCCAGGACGTTTGGGTGGCCTTTCCAACCAACGCGATGCCGCACGAGCGCAAGCTCAACGCGCTGCGTGGCAACAACCGGCACTTCTCGCGCGCCGTCGTACACCACGAGCTCATCCCCGGCCATCACCTGCAACACTGGTACGCACAGCGCTTCGCTACGCATCGTGCCGGCTTTGACAGCCCGTTTTGGGTCGAGGGCTGGGCTTTGTATTGGGAGCTGCGGCTCTACGACTTGGGTTTCGCAGTCACACCCGAAGACCGCATCGGCATGCTTTTTTGGCGCAGTCACCGCGCGGCGCGGATTTTGTTCTCGCTCGGCGTGCAGTCCGGACGGATGACGCCCGATGAGGCGGTCGATCTTCTCGTCGAACGGGTTGGACACGAACGCGAGAACGCGAAAGCCGAGGTGCGCCGATCCATCGCCGGCGACTTCGGCCCGCTCTATCAAGTGGCCTACCTCGTGGGCGGCTGGCAGTTCCGCGCGCTGCACGAGGAGCGCGTGACTCGCGGCGGTTGGTCCGAGCGCGAATTCCACGACCGCGTGCTGCGCGAGGGGTCGATGCCGATCAGTCTTCTGCGCGAACGCCTTTTTGATCGCATCGGCAACGCCACACCCAGCGCAGCGTGGCGCTTTCTTGACAACGAGGCCAACGCCAGCGCGCGTTGAGCGCGCCTTAGTCGCCTAGCTGTTTTTGCTGATGCTCCCAACGCTCTTGCGCATCGAGGGTGCGCTCGGCGGTGGGACGCGCCTCAAGCCGATCAAGGCCGATAGGCTCGCCAGTCTCCACACAAAAACCGTAGTCGCCTTCGTCGAGACGGCGTAGCGTGCTGTCGATTTTGTTGATCAACTTCCGATAGCGGTCGCGTGTACGCAGCTCAAGAGCGTTTTCGGTCTCGCGGGTCGCGCGCTCGGCTTCGTCGCCGACATCGCGCACTTCCTCTTTGAGATTCTCGATGGTCTGCTGCGACTCATCGACAAGGTCACGGTGCCATCCGAGCAGCTTCTGGCGGAAGTACTCGAGTTGATAGGCATTCATGTACTCCTCGTTCGGCTGCGGTTTGTAGCCGACTGGGAGGCTCACGCGCTCTACCGCTTGAACGGGGCGCCTGATCTCTTCCCGAGGACGCTCAGGTTTGACGTAGCCGGCTCGATTGGGCGGGCGTGCTTCCGCCGGTCGCGCCACGGGAGCGGCTTGCGTCGGCTTGATCGCCGCAGCGGGCTTGGTGTTGGTGGCGGGCTTGCTGGGTGTGGATGCAGGCTTGATGACGGGACTCGGCTTACTGGCTGGTGGCGCAGGTTTGGCGGCAAGGGTCGGTTTGGCGGCAGGGGTCGGCTTGGCGGCTTGCTTCACGGCAGCAGCCTTTGGCGGCGCGGATTTCGCCGGTGCTGGCTTGGCCTTGGAGGGCTTTGGTTTGCCACGAGCGGCTTCGACGGCTTTTTTCGCCGTGGAGGTCTTCGCAGACGCCTTCGCCAGTGGTTTTGCGGGTACTTTGGACACGGGCTTGGCCGGTGCCTTCTTTGCCGGGGTCGAAACCGCCTTTTTCACTGCGCGAGCCACCTTGCCGACAGCTTTCGCCACCTTCCCAGCCACGCCGATTTTCTTCGCAGGCGTTTTCACAGCCTTCTTCGCGGGTTTTTTGACAGCCACGAGGTTCCTCTTGATGTCGTTGAGCCGTTGGGGCGGCGTGTTATAGCCTTTCCGCTCTAACGAGGCAACCCATTTCCCGGAAATCTCCCATGCAAAACGTCCTCCTCGCCAGCCTTCGCGGCTACAAACGCTTCGTCAGTCCTTGGTTGGGGCAACATTGCCGGTTCCACCCGTCCTGCTCGATGTACATGTACGAGGCGGTGCAAAAACACGGCTCGGCGAAAGGTGTTTGGTTGGGCACGAAACGCCTGTGCCGATGCCACCCGCTGCATCCTGGCGGCATCGATCCGGTGCCTTGAAGGCAGCAAGCTGTCAGCCGCGCGGGCCGTAGCCACCCACGACGCCTTTCACGGCAACAGCGACCGCGTCATGGGCATGCAGACTTTCGAAATGCGTCGCACGCAGCCAGAAGTCGGCGATGCGCTCGTCGGCCTGCAGAGCGACTTGCATCCGCCGTGCCGCATCCTCACAAAACATCAGATTCTGACCGTTGAGGCGGGCGAAGGCCTGCTCGTCCTCGCGCTTCACCGCGGTCTGCACCGGGGTTTTCAGCGCGGCTTCGATGCGGTCGACCAACTGAACGATGGGCAAGTCGGTCGCCAGTGCATTCAGTTTGACGCGCACGTCGGCATGGCTGCGCTGGCTGTGCGGCGTGGCGATGATGCCCTGCTCAGAGCCCAGCCATCGCAGCACAGCCTCGGCGTCAACCGTTTTGTCGTTAGCAAAGTCGGCACGGAACTGCTCTTGGATCAGTTGGCGGGCCAGCGCCGCAGAGCACGGACACGTACTGGAATACGTCACCTGCACTTCCATTTCAAGTTCGAAGCCGGCGCGGTCGAGCGTGGCGACGAGCTTGACGGGATAGGCCTTCCAGCCGGAGTTGTCGCTCACCAGCGCTTTTCTTCGCAGCAGGGCATCGAAGCGCAGCTCGATCATCGCGCGATCGGAAAGCTCAGCGTGGGAATCGAGGAAATCACGCAACAGGCGACGCAGGCTGGCGGGACCGATCGGCTCGGCAGCGAGGTGGCGATCGAGGTGCAGGTACAGCCGCGACATGTGGATGCCGCGCACATCGGCGCGATGCAGGCTGACGAAGGCGTTGACGCGGGCTGGTGTCGCTGTCGGCGCGCCGTCCAGGCCAGCGACGCGGACGGGCACCTCGATTTCGCCCATGCCGACCCAAGCTAGCTGGCCTGCAGCGGCGGGACGGACGTCATTGGCGATGTCCGGCATGATGCGGACAACGTTCTCGCGGGTCGGGGACATGGCTTAGGTCCAGATTGGTCTCGGTCAAGTACCCTAGGCTGGGCACAGTGCAGCATATGTCAAGTTGAACCGGACACCGAACGGAGCCCGTGCAATGTAGTGTTGCGGGCCTGGCGCCAGGCCCGCCACACTGCGGCGAACCCGGCTAGCGCCTGCGGGGATTGTCCGCGCACAGCGCGGCCTAGAGCGTGACGATCAGCCGCTCGCAAGAGGCGTCGTGCATAGGCCCAGCCGGGATCATCCGCTGGCAACGTGGCGAGCAGGTTTTCGGCCCAATCACGACGCAAAGCGACCGCTTCCGATGAGGCGAGCTGCTCGCGACGCAGTCTGTGGCGCGCGAACAATACGAGCGGAATGCGCGCACGATCAGCAGTTTCAAGCCCCTGCGCGAGCCGATGCCGCAGCCAATGAACCACCAGCGACCGCGCCGCAGTGTTGCGGCAGCCCTCGACGGCGAACAGGGCGTGCTCGGCTTCGATCAATGAACGCGCGAGCGGTGTAAGTTTGGCGATAGCAGCCTCGGTGTCGGGCGCGGGGTCGGACTCGTCGATCACCCGCCGCAAGGACTCCGCGACCAAAGCGAAGGGCAGTCGGTAACGCAGCAGTGAACGTGAGACCGGGTGCCGCGCGGCACCGCGCGCAAGGCCGTCCAGTTCGTCGGCCCACCAACCCACCTTCAGATCCGTGATGCGCGAATCGCTACACTCGAAAACGCTTTCGCGAAGTTCATTCAGCAAGGCCGCCCAAGCCATATGGGCAGGCCGTGAATCGGCCGGCAGGAAACCGAGCGATGCGCCGAGTATCGGGTCGCGCGCTTCAGCCTTGGCGAAACTAGCCCGAAGCCCTTCGCTCTCCACCGTAAGCGTCGCGCTCACCCGTCCAGTCCAGTCAGCCACGCGCGCAGCGCGTCGGCATCGGTGCAGGATGCGTTCGCCTGCCACGCGCGCGGGTCCTCATGGGCCTCGCGGTAACCCCACAACGCGACCACACTGGGCATGCCAGCGGCCTTTGCGGCCTCGATGTCGCGGGCGTCGTCGCCAACGTAAAGACACTCCGCAGCGGGCACGCCGATGCGTTCGGCGGCTAGCCACAGTGGCTCCGGTGCGGGCTTGCGCACCGGCAGTGTGTCGCCGCCCACCAAGGCCTTCGAGCGCATCGACCAACCCAAAGCAGCAACGACGCCAATGGCCAAGACCTCAGGTTTGTTGGTGACGATGCCCCAGGGCCAACCACGCGCTTCGATGGCATCGAGCAGAGCCTCCACGCCGGGAAAGGCCCGGGTATGAACGGCCAAGGCGTCGGCATAGGCCGCCAGAAAGCGTGGAAGCAAGAGTTCGCGGCCTGCATCGTCCCAATCGGGGAAGGCGCATCGCAGCAGCGCGCGGCCCCCCTTCGACACCCAAGGTCGAAGGGTGGCTTCGGACAGTGGGCTTCGGTTTTCCTCGACCAGAACGGCGTTGATGGCAGCGATCAGATCGGAGGCGGTGTCGGCCAGCGTGCCATCGAGGTCGAACAAAACGGCACGAATGGTGGTGGTTGCGATCACGCTGGTTTGACCGCGCAGACGAGGTAATTCACTTGCGTTCCGGGTGCCACTGTCGCACGCCTGCGCAGGGGGTCGTAGTGCAAGCCGCTGATGTCTTCGACATCGAGCCCGACGGCACGCAGTACACGGGTCAGCTCGGAGGGCTTGATGAAGCTGCGGTAGTCGTGGGTACCCTTCGCGAGCAGTCCTGTGATGTACTCGGCACCGACAATTGCCAGTGCAAAAGCTGCGGGCGTGCGGTTCAATGTCGAGATGAACAGGCGGCCACCGGGTTTCAGTAGACGCGCGCAGGCCTCGATGATCGCGCCGGGCTCGGGTACGTGTTCGAGCATTTCCATGCAGGTGATGGCGTCGAAGCCGCCGGCCTCGGATTCGACCAAGGCTTCAATGGCCTGGACGCGGTAGTCGACGGCGATCGCTTCGCCACCTTGCTTCGCTTCGAGCAGGTGCAGCTTGGCGATGTCGATAAGTTCCTGCGATAGATCGATGGCGATGACCTGGGCACCAGCGCGGGCCATCGCTTCGCTCAACAGGCCACCACCGCAGCCGACGTCAAGCACGCGAGCGTCGCGCAAGGGCCTACGCGCCAAAACATAGTCGAGTCGTGCCGGATTCAGTACATGCAGTGGTGCCTGGGGGCCGTTGGGGTCCCACCAGCGATTGGCCAGCGCGGAAAACTTGGCGATCTCGATGGGATCGACGTTGGCGCGGGGTGCATCGGCCTTGCCACGCTTCGCATCAGAATATGGCGTCATCGCGGTGCTCATGCGCTAGCTCCCTTGCGCGGAATCGCCGCGATGCGCGCGCCCCAGGCTTTGGCTTTTGCTTTCAGCGCATCGGCGTCGATGTCGACGAGATGGCGGTCACGTAGTTTTGCTCGACCATCGATCCACACATCGCGAACCTGGTGGCGCGTTACCACGTAAACGAGATGCGAGATGACGTGGTAGAGCGGCTGCAGTTCGAGGTCGCCGAGGTCGACAAGTATCAGGTCGGCGCGCTTGCCCGGCTCGATGGAGCCGATCTCGTCCTCGCGACCGAGCGCGCGAGCGCCGGCGAGCGTGGCGGCTTCCAATGCAGAGGCCGCATCCAGCGCACGGGCATCGCCGGCGACGGCCTTGGCCAGCAGTGCGGCGTGGCGGGTCTCCTCAAACATGTCGAGATCATTATTGCTGGCACAGCCATCGGTGCCAATCGCGACGTTCGCTCCCGCCTTGCGAAGTGCTTCCAGCGGACAAAAACCCGAGGCCAGTTTCAGATTCGACTGTGGGCAATGGGCGATGTGTACGCCACGTTCGGCGCAGAGTCTGATCTCGGCGGGAGTGAGCTGGGTCATGTGAACGGCGATGAGCCGCGAATCAACGATGCCGAGCCGATCAAGCCGCGCCAAGGGGCGTTGGCCGTATGCTTTGAGCGAATCTTCGACCTCCTGTGCCGTCTCGTGGACATGGCAATGGATCGGAAGATCGAGTTGCGCCGAGAGCATGTTGATGCGCTCGAAGCTGGCGTCGCTTACGGTGTAGGGCGAATGCGGCGCGAAAGCGAATCGGACTAGTGGATCACTGCGCCACGCATCGAACACCTCCAGAGCTTTGTCGAAATAATCGCTGGTCGTGCGTGCCCAGGGTGATGGAAATTCGATGATCGGCAGACCGACCGTGGCGCGGAAGCCGAGCCGCTTGTAGGTTTGCGCTTGCACATCGGGGAAAAAATAACTCTCGTTGCAGGTGGTGGTTCCACCACGCAGCATCTCGGCCACCGCAAGCTCAATGCCATCGACGATGAAATCCGGTGCCAGAACGGCAGCTTCGATCGGCCAGATGTGCTCGTGCAGCCACGGCATCAGTGGCAGATCATCCGCGACACCGCGCAAAAGCGTCATTGGATTGTGGGTGTGACAATTGACAAGGCCGGGCATCAGCACTGCCTCCGGTCGCGAGACGATTTCAGCCGGAAGGAAACGCGCACGCGCTGCGGCGCGTGGCAACAGCGCGAGGATGCGGCCGTCTTTCACCGCTACCGCGTGGTCGAAGAGCGCCACGCCTTTCGGTAGCACCGGTACGACGTAGCCGGCTTCGATCAATAGGTCGCAAGGTTCCAGCACGATTCTTCCTCGAAAAAAGGCAGTGACGCGCCGGCCGGGTTTACTTGACGCGGCTGACGTACTCACCGCTGCGAGTATCGACCTTGATGATTTCATCCTGTGCAACGAACAATGGCACCCGGACGACCGCGCCCGTCTCGAGTTTTGCCGGCTTGCCGCCGCCGCCCGAGGTGTCGCCGCGCACGCCCGGGTCGGTCTCGATGATCTTCAGCTCAACGAAGTTCGGCGCCTGCACGGCAATCGGCGTGCCATTCCAAAGTGTGACAACGCAGGGCTCTTCGCCCTTGATCCACTTCGCGGTCTCGCCGACACCAGCGGAGTCGGCTTGAACCTGCTCGAAGGTCTCTTGCTGCATGAAGTGCCAGAACTCGCCGTCTGAATACAGGAACTGCATGTCGGTATCGATCACATCCGCTGCTTCGAGGTTGTCGGTGGCCTTCATGGTCATCTCGACCACACGGCCCGACTTGATGAAGCGGTACTTGATGCGGGTAAAAGCTTGGCCTTTGCCCGGCTTAACATACTCTGTCTCGCTGATGACACACGGCTCGTTGTTAACGATGATCTTCATGCCGTTTTTGACGTCATTCATGCCATAGCTGGCCATGCAGGTGCTCCAGAAACCAATAGAATGCGAAGTACAACGGCCCAACCGCGCCGCGTGTTCGATGACTCGAGATGATACCCGTTCCCGCTGCCGCTCGGCAGACAGCCCCTTGGCAAGCCCTCTGGCGCAATGCCCTGCATGATCCCGTCGAATTGCTCTCCGCACTCGGGTTGACGGAGCTCGCCGCGCGTGTTTCGAGTACGGCGCAAGCACAGTTCGCAATGCGCGTACCACGCGGCTACGTGGCCCGGATGCGCTATGGCGATGCGAACGACCCTTTGCTTCGCCAGGTGCTACCGCTGGACGATGAGGACCGTATCGTGGCCGGCTTTGACCTCGATGCCGTTGGTGACGCTGCGGCGAAAGGCGATACCGGCGTGCTGCACAAGTACGCAGGGCGCGCCCTGTTGATTGCCACCGGTAGCTGCGCTATTCACTGTCGCTACTGCTTCCGTCGGCATTTCCCCTATGCCGAAGAAACCGCTGCCGCGGCTGGTTGGGCTTCGGCGCTCAACTACCTGCGCGCTCATTCGTCGGTGCATGAGGTGATCCTCTCCGGCGGCGACCCGCTGAGCCTTTCGACACCGAAGCTCGCCGAACTCACCGATGCCCTGCGCAGCCTGCCGCAGATCACCCGGTTGCGACTGCATACTCGCCTGCCGATTGTGCTGCCGGAACGCATCGACGGCGAATTTCTTGATTGGATCGGCAGCCTGCCCTGGCCGGTGGTCATGGTGCTTCACGCCAACCATGCCAATGAGATCGATACCCAGGTACGCGCCGCCGTCGCGGCTTTGCGCGCCCGCAGAGTGCATCTGCTGAACCAGTCCGTCCTGTTGCGTGGCGTCAACGATTCGGCCGATGCCTTGGTGCAGCTTTCCGAAACCCTGTTCGATGCGGGTGTGCTGCCCTACTACCTGCACCTGCTTGACCGCGTGCAGGGCACTGCGCATTTCGAGGTTTCCGAACGCAATGCGATCACTCTACGTGATGCCGTCCTAGCGCGGCTGCCAGGTTTTCTGCTACCCCGCCTCGTGCGTGAAATGTCCGGAAACACGGCTAAAACACTGGTTTGATCGCCGGTCACGATACGACGGCAAAGCCTGACCTGCCCGTATACTGCGGCGCAATACCGTTTCGGCTCGGAGCCCGCATGCCCACCAATGACGCCGTCCTGCGCCTGCTGTTGGTTGATGATCAGATCGAGGACGCCGAGCAGCTCACGAGTCTGCTCCGCAATGGCGGCCTAGCGGTTCGCCCGCAGCGACCATCCGATATCGACGAGCTTCGCTCCATGCTCGCAACACAAACCATCGACCTCGTGATCGCTTCGCTAAGCGCAAGCATGATCTCCTTCGAGGTGGTGGTGCGCGAAGTCGCGGCCTCAGGAAAGGATCTCCCCGTGCTGGCGGCACTCGACGTACTGACGGAAGAATCACTGCTACGCGCATTCAAGCAGGGCGCTCGCGACGTGGTGCTACGCCATCAGCCCTTTCTGGCACAAACGGTCGTGCGCGCCGAGGCCGAAGCCGTAGCCACTCGACGCACGGTGCGCAGCCTCGAGGCCCAGTTGCGCGAGACCGAACGCCGCTGCGACGCGCTTATCAATTCTTCGCGCGACCCGATCGCCTACATCCACGAAGGCATGCATATCCGCGCCAATGATGCCTACCTTGAGATGTTCGGCTACCAGAGTTTTGAGGACATCGAGGGACTCTCCGCGCTGGACTTGATCGCGCCCTCGCACGCGGCCGGGCTCAAGACGATCCTAAAGCGCTTGTCGAAGGACCAGGATCCACCGAAGCAACTCGAGATCAAAGCCGTCGATGCTCAAGGTAACGTCTTTGATGCGCTGATGGAGTTCGCTCCGGCTTCCTATGAAGGCGAGCCCTGCCTGCAGATCATGTTCCGACCGCAAATGGTCGATGCGTCAATGGTGGCCGAACTCGAAGCCTTACGTCTACGCGACCCACTGACCGGCCTTGCCAACCGGGCGCATTTCATGAGCGAATTGGAGCGCACCGTAGCCGCTGCTGCGAGCGGCCGGCACCATCAAGCGCTGCTGCTCATCGAGCCCGATAATTACGATGTTCTTATCGGCAGCATTGGCCTCAACCAAGCCGACGAGCTACTCAGGGCCTTCTGCAAACGTCTTGAAAATTATCTCGACGACACCACGATCGCCGGGCGTCTCTCCGACCACCGTTTCGCAGTGATGTGTCGACTGCACGATCACAAAGCAAGCCTTGCTCGGGCCGAGCGCATCCGCGATGCGTTCCAGAACACGATCATCGAAGTGGGTCAACACTCGATCACATTGACCGTCAGTATTGGTGGTGTGCAGATCGGCGAGCGCAACGCGCAGATTGGGCAGGTTTTGAGCCGTGCCGAAGCCAGTTTGCAATCGGCCATGGGAGTAGGCGGCGACCGCGTCGAAATCAATGATCCCTTGGCGCACGATCGAGCCGAAGAAGAACAAATTCAAGCGTGGGTGTTGCGCCTGCGGGAAGCACTCGACAACGACGGCTTCACCATGCATTACCAGCCGATCATCAGCCTCAACAGCGAACCCGGCGAGACCTATGAAGCCTATCTGCGGCTCAAGGGCAATGGTGACGAGATCATCCAGCCTTCTACATTTCTTCCGCTCGCGTTGGAGCAGGGGCTAGGGCCGGCTATCGACCGTTGGGTGATCCACCACGCTATTGCCGTGATCGCCAAACGCAAGGCAGCGCGGAAAGATACGACGCTCTACGTGAAACTCGGCGCTGAAACGATCTCCGCCAACGCGCAGCTGGCGCAGGAGATCATCCTTGCGGTGAAGGCCGCGGGCATCCCCGCCGAGCGCCTGGTCTTGGAATTGCACGAACCATCGGTGTTTACGCATATCAAAGCGATCCAAGCGTTTGCACAAGAACTGCGCGGCGTCGGCGTGCGCCTGGCACTCGAGCATTTCGGCATCAGCTTGAACTCGTTCCAACTCTTGCAGCATATCGATGCCGACATCATCAAGATCGACCGCAGCTACATTATCGGTCTGGCACAAAACCCGGAGAATCAAGCCAAGGTTCGCGAATTCGCTGTCAAGGCACGCGAACTCGGCAAGACCTGCGTCGCTCACTATGTGCAAGACGCCGCCAGCATGACGGTGCTGTTCGGGATCGGCGTCGATTATGTGGAAGGCGATTTCCTCGCATCCGCACGCCCCGTGATGAACTATGACTTCGACTGAAGTTCGACGGCCTCAGACGTCGCGGGTGCCAAGCGCAGCAATCAGGCACTCGGCTGCTTCGATGCCCGACCGCCAGGCACGTTCTGCCGGCGGCGTTCCATCCCCTGAATGCCAAGCAATGGCATCGCCGGCCAATGCCAGCAGCCGATCCGCTCGCCCGGTGACGTCGGTTCCTCGCAGGGGACGCGCGTAGCGCCAACGATGCGCGGTGATCGAGCGGATCGCAGCGGCATCGCAGGCCGTGGCACGCGCGAACGCCGCAGCGAGCAAGGGCGCGACCGATTCCGCCGCAAGTTCGAGATGACGCTCACTCCAAGCCGCACTCGCATGCACAACCCAGTGGCCGACGTTAGGCCGACCAGGTTTTTCGTACTCCCGAAACACCGCATCGAGCGTACCGTCGGAGGAGATCTCGGAAGCACTGAAAGCCAGCGTGGTGGTGATGAGACCTGTCCAGCAAGGCGCGTAACGCACCTCCTCCAAGGCGTCGGCGAGGGTGGCTATCACCGTGTCGCTGCCACCGGCCAGCAGCAGGGCACGTGCCTGTGGCGCTGGTATGGCGAGGACGAGCGCCGGAGCCTCGGCCCGCGTTACGCCGTCGTGGTCGGATGCGCGCCACCTTTTCCCGTCATAGGCCAGCGCCGATACGGCGTTGTTCCAGCGCACGTCGATGCCCCGGAGCACACCGGACACCAGCGCATTCATGCCCGGCCGCCCAACCCAGCCATTGCGCCAGCGTGCCGCATGTCCGGCCACAACCTGCATATCCAGCCATTCGACAAAGCGCGCGTCCCTAGCCTGGAGCCAAGCCGCGCCATGATCGAAGGAGCCGCCATCGACGTGCCGCGTGCTCAGTCGACCACCCGGGCCACGGCTTTTGTCCAGCACGAGGACGGCGTATCCGGCATCAACGAGTGCGCGGGCAGCCGTAGCACCCGCTAAACCGGAGCCGATGACCAACACATCGGATACTGAAGGTATCGTGCGCATGGCGTCATACATCGGCCGAACATGCACGTCTAGCGCACACCCGTCTCGTTGCGTGCGATGACCAAGCGCTGGATCTCGCTGGTGCCTTCGTAGATCTCGGTGATCTTGGCATCACGAAAATAACGCTCGAGCGGCATTTCCTTCGAATAACCCATGCCACCGTGGATCTGCACGGCCTGATGGGTGATCCACATCGCCGCCTCAGATGCCGTCAACTTGGCTACCGAGGCCTCGGTGCTGTAGCGCCCGCCGTTCTTGTCGGCCTGTGCCTTCGCCCACGCCGCGCGCAGCGTCAATAATTGCGCCGCATCGAGCTTGCACTTCATGTCGGCGATCTTGGCCTGGATCATCTGGAACGAACCGATCGGCTGGCCAAAGCTCTTGCGCTCTTTCACGTAGGCCACACTCGCCTCGTAGGCGGCGCGGGCCAAGCCCACGGCCTGCGAAGCGATGCCGATACGGCCGGCATCCAACACACCCATCGCAATCTTGAAGCCCTCGCCGTCCTTGCCGATAACTTCATCCTCAGTGGCAACGTAGTCTTGGAACTCGACCTCGCAAGTCGCCGAAGCCCGAATACCCAGCTTTGGCTCGGTCTTGCCGCGGTGGAAGCCCGGCTTGGCGGTATCGACCATGAACGCGGTGATCCCCTTCGCGCCCTTCGACGGGTCGGTCATGGCGAACAAGATGATGTACTTCGCCACTGGGCCCGAGGTGATCCAGCTCTTCTTGCCGTTGATGACATAACTGCCGTCGGCTTGCTTCACGGCGCGGCAGCGCATGGCGGTGGCATCGGAACCAGACTGCGGCTCGGTCAGCGCGAAAGCGCCGATCTCGCGGCCTTCCGCGATCGCGCGCACGTAGAGCTGCTTCTGCGCTTCGGTGCCGAACTTCAGAATGCCGTTGCAGAACAGCGAGTTGTTGACCGAGACGATGGTGCTGTGCGCGCAATCGGCGGCGGCGATCTCGATGATGGCCAGCACATAGCTGATCGGATCCATGCCGGCACCACCGTACTCGGTAGGCACTTCGATGCCCATCAGGCCGTTTTCGCCAAGGGTGCGGATATTTTCGAGCGGGAAATCGCCGGTTCGGTCGTGGTGTTCGGCGCTCGGCGCGATTTTCTCCTGCGCGATGCGGCGGGCCACGTCCTGGATCATCAACTGCTCTTCGGTGAATCCAAAATCCACGGCACACCCCGATTCGTAAACGGAAAGCCGCAAGTGTAACCGTTCCGCCATACCCGACGGCATGGTGGCGGGGTGAATACGCGCCTTGACCGGGCGGCAAGCGGCCTCCAGACTGTTTCATCGCCTGATTCGGATACAAAGATAAGTCATGGATTTGCAAGCCTGGTCGGACTGCCTGAAGGTGCTCGCCGACCCCACTCGCGTGCGCCTGCTGGCCCTCGTTGAACGTGAGGAGCTGACCGTCGCCGAGCTGGCGACGATCACCCACCTCGCCCAGCCGCGGGTGTCGACGCACCTTGCCAAGCTGCGCGAAGCGGCGCTGGTGGTCGATCGCCGCTCCGGGGTGTCGGCCTACTACCGATTCAACGACGCGATGGAGGACGCCGAGGCCGCGCTGTGGCGCACCCTGCGCGACGGTGCCAGCGACCCTTTGCTGCGCCAGGACGCCGAGCGCTTGCCGACCGTGCTCGCCGCGCGCGCCTCCGATCAAAACTGGGCCGACTCGGTCGCCGGCGACATGGAGCGCCACTATTCGCCGGGCCGCACCTGGGAAGCGCTAGCCCGCAGCGCCATGCCCCTGCTTGAGCCGGTCGACGTGCTGGACATCGCCTCCGGCGACGGCCTGATGGCTGAAATGCTCGCCCCGCATGCGCGCCGCTACCTGTGCATCGACGCCAGCCCGAAGGTGATCGCCGTGGCCCGCGAGCGTCTGTCGAGGTACACCCACGTCGAGCTGCGCGAAGGCGACATGCACGCCATCGACTGCGCCGATGCCGCATTCGACCTCGTGCTGCTGATGCACGCCCTCACCTACGCCGAGATGCCCGCCAAGGCCTTGGCCGAAGCGGCACGCGCACTGCGCCCTGGTGGGCGACTATTAGCCACCTGCCTCGCCAAGCACGAGCACAAATCCGTCGTCGAAGCCTATGGCCATCTGAACCTCGGTTTCACCGAGCAAGAGCTGCGCAATCTCGCTGAGAAGGCTGGATTAGAGGTGCGCGTCTGCGAGGCAGTGGCGAAGGAAAAACGCCCGCCGCATTTCGAGGTCATCAGCCTGATCGCACACAAGCCGGGCAGCGCCGGTCTGGAGCCGAAAGGGCTATGAGTGGGCTGCCATGGAAATACCCCGCCCGCGTGCAGCAACTGCTCGACGCGATGGCGCAGCGCATCCTTGTCCTCGATGGTGCAATGGGCACGATGGTGCAAGAGCACGCGCTGGAGGAAGCCGATTACCGCGGCGAGCGCTTCAAGCATGGGTTCGACGGCTTGCACTTCGCGCCGAAAGCCGACGCACCGAAATCAGCCGATACGCCCTTCGGCCATATCCATGGTGCGGGCTGTGGGTGCGGTAGCGACCTGAAAGGCAATAACGATTTGTTGGTATTGACGCGCCCTGATGTGATCGGCGGCATCCACCGCGCCTACCTCGAAGCTGGCGCCGACCTCATCGAAACCAATACCTTCAACGGCACTCGCGTCGCACAAGGCGATTACAAACTTGAGCATCTCGCTCCGGAACTCAACCGCGAAGCCGCAAAGCTCGCCAAGGTCGCCTGCGCCGAATTCGAAGCACGCGATCCGTCGAAGCCACGCTTTGTAGTCGGGGTGCTGGGGCCAACACCTCGCACGGCCTCGATCTCGCCGGATGTCAACGATCCGGCCTTCCGCAACATCGATTTCGACACGCTGGTGTCGCAGTACCGCGAAGCCGCCGAATCGCTGGCCGAGGGCGGTGCCGACATCCTGATGGTCGAGACCGTCTTCGACACGCTGAACGCCAAGGCGGCGATTTTCGCACTGGAGACGATGTTCGCCGAGCACGGCGCGCGTTGGCCGGTGATGATCTCCGGCACCATCACCGACCGCTCGGGCCGCACTTTGAGCGGCCAGACAGCAGAAGCGTTTTGGTACGCGCTGCGTCACGTCCGGCCCATTTCGATAGGTTTGAATTGCGCCCTCGGTGCCCGCGACCTGCGCGCGCACATCGACGTGCTGTCGTCGGTGGCCGACTGCGCCATCAGCTGCCATCCCAATGCCGGCCTGCCGAACGCCTTCGGTGGCTACGACGAGCAGCCGTGGGAAACCTCCAGCGTGCTGCGCGAGTTCGCTGAAAGTGGCCTGCTGAATATCGTCGGTGGTTGTTGCGGCACCACGCCCGAGCACATCGCCGCGATCGCGAAAGCCGTGGCCGGACTGCCGCCACGCGCCCCGCCCTCACCTTCTCCACACATGCGGCTGGCCGGGTTGGAGCCGTCGGTCATCACGCCCGAGAGCAATTTCGTCAATATCGGCGAGCGTACCAATGTCACCGGCTCGGCGCAGTTCAAAAAACTCATTCTCGAAGGCCGTTTCGATGAGGCACTCGTCGTCGCACGCCAACAAGTCGAGAACGGCGCGCAGATCATCGACATCAACATGGACGAGGGCATGCTCGATGCCGAAGCCGCGATGGGCCGCTTCCTGCGCCTCATCGCCGGCGAGCCGGACATCGCCCGCGTGCCGGTGATGATCGACTCGTCGAAATGGAGCGTGATCGAGGAAGGCCTGAAAAACGTCCAGGGCAAGCCGATCGTCAACTCGATCTCGCTCAAAGAGGGCGAGGCAGCCTTCCTGCACCAGGCCGAACTGCTGCGCCGCTACGGCGCGGCTGTGGTTGTCATGGCCTTCGACGAGCAGGGTCAGGCGGATACATTCGAGCGCAAGGTCGATATCTGCTCGCGCGCCTATGCACTGCTCACCGAACGCGCCGGCATCGCGCCGGAAGACATCGTCTTCGACCCCAACATCTTCGCCATCGCCACCGGTATCGAGGAACATGACGATTACGCCGTCGCCTTCATCAAGGCCACGCGCGAGATCAAGGCGCGCTTCCCGTTGGCGCATGTGTCCGGCGGCGTCTCGAACGTCAGCTTCGCGTTTCGCGGCAACAATGCCGTGCGGGAGGCTATCCACGCGGTGTTTCTCTACCACGCCATTCAGGCCGGAATGGATTTTGGCATCGTCAATGCCGGTGCGCTAAGCCTCATGGATGAGCTCGACGCCGACCTGCGCGAGCGTGTCGAGGACGTGGTACTGAACCGTCGCGTTGATGCCACTGAGCGCTTACTTGCCGTTGCCAACCGCTACAAGGACAAGAAAGGTGAAGTAAAAGTCGAGGACGCGGCATGGCGCGAGCTTCCCGTAGTGGAACGCCTCAAGCACGCACTTGTATTCGGCATCGACGCCTACATCGAAAGCGACACCGAGGAAGCCCGTCAATCTCTCGCTCGCCCGCTTGACGTCATCGAAGGCCCCTTGATGGCCGGCATGAATGTGGTGGGCGACTTGTTCGGCGTCGGCAAGATGTTTCTGCCGCAGGTGGTGAAGTCGGCCCGCGTGATGAAGAAGGCCGTGGCCGTATTGCTGCCTTACCTCGAAGCAGAGAAAGTCGCCGCAGGCGGTTCTGCAAAAGCCCGCGGCAAGATTCTAATGGCCACGGTCAAGGGCGACGTACATGACATCGGCAAGAACATCGTCGGCGTGGTGCTGGGCTGCAACAACTTCGAAATTATCGATCTTGGCGTGATGGTGCCGGCGCAGACGATTCTGGATCGTGCCCGCGCGGAGAATGTCGACATCATCGGCCTCTCCGGCCTGATCACTCCTTCGCTAGAAGAGATGAGCCATGTCGCGAAGGAGATGAAGCGCCAGGGTTTCGACGTACCACTTTTGATCGGCGGCGCGACGACCAGCCGCGCGCACACCGCGCTGAAGATCGACCCGCACTACGCCGAGCCGGTGGTCTGGGTGAAGGACGCTTCGCGTGCCGTCGGCGTGGCGCAATCCCTGCTTTCGAAAGACCTGCGCGAGCCTTTCATGGCCGGCGTCGTGGCCGACTACGACGAGGTTCGCCGTCGCCACGCCAACCGTGGTGACGCCAAGCCGCTATTGCCTCTTGAGCGCTGTCGGGCCAAGCGCTTCGCGCCGGATTGGTCGGCTTACTCACCTCCACAGCCGCTGAAACCTGGCGTCACGGTGTTCAACGACATTCCGCTCGCCGAGCTGCGCGATCTCATCGACTGGACGCCGTTCTTCCAAACCTGGGAGCTCGCTGGCCGCTACCCGCAAATCCTTGATGACACCATCGTCGGCGCACAAGCCCGCGAGTTGTGGTGCGACGCGCAGCTCATGCTCGATCAACTCATCGCCGAAAAATGGCTGACCGCGAAGGCCGCCGCCGGCCTATGGCCGGCCGCCCAGCAGGGCGATGACATCGACGTTTTCGATCCTATGCAGCCGACGCATCGGCTTGCCACCTTCCACACTCTGCGTCAGCAAGCCGACAAACCTGACACGCGCCCGAACTTGGCTCTCGCCGACTTCATCGCGCCCGCCGGGCACGGGGACTGGATCGGTGCGTTCGCGGTGAACGCCGGCATCGGGATTGACCCCCACGTCGCGCGCTTTGAAGCGGCACACGACGATTACAACGCCATCTTGCTCAAAGCCCTCGCTGATCGCTTCGCCGAAGCCTGCGCCGAATGGCTGCACCGCGAAGTGCGCATGCGGCTGTGGGGCTATGTCGCCGATGAAACCATCGACAACGAGGCCTTGATCCGCGAGGACTACCGCGGCATCCGCCCGGCACCCGGCTACCCGGCCTGCCCCGAGCACAGCGAGAAGCGCACCATCTTCGACCTGCTGCAAGCCGAGTCAAGGGTCGGTTTGACGCTGACCGAAAACTTCGCCATGTATCCCGCATCCGCCGTCAGTGGTCTGTATTTCAGCCACCCGGACAGCCAGTATTTCGTGGTCGGACGGCTCGGGCGCGAGCAGGTCGCCGATTACGCGAAGCGCAAGGGCGTGTCGATGGAGCAGGCCGAGCGCTGGCTGGCGTCAAACCTCGACTACGACCCGGACTGAACGCGGGTCGTTGTCGCATCAGCCCAAGCGGAAACTTTCCGCTGCTGCGGCAAGCGGCTTGCTCTGTTCCTCGAGCGCGCGCGCTGAAGCGCTGGCTTCCTCCACCAGCGCCGCGTTCTGCTGCGTGGCCGTGTCCAACTGGGTGATCGTCTGGCTCACCATGGCAATGGCGTTCGCCTGTTCCGCGCTGGCGGCACTGATTTCTGCCACTAGGCCGCCCATTTTCGCTACTTCGCCGACCAACGCACGAATGGCTTGCCCGGCTTCGCCGACTTTCTCAGCACCGACCTGCACAGCGTTCGATGAATCAGCGATCAGCGCCTTAACCGCTTTCGCCGAAGCGGCGCTGCGCTGCGCCAAGGCACGAACCTCGGAAGCGACGACCGCAAAGCCTCGGCCCTGTTCACCGGCGCGTGCCGCTTCCACGGCGGCATTGAGCGCAAGAATGTTGGTCTGAAAGGCGATGCCATCGATGACGGTGATGATGTCTTCAATCTTGGCCGACGCCACCGCGACTTCGGACATGGCGCGGACGGCCTGCTCGGCGACCAAGCCACCGTCCTGCGCGATCCGTTCAACACTCTCCGAAAGACTGCGCGTGTTTCGAGCGTTTTCGGCATTCTTCTGGACGGTGGCGGTGAGCTCTTCCATCGATGCGGCGGTCTCTTCGAGACTGGCCGCCTGTTGCTCGGTGCGCGCCTGCAAATCGCTGTTGCCGGCCGCGAGTTCGGACGAAATACTCCGGAACACGGCCACCGCCTGCTGGATGCGGCCGACAATATCGGCCAGCGCCTCGACCGAGCGATTGGCGTCGTCTGCCATTCGCCCATAGGCACCAGCGTAATGATCGCTCATCCTTACCCGCAGATCGCCATGAGCGAGCGCGGCCATGAAGTCTTGCAGATGGGCGGTCACGTCTTCGAAGATGTCGAGCAGGCGATTGATTCCCTCGCCAAGCTGTCGCACATATCCGGACTTGCCGTCGACATCAAAGCGATGGCCGAGTTCGCCGCAAGCGGCCGCATCGACAAGGCTCTGCACCTCGCGCTCGATAGCCAGCTCGAGGGTGCGATCCTTCCATTCGACGACATAGCCGATCAACAAGCCATCTGTGCCCAAGGCCGGCGTGACAACGAGATCGAAGGTGAGGCCGGCCATCTCGACGTGCCCGTGATGAGGTGCTCTCAAACTGGCAAGGTTGGCTCGCTGCTTCGCCGGCTCCTGGTGATAACGGTCGATGGGCGAACCGATGATCGCGTCGGCTCGAAACCCAGAGATTGCCGTCGCGATACGTTTTTCATGGCGCCGAAAGGTATCGAGCACAGCCCGGTTGGCGTACACCACGTTAAGGTGTTCGTCGGCGACCATGATGTTGGTCTCGGCCACGTCGAGGGCTTGATTGATCCGTGACGAGGCCGCCATTTCACGACGCAGGCGCTGGGTGCTGAACTCGAGCCGCACCTGCAGAGACTTCAGCGCCAACAGGACGGCACCGATTTCGTCGGCCCGCGAAATATCCACTTCGCCGTCATGTTTCTCGGTCGCTATTTCACCGAACAGGGCTCTGGCCCGATCCAGACGTCCGCCGACGTCACGCGAGAGCCACCACGCCGAATAGCTCGCGAACACCGCTCCCGCCGCGAGCAAGCCCATCAGCAGACCGAGCGATGTGCCGTGCGCCTGCAGCCACAGCAAGCCGGCCGCCAGTCCGACACCGAACAGTGCCAGCATAAAAAGGCGAACCGTCAGGGACAGATGCCACAAAGGATTGAGGGCACGAGCGAGACTCGGGGTGTAAACAAGGCCGTTCTCAAATCTGAAATGGCCGGACTGCCCATCGCGGATGTTCCGGTAAAGGCGCTCCGCTTCGGTCACTTGGAGCCGCGTCGGTTTGCGCCGAACCGAGACATAACCCTCGTGCCGCCCTTTCGCGTCGTAGATCGGAGCGACGTTAGCCTCAACCCAATAATGGTCGCCGTTCTTGCAGCGGTTCTTGACCATGCCCACCCAGGGCCGTCCTTTTTTTAACGTCGTCCACATGTCGGCGAATGCCTCGGAAGGCATCTCGGGATGGCGGATTATCCGATGCGGCTGACCGATCAGTTCGGCTTCCGAATAGCCGCTGATTTCGATGAAATAGCCATTGACATAGGTGATGCGTCCCTGCGGATCGGTGGAGGAAACGATGGTTTCCCCATCGCGAAACTCGACCTCGACGC
>BBPE01000085.1_pt1 | contig 20284 bp, 16 predicted proteins | sample 1344301 | NCBI WGS metagenome assembly BBPE01 (sample SAMD00019089, study PRJDB2971) | groundwater metagenome | isolation source: The Cedars highly-alkaline
CACGCTTCTTATCACCGAGCGGATGGTCGATGCGGTCGAGACGGTGGAAGCGAAGCGTGCCGCTGAGCGCGTCACGTCGGTGGAGCAAGCCAAGGCCGAATTGCTTCGCTCGGCGGTCAATACCTATGCGCGGGCCTATGCAAGAGCGGATGCTGTCGATGCTTGGGCCCTCGATCATGCCGACATCGACGGCGTGCTCGTGGTCACGGCGGAGGACCGCATTCGCTTGGCGGCAGTGGCTACACGCGCGCTGCCGCAGCTCGCAGCGGGCGACGCATCGCCATTGGCGTTGGCGGGTACTGGGACGGGGTTGACGACCATGCCCGCAGCCCTCGTGGAGCACCTGCGAAATCTTCCGGGGAGCGCGGCGGTGCGCGCGAGTGCTGCGACGGGGCTGACGTGGGTCGAATGGGAGGGCGTCTGGCTGCATGTCGCCATTGGCATCGTGGCCGATCAGCACACTCCATCCAACGGCGATCTCGTGTACTTTTTTCGCATCATGGATGCGCGTCGTCTGGCAACGCGCAGCTTGCAGTCGGGGGTGGACTACCGCATTGCGGCCTTCGATGCCACCGAGCCAGCAATCAGATTCGATGGCGAGGCGGCGATTCTCTCGGTTCCGCTCGATGATGCCGTTTTGGGCACGACAGCCATGGCCGTTGCGCGTCATCCCTACGATTTGTCGGTTCTGTTGCAGCAGATCCAAGCCGTCACCGTCTTGCAGCAAGTCTTACTACTCGCAGCGTTGATCTTCCTGCTCATCCGGCTGCTTTCCGTGCAGGTTCTCGACCGCGTTCGGGCGCTGCATCGTGATGTTGAAGCCTTGCGGCATGGCGTGTTGCGCCGTTTTGAATTGCGCGGGCCGCGCGACGAGTTGGCACTGCTTGCAGAAGACTTTGTGGCGATCTACCAAGCCCTTGATCGAACGCGCACCGAGTGGCGCCGGGCGGCGATGTGTGACCCGCTGACCGGGCTTGGAAATCGCGCGGCACTGCAAGCGCGCCTCGATGTGCTGTTTTTGGCGGGCCGTCGCTGGCCGTCCTCGCTGTACTTGCTCGATCTCGACGACTTCAAGGCCATCAACGATGTCCACGGACACGCCACCGGCGATGCGCTGCTTGTCGCGCTTGCGCAAGCCTTGGTTGCCTGCTTGGGCGAACGCGCCGAAGTTTATCGTTTGGGTGGCGACGAATACGCGATCATCGTCCACGAAGGCGATGACCTCGGCGACGAAGCGCTGGCCGCCATCCGCAAGGTGGATGTGCGCGACGCCCTCGGCCAGCCGCTGCGGGTGCGCGCCAGCCTTGGTCGCGCAATGCTGCAGGAGGACGTGCGTAGCCCCGGGGATTGGTTGCGCCGTGCCGACATCGCGATGTACGAGGCGAAACGCGCCGGTGGCAATCGTGTCGTGGAGTACTTGGCGTCGATGCACCAATCCCTGCTGGAGCGCGAATCGATCGAACGCCTACTGCGCCGCGCGCTGGATGAGGCGCGCATCGATGTGGCGTTCCAGCCCATCGTCTCGGCAGTCGACGGCAGTCTCACGGCGGTCGAGGCATTGGCCCGCTGGCATGACGTCGAACGGGGGCATGTGCCGCCCGCGCGCTTCGTACCGGTGGCCGAAGAGGCAGGACTCAGCGCCGATCTCGACCTGCTGGTGCTAAAAAAATCCCTGCCGTTGTTGGTGGCCTTGCGTGCTCGTGTGCCCAACGCGGTCTTGCAGGTGAACTTAGCACCGCCTTCGCTTCTGGAAGCCGGTTTGGTCGAGCGCATCGACACACTCCTTCGCGATGCCGGCCTGCCATCGGAAGCCTTGTTGCTGGAAGTCACTGAAAGCGCACTCGCCGCCGATCCGACCATCGCTACTGCGGTGGTCGCACATTTGCGCAGTCTTGGCTTACGGATCGCGCTCGACGATTTCGGTACCGGTTACTCCTCTTTGGCGCGGCTTGCCGAACTCAAGCCGTCGGCGTTGAAGATTGATGGCAGTTTCGTTCGAGATATTGATGGTGATGGCGGCCGCATCATCCGTTCGATACTGGGGCTGGCACAGGCCTTCGGTCTGCATGTCACGGCGGAGTTCGTGGAGACCGCGCGGCAGCGCGATAGCCTGTGCGCTGCGGGCTGCGACGCGCTGCAAGGCTATGGAATCGCCGAGCCGATGCCCGCCGAAGCCTTGCTTGCTTGGGTGGCGGCGCGGGTATCACCCGAGTGGCCGTGATCGGCCCTTGTTAGGCCGCTTCGAGTGACACCGATGGCGTCGCCGCAGCCATGCCAACGCGGTCGCGACCCGCGCTCTTGGCGCGGTAAAGGGCGCGATCAGCCGCCGCGAACAGGGTGTCCAAGCGGTAACCGATATCGGGCGTGCCTGCAATGCCAAAGCTGGCGGTGACGGCCAACGAAGTTTCGCTCGACAATTGCGCTCGTGCCTGGGCCGTGGCCAAGCGGCAGGCCTCGGCGTGCCGTGCTGCGACTTCGAGCGTCGCGCCTTCGAGGAGTACGGCGAACTCTTCGCCGCCGATCCGCCCCAAGGTGCGCGTCATACTGGTTTCGACGGGCACCGCCCGCACTGCCGCGCTTACGGCGCGCAGAACGGCGTCGCCGGCCAAGTGACCGAAGCGGTCGTTGATGCGCTTGAAGTGATCGAGGTCGAAGCAGATCAGCATGACCGGTTGCCCGATCCGAGCGCAGCGTGCGAGGGTTGCTTCGGCGCGCAGCGTGAAGTGCTGGCGGTTGATGAAGCCAGTCAGTGCATCGGTCTGCGCGATGACACGAAAGCGCCGTTCCTCGACAAACCACCGCCATGCCCAGATGCCGAGGAGGAGGATCGTGCCCACCAGAATGCCGAGCGCAAGCAAGGCCTCGCGCGACTCGGCGAGTGCGGCTTGCGCCTGAAGGTTCAGCACGCGATGGCGCTCGCGCTGCCACTCGAGCGTTTGTTCGCGCTGTAGCACTTCATGCTTTACCGTGCGGACGGCCAAGGCCTTGATGCGGTCTTCCTCGGCCAGTGCCCGAGTAGCCGCAGCGTATGCCTGCAGGTGCCGCAATGCCGCATTCTCGTCACCACGATCACGGGCGATCTGGTGGAGTATTTTCTCGGCCTCCGCGACCGCAATAGCGTTGGGCTGCCGGTGTGATGTCTCGATGGCACGATGCGCCTGGCGTTCGGCGGCATCTATCTTTCCAGTAGCCAGCAGTAGCTCCGCGTCCAGCGCTTGGGCTTTGGCGATCAGTGCTGGCACTTGCGTGCTCTCGATCATGCCGAGCTTCGACACCATCAACTTGAGTGCTTCGTGCGTGCGGCGCTCGGCATGCAGGTGGCGTATTTGCGCCAATACCAGGAAACCGCCCAGTAGCCTCGTTTCGCCTGCCATCGCGCACCACGCGTTCCATTCGGCGAAGTGCGCGTCGTTCAGCGTCCCCGGCATCGACGCTCCGGCAAGAGCAAGCTGCAGGCCTGCTTGGCAGCGCAAGCGCATGCTGGGAACAGGGTCTGCACCGAGCACTTCATCGGCGTAGCGTTTCGCCAGCAGGTGTTGCCCAAGAAAGTTGTAGAGCGCGGCGGCTCTGATTCGTGTCGAGAGGAAATCTTCGTGCAGCCCGGAGGGCGCCGATGCTGGGTTGCTGCGCAGCAGGCTCTCGAGACGGCGCAGCGCGTCCTCGAATTGTCCATTAGCGCCCTGCAAGTTGATGACCAGCATCTCCGCCCGTAGGCGTAGGCGTGGATCCGCCGCCGCATCAGCCAAAGGCAGTGCTAACTCGATGGCCTCGGGTACGCTCCCCTCAGAAGCGAAACGAATCGCGCGGAGTAGTTGCAAGAACTCGCGCTGGGCGAGCGACGTTGGTGCCGGTAGCGCATCCAGCGAGCGCGACTGTGCGATAAAAGCCGGCGGATCGGCGGTTCGCATGGCGTACAGACGTTCCATCTCGCGTTGCAGGACGTGATCCACGCCGTCACTCCACGCCAGCCTTGGTGTCGCCTCAGCGGCACAGGCGGCGAATACGAGGAACACCGCGACGAAGCAAGTGTGCAGGGCTCGGTGGCTCATGCCGGCACCACCGCCGGAGTTGGCTTCGCCACTGCCGCCGATACCCGGTTGCGGCCGGCGCGTTTTGCGCGGTAGAGCGCCTCGTCGGCATGGGCGAGCAGATCGCGCAAGCGGTAGCCAACGGCCGTGGTGGAGGCAACGCCGAAGCTCGCGGTCACCCGCGCCTTGCCGTCGTCGTCAATCGCCGCGACGGCGGTAGCGGCGATGGCTTCGCGACAGCGCTCGGCAAACGCCAGCCCTTCGTCCAGCCCGGCACCGGGCAGCAGAATGGCGAACTCTTCGCCGCCGAGTCGGCCGAAGTTTCGCTGCGGATCCTCGAGTTGCCGCAGTGCTCGGCCGATCGCTTCGAGCAGACCATCGCCCGTGAGGTGACCAAAGCGGGCGTTTACATACGAGAAATGATCGAGATCGATCAAGACCAAGGTCAGTGGTACGGCTTTCTGCTGGGCGCTCGCCAGCGCAGTAGCGGCGCGCTCGGAGAAATAGGCGCGCGTATGCAAACCGGTTAGCGAATCCACCCGCATCTGCTGTCGAAGCGCGCGCTGCCGAACCCGCGAGCGCACGGCCCAAGCAATGACAGCCAGCAGGCCGAGAGCCGCGAGGAACAGCAACAAGCGTGTCAGCGCAGTGCGACGCTCGACTGCTTGCGCTTCCAGCGCGAGCTGGGCGATGCGTTCGTCCAACAGCGCGGCGGCTTGCTGGCGTTGCACCGATTCGTTGCGCCCGGCTTGATAGGCATCCTGCACATGGTGCATCTCCTCGGCATAGGCGCGTTCGGCGATGATCACCGCTTGCAGTTCGCGCAATGCATGCGAGGTTTGACCACGCTCGATAGCGATGGCGTAGCGCGTGCGTCGCGCCTGCAGCAGCGGCAAGTTGGTCGAAAGCGCAGCACTCAAAGCGAGAGCCGCGTCCGCTTCGCGCAGCGCCGCGTCGAGATTTCCCCTGCGCTGTAAGGATTCCGCGAGCGTTGCATGGGCTTTGGCGCGCAGTCGAAGATCGGCGGTCGCGCTGATGGCCGGAAGGCGCGCCGAGAGCAGCGCTGCCGCGTCGTCTAGTCGCTGCTGCGCGAGTAGCCAGCGCGCATGGGTGAGATCGAGGAAGCCGCGCGGTAGGCCAGCCCCGGCCGCATCGCAAAGCGCTGTCGACTCGGCGAACGCAGCGTCTGACAGTGCTGCCGAGTCGCGCTGCTGTTGTGCTTCCAGACGCAGCCACATAGCCATGCAGCGCTCCAAAGCATTCGGGCTGCTGGTCAGTACATCGTCACTGTGGCGAAGAACCGCCTCCGGATGTGCCAGTTCTCGGTAGAACATGGCGGCGTTGAGCGCCGCGTAGCGTTGCAATGCCGGATCGCCTAACTTTCTTGCGTCCTCCAGCAGCGGCTCTAACCGTCCTTGGCCCGCGCCGAAATGCCGCGATGCTGCGCGTAGTCTGACCACCAGCGCGCCGGCGCGCAGGCGGCTTGCCGGATCGATCCCGCCATCTGCGATGGCTTCCGCCACGGCGATGGCTTCATCGAAGCGCCCTTCGAGTTCGTGAACCTTCGCCACCAGCAGCCGTAGTCTTTCGTGGTTGCGGGCATCTTCGGATTTGGGCTTTGACTCGAATGCGCGCACCGCGGCAATGAAGGCCGTGGGGGCGGTGAGCCGCAGTGGGCTCGCCGCGTCAAGTTCTTGCAGGGTCGGCGGCGCGGCTCCGCTGGCTCCGCCAGCAAAAAGCAGCGCGAGCAGTAGCAGCGGGCGAATCACGCCGTCGTGCAACAAAGCCGCCCGCCACCGCCCATTCCTGCGTCGGTGATTCGAAGGGTCGTTCCGAGACGGGGCGGTTTTGGGCAGCGATTCCATGCGATTCCAAGCCAGGCTGAACCCGGCCATGCGAGCGTAAGGCCTACACTGCGGGCCCGTCCACGGCCCGAGCGCCGATGCCTGAACTTCCCGAAGTCGAGACCACGCGCCGAGGCCTCGCCCCGCACCTAGAAGGCCGACGCATCACCGCCGTCACGCTGCGTCGGCCCGACCTGCGCTGGGCGATTCCTGCTGCGGTGCGCGAGCGTTTACCCGGCCAACGCATCGAGACCGTCGAGCGTCGCGCCAAGTACCTGCTGACGCACACCGCCGCCGGCAGCGCGCTCTGGCACCTCGGCATGAGCGGTGTGATGCGCGTGCTGCCCGCCGATGCGCCGCTAGGCGCGCACGACCATGTCGATGTCGGCCTCGATGATGGCCGGGTGCTGCGCTTCACCGACCCGCGTCGCTTCGGCTGCTTGCTGTGGCAGCCGCCGGGTGAGCTACACCCACTGCTGGCTGGACTCGGCCCCGAGCCCTTGTCGGACGACTTCAACGGCGATGTGCTGTTCGACGCATCGCGCAGGAAGAAGGCGTCGGTCAAGATTTTCCTGATGGACCAGGCCGTGGTCGTCGGCGTCGGCAACATCTACGCCGCCGAAGCCCTGTTCGAGGCCGGCATCCGCCCGACGACGCCCGCCGGCCGCGTCACTGCCGAGCGCTACGACCGACTCGCCGCAGCGGTGAAGCGCATCCTCGGGTACGCCATCGAGCGCGGCGGCACCACCTTGCGGGATTTCCTCAACCCGGACGGCCTGCCGGGGTACTTCGAGCAGGAGCTGTTCGTCTACGGCCGCGAAGGCGAAGCCTGCAAGGTGTGCGGCACGGCACTGAAGGCGATGCGGCTGGGCCAGCGCGCCACGGTGTGGTGCCCGCGCTGCCAGCGTTGAAGCGGGCAGGCGCGATGGCGCTTCGGATCCGCCCTCACTTCGGAGCCTCGAATAACGCCGCCATTGCCGCAAGATGTGCACGACCGCGTTGCTTCTTCGTTTCGGCCTCGGCTTGCGGGTCGGCACCGTCGCGCTGCAAGTCGGATTGCGGCAACTCGTCGAGGAAACGACTGGGTGCGAGTTTGATGGTGTCGCCCCAGCGCTTCGTTTCCAGTGAATGCGAAAGCACCAGGTGCTCCTTGGCCCGGGTGATGCCGACGTAGAACAAGCGGCGCTCTTCCTCGATACGGCCTTCCTCCATGCTGGCTTCGTGCGGCAGGGTGCCGTCTTCCAGCCCGACGAGGAATACCGCGCGGAACTCCAAGCCCTTGCTGCCGTGCAGGCTCATCAGTCGCACGGCGTTGCCGGGCTCGCCACGATCAGCGTGACTGAGCAGCATCATCTGGGCCGCCAAGTCGCCGACGCTGCTCTTCGGCCCGTCGAACCAGTCGGCGAGTTCCTCCAGATTGGCCTTGCGGCGCTCGAAGGACGATTTGTCTTTGCTCATCGCGCGGAAGGCTTCGAGCATGCCGCTGCGCTCGGCCAGTGCCAGCACCAAGGCTTTCGCCGGCATGCGTTCGGCGTCGTCGCGGAGTCGATCAATGATCCCGCTGAACTCGCCAAGTGCTGCTGCGATGCGTGGCTGCAACTGCTTGAGAATCGACATCTGGCGCGCGGCACCGTCGAGCGACAATCGATGCGCCTGGGCGAGTTCCGCCAGCCGCGCCAGCGACGTGCCACCAATGCCGCGAACGGGCGAGGCCACCGAGCGCAGGAACGCGGCGTCATCGTCCGGGTTGGCAACGAGTCGCAGCCAGGCCAGCGCGTCCTTCACTTCCGCGCGCTCGAGGAAGGCGGTGCCGCCGGTGAGGTGGTAGGGGATGCGCAGCAACTGCAACGATTTCTCCAGCGCGCGGCTCTGGTGGTTGCCACGGAACAGCACGGCGAACTCGCCGAACGGGATCTCCCTCGCCTTGTTGAGGTAGTCGATCTCGGCGGCGACGCGGTCGGCCTCGTGCTCGTTGTTTTCGCAGCGCCACACCTTCACCTTGTCGCCCTCGCGCTGGTCGCTCCAGAGTGTCTTCAGGTGCTCGTGCGGGTTGTGGGCGATCAGCGTGTTTGCCAAGCGCAGGATGCGCGCGCCGCAGCGGTAGTTCTGCTCTAGCTTGATGATCTTGAGCTGCGGAAAGTCGCTGCCAAGCAGTTGCAGGTTCTCGGGCTGCGCGCCGCGCCAAGCGTAGATGCTCTGGTCATCGTCGCCGACACAGGTGAACGCGCCCTTCGGCCCGGCCAGGGCCTTGAGCAGCCGGTACTGCGCGCCATTGGTGTCCTGGCACTCGTCGACGAGCAGGTAGCGGATGCGCTCGCGCCAGCCGGCGGCGAAGACCGGGTCGGCCTCCAGCAACTGCACCGGCAGGCGGATCAAATCGTCGAAATCGACGGCGTTGAATGCGGTGAGACGCTGCTGGTATTTCGCGTAGAGATTCGCCGCTTCGCGCTCGATCGAGGACTTCGCCACAGCCATCGCCTGCTCCGGTGCCATCGCCTCGTTCTTGGCGCGCGAAAGCAAGCTGCGCAGGCGTTCCAGTACGTCCTTCTTGATGCCGGCGGGCATCAGGTCTTTGACGATGCCCATCTGGTCGTCGGCGTCGAACACCGAAAAGCCGCGCTTTAAGCCCGCGCGCGCGGCGTCCTGTTGCAAAAAACGCAGACCCAGCGCGTGGAAGGTGCTGATGGTGAGCCCTTCGGCCGCGTCGCCGCGCACGCGCTTGGCCACGCGATCCTTCATTTCCTTCGCCGATTTGTTGGTGAAGGTGATGGCCGCGATGTGCCGCGCCTCGCGCTGGCCGCTGGCGATGAGGTGGGCGATTTTCTCGGTGATGACGCGGGTCTTTCCGGAGCCAGCGCCGGCCAGCACGAGTAGCGGACCCTGCGTGTAGTGCACGGCCTCGCGCTGTGGGGCGTTCATCGAAGACATGGAGACAGGCGGCCGAAACGTGAGCGGCGCGCATTGTCGCAGCCCGCCGCCGGTGCCGCCACGGCTGGTGGTGGATCTACACTACGCGCATGGCCAAGCTCTATTTCTACTACTCGGCGATGAATGCCGGAAAGACCACGACCTTGCTGCAAAGCGCGCACAACTACCGCGAGCGCGGTATGCGCACGCTGATTCTCACGCCGCGTCTGGACACTCGCAGCGATGCAGGTGTCGTCACCTCCCGTATCGGCTTGATGGCGCGGGGCGTTGCGTTCGACCGCGAAGACGATCTCGAACGCATCGCTCGCGACGACCTCACTACACACGGCGCGCTCGGCTGCGTGCTGGTGGACGAGGCGCAGTTTCTCTCGAAGGCACAGGTTTGGCAGCTCACCGACATCGTCGATGCACTCGGTATTCCGGTGCTCGCCTATGGCTTGCGCACCGATTTTCGCGGCGAGTTGTTTGAAGGCAGCCAGTACTTGCTGGCCTGGGCCGACAACTTGGTCGAGATCAAAACCATCTGCCACACCGGCCGCAAAGCCACCATGGTGATCCGCGTCGATGCCACCGGCCAGGTTCTGACCGACGGGCCACAGGTGGAGATCGGCGGCAACGACCGTTACGTTTCCGTTTCGCGTGGCGAGTTCAAAAAGAGTATGCGAGGTGGCGGTTCCATCGGCCCTTCTTGAAGCACGGTTGCAGGGCTTAGTCATGGTCGATCTGCTACCCTCCGTCGTCCTTCGAGCCTCCGCCGGAATGCCCGTGTCGAACCGCTGGACCCACCTGTCCCCATCCTTGTTCCGTTTCGCTGTCTTGCTGCTGGTGCTGCTCGCACTGACTGCTTGCCGCCGCGAGCCCGAGCCGGTGCTTGGTGCGCCGCAGGAGCCGGTTGCTGCTGTGCAAGCGCTGGCCGGGGCGCTGCGCGACGGTGATCTGCAGCGCTTCTCGGAGCTTAGCCTGCCGCCGGCGATGCATGCGCAGCAAGCCGAGCTTTGGCGGCGTCAGTGGGCACTCGCGCCGCCGCTCGCGCCCGAGACAATCGAGCGTTACAACACCTTGATGGCGGACTTGACGGCACCCGATGCCGAGGCCGCGTTGTGGGCCAAGGCCGCGCCGCGTTTGGCCGCGCTCGAGCAGGAGGCTGGCCCGAAATGGACGATGGGCGTCACCATGCTTGCCGGCTTCGCCAGTACCGCCGTTGCCGCACACCCGACGCTCAGTGAAGCCGAGAAAGCGCATGCCGCTGGCGTGATGGATGCGCTCAAGACCTGGGCCCAAGATCGCACACGGTTCACCGATGAGGCGCGGGTAAAGCAGGCCATCGCGCTGACGACACGCACGGCTCGCCAACTTGATTTGCCCACGCTGGAAGCTGCACGGGCGCTCGAACATGACGCGATGCTGGCCAAGGCCAGTGTGGTTTTTCGCGGAGCGAAGGACATTGCTATCACCTATGGCATCGATGTCGACGCGGCGTTGGAACAAATGCAGGCCGAGGTGGTTCAGATCGAAGGCGCACGCGCGGTGGTTCGCGTGAGCTACCCATTGCTCGGGCAGAGCATCCGCTTCGAGCAACCGATGCTGCAAATCGACGGTGGCTGGTATCGCGAGGACGCCGTTGCGGCCTTCGAGGCAGCACTCGCCGAAGCCGGCCCGATGATTGACGCTGCGCCCGTCGCCGAATCCGCCGCCGCCGGTCAGGACGCCGTGTCGCCTGCCGTCGCGCCGGCAAACTGATCCACTGCGCGCGCTTCCAATGGCTGCCCAATCACCCGTCACCGGCTACCAGCCGCCGCCTTGGTGGGCGCGCGTGCTGGAGGTTCTGCTGAATCCTTGGATCGAGATCACCCGCGACCCGGACGTGCCGCCGATCACGCTCGACCGACCGGTTTGCTACGTGCTCGAGCACTACGGCATCAGCAATATGCTGATTCTTGACCGTGCCTGTCGCGAAGCCGGTATGCCTTCGCCGCTGGCACCGCTGCCGGGCGATCCCTTGGGGCGTGGCCGTGCTTACGTGGCGCTGTCGCGTCGCCGCAACGGCAGCATCGGCCGTCCAGCCAACCGCACGCACTCCGACGCGCTCGCGCGTCTTCTGATGGCGCACCGACTGAACCCGCAACAGGACGTGCAACTGGTGCCGGTTTCGATCCTTGTCGGTCGTGCGCCCGACCGCCAGAGCGGCTGGTTCTCGGTGCTGTTCTCGGAAAACTGGGCCCTTGTGGGTCGGTTTCGACGCCTGTTGGCGATCCTGCTCAACGGACGCGGCACCGTGGTGCGCTTCTCGCCGGGCTTTCCGGTGCGCGGCATTCTCAGCGAAGACCTGCCGCATGAGCGCGCCGTGCGCAAGACCGCGCGTGTGTTGCGCGGGCACTTCCGCCGCGTGCGCGAGGCCATCATTGGGCCGGATCTTTCCACGCGCCGGCTGCTTGTTGACCGTGTGGTGGATGCCGAACCCGTCCGCAAAGCGATTGCCGACACCGCTCGCCGCGATAATACGACGCCGGCCGAAGCGTGGAAGAAAGCCTACAAGTACGCGTGGGAGATCGCGGCCGACTATTCGCACCCCGTGGTGCGCTCGCTCAGTTTCGGTCTCGCCGCGTTCTGGAACCGCATCTACGACGGTGTGCAAGTTCACCATCTCGAAGCCCTGAAAGCGGTGGCACCGGGGCGCGAGGTGATCTACGTACCCAGCCACCGCAGCCACATGGACTACCTGTTGTTGAGCTACCTGCTCTACACGAACAGCATCGTCCCACCGCACATCGTGGCCGGCATCAATCTCAATATGCCGATCATTGGCCCGATTTTGCGCCGTGGCGGTGCCTTTTTTATTCGCCGCAGTATCAAGGGCAATGCGCTCTATGCCGCCGTGCTGAGTGAATACGTGGCGCAGCTTATTGGTGAAGGCTTTTCGATCGAGTATTTCATCGAGGGCGGGCGCTCGCGCACTGGCCGGCTCGTGCAGCCCAAGGGCGGCATGATCGCGATGACGCTGCGCGCCTTTCTGCGTGCGCCGCGGCGGCCGGTGGTGTTCCAACCGGTCTACATTGGCTACGAAAAGCTGATCGAAGGCGACAGCTATCTCGACGAACTCACCGGTCGCCCAAAACAGAAGGAAAGCATCGGAGCGCTTGTCGTCGCCGCCATGGGCGTCTTGCGGCGTCGCTACGGTCAGGTGGCGGTAAGTTTTGGTGAACCGATCCTCCTCGAGGACATTCTGACCCGGCACGCACCGGACTGGAGATCGCAGCCGCTTGACCCCGAGGCGAAGCCGGCTTGGTTCGGTGAAGTGATCGACGAGATCGCCGAGCGTATCCACGTCAACATCAACCGCGCCGCCGACGTCAACCCCATCAACCTGCTTGCCGTGACCCTGCTGGCCACGCCGAAGCACGCGATGGACGAGGCCGATCTGTTGGCTCAATTGGTGTTGTCGAAAAAGCTGCTCGCCGCGCTGCCCTACAGCGACCGTGTCACCGTCACACCGATGGCACCGGGGCAGATCGTCGCCTATGGCGTGACGATGGGCGTTATTCGGCGCATTCAGCATCCACTCGGTGATGTCTTGTCGATGGAAGGCGACACTGCGGTTTTACAGAGTTATTTTCGCAACAACGTGCTGCATCTGTTCGCCGCGCCGGCGTGGGTTGCGCTGTGCTTCCAGAATAATCGCCGTATGAGCCGCGCTGGCGTGCTGCGTTTGGGCCGAACCATCTACCCCTTCATCAAGGCCGAGTTGTTCCTGCCTTGGAGCGACATCGAGTTTGCCGAGCGCCTCGATGCGACCATCAATTTGTTTGTTGCGGAAGGCTTATTGTCGACGGTCAGCGACGACGATGACGGCTTTCTCACCCGCGGCCCCGGTCAGACCGATGAAGTGTTCCGCCTGCGCGCCATCGCGCATTCGCTGCAGCAGGCTTTCGAGCGCTACTTCATCGCTATCGCCACCTTGGTGCGCCGCGGCCCGCGCAGTGTGACCGCCAGTGAGCTCGAGACGTTTTGCCAGCTTGCGGCGCAACGTCTTTCGTTGCTGTATGCGCCGGCCGCGCCGGAGTTCTTTGACAAGAGCTTGTTCCGCGGTTTTATCGCCAAGCTGCGTGAACTGAAACTGGTGTGGTTGTGTCCAGATGGCAAACTCGATTTCGATGAAGCGTTGATGGCCTGGGATAAGGACGCGAAGATCGTGCTCGGCCGCGAACTGCGCCAGACCATCACCCACATCACCTCCGAAAACGGCGACGGCGGCCGTGTAACGGGCGAGCGGCCGGCGTTCAAGGGCTGAGTGACAAGCGTCATTGGCCGTGGGTTAGGATATGGGCGCGCGTCCCGCCTTCACGTATGGGTGGCGGGGGGGAACTCCATTACGCTGGGAATCTTATGAAAATGCTTCGTCGTCTCGCTTTCGCCGCAGCTGCCGCATTCGTGTGTACCTCGGTGATCGCTCAGCAGCGTATCGACAGCACGCACACGGGGTCGTGGTTCGACCCGGCCGCGTCCGGACACGGCTTTAATTTTCAGTTGCTGCCCAACCGCATCGGCATACTTTTTTGGTACTCGTTCGACGCGAGCGGGCGCCCTATTTTCTTTTATGGCCAGACTGAACAACCCATCGGCGTCGATGCAATTGAGGCACGATTCACGACGCTCTTTGTCGATGGCATGCGTTTTGGTGAGTTCAACCCGAACGCGATTCGGCGCCATTCTTGGGGCAGCATGACGATCCGGTTTCCGTCTTGTGCGAGCGCCACGCTGAGCTATGCGGGTGCCGGTTCGCCACAATTCCCAAATGCACCGACGGGCAGCGGCACGCTGACGCTCTCCAAGCTGGCCGATGCGCGAGGCTTCGAATGCGGCGCGGCAGCGGTGCCCGCCATCTGGGAGGGCTTCGTGCAGAGCGGAACGACGTCTCGTTTCGCCACGGCGATAGCGCTCCCCGACGGGACGTTCGCCTATTTCAACGATGCCAACGAAGGCGGTGTGGGGCGATGGAGCCTTGAAGGTCAAACGCTCCGTGCGACGGTCAACGTGTGCACCGCGGGTTTGCCGGCTACCTGCGCTAGCAATGCATTGACGGGAACGCTCAGGCCGCAGGTCGCCATCAATGGGACGTTTACATCCTTGGGCGGAACCCAAGGACGGATCTCGATGCAGCCTGATCGTGCCTCGGATCGCCCTATGCGCCTCGCCGATCTCGCCGGGCAGTACCGAGAGGCACCCAACTTCACGGCAACGGTGCTCGCTAACGGCCAATTCAACGCCTTGGACAGCCTAACGCGTTGCAGCTACCAAGGAACCTTCACGCAACCCATCCCCGGCAGAAATCTGTTTTCGGTTGCGGCGACGGTGAGTGGTTGCGCCGTTTCCGGCCCCCTCGTCGGTGCGGCATCGATCATCGATTTCGACGCTTTTGGCGACGGCCGTTTGCTTCAGGTCATTCTTGATGGAGGCACGCATGGCCCCGGGATAGTCCAGGCGACCAGAGATTGAGCGTTGTGCGTCACGCTCAGGCGTCGAGATCGGGAATCAGCTTGTCCTCGATCCAGGCAATCTGATCCTTCACCGCCAGCTTGCGCTTTTTCAGGCGCTTCAGCCGCAGCTCGTCGCAGTTGGGGTCGAGGGAAAGCGCAGTGATCGCGGTGTCGAGTTCGCGGTGCTCACGCTTGAGCTCCACGAGACGGTGCGCGAGTTGGCCGGGGTCGAAATCACGCATTCTGGTCTCCCATTGCGGAAGCCTACACGCCTAGATGGGTGACGGGCAGACGCTAGAATGTGCGCCTCCGTCCGGCCGCGCACTGTTTGACCCCTAGCCCCGAGCGGCTGGGCGTCATCGCCTTTGGCCCCATTTGGAATCCTTGATGTTTTTCCGCAATCTGACGTTCTTCCGCTATCCCTCAGCCATCAACGCTGCCCTCGCGACACTCGAAGATCGTCTCTCCGAACACCCGCTCAAGCCGGTTGGCCCGCTAGAACTTGGTAGTCGCGGCTTCGTGCCGCCTTTTGGCCGCGACGAGCCCGCGCTTTCGCATCGCGTCGGCGAATGCACTTGGGTCACGCTGGGTCGCGAAGATCGCCTGCTGCCGGGTGCCGTCGTCAACGAGGCATTGGCCAAAAAGCTTGCCGAGATCGAGTCCAAAGAGGGTCGGAAGCTCGGCGGTAAGGCGCGCAAGCAACTCAAGGACGATCTGATCCACGAGATGCTGCCGCGGGCTTTCATCAAAGGCTCGCGCACCTCGGCCAGCCTCGACGCCAAGCACGGCATCTTGGCGGTTGATGCGTCCTCGAAGAAGTCGGCCGAAAATCTGGTTTCCGAACTTCGCCACGCCATGGGCAGTTTTCCCGCCCTACCGGTCAATGCCGAAGTCTCGGTGCGCGCGGTGATGACGGGTTGGCTCAGCGGCGAACCGTTGCCGGAAGGTCTGACGCTCGGCGACGAGTGCGAACTGAAAGATCCGATGGATGGCGGCGCAGTGGTGAAAGCCCAGCGCCAAGAGTTGATGGCTGACGAGATCACCAAGCATCTCGAAACCGGCAAGCAGGTGACCAGGCTCGCCTTGGTGCTGGATGATCACCTGAGCTTCGTGCTCGGCGAAGATCTCATCATCCGCAAGCTGAAGTTCCTTGACGGCGCTGTCGATCAGCTTGAAAACACCGAACGCGATTCACTGGCCGCTGAACTCGATGCGCGCTACGCCTTGTTCAGCGCGGAAGTACACAAGCTGTTCGGCGTACTGGAGAAAGCATTGAAGCTCAGTCGCGCGGAGTAGACTGGCAGCCATCCTAGGCTTGGAGCGTAAGGAAGCGATGACGCCGCGGCTGCGCGCGCTGTTTGGCAAAGCCCCCGAGGCTTCCGCTTCGCGTGAGAGCATCCGTGTCGATTTCCTGCTGCCCGACGGCAGTTCGGTGCTCTTGAATCGCGTTCGCGACCGTCGCGCGCGGCGTTTGCGTCTAACGGTGAGCGAGCGTGGTGTGCGCCTCAGCGTGCCTTGGCGGCTTGCCGAGCACGTCGCCAACGCCTTCTTGCAAGACCACGCTGGCTGGATCGCGGCGCAGTGGCAGCGTCATCGCCATGCTGCAACACCCGTGCCCTGGGTCTTCGCCGCCGTCGAATCCTTGCCCCTGCTGGACGGCGACTGGCCCGTCGATTGGGTCGAGGCGCGCAGCACCCGCATCGAGCGCAGCGACGCGCGGCTCTGCTTCCTTGCTCCGCGCAGGGCGACACCCGCCGCACTGCGACGTGCCGTGTGCGAGTTCTACTCCGCAGAAGCCCGTATCGCGATCCACCGCTGGCTTCCGGCTTACCTGCCGGGCCTGCCGCGACCACCCAGCGCGTTTCGGATTCGAGCGCTTTCGTCGTTATGGGGAAGTTTGGCCCCGGATGGCCGGCTCGCACTGGACCTCGCCCTTGTGCTCGGCCCTCCCAAGGCTTTCGAATACGTGCTGATCCACGAGCTTTGCCATCTGATTCATGCCAACCACGGGCCGGCTTTTTGGCGTGAAGTGGAAGCGCGCTGCCCCGACTGGCGGAGCTCACGCGCCTATCTGCGTAGTGCGGAAGGGCTCGGCTTGAAGCTGCGACTGCGGGCGCTGGTGAGCCCGCCCGCCTAGGGTTTCAGGTCGGAAACCGCGCATGTGGGCAACGCCTGCGCATGCAGTCCGGGCACTTCGCGGGTCAGCAAATCGGCCAACAGCTCCGCGTGTGCATCGGTGTCGTTGAGGGCGGGCACATAGCGCAGTGTCGTCCCTCCGGCTTCCACGTAGGCGTGGGCGTTCTGCTCGGCGATTTCCTCGAGTGTTTCTAGGCAATCCACCGCGAATCCCGGGCAAATCACGTCCACCGTGCCGACTTTTGCCTGCGCCCACGTTTTCAAGGTGGCGTCGGTGGCGGGTGTCAGCCAAGGCTCGCGGCCGAAGCGCGATTGGAAGCTCAGAGCCCACTCGGTGTCTTGCAAATCGAGTGCGCGGGCAATTGCTACGGCGCCGACACGGCATTGCAGGGCGTAGGGATCGCCGGCATCGACGAAGCGCTGCGGCAGGCCATGGAAGCTCATCAGCAGGCGATCACCGCGTCCGTTCGCCGCCCAATGCGCGCGGACACTGTCGGCGATCGCCGCCACCCAGCCGGCGTCCTGGTGGTAGTCCTGCAGCAGACGCAAGTCGGGTTGGCGGCGCCAAGTCAGGACTTCGCGCATCACCGCATCGTGGACCGAGCCGGAGGTACTGGCCGAGTACTGCGGATACAAAGGCAGCACCACGATGCGCCGGCAGCCTGCCGCGTCCATCGCGCGCAGCGTCTCGGCCACCGATGGTTTGCCGTAGCGCATCGCAAAGCGCAGGTCGGCATCGGGCAGGATTTGGGCGAGGCGGGCGCTGAGCCTTTTCGTCAGCGCCATCAGCGGCGAGCCTTCCGTTGTCCAGATGCTGGCATAGGCCTTTGCCACCTTCGGCGCGCGCAGCGGCAGGATGATGAAGTGCAGCAGCGGGCACCACAGCCAGCGCGTCAGATCAACCACGCGATGGTCGTGCAGAAACTCGCCGAGGTAGCGCCGCACCGCAGCCGGTGTCGGGGCCTCGGGCGTGCCAAGGTTCACCAGCAGCACGCCGATGCGCTTGGTGTTGTGCGGGCTTGCAGCGGCGGGCGGGGCAGGGCGAAAGGCGGTGTGCATGCGGGTATGCAGGCAAAGGTAGGAGGGAAGCAGCGCAGTATGATCGGCCTGCTGTCATGGCGGGTTCATGCCCCGCTCAAGCGTCCTTGCCGACACTCCATCCGATCCACCGAGGTAATCCCTATGCGTCTGTTGCCGATCCTTCTGCTGGCTCTGTTTCTGCCTGTCTCCGTCGCCGCGCAGGAGCGCGAGATCGAGCGCGCGAACCACGCGATCCGCGTGCTCTCCGAAGTGCTGCTCATCCCCGAGAATGCCATCCCGGAGCGCCTGATCCGTGAAGCCGAGGCCATCGCCGTGCTGCCCGATGTGGTGAAAGCCGGCTTGGTGTTCGGTGGTCGCGGCGGAAAGGGTTTGATCGCGGTGCGGGGCGACGATGGTTCGTGGTCGAACCCCAGCTTCATCACCCTCGGCGGCGGCAGTTTCGGTTTTCAGGCCGGTGTGCAAGCCGCTGACGTGGTGCTGGTGTTCCGCACCCGCCGTGGCATCGAGAACATCGTCAATGGCAAGTTCACCCTGGGTACCGATGTCGGCTTGGCCGCCGGGCCGCTCGGCCGCAATGCAGCGGCCAGCACCGACGGTCGGTTGGAAGCGGAGATTTTCAGCTATTCACGCGCTCGCGGCCTTTTTGCCGGCGTTGCGCTGGATGGTGCCGTGATCGCCATCGATAACCGCGCTAACCGCCGCGTCTACGGCCGCGATGTCACCGCACGGATGATTCTGGAAAACCGCGTGCGTCCGCAGGTCGATGCGGTCGTTGCGTTCCGCGACAAGCTCGAGGAAGCCAGCGCCGACGCCGCGCGCTGAATCCGTTCGCGCGGCCGGCGTCATCCGGCCATCGTGGTACTGGGCTATCCTTGCCACCCCACTTCGGAGTCGTGCCATGGGCTTGGGCTTGCGCGAACTGCTCGTCATTCTTCTCATCGTGTTGATTGTGTTCGGCACGAAGCGTTTGATCAGCGCCGGCGGCGACCTCGGCAAAGCCATTCAAAGCTTCAAGAAGGGCGTGCGCGAAGCGCAGGAACCGGCCAAGCTCGAATCGCCGACCGCCGATGACGCGCTGGGCAACACGCCGAGCAACACCTCCTCCGGCGCGCCGGGCGTCCAAAACGCTCCGGACAACCAAGCGCCCGGAGCGAATGATCGCCAGCAGCCGGATCGCTGACGGCGGCCCGCCGCCATGTTTGAGCTTGGCTGGATCGAAATCGGCATCATCGGCGTCATCGCGCTGGTGGTGCTCGGGCCGGAGCGCCTGCCGAAGGCGGCCCGCTTCGTCGGCCTGTGGGTGCGCAAGGCGCGCGGGCAGTGGTTTGCGGTGAAAGCCGAGATGGAGCGCGAGCTCGCCGCCGAGGACCTGAAAGCCGCCCTGCTGGCAGAGCGTCAGATGATCCGCGAGGCTGTGCAGCAGATCGACGCCGAAGCGAGCAGCATCCGCAGCACGCTTGATGACGAAGCGAAGGCGATGGGCAGCACGCTCGACGACGCACCGAAGGACTCCGCCCTCCTGCCTCTGCCGCCTGCTACGCCGGGTGTCGCGAGTGTCGCGGCAGCAGACGGCAGTGTTGATGCGCCGCGACCGCCCAGCCCATGAGTGATGACACCGAAGGCGGTAGCGGCTTGATGAGCCACCTGCTGGAGCTGCGCCTACGCCTGATGCGCGCGCTGCTCGCGCTGGGCCTGGTGTTCGCAGCCTTGCTGCCCTTCGCCAACGAGTTGTACGCCGAGCTGGCCGAGCCACTGCTGCGCTTTCTGCCCGAAGGCGGCCAGCTCATCGCCATCGACGTGGCTTCGCCGTTCTTCGCGCCGATCAAGCTCGCTTTCTTCATCGGGCTGCTCATCGCCACGCCCTTCATGCTTTACCAGGCTTGGGCCTTTGTTGCGCCGGGCCTGTACCGCAACGAGCGGCGCATGGCCTTGCCCTTGCTGTTGGCGGCGTTCGTCTTGTTCTACACCGGCATTGCCTTTGCCTTCTTTGTGCTGCTGCCGACAGTGTTTGCCTTCCTCGCCGCAACGGTGCCGGACGGCGTGGCGATGATGACCGACATCAACGCGTATTTGAGTTTCGTGCTGGTGATGTGCCTCGCCGCCGCACTGGCTTTCCAAATGCCCGTCGCGGTGATGGTGGCCTTGCTGCTGCGTTGGGTGACGCCGGCGCAGCTCAGCGAGTGGCGCGGCTACGTGGTCGTCGCCATTGCCATCGTTGCGGCATTACTGACGCCGCCCGACGGGCTCTCGATGCTGTTATTGATGGTGCCGATGTGGCTGCTCTACGAAGCCGGCCTGCTGGTGGGCCGGCTGGTGATCCGGCCGCAAATCGCCGACGCATGAGTGCCGCGCCATTCCGCGCGCGCTACCTTGCTTACACGGTGGATCTCGCCTTGGTGCTGCCGGTGGCGGCCTTGCTCGCCTTCGCGCCACTGCACCGCGCCGGGCAGGCGCTGCGGGCGCTTGAAGCGGCCGCGCTCGCGGCGATGGAGCGCGCCTTTGCCGAAGGCCACCTCACCTTGTTCGCGCTCGCCGATGCCCTGCGCGCCGATGCCTTGTTCATCGCTGCCCTCGTCGAGCAGACCGCCGCGCTGAGCGTCGCCATCGGCTGGGCGCTGGTTGTCGTCGTGCTGGCGTTGGCGGCTTGGTTCATCGGCTTCGAGGCATCACGGGCGCAGGCCACGCCGGGCAAGCGCTTGCTCGGCCTGCGCGTCGAACGGCTGGACGGCGGACGGCCGGGCTTCGGGCGTGTGGCGCTGCGGTTCTTTGCCGCTGCCCCGAGCTGGTTACTGTTGCACCTGGGCCACGCCATGGCGGCTTGGCGCGACGATGG
>BBPE01000597.1_pt2 | contig 20284 bp, 19 predicted proteins | sample 1344301 | NCBI WGS metagenome assembly BBPE01 (sample SAMD00019089, study PRJDB2971) | groundwater metagenome | isolation source: The Cedars highly-alkaline
CGATTCAACCTGGATATCTGTCTCCGCTCACCTTCCTTATCCATCTCCAGGATAGGGATTTCTATGGGCTCATCGAGCTCATATTCGTTTATTCCAACTATGATTCTGTCCCTGGTTTCGATCTCCCCCTGATAGCGATAGGCAGCCTCGGCAATTTCCCGCTGAAAGAAGCCATTCTCGATACCGGCAATTACCCCTCCCAGAGAGTCTATCTTATCAAAGTACTCATAAACAGCCTCCTCAATTTGGTTGGTCAGCGTCTCCACCATGAAGCTGCCACCGAGGGGATCGACGCTATTGGCCACCCCACTTTCGTGGGCGATGAGCTGCTGCGTTCTCAGGGCGATGAGCGCCGCCTTCTCCGAGGGCAGAGCCAGGGCTTCATCCATGGAATTGGTGTGCAGTGACTGTGTTCCGCCCAGAACCGCGGCCAGGGCTTGCAGGGTCGTGCGGATGATGTTGTTCTCCGGCTGCTGAGCGGTCAGGGTGCAACCGGCGGTCTGAGTGTGGAAGCGAAGCCATTGCGAGCGTTCACTGGCTCCGAAACGCTCCTTCATCTCCCGTGCCCAGATGCGCCGAGCGGCGCGGAACTTGGCGATCTCCTCAAAGAACTCGTTGTGCGAATTGAAGAAGAAGCTAAGTCTGGGGGCGAAATCATCCACCTTCAGTCCCCGATCTATCGCCGCCTGCACATAGGTAAGTCCGTCAGCCAGGGTGAATGCCAGCTCCTGGACCGCGGTGGACCCGGCCTCTCGTATGTGATAGCCACTTATGCTGACCGTATTCCATCGAGGGAGGTATCTGGAGCCAAACTCGATGGTATCCACCACCAGGCGCATTGAGGGCTCGGGGGGGAAGATAAATGAGAACTGGGCCATGTATTCCTTGAGGATGTCATTTTGTATCGTTCCGCCGAGCTTTTCCATGGGGATGCCCCGTTTTTCCGCGGCGGCAATATACATTGCCCAGACGACGGCTGCCGGGCCGTTGATGGTCATGGAGGTGGTTACCTGATCCAGCGGAATGCCATCAAATAGTAACTCCATATCGGCCAATGATGAGATAGCCACCCCACACTTTCCAAATTCACCTCGGGCTAATGGATGATCGGTATCATAACCGTCGAGCGTGGGGTAGTCAAAGGCGACGCTCAGGCCAGTCTGTCCATGCTCCAGGAGATATCTGTAGCGGGAGTTGGTCTCCTCGGCGGTGCCGAAGCCAGCGAACATGCGCATCGTCCAGAGCTGGCCCCGATAACCAGTGCGATGGACACCACGAAGAAAGGGGTATTCGCCAGGCATCCCGAGGTCAGCCTGGCAATCGGGATCAGTGATTTGACCCGCAGTGTAAACCCGCTTGATTGGCAGGCCGGAGGCGGTGGTGAAATTGCTCCGACGCTCCGAGCCTGTTTCTCTTCGGTTAACCATCTGATTGTCCACTAACCCGGCTAATACTCAAATCCGCACCTGGGCTTGATCCCTTTTTGATACGGATGTTTAACCTCCACCATCTCGGTCGCCAGATCGGCAAGCTCAATCAGCCTGGGATCGGCGTAGCGACCGGTGAGGATAAGTTCGACATTGTCCGGCTTTTCGCGGATGACACGGATAACCTCGTCGAGTGCCACCAGTCCCCAGGCAGCGGCTATATTCACCTCGTCGAGAACCACCAGATCATACCTCCCACTGAGCATGGCCTTCCGGCCAGCCATCAGAGCCTTCTCGGCCTCTCCCCTTTCCTCATCTCTGATATTCTGTGGGTCAACAAAATCGAGGTGCCCGAATCTAGCGACGGTGACATTAGGCAGCTGCGCCAGCGCCTGATGTTCGCCATAGGGATAGGTGCCCTTCATGAACTGGACGATATGAACCCTCAGCCCTTGCCCTGCGGCACGAAGCACGGCGCCCAGGGCAGCGGTCGTCTTGCCCTTCCCGTTGCCGGTGAAAACCTGCACCAGCCCTTCTTGTTCCTTAGCCATAGCATTGATCTTAAACGCAGACTTACTTTAACATCTGGCAGGGTCGTTGTCAAGGATGCGAACTTGACCCCCGGCAACAGAAGGGCTATAATACTTGTAGGGGTGAGGCATGCCTCGCCCCTACATTGGGAATTAATATGCCTCTGCATGAGTCTTGCGGCGTTTTCGGGATTTACGCTCCCGGTGAGGATGTAGCAAGGCTTACCTATTTTGCCCTCTATGCCCTCCAGCATCGTGGCCAGGAGAGCTCTGGCATCGCCAGCAGCGACGGCCGGTCCATTCGCCTTCATGCCGATATGGGATTGGTAGCCCAGGTATTCGATGAAGAGATCCTGGGCCGACTTGCCGGCAGTATCGCCATCGGACACAACCGTTACTCCACCACTGGCTCAAGTCGCATCATCAACGCCCAGCCTATTGTGATGTCCAGCGCCCTGGGGGAGGTAGCCCTGGGCCACAATGGCAACCTCACTAATGCGGCATACCTCAGGGCAGAGCTTGAAGGGCAGGGCTGCGTTTTTCGCACCTCCTCCGATTCCGAGGTGATCGCCCATCTACTGGCCTCGGCACCGGGCAAGACGCCGGTTGCGAACATCCGATTCGCCATGACCAGACTTCAGGGTGCCTATAGCCTGGTGATTATGACCAAAGACAAGCTTCTCGGCGTGCGGGATCCACTGGGGGTTCGGCCCCTCTGCCTCGGGACACTTAATGGCAACTGGGTCATTGCCTCGGAGAGTTGTGCTCTGGATCAGTTGGGCATGGAGGTCTCTCGGGAAATCATGCCCGGCGAGATTGTGCTAATTGACGAATCGGGGTTTCACAGTTTCCCTCCGGCCAATCCCGCGGCGGAAAGGGCATTCTGTATCTTCGAATACATCTACTTTTCACGTCCTGATAGCACCATCGGTGGCCGCCGTCTCTATCCGGCCAGGCTGGCAATGGGAGCGGGATTATCACGAGAGCATCCGGTAGATGCCGACCTGGTCATCGGTGTGCCTGACTCAGCAACGGCTGCCGCAGTAGGATATTCTCAAGCATCAGGCATTCCTTTCGGCGAAGGACTGCTGAAGAGTAGATATGTGGGACGCACCTTTATCCAACCCGACCAGCGCCTGCGCGACGTCGGCGTCAGGCTGAAATTCAATCCCATCCCCGAGGTGCTCTCCGGAAGGAGCGTGGTCGTGGTTGATGATAGTATCGTGCGTGGCACCACCACTCCCCGGATAGTTGCCCTTCTCCGAAAAGCCGGTGCCAGGGAAGTCCATCTGAGAATCTGTGCCCCACCCATTTGCCACCCCTGCATTTTCGGGATCGATATGGCGCCCCGCCGCGAGCTTATCGCCGCTACCAGGTCGATTTCTGAAATACGCCAGTGGATCGGCGCCGACTCCCTGGGCTATCTCAGCCTTGATGGACTTATCGAGGCGGTCGGCCTTCCCAGGGAGAACTTCTGTCTTGCTTGCTTCACCGGAGACTACCCGGTGCCCGTCCAACTGGAAATGGATAAGTTTGTTCTGTAGGACGGGCATCTTGCCCGTTGGAGGAATGGGATGACCGGACAACGAGATAAAGCCAGCTACGCGGCCGCCGGCGTTGACATCGATGCTGCCGGCCGGGCGCTGGAGCTGATCAAGAAGCACGCCCGCTCCACTCTCCGCCCCGAAGTGATTGGCGACCTCGGCTTCTTCGGCGGACTCTTTGAGCTCAAGGGCTGCGAAGAGCCTGTTCTGGTCTCCAGCGCCGATGGTGTGGGCACCAAGCTCAAGATCGCCGCGGCGCTCGGCAAACACGACACTATTGGCATCGACCTGGTCAACCACTGCGTGAACGACATCCTGACCTGCGGCGCTAAACCACTATTTTTTCTGGATTACATCGGGGTGGGCAGACTCTTTCCGGAACAGGTGAGCGACATCGTCAAAGGACTGGCAGAGGCTTGCAAGGAGGTAGATTGCGCCCTCATCGGGGGTGAGACCGCCGAGATGCCCGGGCTGTACGCTGAAGGCGACTATGACCTGGTGGGCTTCATTGTGGGAGTGGTGGAAAAGGGCAAGATCATCGACGGCAAGTCGATCAGGCCCGGTGACGTCATCATCGGGCTGCCATCGAGCGGACTGCATACAAACGGTTATTCTCTGGTGCGGAAAATATTCAATGTCGAGCGCTCCGCCCTCAGCGTTTTCTATCCCGACCTTGGGTGCACCCTGGGTGAGGAGCTGCTCAAGCCGCATCGCTGTTACTACCAGCAACTGAGGGCACTGCTTCCCGGAATAAAGGGGCTGGCGCACATCACCGGGGGCGGGCTGCTGGATAACATTCCGCGAGTCTTGCCCTGCGGGCTTGCGGCACACCTGAGAAAAGGGAGTTGGGATATTCCGCTCATCTTCGAGATGATTCAGAAGCAGGGCGATATCGATGAACAAGAGATGTACCGGGTGTTCAATATGGGAATCGGAATGGCGCTCTTCTGCTCACCATGCGATGTCGATGAGCTGTTGGCTGCCTTACCTGATGCGAGGATAATCGGGGGGGTGGTGGAGGGGGAGGGGCCAGTGATAATCATGTAAATAGGACGGGCATCTTGCCCGTCATTTGATCCACCACAAGAGAGGAATCCTATCATTCGTCAAATGGAGATAGATGCCCTCTGGCTGACCAGGACCCTCCACCGATGCAACAAATCAAAGCAGGTCAGCGTAATTTTTACTTTTAAAAATCTTTTTCACGACTGCTTATTCCCATCGAAACGTCTTGATAGCTACGAAGGTACAGAGAACTGTTATTGAGCACAGGATGATGATCGCCCTGGTGTAATCACCCAGGTCATTCCCGATCCATGTGGTGGTTAATATATCCATACTGTGAACTACCGGATTAAACTCGGCAGCATCCTGGAGAAATTTAGGAAATGCTTCGAGAGGGATTATTATGCCGGATAAGAAAAACAGGGGGAAGAAAAGAATCCCTGTAAGAGCCTCCACTGCACGGGTAGTACGAAGCAATGCGGCCAGCACAAATCCTAACGAGAAAAAGGTTATGGTGCTTAAACCAAAAGCTAGCAAAAAACTCAATATGTCAAGGTGAAATTCTATATTGAAAACGGCGACTGCAACACCAATGAGTATCAGAGTGCTCACTAGAAGTATGATAAAAGTTACTGCCGCCTGAGCGATCAGGATATACCACGATTCCAGTGGTGTGCCCTTGAACCGTTTAAAAACCTTTGTCACCTTATACTCAACTAAGGTGTAGGGTATGTTCATTATCCCTAACATGGCGATGCCGAATGCTATAAATGAGGGCACCTGAAGATCAACCATCCGCAGACCGCCGGGGGCAGGATCATCTCCGTAGGCAGTAGCAAACATCAAGAATATTAGCGCTTGAGTAATCAGCATCATGCTTGCCACCGGCTCTCTTAAGAAATTCTTAATCTCTATCTCTATCAGGCTGCCTAACTGTTTAAGGTTCATCTTGTTCTCCTTCCTTAATCTCTATAGTCGCGCCCGGTCAGGGTTAAGTATACATCCTCGAGTGTGGGCTGCTTGATTTCTAAGTCCGGTAAAGATATGCCTTCCATTCCTATCAACGCTGCCATGATATCCTTTCCATTCCCATAGATAATGATCTGACCATCAACCTTCTCCACCTTGTTCACACCGGACAAATGTTGGAACGTTTCTGGTTCAACTGCTTGCCCGACATTGAATGCCACCTTGCTCTCAGCTCCCAAATTTTGGATAAGCGTTACTGGTTTATCGAGAGCAACTATTTTGCCCCGTTCAATGATACATACCCTATCGCAGAGCTCCTGCGCCTCCTCCATAGAATGGGTGGTAAGGAATACCGTTATGCCCTCGGCGCGAATCTCTCGTATCAAATTCCACATATTACGCCGGGCCTGAGGGTCAAACCCGGTAGTTGTCTCGTCAAAAAAGACTATCCTCGGTTTGCCCATTAACGCTAGGGCAACGGTCAATCGTTGCTTCAAGCCCCCAGAGAGTTTCTCATAATAAACATTTTGCTTATCTTCAAGTCCAAGCTTTTTTATCAGGTCTTGCCACGAGGCAGGTTGGGAATAGAAGCTGGAATAAAGTTTCATCGTCTCCTTGACCGTGATCCGATAGAACAAATTGCCCTCTTGCAGTTGCATCCCTATCTCCTGCCGGAGAGCATGACCATCTTTCCATGGGGTTAAGCCCAGCACGCTGATGGTTCCTCTATCTGGTCTTCTTAGTCCTTCGATACACTCTATCGTTGTGGTCTTTCCTGCTCCATTAGGTCCCACCATACCAAAAATCTCCCCCTCATAAACTTCAAAGCTCACCCCATCTACAGCTTTTACATTTTTGTAATATTTGTGTAAGTTTTTTACTACTATGAGCTTTCTGGCGGATTTTTCCTCTTTAGGATAACCCTCTAAAGTAGCGATAGTTCTCTTGGCCGATGCCAGCTCCCGGGTTAAATGTTCAACCTTTTCCTGTAAAGTTTTCCAGTCTTGCATATTTGGCTCCCCCTTGGCTTTTATTTGTTGCCGGCAGGTTTATCCAGGTAGAGAAGACCCTGCAGAATAATATCGCGAGCGACTTCCACCCCACCGGACTCAAGTTGGGAGAAGCCGAATAACCAGTGGTAAAAGAGACCGTCAATGAAGGCGATCAATGTGGCTGCTGCTTTGGCCGGGTCAACAGGGCGAAAAACATTTTGGGCAATACCTTCTTTGATGATTTCGGTTAGCAGTGAGTGATCCTGGCGATTCAACTGTTGCCAGGCTGTCTCTATCTGCTGTTGTATTTTATTGTATTCTTCGCTACCCATCTGGAACAAAGAGCGAACCAGGTTACCATGCTTGGCTAATAATCGCGGCAGTTCTTCCATGACCAGAGATAATTTATCAAGTGGTGAAAGCTTTTTTGCAGCAAGTGCTTTGGATTCAGTGAGCATCTGCTCTAATTCGTGGTAAAGAGCAGCGATAAAAAGCTTCTCTTTGGCAGGGAAGTACCAGTAGAGCGTTCCTCGCCCCATGCCGGCTACTGTTGCAATATCGCTCATTGTTGTTTGGTGATAACCGCGGTTAGCAAATAAATCAAGGGCGACCATTTTGATTTTGTTTGCTTTAGCCTCCTTTTCTGACTCAGTTATTGCTATCTTTACCATCCCGGGACATCCTCTAATCACTAGACTGACTAGCCGGTCTAATTATAGCATTAAAAAATATGGCTGTCAAGTAGTAAATGTCATTTCAGCGGGGAAGCAGTCCAGGGAGTAGTCCCTCGTAAGGCAGGAAGCCGGTCTACGCTGAATCTTGAATCGAGATCGCTTGACAAACAATTGATGGTCTGCTATACTAGCATCACAATCGAATAACGCACCAAAGGCTGTGAACAGGAGTAGTACCACTCGAGGCGAGCTACAGAGAGCCGGGGCAAGGTGAGAGCCCGGTGCTAAGGCAGAGCGGGAATGGACCTGGGAGCTGCAAACCGAAATCCTGACACACAGGGAGAGTAGGCTTTGACGGAGAGGGCACCGTTATCAGAGCCTGGGGTATCGCCGAGCTAAAGGGCCGTACCCGAAGAAGATGGCCAATGCTGTAAGCGTGTTGGCCAACAAGGGTGGCACCGCGGATTAACCTCCGCCCCTTTGGGGTGGAGGTTTGTTTGTTTATGCGAGGCACGATGGACGGTAAATATTTCCCTGATGCAAAGCTCTTTCGGCAAAAAGCCAGGAAAGGAAGCCTGACCCCGATCTGTCGGGAGCTCCCTGCCGATCTGGACACACCGGTGTCTGTCTTCCTCAAGCTCGGTCAGTCGCCGCCAACCTTTCTTCTGGAAAGCGTGGAGCGCGGAGAGAACCTCGGGCGCTATTCGTTTATGGGATTAGGGCACTCTCTGATGCTCGAGAGCAAGGGCAATCGGGCGATCATTCACCATGGTTCAACCGGTGGAGGTTGGGTAGGGGCGAATTTATTCGCCCAGGAAATAGCGCTGGAAGGCCGCGACCCATTGCATTTGATTCAAGAGATCAATCGCAAGCGAGCAGCAGTCAGGATACCAGGGCTTCCCCCTTTTTGCGGCGGGGCCGTCGGCTATCTGGCATACGATATCGTCAACTTTTTCGAGGAGCTGCCGCAGTGCTCCCATGATGAACTGGATCTTCCGGATTGCTTCTTCCTATTCGCTGATACTCTGCTCGCTTTCGACCATGTGCAGCATAAAATGAAGATCATCGCCAATGCCTATGTTGATGACGATGTCGACGCGGCGTACCATCAAGCTGTATCTGAGATAGAGGCAATCATCGCTAGATTGACCTCGCCACTGCCACAGGAGTATCGAGCATTGAGTATGGAGTATCGAGGAGGACTCTCAGACAATAGACAACTCGCTTCCAACTTCAGCAGGGACGAGTTTGCGGGGATGGTCAGCACCGCCAGGGAATACATCGCTGCCGGAGATGCTATCCAGATCGTGCTCTCGCAGCGGCTGCGGCGCAAGACAAGCGCCAAACCCTTCGATATCTATCGGGCACTGCGCATGGTCAATCCCTCGCCTTATATGTTCTATCTCAATTTTGGCCAGTTCCAGCTCATCGGCTCCAGCCCGGAGATGCTGGTGAAGCTAGATGGAGAACGTGCCGAGTCCCGGCCCATCGCCGGCACTTGTCCGCGGGGACAAACCGAGGAGGAGGACCTCTCCTTAATCACGGAGCTGCTGGCCGATCCCAAGGAGCGGGCGGAGCATGTGATGCTGGTGGATCTGGCCCGAAACGACCTGGGGCGTGTTTGTCAGTATGGCACGGTGAAGGTACCGGAGCTGATGGGGGTTGAAAGATACTCCCATGTAAGCCACATCGTCTCGGCGGTGGAGGGGAGACTCAATCCCGGCGAGGATGCCTTCTCCCTGCTTCGAGCCTCCTTTCCCGCGGGCACCGTCTCCGGCGCGCCCAAGATTCGAGCAATGGAGATCATCACTGAGATGGAGAAGACAAGGCGCGGCCCCTATGCCGGTGCTGTGGGTTACTTCGATTTCACGGGAAACATGGATACCTGCATCACTATTCGCACCATTGTGATGAAGGAAGATACCGTCTATCTCCAGGCCGGCGCAGGAATAGTGGCTGATTCCGATCCGCTCACCGAACATCAGGAAACCCTGAATAAGCTGAAGGCGCTGGAAAAGGCGATCATCGTTGCGGAAGGGGGAGACAAGAGTTTCGAGTATTGAGTTTCGAGTTTCGAGGGGGGGCTAGAATGATTTTAATAATCGACAACTACGATTCTTTCACCTATAATCTGGCCCAACTGCTGGGTGAGCTCGGCGAGGAGCTAGTGGTGTGCCGCAACGATAAGATCACTCTTGATGAAGTAACCAGCCTCCACCCATCAGGAATTGTGATCTCGCCGGGGCCCGGAACTCCAGCCCACAGCGGCATCTCGAATGAGGTCATACAGCAGTTCCACCGCCGTGTGCCGATTCTCGGTGTTTGTCTGGGGCACCAGTGTCTTGCCTATTCGTTTGGAGGGAAAGTGGTACGGGCAAAGCGACTGATGCACGGCAAGACCTCGCTGGTCCATCACGATGGCAAGGGAGTTTTCGCCGATTTGCCGCACCCCTTCGAGGCCACACGCTATCACTCGCTAATTGTGGAGGAGCCGGTGCCTGCCGAACTGGAGGTCTCCGCCTGGACTGCCGATGGCGAGATCATGGGCTTGAGACACCGGGAGTACCCGCTGGAAGGGGTGCAATTTCACCCGGAGTCTATCTTGACTGCATCGGGGAAGCAGTTGCTTCAAAACTTCATCGCAGTAAAACCAAAATGATTAAAGAAGCTATCGCCAGGATCGTTGAGGGATCAGACCTCACCATAGCGGAGGCCGCAAAGGTGATGGCCGAGATCATGCAGGGCAAGGCAACCCCGGCCCAGTTGGGGGCTTTTATCACCGCCCTGCGCATCAAGGGAGAGACCGCCGCCGAGATCGCCGGCTGCGCCCGAATCATGCGGGAGAATGCCATTCGGGTAAAACCACAGCGAGCGGACCTGGTGGATACCTGCGGCACCGGTGGGGATGGCAGTGGAACCTTCAACATCTCCACTACGGTGGCTTTCGTGGCTGCCGGGGCAGGGTTGGGAGTTGCTAAACATGGCAATCGCTCGGTGTCCAGCCGCTGTGGCAGTGCCGACTTAATGCAGGCGCTGGGAGTAAGAATAGACCTCTCCCCGGTCCAGGTCGCCCACTGCATTGATGAGGTGGGCATCGGATTTCTGTTTGCGCCGGCTCTCCACCCGGCAATGAAGTATGCCGCCGCTGTCCGTCAGGAGATCGGACTGCGCACCATCTTCAACCTCCTGGGCCCACTGGCCAATCCCGCCCGGGTGAGAAGGCAACTCCTCGGGGTTTACAGCGCCCACCTCACTGTGACACTGGCTGAGGTGCTGCACGCCATGGGGTCAGAACATGCTTTCGTGGTGCATGGTGCCGACGGACTCGATGAGCTTTCGACTACCGGGATAAATAGGGTCTCTGAGCTTCGCTTTGATCCACTAGGACAGGCATCTTGCCCGTCAAATGGGCAGGTCAGAACCTATGACCTCGATCCACAGGAGTTGGGTTTACCACCGGCCAGGCTGAGCGACCTCGCCGGTGGCGACCTGGAGGAGAACGCCGAAATAACCAGGGAGGTGCTGGCAGGGCAGAAAGGGCCCAGGCGAGACGTGGTCCTGCTCAATGCCGCCGCTGTGCTGACAGTCGGGGGGAAGGCAAGGGACTTGAGAGAGGGGCTGGCCCAGGCGGCGCAATCGATTGACAGCGGTAAGGCACTTGAGAAAATTAGCGAGCTGGTTGAGATGACCTGCAGTTTCCATTCCAGGTATGAAGGTGGATAGGACGGGCATCTTGCCCGTCAAATGGGCAGGTCAGAACCTATGACCTCGATCCACCTAACTACCTTATGAGGTACGATGATCCTGGATGAGATCGTTGCTTCGACGAAGAAGCTCATCGCCAATCGAAAATCCCGGGTGTCCATCGCGGAGATGGCGCAAGCAGCGAGGGATCAAACCCCGCCGCGGGATTTCGCCGCCGCATTGGGCGGCTCAAATATCAGGTTGATCGCCGAGGTGAAACGAGCCTCACCATCAAAAGGGTTGCTTGCACCGAACATCGCCGCCGCTGCTTTAGCCCGCATCTACGAGAAAGCCGGTGCGGCGGCCATTTCAGTGCTGACGGAGACCGAGTATTTCCGGGGCAGCCTGGCTGATCTCGAAGCAGTCCGGACAGCGGTCTCTCTGCCGATTCTGCACAAGGATTTCGTCCTTGACCCGTACCAGGTATACGAGGCCAGGGCGCATGGTGCCGACGCAGTCTTACTCATCGTCGCCATCCTTTCGCCTGGCGAATTGCAGAATCTGCTGAAGACGACTCACTCGCTGGGCATGGTGGCGCTCGTAGAGGTCCACGATCGAGAGGATCTGGAGCAGGCGCTAGCAGTCGATCCAAAGATCATCGGGATAAACAATCGGAGCCTGGCCGACTTCAGCCTCAGCCTGGAGACGACGGTGGAATTGCGCCCCCTTGTTCCAGGAGGCAAGATAATAGTGAGCGAGAGTGGCATTCATACCAGGGATGATGTCAAGACACTCGAAGATATAGGGGTAGACGCCATTCTGGTTGGCGAGGCGCTGGTGAGAAGCGCCGATCCGGCGAGAAAAATAAGGGAACTCTTATCCCCTCCATACTCTAAACTCGCTACTCAAAACTTTAAGGGAACTCTTAGGATATGATGGTCAGGGTTAAGATCTGTGGCTTAACTAATCTGGAAGACGCCCTGGCGGCAGTTGAATATGGGGCTGATGCCCTGGGATTCGTATTCGCTCCCAGCCCTCGACGAGTCACGCCCGATGCGGTCAGGGAGATAGTGGCCAGATTGCCGCCATTTGTGACCAAGGTAGGCGTCTTTGTGAATAGTAAACTCGCCGAAATAAGAGAAACAATGTCGCGGTGTGGGCTTGACCTGGCACAGCTTCACGGCGAGGAGGGGCCCGACCTTTGCGAGTCGCTTTTCCCCAGGGTCATTAAGGCATTCAACCCTGGTAACCTGCCCCCCTCTTTAGAGAGGTATCGAGCAGCGGCGATCATGCTCGATATAGGACGGGCATCTTGCCCGTCAAATGGGATTGAACAAGCAGGTGTTCAAAATCTTGAACCCCTACACTGGACGATCGCCAGAGATATTCGGTGCCACATGATACTGGCCGGGGGGTTGACTCCGGAGAATGTCGCCCAGGCTATAAGGGTGGCTCAACCCTATGCAGTGGATGTATCAAGCGGGGTGGAGGAGAGGCCGGGGAAGAAGGATCACGGCAAGATGAGGGACTTTATTAACGCCGCGAAAGGCCGACGATGAGAGACAGAGAACTACCCGATGAACAAGGTTACTTCGGGCCCTGGGGTGGAAAATTCGTCCCGGAGACCCTGATGTCCGCTCTGGCAGAACTGGAGAGAGCTTACGGCGAAGCCTGCGCCGATGCCGCATTCTGGCAGGAATTCGATTCCCTCTGCCGCCATTACATCGGACGGCCCACCCCCTTATATTTTGCTCGAAGGCTTTCGGAAAGGATCGGCGGGGCGCAAATCATCCTCAAGAGGGAAGACCTGGCCCACACCGGCGCCCACAAGATAAATAATGCCCTGGGGCAGGGACTCCTGGCCCGGCGGATGGGGAAGAGACGCATTGTCGCCGAGACCGGAGCGGGACAGCACGGCGTTGCTACAGCCACCGTATGTGCCCTCCTGGAGATGGAGTGCATTGTCTACATGGGGGTGGAGGACATCCACCGTCAGCAGATGAATGTCTTCCGCATGAAGTTGCTGGGAGCAGAGGTTCGCCCGGTAAGCTCGGGCAGTCGCACACTGAAGGATGCTATCAATGAAGCAATACGTGACTGGGTCACCAACGTCCGCACCACCCACTATCTATTGGGCTCGGTCGTCGGCCCACACCCTTACCCCATGATGGTACGGGATTTCCAGTCCATTATTGGGCGAGAGGCCAGGGAGCAGATGCTCGCCACATACCAACGCCTCCCCGACTACATCGTGGCCTGCGTCGGCGGCGGGAGTAATGCCATGGGAATCTTCTATCCCTTCCTCAATGACCACGGAGTTAAGCTCATCGGGGTGGAGGCATATCATTCCGCCTCATTGACTGTCGGAGAGCCGGGGGTGCTGCACGGCACCAGATCCTATCTTCTCCAGGATAAGCACGGACAGGTGAGTTCGACACACAGTATCGCCCCCGGTTTAGACTACCCCGGGGTAGGCCCGGAGCATAGCTACCTCAAGGATAGCGGCCGCGCCGAATATGTGGCCGTAACCGACGATCAGGCGCTGGAGGGATTCCAGATGCTCTGCGAGACCGAGGGGATAATCCCGGCACTGGAACCTTCACATGCCATCTATTACGCCGCGCTGCTGGCAAAGGGGCTGCCCAGGGAGAAGGTAATCGTGATGAACCTCTCCGGGCGGGGGGACAAGGACCTAGAGATCGTAGCCGGGGCAATGGGGGTGAGGTAGGACGGGCATCTTGCCCGTCAATTTATGAGTCGAATCGAGCAGGTCTTTGCTGATAAGAACCACAAGGCGCTGATTGCATACGTGACGGTGGGATATCCCAGCTTAGCGGCTACGTTGGAGATAGTTCCCGTCCTGGCATCAAGCGGGTGCGACATCGTCGAACTGGGCATCCCTTTCTCCGATCCACTGGCCGATGGGCCTACCATTCAACGGGCGAGCTACGAGGCGCTCCAGCAAGGGGTCACCCCAGAGATATGCCTCGAGGTGGCGCGCAAGCTAAGGCATCTGGTCAATATCCCCCTGATATTTATGGGATATTATAATCCGGTGCTTCGCTACGGACCGGAGCCTTTCTGCAGCAAGTGCGCCGAGGTGGGGATTGATGGGCTTATCATTCCCGACCTGCCCCCGGAGGAAGGGGCAGAATTGGAGGGTCTAGCTCAGAGGCAGGGGATTGACCTCATCTACTTGCTCGCCCCCACCAGTGACGATATCCGCATCAAATTGGTCGCCGAGAGGACTCGAGGCTTTATATATCTGGTCTCGATAACCGGGACTACTGGAGTCAGGGGCGCTCTTCCGGAGGATCTGGAAAGCTTCGTAGCTAAGGTTAGAGCGAGGACTCGCCGGCCACTGTGCGTGGGATTCGGGATATCAACACCAGCCCAGGCCAGGCGAGTGAGCAGTGTAGCTGACGGCATCATCGTGGGCAGTCGCATTATAGAGCTGATAGAGGAGGATGGAACGCTAGCAAACCTGCGGGCTTTTATCGGGAGACTAAGGAAAGAAATAGGTTAGGGGGTGATAGATGATGTAATCTGCAACACCTGGAGACCCGGACGAAATCAACAAATAGGACGGGCATCTTGCCCGTCAAAGGAGGAAAAATGGAAACGACCAAATTTACTCTATCCGAAGAGGAGATGCCCACTTCCTGGTACAACGTACAGGCGGATCTGCCACAGCCGCTGCCACCGCTGCTGCACCCGGGCACCCACGAGCCCACAATTCTACCGCCCCCGCTGTTTGCCTCAGAGCTGATTAAACAGGAGTTCAGCACCGAGCGCTTCATCGAGATACCCGAGGAGTTACAGCAGCTCCTCCGGATGTGGCGGCCCACCCCCTTATACCGGGCTCATCGCCTGGAGAAGGCCCTGGACACGCCGGCGAGGATCTTCTACAAGTACGAGGGCGTCAGCCCGGCCGGCAGTCACAAGCTCAATACCGCCATCGTTCAAGCCTATTATGCCCGGCAGGATGGGATCAAACGGCTCGCCACCGAGACCGGTGCTGGCCAATGGGGCAGCGCCCTGGCCATAGGCTGTAGCTTCATCGGCCTGGAATGCAAGGTCTATATGGTGAGGGTTAGCTATAACCAGAAGCCCTATCGCCGCATCTTGATGGAGACCTTTGGGGCTACATGTGTTCCTAGTCCCAGCACGGATACTCAAGTGGGCCGCGACATCCTGTCCGAGGACCCCAATTCCCCCGGCAGCCTGGGAATCGCTATCAGCGAGGCAGTGGAAGATGCTATGAACCGGGACGATACCTACTATTCTCTGGGAAGCGTGCTCAATCATGTCTTGCTGCACCAAACCATTGTGGGGCAGGAAGCGAAGAAGCAGATGGAGAAGGCCGATGCCTATCCCGATATAATCGCCGGCTGTGTGGGAGGTGGCAGCAACTTCGCCGGCATGATTCTTCCCTTCATACCGGATAAGCTGAAGAGGCAGAGGGTGCAGATAATCGCCGTTGAACCGGAGGCCTGCCCTACCCTGACCAAGGGACCAGATATATATGACTTTGGTGATGTGGCCGGGCTTACCCCTTTGATCAAGATGTTCACTCTGGGGCATACCTTCGTTCCCCCGCCGGTCCATGCCGGTGGACTGCGATACCATGGAATGGCGCCTATCGTTTGCCATCTTTATCGGCTGGGATTGATCGAGGCTAGAGCGGAGCATCAGGTGGCCGTTTTCCAGAGTGCCCGGGAATTCGCTCGCACGGAGGGCATCGTTCCCGCACCGGAACCGGCCCATGCTGTCAAGGTGGTCTTTGATGAGGCCCTGAAGTGCAAGGAGTCGGGAGAGACCAAGACCATTCTCCTGGCCTTGAGCGGACACGGCCACTTCGATCTGGGGGCCTACGAAGCATCTCTCACCGGCAAACTCATTGATTACGAGTATCCCAGGGAGAAGGTAGAAGAGGCCCTGGCCAAAGTGCCGAAGGTATAAGCCTGGTCTAAGATTGGGGTATGCTGCCAAAAGTAGTCATTTATTTTCGAATCTAGCAAGCCCTTGAAAATGGAACATCCGATGCATATACCAGTTTCGTCAAAATGGGCGACGGGAGAGGCAATCACCTGTTGCTTGATCTCTTCCTCCACAGGCTCCAGGATCTCGTAGCAGTCCTCGTTTACGTTAACCATGGTAGCCCTGACTCAAGTAATGACCAAAAAGATCGGCGAAAGGCTCGCTGGTGCGTTCATAGGGCAGGAGGCACTGGCTCAAATAGACGGCGGTAGCTTTTAGATGGGGCCCATATTCAACCGGGCGCCGGACCCCTTCGGGATAAGCAGCCTTGTTGAGATAGCCACAATGCTAGACTGGTAAGTCTTGGTATTACCCATTATGTCGGAGTGGCGATGCCTGCGGGAGTAACCCTACCGATCCTCGCCGGGGGTGTCCTCATCGCCATCGTCGTAGAAGTCCTATCGGGTCTAGTCCCCGACATAAGAACAATGAAGATGAATCCTGTCGAGGCTATGCGACGTGAATAAAGCTATTGCACGATTGGGGAACATAATACTTATTTCTTCGAAGAGGAGCGAGTTGTCCACCAAACGGTGAACTAGGTATTGTGTCCCTGGTTTATACCAAAAGGTCGACGATTTCTCCTTTTCGCACATCCACCAGTCCCGCTTCTGAGATTCGCAGGAAAGGTATCGCCTGACTGGTAAACGTGGCAAGCGTCAGATGGGCATCAGGGAGTGAGCAGCCCAGGTCAGCCATCTCTTGATGAATGGCATCCAATCCTTCGACAATGGCTGCCATTGGCTGATCCGACATAATCCCCCCAAATGGCAAAGGCAGCTCAGCCTTGACCTGGCCATCTGCCCACACGACGATCCCCCCTTTCATGGCTACGATGCGGTTGGCCGCCTCGGCCATGTCGCGCTCATTTGCACCGACAACGATGAGAGCGCAAGTATCCCAGGCGGCGCTAGTGGCAAAGGCCCCTTTGCTGATTCCAAATCCTCTGACCATGCCTGTAAATATCTTTTCCCCCTGCTTACTACCGGTAATGACCGCCATCTTCAGAAGATCCCTGTCCGTATCAATCTTGATCTCACCGTCTGAGGTTAGCGATACTTGAGCCTCACGTGCCACCAGGTCCGTGATCAGATCCATCACTCGCACCTTGCCCCGATTATTTCCAGGACGAATAGTGAAATCGCCGGGTTTGAGCTTGCGAGGGATTTCAACGCTGGGGAAACTCTCCTTCGAAAACGCCGACTTGCGAGGCGGGATGAGCACCACACCATTTTGGGCTATGATACGACCATTGCTGATGACGTATTCCGCCTTGATGGTCTTCGGCTCAGGAATAATAACTATGTCAGCACACTTCCCCGGTGCGATACCGCCGACCGCATCATCGATGGAGAAATGCTCCGCTACATTCAGGGTAGCCATCTGTATGGCTACAATGGGATCGAACCCAAAATCGATAGCTCTCTGGACCACAAATTCCATGTACCCGTCCGTCATCAGTCGCTTGGGACCTATCCCGTCCGTTGTGAGTACCAGCCGTCTGAACTCGATACTTTCATCCTTTATGGCTGAGATCACCGGCAACTCCCTTCGAATGTCGCCCTCTCGAATCATGGCATGAATCCCCAGCCGCAGTCTGTCGATCGTCTCCTCGACGGTTGTTGCCTCGTGGCAGGAAGAGACGCCGGCGGAAATATACGATGCGAGCCTGTTTCCCCTGGCCCCCGCGGCATGCCCCTCGATCTTCTTGCCGGCTGCGAGCGTTTCGGCCAGCAGACCGAGGATTCTATCATCGCCCTTGATGATGCTCGCCCAATACGTCTCACCCAGGCCGAGTATCTCCTCACGTTCCAGGAGCTTCTTCAGCATCTGAGCATCCATCGCATGTGCCTCGGCCGCCGGACTTATGGTAACCATGGGAGGGGCAGTGCCGAATATCTTTATCGGCTGGTCTTTAGCCGATTCTAGAAACTCGATGATACCCTGATACCCGAGCGAGAAGGCGAACTCCATTTCGGTGACAATGGTGGTAGTGCCGCCTCGCATGGCATATTGGAGAAACTCTCCCAGGCTATAAAACGAGAGCAGATGTGTGTGACCATCAATAAGGCCAGGGATCAGCGTTTTTCCTGCAGCATTGATGACCCTGGTTTGGGGACCGATGGTATGACTGGCATCATTCCCCACATAGGCTATCCGCTCCCCTTTGATGGCCACCGACCAACCCCGGAGGAGTTCCCTGGTGTAGACATTCACCAGATCTCCATTGACCACGACCAGGTCGGCCTTCTCATTTCCCAGGGCTACATTTACCAGATTTCGTATCTCTACTGTGCTTCGTGTTGTCGCTGCCTTCATGATCTCCTTCCTTGCCTCCAGCCTCACAGCAACCTTTGCTGTCCGCCGCCCTCGGCAGCATAGCCCAGATGGGCTCGCGCCATCTCCCCAACCCTTCTCCCCGCCGGGGTTCGAATCACAAACCCCATCTTCAGCAGAAATGGCTCGACGACATCAACCAGTGTATTCGTCTCCTCGTTCAGCGTAGCTGCCAGGGCTTCGACACCCACCGGGCCGCCGCGGTAATTCTCCAGGATGGTGGTCAGATATAGCCGGTCAAGCCGGTCCAATCCAGCGTGGTCAACACCTTCCCTGGTCAACGCCTCATCGGCAAGCGCCTGAGTGATCTTCCCGTCGGCAGTCACCTCCGCATAATCCCTGACCCGGCGGAGCAGCCGATTGGCAATCCGTGGTGTTCCCCGGGAGCGCCGAGCGATCTCGATCGACCCCTCTTCCTCCAGGCGAACCCCCAGAATCCGGGCCGATCTCTTCACCACCCTGGCCAACTCCTCGGGAGCATAATAGTCGAGATGATAGATTATTCCGAAGCGATCGCGCAGCGGTGGGGTCAGCAGGCCAGCCCGCGTCGTTGCCCCCACGAGGGTGAAGTGTTTGAGCTGATAGGGAAGGGTCCTGGCAAAAGCCCCTTTGCCATAGATGAAATTTACCTCGAAGTCCTCCATCGCTGAATACAGATACTCTTCAACGGTCCGAGAGAGCCGATGAATCTCATCGATAAATAAGACCTCACCGGTATCAAGGTTGGATAGGATGCCCACGATATCGACCGGCTTCTCCAGCGCAGGCCCGGCGGTATGGGTGATCTTGGCCTGCATCTCGCTGGCGATGATGTGAGCCAGGGTGGTTTTGCCCAGCCCCGGTGGTCCATGAAAGAGGATGTGGTCTATTGGCTCGCCCCGGTTCCGGGCCGCTGTCAGGGCGATTATGAGGCTTTCCACCACCTCGCGCTGCCCGATATACTCGTCGAGGGTTCGGGGACGAAGACTCCAGACAAAGCGCGCCTCCACATCCCGCTCCTTGGAGACCTCTGTTCCTTCCCCATCTGTGCCCCGGATCGATGGATTGCGACTCATGATCTTCTCTCCGCTCGGAATACCTCACGAATAAGCCCCTCGGTATCCTTTAAGCCGGGATTCTGCTCCAGAGCCTCCTCGACCTTTAGCCTGGCATCAGCGCGCTTGTACCCCAGACCTGCCAGCACCTCAACGGCCTCATCCTTAATGTCCTTCCTTGTCACCGACGGCATACTGTCGTAGCCCTCATCTTTGAGCAGGGCGAATTCGGCAACCTTCTCCTTAAGCGTGGCGATGATCTTCTGGGCGGTTCGGGCTCCGATCCCGGGCATTCGCTGAAGGACTTGCGCATCGCCGCTCTCAATAGCGTTCGCTACCGTGGATACCGAGAAAACGAAAGCCTGCGCTGCCTTGGAGGGGCCGATGCCCTCGACAGCGATCAGCTTCTCGAAGAACCGCCGCTCGAAGTCGTTGTTGAAACCCACCAAAACCGGCCGCGGCTGTCTCTCGGAGACGTGATAATAAATCTGAAGCCCGATCTCATCGCCCTCCACTTTGCCGCGATCCGTAAGGGAGCGCATGACGAACAAGGGGAGCAGGACTTCGTACCCCAAGCCGTTCACATCTACTACAACCTTTGAGGTCTCTTTATTGATGCTCTTAATGGTTCCGTTGATGTAGGAGATCATTTGTGAACCTCCTCATACAGACTTGTGCTTCCCACGCCTGATTTCAGATAACGGATTGCGTGTATCTGAAGTTCCCCGAAGAGCAATTTAGACGGAGTGCTCAAGGCACGAAGCCCGATATGCTCTGTTATCCGAAGCTAACGATTTCTACAGGGCGTTCCACAGCAAGGCTTTTTCGGTGGAGTTTGAGCCGTTCAATCTCGTGCAGTGTCTCTGCTGTTAGGTAGCTTTCCTTACAATGGGAACAGCTTACCACTGGAATGCTCTCTATCACCAGTAGATCTTTACCCTTACCATAGGTTCGGGCAACCCTGCGGATGCGTGCACCCTCTTGTCCACAAATATCACACACCATTTGATACTCCCCTGTTCTCACGGTACGTATACGGTGATAATGA